>ERZ1066120.1696-NODE-1696-length-12018-cov-9.421132_pt1 | contig 12018 bp, 17 predicted proteins | sample MGYA00382767_ERZ1066120 | MGnify/ENA primary metagenome ERZ1066120 (study PRJEB33369, sample SAMEA5778350) | biofilm metagenome | biome: Industrial cooling water; feature: Water cooling tower basin; material: Biofilm | place: United Arab Emirates | collected... | reverse complement strand
AAGAATTATCTTTCACCTCAAACAGGACGAAATCTTCCTGGATCGCCACGCCCTGCTGAATAGCGGTACGTTTAATCTCCAATCCTGTTGTCTTGTGTTCGGAGAAGGTAACGGGTCGCTCGTTAAGGATCGCGGTTACAGTTTTGTGTTCCTTCGCCCGTTCTTCTGCTTCTCTTCCTGTTTCTATCTTCATCTAGGAACTCCTGAAATTTTCAATTACCCTGCTGAGAGTCAGAATTCAAGACAGGGAAAATTAACCAGAAACCATTTCACGCAAAAATCCTGTTTATGTTGAAATGGTTTCCTACAACAGGATGATAGCTTTGGCAAATAGGATCGTCAACACAAACAGGAAAGTAATATCCTTTTGTGGGATAGTTGATGTATAAAAATAGTTATGGGAAGTGAGTAAGGAATGAGCTTAGTTGAATATGTTGGCAGGCGAATTAGGGAGTTACGAACGGATTATGGAGGCGGAGAGGGGCTATCTCAGGAGGCTTTGGCAAAGGCGATTGGAATAACTGCAAACACTATCTCTCGATGGGAAACAGCAACCTACCGCCCCACGATTGAAGACCTTGAGCGATTGGCACGGTTCTTTAGCGTGTCGATTTTAGAGTTCTTTCCATCGGAGGAAACTCCTGCAAATGACCAAATTACTGCACTGTTGCGTGCAGCCAAACAGTTATCTCCTGATGACCTTGAGGAGTTACACAAATATGCTGAATTCCGCAAGGCTCGCAGTCTGCATAAGCAGGCAGATAAACCAAAACCAGGGCGCAAGAGGAAGAAAGCTGAATGAGTCGGACGCATTACTACGAGGAGATGAAGGCACTCGCCCGCCAGATCCGCTTAGAGCATGGCTTGACGACTCCACGAGTACGCAGGTCCGATCTTCGACGCATCTATAAGCCATACGACATTCAATTTGATTTATGGCCCTTAAAGGGAGCGCCCTCTACAGTCAAGCTCAAAAGTTTACGGGGTGCTTTTTTCTGCGATGAGTGTGGTGTGACAATTATGGTCAACCGTTTTCTTCCTGACGCGCCTGCGATTTTCACGATGGCACATGAATTCAAGCATTTTCTGGTTGACCGCGACATTGGTACCCTGTGGTGTGGCGACGACAATCAAAACGAAGAAATCGAGATCGGTGCCGAAGTTTTCGCTGCAGAACTTATGTTTCCAGAGCAAGATTTCAGGGACAACCTGATTCAAATGGGGATTAGAAAAGGTGAATGCACTCCAGAGGTACTAGTTCGACTCAAGCGTGAAACTCAAGCAACGCTTTCTTATGCTGGACTGGTTAAGAAAGCAGAATTTCTAGGCTTTGCCCCACTTGGCTCCCTAGCCAGAGTGAAGTGGCAGCAAGTGGAGGAACAGATTTATGGTGAGCCTGTTTACAAACAGCTCCAACGTTACCGCAAGCAAACTAAAAAAACTGCCTGGTAATTCTTTAGAAGAAGTGCTCATTGTGGGTAATCTTTATCACTACTCAGCAAAGGATGGGGTAATTAAACAAGATATGGACACAATACAATCAACACTAGATGTGTCTCCGTCCGCGCTCTGGGTTTACTTTTTCAGGATGGCACTTTTCAGGATGGCACTTACTTTGACTGCATAAATCTCGTCTGTCACACAAATAGATCTATAGGTAAGTCACAAAGGAGATTCTATGCACTCTGATTTCTGGTCAATTTTCACCGCCGCCGCTTTATTACTTGAAGTTATCCCTGGTTTAGTCGTCATTTCTTTAGCGTTAGAAACTGAGAAAAAGTAGCAGTTAGAGGTAAGAACTAGAAAGATTACAAGCAAGGCTTGCATAAATTTCAGATGCTAAACAGATAAGTATATAGAAGCGCAACACGAAGAGCGATCGCGTGATTGCTAAACCTACTAACTATACTGAAACCCTATATCTAACAGTAATAGCCCTGGTAGACTTCCAGGGCTATTTTAAATGTCTTCAAAACTCAATAGCATTACGAGGAAAGCGAATGACTTGCACTGTTTTACAGTGTCATTTAGGAGATCGAGCTGTTAAAGTCCAAACTTCTTCTGAGCCGCCAGAAATAGAGTGACGCTATATTTCTGAATCGTTTCCTCCGGCAGCCCGTCAAAAGTCTGCCGTGCTTGTTTGTCGCAATAAGCTAGCAGTGCTAGCTGTGTCTCCAAATAGCAGGCGATAGCTCGTTTGCGTTCTGCCGACCATTGCTCCGCTACAGGTGCAGCTTCAGATTGTGAGGATTGTGAAGTCGGGATATTAGTAGACTCTTCCAGCAGGATGATGTTGTGTTTGACTTTGCCGCTCTTGTCCTTGCCAGCGGGAATGAGTTGGACGCGATCGCCCTTTTTAATCAGCGAGGCTTCATTCGCATCGGCAGGGAAGCTTTTCCAGATTTTCTCTCTCGTAGGAGTCAAGAACAGGACGCTGCGATAGTCGCCAAATTGTCCTGACTTGATAGCTGTGATGTGTTCGACGGTGCAAAGGATTGGAGTGACGACGCTAGCCATTGGTTGCACTCCTTAGCGGTTTACATGCGGGGCATAAACTTGGGTGTTTCTTCCACCGCTTTAACTGTCGCTCCAGAGAGCGATTGCCTTCTGACCAATGGCGCACCAAAGTTAACTCAATTCCTTGCTCTACAGCAGCGGCAGTGATTCTTGCTCCAGTTCCGGCACAACGCGCTGCTAAGCGTTTTTTTAGTGAAGCGCTGGTGTATCCCAAATAATGTTGGGCTTGATGCTTGTCGCTACCCAAAGGGGCAGAAAAGAGGAGGAGATAGCAATAACTCATGGCTAATTTAATGCCCCCTGGTTGTTGGGGGCATCTCCTCCTCTAGAACGGCGAAGTTACTAGAATTTCAGGGCAAGCAAGGCTTGTGCTGTGTCTAGCTTTTCCAGTTAGAGTGCAATGACCTACAGTTGTGTTAGTTCTGCTAGCAGTGAAACGATCGCATTGCCCACAGACGAGACTAAACTCTGGCTCTGGATCGTCTATAATCTCTGGCTCATAGCGGTATTCAGCACAGCTCGTGCCGTGTGCTTCAACAGTAGAAGCTTGGTATTGCATAATAATAGATACTCCAGTTTTCTAGATTGGGGTGACTAAAGGGCGATCGCTCAGATTTCTCAGGTCTAGGGGCGTTCGCCTTTACAATTCCTAGTATACCAACTTATAAATTGGTAATCAACTATTTTTAAGATGGTATATACTAAATTTAAATATAGTAAAAACCATTTAGATAAACAATTAAGTGTCGTGACATAAACTGGTAATTAGAGGAAGCAACAACGATGGCTATACGTTTGATGAAGAAGGAGATCCTACAGGATCGTTTAGAGCAATTGGGGTGGAGTCGTTATAGACTTACCCAGGAATATTGCCGTGTCAGGGGTGAACCTACAGATCCATCAACGGTGAAACGCTACGAAGGTACGATTAAAAGAGCGCTGGAAAATCCTAATAAGTCAAGTTCTCAAGTCATCGAGGCGCTAATTAAAGCTCTAGACGGTGAGCAAATTGTTCGTTGGAATACGCGAGAAGAGGTTGTGGTCGGAACTCAAGAAGTGAAGGTGAGCTAATGGAGATCGCAGCAATTACCCCCTCACGCTGCGATCGCTGCTACTGGAGCCGTGAATGTCAACTCCGAAAGAAATCAAGTCACAATTAAATCAACTAATTTTGGATAGCCAAACCACTGCTCCTAAATTATCTGAACGGCTAGTGGAGATGAATCGCTGGATCGCGCAAAAGAAGAATGGGTTGTTAATGCGTAAACGGCATGTCATGCAACTTCTAGCAGAGCTAGTGGAATATGCAACTTTCTGGCTTGAAGTCGAATCGCTGTCGTTGCAAGATAAAGATTTTGTTTTAGCTCAACTATCACCAGCAGAGCAGTATTGGTATCAATACTTATTCCCTGCTTGGTTTAACGAACGAGATCCAAAGTCGATCGTCTGGAAGCAAAAGTTGATGGCGGATGAATTTGGGAAAAGTGACGATACATTGATTAAAGGGATTTGCCGAGCAATAGAAGTAAACGGCGGAGGTACTTTTAACCCGTACATTGCCGATCTATCAATGGCTACAGACTTAATCGCCTTTGGAACAAAGGAACTTGTTTTATGCGTTCAGTTGACAACTGTTCGAGACAGCCTTTGTGCTAGTAAATACAGTGAATGGGAGTCAACTTTAAAACATTGGCAGATTCTGCGGGGACTGTTTCTGAGTTTTAATCCAGTTAGAGTCAAGGTTGACAGGGCGGGTCAATGCATATTTCAGTGTAGTGACCAATTGCCTAGGGAGTGCTATCGTAGAAAAAGCATGGATCTATGAGGTCATTATGACCACTCAATTGAAAAACCAGCAAGAAAAAAAAATTAGCAAAGCAATGCAAGCTCTTGAAAGAGCTAGGGCTTTGAATCGCAGTCGTAGAGACTTTGGTGTAGATGGGATTTGCCGTCATGTTCGAGATGTAGACGGTGACTGGCTAGAGAACTGGTCAGAAGGGGTAAGCGTATCTCTCAATCCCGAAGCGTGAGAAAATACTCTGCACGTCGTATAAGCTTCCAAAAAAATTATTTTAGTAAAAGCCTTCAGGGATCGAGAGAGTGAAGGCTTTTGCCTATTTGATTTTGATGTAAAAGCAAGAGGTAAGGGCTGCTTCACGACCAACCGCAGTAATAGCGATCGCCTTGTTCGCAAGAGATTTTTAACCCGAATCCTGCTTGGAGATTTTGTCTCAGCATTGATTCAGGCGGAACGCTCCAGCTATTCAAGCTGTTTGCTGATTGTGCTCAGCCTGTATTCTTGGTTCTTTCTCCAAGCAGCCTAAACAGTTTGCTACTTGGAGAAGAAAGATTTCGCCCGCAATTCGCAATGGAAACTGTTAGCGAATTCTTTCTTTACATCTGAAATGCTGATTCTGTCGTCGCTCGGATTACATAACTTAAACATTTATACTTAGTAACTACGGCATTTAACAGCTTTGGGTGTTAAGCAATGTTTCGCCAACAGTATCCTTATCTCGGCTTGACTCCAAATTTACCCGAACGGTAGGAGGATAATCCGATGAGCAGCCCAGATTTTTCCGTGATGACCGAGCAGGAGTTACGTGCTTATGTATTAAGCCACAGGGAAGACAAAGCGGCGTTTGAAGCTTATTTGGATAAAGTACACGAGCGCCCACCGATTGCTGTGATTGAGCCGGAGGAGTGGAGCGAGGAGAGGATGCAAGAAGTACTCAATCTAATTAAGCAACGTGATGAGCAGATTTGACCACATGAGTTTAGACGAGGTGAAGCGCTATTTCTTGCAACACCGTGATGACACTGAAGCATTCCATGCCTACATGGATAAGCTAAATGCTTCCGTGTTGGGCAATAGTTATCGATCCCACTGACCCAGAATCGGAAGAACAAGCGATCGCCCAAATTCAGGAACGTCTGCAACACAAACAGCTATGACTGGGATCGACTTTGACACAATGACAGACTCTGAACTTCGGGCTTATGTTTTTGCCCATTGACAAGATACATCAGCTTTCCATGCCTATGTCGATCGAATGCGTTACTCGCCCCCCTGTTGCCATCATCGAGCCGGAGGAATGGAGCGATCTTCGGATGCAACAAATTCGGAGGCGAGATTGAGCAAAGTAAACAAAATTGACATCAATCTAGTTGTGCGTGCAAGCGATCGCGGCTCTGCTGCTTAATGCTGTCCCTTTTGGTTAGTTGCTAGTCGATGTGGGAAGTAATTTGACGTTCTGATTATAATGCGAAACTTGGAATTAGTATCAGCAAGGCTAAAATTCCTTTTCCAAGCAGCCTAAACAGTTCTGCTACTTGGAAAAAGAAGATTTGGCTAGTCGTGCGCGACATCGTGCAGACATTATTGGGATGGCGATCGCCCCAGCTACACCTGCTATCAGAATGTCCAAACTGCGGGGCAAGGTTGAAAATTCCGGCTTTGTGGGTGGAGGGAGTGTGTCAGAGATGTTTTATGAAATTTTTGAAAATGGCTAAATCTCAGAAGGTTGTAAGTTAATCTTGTTAGCATAAATCTTGCTAGATCGCCTACTCCACAAGGCTACAAATGTCGTTCCAAGGTAATTTTGCGGCTCAATCATCTTGGCATGAAGAGTTTCAAGCTGGATTGGGAACCATAGCTTATGTAAGCACTTGGAGCTAAGAAAAAAATTGCCTGTGAAGCAAGTGAATCGTGATTCTGAAATCGTCAATTCAAAAATAAGTATAAATTCTGTTTTTGCCCGTCATGAAACCTTTCATCCTCGGTTTGGTTGGATTAAAAAAGGTTTCGACGCAGCTAAACAGAATTCAGGTGTGTTCTTGCAGATTAGGAGAACACCGGATAGTTTGCTGGAAGAAGCTGCAAGTGTTGAATTTGAATATGAACTAAGTAATTTTTTCAAACATGGACATCCTGTTCTTCAAACGAACTATATTATTTGCTGGACAACTGGTAATCTCCCTGATGGAGTTATTCGTTCAGGCAAGGAAGGAATAGGTACAGATAGTTCCACAATAGCGGTACGTATGAGGTCAAGTAGCTGGATGAAAGTACTGAGCTTCGAGGAGCATATAATTTATGTGTTACCAATCGAGAAGTTACCCAATCTTATCATTAGAAGAAATATTACTTAAGATCTAAGTTTTGAGTTTCGCAAGGTAATAAATTCATTTCTGTGTCAAAAAATAGTAATTCTCCTATATATTTCGATTATCACTCAACGACTCCGATGGATAATCGAATTGTGAGTCTGATCCTGAAGTTCATGACTACAGCATTTGGTAATGCTAACAGTATCAATCATATTTACGGTGACGAAGCAGCAACATCTGTTTCTCAAGCAGCTATTCATATTGCTGAGTTAATTGGAGCATCACCAAAAGAAATAATTTTTACTTCTGGATCGACTGAAAGTATAAATATAGTAATTCAAGGTAGTATAACTAGTGAAGCCAATCTTAATAAGAAGTTTAGCATTGCTGTTTTGCCAGTCGAACATAAAGCAGTTTTAGATACGTGCTATGCACTAGAAAAGAAAGGGTTAGCCGAAATAATAAGTCTTCGAGTTAACTCTAAAGGCAAGCTGGACTTAGATTACCTTGAGAAAGTCTGTCAGAGTGGAATTTCTCTGCTCTGTGTCATGGCAGCTAACAATGAAATAGGTAATATTTACCCCATTAGAGAAATTGGACAGATTGCCCGAAACTATGACATTCCCTTCCTCTGTGATGCCTCCCAAGCTGTAGGAAAAATCCCAATTAAATTTGAAGAGTGGGGGATTACTTACCTAGCTATATCTGCTCACAAACTGTATGGTCCTAAAGGCTCTGGGGCATTAGTCCTGAGAAAAGGATACCATCTACAGCCAATTTTATTTGGTGGCGGTCATCAAAAGGGAATTAGATCGGGGACTCTTAACGTTCCTGGTATTGTTGGCTTAGGAGAAGCCTGTCGCCTGCGCCAACTGGAGATGGAAGAAGATGAACAAGCGATCGCCTTGAAGCGGGATAAACTACAAAGCCTGCTGATAAAGAAAATACCTGGTTTGATAGTCAACGGAGATACTACCTCCCGTCTAGCAGGCAACCTCCACATCTCTATTCCCAATATTCCCAATAGTGCAGTAATTGCCAGAGTGCGCTCTAAACTTGCCCTTTCTACTGGTGCAGCCTGTTCTTCCGGTGTAGAAACGCCTTCTCATGTTTTGCAAGCATTAGGTTTGCCTGACAACATTATTGACGGGGCGTTACGCATTGGTCTTGGTAAATTTACCACTGAGGCAGAGATAGACCAGGCTGCTGAAATTCTCTCAACTGCCATCAGCCAAATTCGTCAAGCTATGGATCTTCAGGTTTAGCATCAGAAGTCAAGTATGGATGCGACTGCTAAAGCCAAGCAAACCACACAGGGGGTGAGCCAAGATAGCTCCACAGGAATTTTGTCCAATATTATCAGAGCTACAAGACACTGTAAAGCATAAATACGTATTCTATTTTGGATATGAAACTTAGAACTGGTTTCATTAGGCTGAAATTCTATTTCCAAGTAGCCGAAAAAGCTTTGCTACTTGGAAAAGAAAGATTTAATTCTCTATAGCGATGCAGCAAGTAATTCTATCCAGTCTAAGTTCACCACAAAGCCAAACAGGGCATCATAAAAAAGCAAGTTTTGAAGCAGCCACTCAACTGCCACACTAACGTGACAATAATCAAAGCTTGTATTTTTCTCTAACCAACTCTTTGCAAGAACTTGCCATATACAAGCTATATTGGCTAGCACTGCAAGACAATGAGGTTAGAGGCAGTCCGTGCTAAGTACAACTACGTGGCATAGTATTTATGGGACGTGCAGCAAAGCGGAAAAAACAAAACTTAAAACAACAGGAAGTTTTACACCAGGTAGAATGCAAGCTACCGAACTATCATTCTACGGTTGAGGAGCTACAGAAAATACCTGCTGTTGCCAAATTATTTGACAAGATCGATCGCCTGCCCCCGACTAAGTGTTCCCTCTCAGGGCTTTGTTGCATGAAAGAGAAAAAGACACACCTTTCCTTGATAGAGTGGTAATTAGTCTTCCACTCTATAGCTGTCGGGCTTGCCCAATTGAATTATGCGGTTAAGTGCCGCACATTGCAGGAACAATTCCACGGCTTGATTGTCAAAGGTGCGTCGCCGTAGCTTGCCCCCAAAGATATTTGTCAGCCGAAACATGGTTGTTTCGGACAGTGAGCGCCGATGATAACCACTCTCCTGCTTCCACCGCTTGCGCCCGACTTGACGAATCCGTCTTAAATTTTCATCCCGTGGATGCGGCGGTGCTTTACGGTTCCCATGTTGCCAAATTTTGGCGTTGCGTCGAGGCGGAATGGCTGCACTCGCTCCCCACTGGTCAATGGTATCGTAACAGCCTTGAGTATCATAGGCACCGTCGCCCGTTACTTGTGCAATATCTTCGGCAATGGCATCAAGCAACTGGGGCAACACCTCACAGTCGCCAACGTCATTCGTTGTCACCACTGCCGCTAAAATCTCCCCCGTCGCTTCATCAACTCCCAGATGCAACTTCCGCCACGTTCGCCGCTTGCTTGCTCCATGAGGCGCGGACTTTCCATTCGCCTTCTCCGTAAACCTTTACCCCAGTTGAATCCACTACTACATGCACGGCTTTGGTTTTAGGGACTACGGGCAACTCCACCGACAATTTGCCTAATCGCCGTGATAACGTCGAGTGATCCGGCACTTCCACATCAATTCCCATTAACGTGAACAGTGATTCTATAAAGCCCTCGGTCTGCCGTCCCGCCAGGTGGAATAGTGATTGAATTGTTGCCATCGTGGCGATCGCCACGTCGCTGTAGTAGTTGGAGGCTCCCCGTTTTCCTGTTTTTTGCTCGTTGCGCCACTGCCCGATCACCTCTTCACTTACCCAGAAGCTGACGCTACCACGTTGTTTGAGTGCAGCATCGTACTCACTCCAGTTACGCACACGGTAACTCGCTTTAGCTTTCCTCTTCATCAGTTGCTACGACTTGAAGATAGTACTTACAGCCTAACTATCTTGACCTTATTTATGCAACAAAACCCCCTCTCAGCGTCAGCTCTTGAACTTTTTCAAAGTTTTGAAAAACTGGCTACCGGATGCCATGAGCGGGAATCGGATGAAATTGCGCGACAATTTTGGGCGGCTGCACCTGCCATCGCGCTTGACGTAGCTAAGACCTTACACATCATTAACTCCCTGGCGGTTGGTGATACTGTGCCGACGGTAATCAGCCGACGCTCGTTAGAGCATGGAATTGAGCTGGCTTACCGTAATTTTACATCCGGTGAGTGGCGTGTTGTACCTTCTGGAATGGCAACAGAATTAAGTTGAAAGGAGCTTCTTTAGATTTGTAGCTCCGGCTGAGCTATTCAATCGCTGGGGTATAAAGCTGCTGGCTTGAGCATGGAGCAATGGACGGATCTGTATATCTCCCACCTACGACAAGCGATCGCGGCAAGGGGCGGTCAGCTAGAGATCGTAGCGCGTTTTTCTGACGCTGAGGTGAAGATCGCTAATTTCAGCCAATTGCACCCCACCCGATCGCAAAGTTAACAGGTACGTAATGGTAGTATCTTTGAACGATCTAACATTACTAATGATTTCGAGGAAGCAAGGTTCTTACTTGGGAACGAGACTTAAATAAGTCCAATCGCGACAGTTCTCCAATCCATAGCACTACAGAAGTGCATACGATGATGAGGAACCAATCTTTGATAGATAAAGGAACCGTCCTGAAAAAGCTTCCACCAAATTGAACGATGAGAATTTGACCGCTCAGAATGCTAGCAGCGATCGCCAAGAACGCTTTATTCTTATAAAGTTTGGTGAAGGCGGACTGCTTTAAACCAAAGCATTTGGCATTAAACAAATTCCAGAACTGAAGCATGACGAACATACTGAAAAAGACAGATAGATTGTAGTTCATGTCACTACTATCAACGCTATCCTGCCGAACGTGAAGTAGGAATCCAACCAGAAAAACCAGGAAGATAAATGCAGTTCCCAAGATGTTCTTTGCCATCGCTGGGGAAATAATAAATTCTTTAGGTTTGCGGGGAAGACGTTCCATAACTTTTTGGCTAGGGGGTTCAGTTGCTAAGGCTAAAGCAGCGAAAGTATCCATGATCAAATTCACCCAAAGCATCTGAGTTACGGTAAGCGGAAGCTTAATGCCAATAAATGGACCAAGCAAAGCAATACCTAGGGCAGCTACGTTGATAGTTAGCTGGAATAAAATGAATTTTTGAATGTTTTGGTAAAGCGATCGCCCCCACATCACAGCATTGACGATACTACGGAACGAGTCATCGAGCAAAATAATATCACTCGCTTCCTTTGCCACAGACGTTCCGGTTTTACCCATCGCCAAACCGACGTTAGCGTAGTTAAGAGCTGGAGCATCATTAGTTCCATCTCCGGTAACAGCTACCACATTACCCGTCTCTTGTAACAGTTTTACCAGCCGCAACTTATCCAGCGGACGCGCTCTAGAAAGCACCTTTAATTTTGTTACTACTTCTTTTGCTTCATCATCTCCCAGTTGAGCAAATTCTGGTCCGGTCAGATGTTGTTCGCTCGTATCGCTGTCATCCCACAAGCCGATTTGACGGGCAATTTCTTTCGCTGTTTCTGAGTTATCTCCAGTGACAACCTTCACCATAATTCCTGCTTTTCTACAGGCTTGAATTGCTTCAGGCACTTCTTGACGTATGGGATCGGCGATCGCGGTAAATCCCAACCAAACCATTTCACTGGTTAGGTGTTCTACATCTAACTCTTCGTGATTTTTTGGCGCTTCATGATAAGCAAAAGCCAAAGTCCGCATTCCACGAGCTTGATAGCTTTTTAGAGCTTGATGTATAGTTTTTTTGTAACCATTCAGCGGTAAGACACCTTTAGGTGTAAGAATTTGGGAACAGCGAGCTAAGAGAATTTCTGGTGCGCCTTTAACATGAAGAATTTTCTTACCAGTTGTAGGTGAAATGCCGAGTGTAGCCATGTACTTTCTCTCGGTGGAGAAAGTCCATTGATAGGTAATTCGGAAATCAGCTCGACGATGAACGTAATTAATGCCGCTCTCGTCCAACCATAGCAGCAATGCTCCTTCTGTAGGATTCCCAAGGGGACGGGCAGCTTCGCAGGGCTTTTTGCTTAAATTAGCTGTTGTATTGGCACAAATCGCTTCAACAATTAATTCTTCAGCTTGGCTGAGATTGTTCTTGGCAATTTTCTGTTTCTGCAAACAAGGGAAGTTAACTTCATGCACCTGCATTTCATTTAGAGTTAACGTACCAGTTTTGTCCGAGCAAATTACGGTAGCTGCACCAATTGTTTCGCAAGCAGTCAGGCGACGCACCAAGTTATTAGATGCGGTCATCTTTCTCATGCTGTAGGCGAGACTTAAAGTAACGCTCATTGCCAGTCCTTCTGGTACGGCA
>ERZ1066120.1695-NODE-1695-length-12024-cov-5.021556_pt1 | contig 12024 bp, 7 predicted proteins | sample MGYA00382767_ERZ1066120 | MGnify/ENA primary metagenome ERZ1066120 (study PRJEB33369, sample SAMEA5778350) | biofilm metagenome | biome: Industrial cooling water; feature: Water cooling tower basin; material: Biofilm | place: United Arab Emirates | collected... | reverse complement strand
CTCGCAGTTGGGTTTGGTGATTGAGTCGCGGGTCGCGCACGACGTCGAAAACGCTGCCGCAGGCTCCGGCGCGCGCGTCGAAGGCGCCGAAAACCACGCGTTCGAGGCGCGAAAGCCAAATCGCGCCCGCGCACATCGGGCACGGTTCGAGCGTGACGTAAAGCGTGGCGCCCTTTAAAAACGAATCGCCGAGAGTTTTCGCGGCTTCGCGCAGACAAATCGTTTCGGCGTGGGCTGTGGGGTCGAGGCGCAGTTCGCGCTCGTTGTGGCCGCGCCCGATGATTTGGCCATCCAGAACGCAAATCGCGCCGACGGGAACGTCATCGGGAAGCGCGGGGTTTTGTGCCGAGCGCTGGGTTTTCTGGGCTTCGAGAAGCGCCTCGCGCATCCAAAACTCGTCATCGCGGCGCGCCATTTTTTGGGAAAAAGCGGAAAAACTCGCTCGAAAAAATTGCCCTCACAGGGAATCGAACCCCGATCTTACCCTTAGGAGAGGTCTGCTCTATCCATTGAGCTATGAAGGCGTGGATTGTGAAGGCGGGAACTCGCCGGAAATGGCGAGCAACTCGAAAAAAATACGCTCGGCTGGGATCGAACCAGCGACCTTCTGCTCCGGAGGCAGACGCTCTATCCACTGAGCTACGAACGCAAAAGCGGGACGGCTTCGCGGGAAACCAACGGGGTAATTTACTCAGAAAACCCCAAAAAGGCAAGCGGTTCTTGTGTAAATCTCGCTTTCTGTAGCGCCAAGGCTTGCCTTGGCATGGGGCCGCGTTTTCGTTCGTGGGGTCGCCAGGGCAAGCCCTGGCGCTACGAGAAGCATTGCGTTTGAAAGGGCGGTTTTACGCCGAAACCGCGCGCGAATTTTGTAATTTCGCGTTTTGCTGCGTTAAACTGCCGCCACTTTAGGACGCGATTTTGCGATTTTTCAGCGTCAAATCTATCGAATGTCTCGCGTCTTTGTCGTCAATGTCGAAAGCCCCGAAATCCGCGTCGCCGAAGTGCGCGACGGGCGGCTTTTCGATTTAGATATCGAACGCGACGCCCGAATGTTGGGCAACATTTACAAAGGCCGCGTCGAGAATATCGTGCCCGGCATGGACGCCGCTTTTATCGACATCGGCGAAAAACGCAACGCCCTGCTCTACGTCGGCGATGTCGCCGGAAGCGAACGCGGCGCGCCGATTTCTTCGCTTCTCAAAACCCGTCAGGAGCTTTTGGTGCAAGTCGCCAGGCCGCCCGTCGGCACCAAAGGCGCGCGCGTCACGACGCGGCTTTCGCTGCCCGGACGCTACGCGATTTTGGTCGCTGGCAGCGAAACGGTGGGCGTTTCCAAACGCATTCCCTCGGACGAAGAGCGCGGGCGTTTGCGCCGCCTCGCCGAACGGTTGCGCCCGTTCGATCACGGAATCATCATTCGCACCGAAGCCGAAGGCGCCACCGAAACCGCGCTGGCCGCCGACATCGCTTCGCTTTCGCACCAACTTTCGGCGGTGGCCGCGCGCGGCAAAAACACGGTCGCGCCCACCCTGATTCACGAAGATTTGGGGCTTTTGGGCCGCGTCGCGCGCGACCGCATCGGCGACGACGTGAGCGCCATCGTCATCGACTCGCGCCCGCGCATGGAACTTTTCGCGGCGCAACTGCGCGCCTACGCGCCGCAACTCGCGCAAAACGTTCAATTTTACGGCGAACCCAAACCGATTTTCGAGAAATTCGGCATCGCGCGCGATGTCGAAATGGCCACCAAACGCCACGTTCCCCTGCCCAGCGGCGGCTCGCTCGTGATTGACGAAGCCGAAGCGCTCACCGCCATTGACGTCAACACCGGCTCGTTTACCGGACGCAAGGGACTCAACGAAACGGTGATTCAAACCAATCTCGAAGCCGTGACGGAAATCGCGCGCCAGGTGCGTTTGCGCGATTTGGGCGGCATGATCGTGGTGGATTTCATTGACATGGAGCGCACGCGCGACCGCGTGAAAATTCTCAACGCGTTTGAAGCGGCGCTCAAGGACGACCGGGGCCGCAGCCGCATCGTGCAGATTTCGCCGTCGGGCCTCGTCGAAATGACGCGGCGGCGCGAAGGGCAATCGCTGCTCAAGCAGCTCAACGACCCGTGCCCGCACTGCAACGGCCTCGGATTTTTGCCCAAAGGCGAAAGCGTGGCCATCGAAGCGCGCCGCCGCGCGCGCGAAATGCTGCTGGAAAACGCGGGCATGGCGGTTTTGGTGCGCGCGCATCCCGAAACCGCGTGCGAATTTCTGGGCGAAGACGGCGAATGGGCCAAAGCGCTCGAACGCGAAACCGGCGGCTCGCTGCGCGTTCGCGCCGACGAAAACCTCGAACCGGCTCACGTCCATTTCGAGCGCGTCGTGCCCAATTTGCCCGTCGCCAACGATTTGGTCGTCGGCTCGCTGGTGCCTTTCCCGATTCACGCGCCGCTCTATCCGAAAAACGAGCCGCAATTCGGCGTCGTCGGCCAAATGCTCGTCGCACTCGATAAAATCCCGCAAAACGGCGTTTTAGACACCGCCAACCCCTCGATTTTGCTCAAAATCACCGAAGTCGGACGCCTTTTCGCCCGCGCGAAAACGGTGGAGTAAAGCGGTATGAAACCGCAGCCAACGAAGCGGTCGGCCTTCGCCGACGGGTTTGTTCGAGCGAAAACCGCGAAGTTTTCGTTTGGTGAATCGTCGGCGAAGGCCGACCGCTTCGTTGGCTGCGGTTTCATACCGCTTTGAGCACTGGGAGCGCGGGCATCTTGCCCGCATTCTTCAAATTCTCTGCGCGATGCGAGTTAAACGCACCCAAACTCTCCGAAATGCGGGCAGGATGCCCGCGCTCCCAGGGGTTTCGACGCAGCTTACATCGAAAAATGCTCCTACCCCAACACAAACCCGCGTTTTTAATCGTGCAGTTCGTCTTGGGTGGCGTGCGAGGCGACGCTATCTCGGCTGGCGAGGTGCGCAGCCGCTCGTTTGGCGGCTTCCAATTTGGCCTGTTTGGACGGGTTACGCGTTTGGCGCGCGTGGTTGGTTTGCTCTTCGTCTTGAATCGGCGCTTTTTTCGAGCCGTCGGTGTTGAAATTCTCGTCGTAGAGCCGAAACGCGGCGTCAATGACGCCGAGCGCGTCCACGCGGCCTTTGAAACGTTCGATGCGCACGGTTTTGAGTTCGAGCGCTTTGTAATCCTCGAAAAAGCGTTGCAGTTCGTTGAGCGAATGCGACGGCAATTGCGAAATATCGCGCAGGTGCATAAACGCCGGATCGTGTTCGTGGATGGCGATGATTTTGTCGTCTTCCTCGTCCTGATCGATCATTTGCATCACGCCGATAGGCCGCGCGGTGAGCAGCGAAAGCGGCGCAACGGGTTCCTGGCCCAACACCAAAATATCGAGCGGGTCTTTGTCGTCGCAGTAGGTGCGCGGAATAAATCCGTAATTCGCCGGATAGAACACGGCGGAATAAAGCACGCGGTCGAGGCGAAGCAAGCCGGAGTCTTTGTCGAGTTCGTATTTGAGGCGCGAACCTCGCGGGATTTCGATGACGCAATCGAGAATATCGTTGCTTTTTTTGCGCGGTTCGATGTCGTGCCAGGGATTCATGACGGGCGTAAAACAGGTTTCGACCTCGCGGCTTCAACCAAAAATCCAGCCAAAACTTTTGCGTAACCAAAAGCCTTCCCTAAAGGATGCCGCAAGCCGCTCGCGCCCCGCAATGCAATTGCGCAACAAATGCGCTATCAATGCCCCACAAAAAACGGGGCAATCGCCCGCTCGAAACGTGAACTTGCCGCCGAAAATCGGTAAAAACGCCGTTCCTTGACACTCGCGCGGCGCCCGAACGCGCGGTTTTTAGCGATTTGAAAGCGAAAGAAGTAAAATTTGGATGATGCCCGCTTCTGGTCGCAGCTCTATTTCGCCCCACGATAACCCGCCTTCTTCTCGCCGCACGCCGAAAAACAGCACGAACGGACGCGGCGCGCAGGGTGCCGCGCGACTCGAAGTTTTGGATCGCATCGGCGAGGGCACGCTCTGGATCGTGTATCGCGTGCGCGAACGCGGCGTTTCGGGCGCGCCGCTGCTGGCGCTCAAAGCTCTCAAAACCGCGCCCAATCGCCACCCGCGACTACCCGAAAAACTGTTTCAAACCGGCCTGGAGTGGCAAAAACTTTCGCATCCCAATCTGGCCGGGCTTCACGAAGTCGGCGTCGAGGAAAACACCTATTTTCAACTCGGCGAACTGCTTTTGGGCGGCTCGCTCGAAGCCAAACTCGCCAAAGGCTTGCCCTCGCCGCAAAACGCCCTGAAAATTCTGGCCGAAATCGCGCGCGGCCTCGATTATTTGCACAGCCGCCACGTTTTTCACGGCGACATTCGCACGCGCCAAATTTTGTTCGATAAAAACGGGACGCCCAAAATCACCGACGGCAACGTGGCGAGCGCCTTCGCGCAATCGGGCCTCGCGCTGGCCGATGTGCAGGGCGATTGCGCCTATTATCTCGCGCCCGAACGCACGCAGGGCGCGCCATTTTCCGCCGCCGCCGACGTGTATTCGCTGGGCGTGGTTTTCTACCGGATGCTCACGGGCCGCGTGCCCTTCGACGGGCCTTCGACGCTGGCGATTTCGGCGCGCCACCGCACCGATGCCGTCGCCCTGCCCTCGCAGTTTCGCCCGCAAATTCCCGCCGAAATCGAACAACTCGCGCTGCAAATGCTCGAAAAAGACGCGGCCAAACGGCCTTCAGCCGCGCAAATCGCCAACTGGAACGCCGTAAGCAACGCCGCGCCCCAAGCCGACCTGACTCCGACGATTTTGCCGCCTGTGGCTCCTGCGGTTGCCGCGCAAAATGCCACGCAAAACGCCGCGAGCGCAGCGGTTGTGGCGACGGCGCCCAAACGTCAGCCGATGGATGATTTGGTGGCGCAGCAGATGGCCGCCGATGACGACGCGAAACAACAAGTGAATTTAAAAGTTGCGAAAAAGCGGCACCGTCGCCGCGAATTTTGGGGTTTTGTCGGCGCTTTGCTGTGGCTTTTAATTCTCGTGGGCGCGGGCGCGGGCGGCGCTTACGGCGTTTACGAGTGGTGGAAAAGCGAGTCGCCGCAGGAAGTTGTGGTGCCCAAATACATCGGCCTCAATCAGGAGGAAGCCAAAACGGTTCTGGCGAAAAAAGGGCTTTACATGAAGGTCGTGCGCGAAGCCTACGACCCGAAAGTGCCCGCCGGAACGGTTTTGACTGGCGAACCCGATCCGGGCCGCACCGTGCGCAGTCGCCGCGAAGTCACCGTCACCGTTTCGGTGGGCCGCGCGCCGATTAAAATGGTGGATTTTTCGCGGCTCACGCTCAATCAGGCGCGGCGCATCATCGTGCAGCACGGCTTGCGACTCGGCCAGGTCGTGCAGCAATATCACGAAACGATTCCCGACACTTTCATCTGCGGCCAATTCCCCGAACCCGGCGAGCCTCTGCGCCGCTCCGAGCCGATTACGCTCATCGTTTCGCGCGGCCCGCAACCCACCGAAATCGACGGCACGCAAGACCAAAACATCGCCGATCCCGTTCCCCAGGTCGCGCCGCCCGTCGCGGACGCGCTGGGAAGCAACGATTTTCAACCGCTCGAAGAAGCGCCCGTGACGCAGCAGACCGACCAGACCAGCGCGCCGATGGCCCGCTCCGAGCGCGCCGCGATTCGCGTGCAGGTGCCCGAAGGCGAAGCGCAAAACGTGCGAATCTTGGTGCGTGACGCGCGCGGCGAACGCACCGTTTATCAGCAGGTCAAGCGCGGCGGCTCCAACATCAACGAAACGGTGCGCATCTCCAAAAATCAAGGCGAAGCCGCCCTCGTGCGCGTGTATATCGGCGAAGAATTGGTCGACGGTTGTTTCGTTGTGAAATTCGTAAAACAAACGTGGTAGATTTTCGTAAACCGCTTTCTCCATTTCGCTGATGCCGCCTGTTTCCGCGCCCGATGCCCTCGATGAATCGCAAGAGATTGCGCGCGCGAAAAACGGCGATTTAGAAGCCTTCGACCGCCTCGTCGCCGCGCATCAGACCAAAATTTTCAACTTTTGCCTCTGGTTTTTGCGCGACTACGACGACGCCTCCGACGCCGCGCAGGAAACGTTTATCCGCGCGTTTCGCCACCTCAAATCGTTTCGCGGCGACTGCGCGCTGGGTTCCTGGCTTTCGCGCATCGCCGCCAACGTCTGCCGCGACAGCGCCGCCAAACGCAAAACCGCGCCGCGCGAATTTTCGTCGCTCGAAACGCCCGAAGGCGAATTCGACCCGGTTTTCGAGGGCGAATCGCCGACCGAAACGCTTGTGCATCACGAGCGCATCCAGGCCGTGCGCGAAGCGCTCGCCACGCTGCCCGAAAACCACCGCACCGCGATTGTTTTGTTCGACTTGCAGGGCCGTTCTTACGAGGAATGCGCCGAAATTCTGGAACTGCCGATGGGAACGGTCAAAAGCCGACTCAATCGCGCGCGACAAGCACTGAAAGAAGCGTTGGGGCCGGTGCGGGAACTTTTTTCCTGACCGCCGAGTCGAATTTTGCAAACCATGAATTGTCAGGAGTGCGCGCGCTGGTGCGAAAAACTGCTCGACGTTTCGCTTTCGCCGGACGAACGGCGCGAAATCGAAACGAGCGTCGCCGCGCATCTCGAAGCGTGCCCCGATTGCGCGCGCGAATTCGCCTTCGTCCAAAATCTGCGCGCCGCCCTGCCCGCTCTGGCGCAAACCGAAGCCGCGCCACCGATTTTCCTGCGCGCCAACGTGCGCGCCGCACTCGTCGAAGAAGCGCGCCAGAAAGCCGCGAAACGCCCACTCTGGGAAGCGGTTTTGGCCCCGCTCTGGCTGCGTTCGCTCGGCGCCGGAACCGCGTTTGTCGCGCTGGGATTTCTGCTGCTCAGCCGACAAATCACGCCGCCCCAGGACGCCGCGCTCGCGCCGCAATCCGAAACGCAAATCGCCGCGCGAACGCAAACCGAACGCGCCGCCAAACCACCCAAAACCGCGCAACCGCCAACCGAAATTTTGCCCGAACGCCGCCCCGCGCCGCCCCGCGAACCGATTTTCACCGCGCCGCGCCCGCAACTCCAGGCGCCACTCGCGCGCGATGCCGTGCGCGTTCCGCCGGTGAGAATTCCCGAAACGCGACTTCCCGAAACGCAAATCCTTGAAACGCCGCGCGAAAAAATCGCGCCCGGTGTTTCGTCGCCGCAAACCGCGAACTCCGCGCAAAAATCGCCGCGCGAACGCAAACCGAACGCGCCCAAACCGCCGATTTCGCCGCGCGACAGCGATTCGCGCCGCGCCGCCAAAACCGAAAACGCGCCGTTTTCGACGATGATGCGCCCGGAAAACAGCCGCGAGAGCGCGCCCGAAACCGAATTGGCAAACGGCGCAGCCGCCGAAAATTCGCGCCCGAACATCGCCAGCGACGCGGTGCCCTCGCCGATTTCGCCGCCCGCGATTGCGATGGCGCCCGCGCCAATTACCCCGCGCGATTGGCGCGACGGACAAATCACGCTCGCGCGAAAAACGCCCGACACCCGCTCGCTTTATCTGGCGCCCTCGAACAACAACGCGCCCGACAATGCGCGCAACTCGGCCCAGGCGCGCGGCGGCGGCGCGGCGCCGCAATCCGAAGCGTTCGGCGCGTTCCGTCCGCGCGAACGGCTCGCGGCGCAAATCCTCGTTTTGCAAAGCGAATTCGATTTGCCAAACGCCACGCTCAAACTCGACGGAAAAACGGTGTGGAGCGGCGATTTGAGCGCCGACAAACCGCTCGAAATCGAAATCGCCGAGCCGATTTCCGAAAAATCGCGCTTCGTTTTGGAACAAAAAACGGCGGGCGCCGAGTCGAAACAGAAAACCCTGGAATTGGGATAGGCGAATGAATGCCCTGGGAGCGCGGGCATCTTGCCCGCATTGCTCAAATTTTCTGTGCGTTTGCCCCCAGCATAGTGCGCTCGACTGAAGTCGGCGCTGTCCGGCGCGTTCGCGCCAACTTTGCGCCTTCGCGCAAATTCGTTCTGGTGCTTGTTTCGGCGAAGGCCGAAAGTTGGCCGCAGGCCGGACAGCGCCGACTTCAGTCGAGCGCCACTGCGAATTCATTCGCCCACAAAAACCATGAAACCCCGTTTTCTGCTCGCCGCTTTGCCGATTTTGGCGTTACCAGTGGCCACCAAATTCTTCGCCGCTCAAGCCAACGAATCCGCTTCGGGCGAACCTGTTCCGTCGGGGCGCCGCCCGCCAATCATCGTGCCTCCGATTTGGCCGCCGCGCCCGATTCCGCCGGTTCCGGCGCGCGTGGCGCTCGGTTTGAAATCGCAAAACGCGAGCGTGGAAATTCGCGGCGGCGCGGCGCGCGTGACGCTCAAACAAACGCTGCACAACGCGCAAAACCGCGTCGTCGAAGGCGAGTTTTTGTGGGCGGTTCCGAGCGGCGCGGCGATTAGCGAATTTTCGATGAGCGCCAACGGCAAAAAGCTCTCCGCCGAAATTTTGGAGCGCGAAAAAGCCCGCGAAATCTACGACGGCATCGTGCGAAAATGGCGCGACCCGGCGATTTTGGAGTTCATCGAACGCGACCTGCTGCGCGCCCAACTTTTCCCGATTCCCGCCAACGGCGAAGTCGAAATCGAACTCGTTTACTCGCAGACGCTGCGCGGAAACCGCTTTTTGCTGCCGCTCAAACCGCTCGGAATTTCGGATGAGCGCGCCGTGAAATCGGGCGTGGAAATCCGTTTGCGCGACGCCGATTTGCGCGGGATTTTGAGTCCGTCGCACCCCATCGAAACGCGGCGCGGCAAAGATTCGACGCTCGTTTCGACCGAGTGGAACGGGCCTTCGCGCGATTTTTCGCTGCTGTGGAGCCGCTCGCAAAACGCCGTCGGCGCGAGTTTGCAAACCTGGCGCGACCCGAAAAACCCCGACGACGACCCGTATTTTCTGCTGCTCGCCGCGCCCGACGACGCCGCGCAAAGCGCGCCGATTGCCGCCAAAGACGTGGTTTTCGTCTTCGACACGAGCGGCTCGATGGACGGCGAAAAAATCGAACAGGCGCGCCGCGCGCTCAAAACGCTGCTCTCGAATCTGCGCGCGGGCGACCGTTTTGGCATCGTGACTTTTAGTTCGAGCGCGCGCCGTTTCCGCGAAACGCTCGTCGCCGCGACGCCGCAAAACATCGCCGCCGCGCGCGATTTCGCCGACGATTTAAAGGCTTTGGGCGCCACCAACATCGAAGAAGCGCTCGAAAACGCCTTCGATTTGACCCGAAATTCAACGGTTTCGGCGCGCCAAATCGTGTTTCTGACCGACGGGCAACCCACAGTCGGCAAAACCGAAATTCAAGGCTTGCTCGACGGCGCCAAAAAACAAAACAACGGCGCGCGGTTGTGGACTTTTGGCCTCGGTTTCGACGTGAATACGCGGCTGCTCGACACGCTCGCCAGCGAAAGTGGCGGCGACGCCGATTACGTGCTGCCCAAAGAGGACATCGAGCAAAAAGTCGGCGAATTGTATGGAAAAATCGCCTTTCCGCTGCTGCAAAACGTGAGCGTTTCGTGGGGCGGCGCGCGTGTTTACGACGCGTTTCCGCGCCAGATTCCCGACCTTTTCAAAGGCGGACAAATCGTGGTTTTGGGCCGCATGAAAGGCGGGGTGAGCCGCGAAATTTCGCTCGAAGGCACCGTCGGCGGCGCGAAAAAACGGTTCGACGGCACAGTTTCGGAGGACGGCTCGCGCGAGATTGCGAAGCTGTGGGCGGCGCGAAAAATCGGCTGGCTTTTCGACGACGCGCGCCGCGCCGGAAAACCGATTGAAGGCGAAATCAAAGCCGAAATTTTGGCGCTCAGCCAGAAATATGGGGTGGTTTCGCCGCTCACCGCCGCGCTGATTACCGAAGACGAACCCGTTTCGGTTGAGCGCTCGCGGCAAAATTTGAGGGGCGGACAATTCGGCGGCGCGCCGTCGGGTGCGGCGCCGCAATTCGATTTCAGCGCGCGCGCCCAGAGCGGCGAAAGAGCGGTGATGGCCTCGAAAGCCGCCAAAGCGCTGCGCCAAAACGCGCCCGCGCCCAGCACCGATGCACCCATCAAAATCGTGGGCGGAAAAACCTTCGTTTTGCGCGGCGGCGTGTGGACGGACACGCAATTCGCAGCGGAAAAATCGCCGAAAATTCGGGACATCCCAGCGTTTTCCGACGAGTATTTCGCACTCGCCAGAAACAGCGAAGTCGCGGCGTGGCTGAGTTTGGGCGAGAAAATCGTGTTCGTGTGGAAGGGCGAGGTTTACCGCGTCGGGCCGGAAGTCCCCAGAGGTTAGCGGGGAGTTCCCGATGCTTAGCAGACAGTCCCCGGAGCTTAGCGGGGAGTTCCCGGAAGCTAACAGACAGTTCCCGATGCTTAGCGGACAGTTAACGGAGGTTAGCGGACAGTTCTCGTAAGCTAACAGGGAGTCCCCAGAAGCTAACAGACAGTTCCCGATGCTTAGCGGGGAGTTCCCGATGATGTGTAGCGCCAAGGCTTGCCTTGGCGAATCGTCGCCCCTGAAGTTCAGAGAGGTGAAGGCGGTATGAAACCGCAGCCAACGAAGCGGTCGGCCTTCGCCGACGTTTTTCATCAAACGTGCAAATTTGACGAACGGCCAAACCCGTCGGCGAAGGCCGACCGCTTCGTTGGCTGCGGTTTCATACCGCCTTCTCGCCGCGCTCGAAAAGATTCATCGTTTGCGGGGCTTTTCCGATGTTTTCGAGGTCGGTGAATTCGTCTAAATCGGGCAAATCTTCGAGCGAATTGAGGCCGAAATTTTCGAGGAACAGCGGCGTGGTTTTGAAGAGCCAGGGTTTGCCGGGAGATTCTTTGCGTCCGGCGGGCGCGAGCAGCTTGCGTTCTAAAAGCAGGTTCAGCGGGCCGCCGCTTTCGACGCCGCGCAGCGTGTCGATTTCGCCGCGCGTGATGGGCTGACGATAAGCCACAATCGCCAAAACCTCGAAGGCCGCGCGCGAAAGCCGGCCTTTTTTCTCGTCGCGCAAACGGCGAATTTCAGGCGCGAAGCGCGCTTTGGTCACGAGCTGAAACCCGCCCGCGACTTCCACGATTTGCAGCGCGCCGACGGCTTTTTTCTCGGCGCGCAATGCTTCGAGCGCGCTTTGCGCTTCGTCGGGCGAAATCTGCGCGGCCTCGGCCAGTTTTTCCAGCGAAACGGGCCGGTCAGCCGCGAAAAGTAAGGCTTCTAAAACGTCGGTAGACGAGTTCATGGGTGTTTTGGAGCGCGTAGGGACGCTGCTTGCTGCGTCCTTTCAAAAACACGAGGACGCAGCAAGCAGCGTCCCTACGGCGCTCATCACAGGCGCTCCAGATAAATTTCATCGAAAAGCGTGAGTTGTCGCACGCGCACGCGGCCCCGCTTGATGAGTTCGAGCATCGCCAGAAAGGTAATCACGATTTCGAGGCGGCTGTAGCAGTCGTCGCACAAGCCTTCAAAAGTGATTTCGCCGGTGTGGTAAAGGCGCGCCGACACGCTTTTGAGGCGTTCGGGCAGCGAAAACGGCTCGCGCTGCACGAGCGCGACGGGCCGTTCTTCAAAGCGCGTGAGGACGCGGCGCAGCGCCGAGAGCAAATCGAAACTCGAAACGTCGGAAAGCAGCAGCGCTTCGGCGATTTCGGCGTCGAATTGCGGGCCGCTTTTGTGCGCGGATTCGCTGCGCGCGAACAAATCGGCGCGCGTTTCGCGTTTGAGTTTGAGTTCGTCGGCGGCTTCCTGAATGCGCTGATATTCGAGCAAGCGCTCGACGAGTTCGGCGCGCGGGTCGGCGCCTTCTTCGTCCAAAACTTCCTCGTTTTCGCTTTGCGATTTGGGCAGCAGCATCCGCGCTTTGATTTGCATCAAAGTGGCGGCAGTGACCAAAAAATCGCCCGCGTAATCGGCCTCGACTTCGCGCATCAAGGCCAGATATTCGACGAATTGGCCGGTAATCTGGCGAATCGGGATGTCGCAAATGTCGTATTTGTG
>ERZ1066120.1694-NODE-1694-length-12033-cov-12.742862_pt1 | contig 12033 bp, 8 predicted proteins | sample MGYA00382767_ERZ1066120 | MGnify/ENA primary metagenome ERZ1066120 (study PRJEB33369, sample SAMEA5778350) | biofilm metagenome | biome: Industrial cooling water; feature: Water cooling tower basin; material: Biofilm | place: United Arab Emirates | collected... | reverse complement strand
AGGTGCAGGCAAATTACATCAAAGCGCTGGGCAAGGGCATCCTCAAGGTCATGTCCAAGATGGGCATCTCGACCTACCAATCATACTGCGGCGCGCAGATTTTCGACGCTGTCGGCCTGTCGAGCGAGTTCGTGGATGCCTATTTCACCGGCACGGCCACCAGCATTGAAGGCGTCGGCTTGACCGAAATTGCCGAGGAAGCGGTGCGCCGGCACGCGCAGGCCTATGGCGACGGACCGCTCTATCGCGACGCGCTCGACGCGGGCGGCATCTATGCCGTGCGGCTGCGCGGCGAGGATCATGCCTGGACCAGCGAGACCGTCGCGAGCCTTCAGCACGCCGTTCGCGGTAACGCCCGCGACAAATACGATGCCTTCGCCCGTGCGGTGAATGAGCAGAGCGAACGGCTATTGACCATCCGCGGGCTGATGGAGCTGAAGCCCGCCGAGCATCCGCTTGCGCTGGACGAGGTCGAGCCCGCGGCCGAAATCGTGAAACGCTTCAGCACCGGGGCCATGAGCTTCGGTTCGATCAGCCGCGAGGCTCACACGACACTGGCCATTGCGATGAACCGCATCGGCGCGCGCTCGAACACCGGTGAGGGGGGCGAGGAGGCGGAGCGGTTCAGGGCACTCGAGAACGGCGACACCATGCGCTCGCGCATCAAGCAGGTCGCCTCCGGCCGCTTCGGCGTGACCACGGAGTATCTCGTCAACGCCGACGATATCCAGATCAAGATGGCGCAAGGTGCCAAGCCGGGTGAGGGCGGGCAGTTGCCTGGCCACAAGGTGGACAAGGCGATCGCCGCGGTGCGCCATTCAACGCCCGGCGTCGGCCTGATCAGCCCGCCGCCGCATCATGACATTTACTCGATCGAGGATCTGGCGCAGCTCATCCACGACCTCAAGAATGTGAACCCGGCCGCCCGCATTTCGGTCAAACTCGTGAGCGAGGTGGGGGTGGGCACGGTCGCGGCGGGCGTTGCCAAGTGCAAGGCGGATCATGTCACGATCTCTGGCTATGAGGGCGGCACCGGCGCTTCCCCGCTCACTTCGCTGACCCATGCCGGCAGCCCCTGGGAGATCGGGCTGGCGGAGACGCAGCAAACGCTGCTGCTCAACGACCTTCGCAGCCGGATTGCTGTCCAGGCGGACGGCGGCCTCAGGACCGGGCGCGATGTGGCCGTAGCGGCTCTGCTTGGCGCGGACGAGTTCGGTTTCGCGACTGCGCCGCTGATCGCGGCCGGCTGCATCATGATGAGGAAGTGTCACCTCAACACCTGCCCGGTCGGGGTCGCGACGCAGGATCCGGTGCTGCGGGCGCGGTTCACGGGCCAGCCCGAGCACGTCATCAACTACTTCCTCTTCGTCGCGGAGGAACTACGCGCCATCATGGCCGAAATGGGTTTCCGAACCGTCGAAGAGATGGTGGGCCGCGTCGATCGGATCGATGCCGGCCGCGTTCATCGGCACTGGAAGGCGGCGGGGGTCGATCTCTCGCGAGTGCTTCATGCCGTCACGCCGCGCGCGGGCGGCGCACTGTGTCAGGCCGAAGCTCAGGATCATGGGCTTGGCCGTGCGCTCGATCACGAGCTGATCGCGACATGCGCGCTGGCGCTCGAGCGGCGCGAGCCCGTCGTCATCGAGCGCCCAATCCGCAACCTCAACCGGGCCACCGGCGCCATGCTCTCGGGCCGGATCGCGGCGCGCTATGGACATGACGGCCTGCCGCCCGATACCATTCGCATCGCCTTCACTGGCAGCGCCGGCCAAAGCTTCGGCGCCTGGCTGGCGCATGGCGTTACGCTCGCCTTGACCGGCGATGCCAATGATTACGTCGGCAAGGGCCTGTCGGGCGGGCGGATCGTGGTGCGACCGCCAGCTGAGGCGTCGCGGACCGCGCAGGAAAACATCATCGTCGGGAATACCGTCCTCTATGGAGCGATTGCGGGAGAGGCCTATTTCGCGGGCGTGGCAGGCGAGCGTTTCGCGGTCCGCAATTCCGGAGCGGTGGCGGTGGTCGAAGGGACCGGCGACCATGCGTGTGAGTATATGACCGGCGGGGTGGTCTGCGTGCTGGGCAAGACCGGCCGCAATTTTGCAGCGGGGATGAGCGGCGGCATCGCCTATGTCTATGATCCCGACGGCGCGTTCGAGGCGCTCTGCAACACCGCGCAGGTCGATATCGAAAGCATCAGCGCCCGCCGTGATCCGGAGGAGGGAACCGGTCGGCCGCAGCAGCAAGCGCGCTCGGTGCATGACCACGGCCTGGGCGATCCGCTGCGCCATGATGCCGAGCGGCTGCGCATTCTCGTGGAACGCCACTTGCTCCACACCGGCTCGCAGCAGGCGCGGGCACTGCTCGATAATTGGGATGCCGCGCTCGGGTCTTTCCGCAAGATCATGCCGCGCGACTACCGCATAGCGCTCGAAGCGCTCGAAGCAGAGCGCGAGGAAGCCGCGATGGAGGCGGCGGAATAATGGGCAAGGAAACCGGTTTCCTCGAATTCGAGCGGCACGACACCTGCTATGCCGATGCGGCCGAACGCGTGCGGCATTACAAGGAGTTCACCGTCCCGCTGCCGCGTGCGGAGCTGAACCGCCAGGCCGCGCGCTGCATGAACTGCGGGATTCCGTTTTGCCACACGGGGTGCCCCGTCAACAATCTGATCCCCGACTGGAATCACCTCGTCTACGAGGACGACTGGCGGCGCGCGCTGGCCTCCCTCCATTCCACCAACAACTTTCCCGAATTCACCGGCCGTATCTGCCCGGCGCCCTGCGAGGCAGCCTGCACGCTGAACCTCATCGACGCCCCGGTGACGATCAAATCGATCGAATGCGCCATCGTCGACCGCGGCTGGCGCGAGGGCTGGATCGTGCCCGAGCCTCCGCACCGCCTGAGCGGCAAGGCTGTGGCCATCGTCGGCAGCGGGCCCGCGGGGCTCGCCTGCGCTCAGCAACTCGCGCGCGCAGGCCATGCCGTCACCGTTTTCGAGAAAGCCGACCGGATAGGCGGCCTGCTTCGCTACGGCATCCCGGACTTCAAGCTCGAGAAGCACCTCATCAATCGCCGCGCGGTTCAGATGGAAGCCGAAGGCGTCCAGTTTCGCACGTCGAGCGAGGTGGGAGTGGAAGTCAGCTTCCAGGCCCTGCGCGATAATTTCGACGCCGTAGTGCTCGCGGGCGGGGCGGAGGAGCCGCGCGTTCTCGATATCCCCGGCGCCGAGCTGCCCGAAGTCCGCCTCGCGATGGAATTCCTGACGCAGCAGAACAAACGCAACGCCGGTGACGACGAGGTGCGCGCTGCCCCGCGCGGCACACTCACGGCGCAGGGCAAGCACGTCATTGTCATCGGCGGCGGCGATACCGGCTCGGACTGCGTCGGCACCTCCAATCGTCAGGGCGCGGCCAGCGTGACTCAGCTCGAGATCATGCCGCGTCCCCCCGAAAATGAAGACAAGGCGCTGACCTGGCCCGACTGGCCGCTCAAGCTGCGCACTTCGTCAAGCCATCAGGAAGGCGTTGAGCGCGACTGGGCTGTGCTGGCCAAGCGCGTCGTGGCCCGCGATGGGGCGGTCGCCGGCCTCGAATGCCTGCGCGTGGAGTGGCGCGGTGGGCGGATGGAGGAGGTGCCGGGTAGCGGATTCACGCTGCCGGCGGACCTGATCCTATTGGCGATGGGTTTTACGGGGCCGAAACGGCGCGGCCTGCTCGACCGGGCCGGTGTGGCGCTCGATGCGCGCGGCAATGTCGCGGCCGATACCGAGCTGTACGCTACGAGCGAGCGCGGCGTTTTCGCCTGTGGAGACATGCGCCGAGGGCAGAGCCTGGTCGTCTGGGCCATCCGCGAAGGGCGGCAGGCGGCGCGCGCGGTCGACGAGGCGCTGATGGGCGCCAGCGATCTGCCGCGCTGACGTTATGAACAAGAAGGGGGCCGTCGCCTCCCAATGTTTTCGTTAGCTAGCTTGACCAGCTGGTGGCCTCATTTTGAGACGCTCGCCGGCATCCCCGGCCATGGCGCTCGAACGACGATCACGGCCGCCGGCCCGCGGCCAATTCTTCTTCGATCCGCGTATAAGCAGAGCGTAGGCCTGTGTCCGCATCAAGCACGTCGGTGGCGAAATATACCAGACCGACGCCCCGGCGCCGATCGAGCCATAGCCCCGATTTGAGACCATAAGCATCGCCGCCATGGCCGACCCGGATGCGTTGGTCGGCGAAAGGATTGTCGCGGCAGCCAGCAAGCCCTTGCGTCATCAGCTGGCTGGCAAGGCCGTAGCTGCAATAGAAGCCGCCGGTGGTATCGCCATTGCTGCCGTCGAACCGCCATTGCGGCGTAAAGATCGCCCGCACCGAGCTTGGGCGGAGCAAGCGGAGCGTCCCCATCCTGCCATCGTTCAGAAGCAAGCGACCGATCTTGGCTAGGTCACGCGCCGAAATGCGCAATCCGCCCTGGGGAGAGAAGATGGCACCATTGCGGCCGGGCTGCCAGCGAGTCAGATCGCAGCTTCCGTCGCTGGCCGGGGTTACCGGGCAAGCGGGGGCCGCGCCCTTGTGGTCATCTCGAACAGGTTGCCTGGCGCGATAAAGCACGACAGCGCGCGACGTCGCTTCGGGACTGCAACTGGCCCAATTGAAGCAGGCGTCGACGCCGAGCGGCGCCAGCACCAAATGGCGCATCAGCAGATCGAAGCGCTCGCCCGTTGCCTTTTCCATCGCTGCAGCGATCACTGGATAGTTGAAATTGGCATAAGCGAAATGGGACCCCGGGCGATGCTTGCCATCCCATGCCTTCGGGTCGGTCAGTACCGCGCCCATGTCGGCATCCAGCGGCAGCACGTAATCGACGGTGTCGGTGAGGCTGGACGTATGCGCCAGCAGTTGGCGCAGCGTGATCGGCGTATCCGGGAAGGCGGGATTGCGGAGGTTCTGCCCTAGATATCGGGAGACGTCCGCGTCGAGATCGAGCACGCCGTCTTCCACGAGCCGCATCACCCCGATTGCCACCACCAGCTTCGAGATCGAAGCCATGCGCACGGGATCGTCGGCAGTGACCTTGCGGCCGGTGGCGCGGTCCGCGACCCCTGCCACGCGCACCTCTCGCTCGCCAGCGCGATCGAAGACGATGCGCACGGCGGCAAGCGGCTCCTGGCGGACGATCTGGCTTTGCGCTGCCAGCGGACCCGTGCCCATACAAAGGGCCAGGCTCGCCATCACCAGGTGTCGCTTCATCGTTATCCTTCCTCGAGCGCCGCGGCGAGGCGGCCGTGATGGCGGGCTAATCGGGCTGCCGCGGTCTTGGCGTCCAACCCTCGGGCAATCAAAACGGCGAGTGACACATTGCCCCCGCTCTGTTCCAGCGCGTCCGCGGCCCGCTGTTGCGTCACCCCAGCCAATTCGGACACCATGGTAGCGGCACGCGATTTCAGCTTGGCGTTGGTCGGGCGCATGGCGATCATGCGCCCCTCGTGAACCAAGCCGAGCGCCACCATCGCGGCGCTAGACAGCATGGTCAGCGCCGCGCGTTGCGCCGTTCCGGCGGCCATACGCGTCGAGCCGGCAATGACTTCGGCCCCCGTATCTGCTAGGATCGGGTGATCCGCGCCGGCAAGCAATCGCGATCCAGGATTGTTGGCGATACCGATGGTCAGTGTTCCGCACGCACGCGCCGCTTCCACCGCCTCGCATGTGAACGGGGTAGAGCCGCTGGCGGCAAGGCCAATAAGCACATCGGCAGAGCCCAGCGCGTGCTGCGCCACTGCCGCCCGGCCCGCCTGGCCATCGTCTTCCGCGCCTTCGATGGCGCCCGTCAGCGCTGGGGTTCCTCCGGCCAGGAGGTAAATCAGCCGGGCAGGATCCCAGCCAAAGGTCGGCACAAGCTCGACCCCGTCTTGAACCGCAATGCGCCCTGAGGTGCCAGCTCCGACATAGGCGATGCGGCCGGAGCCGGCGCGCAAGCGGTCGGCCATTCCCGCGGCTGCGCCTGCTATCGCGGGAAGCTGGGGTTCCAGAGCGGCCACCGCGTCGCGCTGCCCTTGCCACATAGCCGCAACTGCCTCGGGCAATGGGCGTGAAGCGATGTCGGCATGACGCGGGTCGGCTGTTTCGGTGGGCACGGTGCCATCGGTAACGCCGATCGCCCCGTAACCCAATCCCCTCGCGCGGCCAAAGCGTGTTGGACAGGGTTGGCGGGAACTGATCGGGGTGTTTCCGCAAGGGTGGGCAAACCGGATTCACGGGTCCATACTAGCGAAACTTCATTTCGAATCGCGGGTTTTGGCACCCGGACACAATCATATGACCAAGGGCCGCACCGCGCAGCGATCGTCGGAAAGCTCCAGGAGACGACTATTGCCTGCGACTTTGCAAGCCGGTTTGGACCACGCGGAAGCCGAACTCGCTTCCGCCCGCAACGCCTTGCGCGAGAGCGATCTGAAGTTCCAAACGCTGGCCGACGCATTTCCGCATATGGTCTGGTCGACGCTGCCCGACGGCTATCATGACTATTATAATCGGCGCTGGTATGAATTCACCGGCGTGCCAGACGGGTCTACGGACGGCGAGGGCTGGAACGACATGTTCCATCCCGATGATCAGGCGAAAGCTTGGGAGCGCTGGCGGCACAGCCTCGAGACCGGCGAGCCGTATCAGATCGAATATCGCTTGCGCCATCGGTCGGGCGAATACCGCTGGGTACTCGGCCGGGCGATGCCGATGCATGATAGCGATGGCCGGATCATCCGCTGGATGGGCACATGCACGGATATTCACGAGCAGAAGGCGCAGGCCGAGCAGAACGAAATCCTGAGCCGGGAACTAAGCCACCGGATCAAAAACATCTTCGCCGTCATTGCGGGGCTAATCGGGCTGTCGGCTCGGCGCTCGCCGCAGCACCGCGAGTTTGCCGCCGACCTTCAAGCGCGCATCGCCGCCCTAGGACGCGCGCATGAGTTCGTACGGCCGCATTCGGATTTCTCGCGGCCGATGGTCCAGTGCGAAAGCCTGCTGGCCGTTTTCCGCGATATTCTATCCCCCTACACCGCGCTACTGGAGGGGCGCATCACCGTCGGCGGCGACGATCTGCGCGTCGATGATCGGGGAGCGACGCCGATTGCGCTTTTGGTGCACGAACTCGCGACGAATGCCGTGAAATACGGCGCGCTGGCTAGCGACGAGGGCACGATTGCCCTGTCAGTCCATCGCGAGGACGATCACTGTACCATTCGCTGGGTCGAACGCGGCGGGCCGGCGATCGACGCCCCGCCGGAGAAAGATGGCTTCGGCACAAAGCTTGCCGATCTGAGTGTGATCACACAGCTTGGCGGCACGTTGCAACGGCTGTGGGAGCAGCCCGGCTTGACGGTAATTGCCCGCGTGCCGATGCGCTCGCTCGCGCGCTGATCAGCCGAATAGCTGCAGACGAGGGGGCGGGGCGGCCTTGCCCCGGTCGAGACCGTAACGAACTGCGGACAGCAGGTCATCTTCGTCAGTTGGCTTGGTGAGCACGCCTATCGTTCCGGCAATGCCGCCTCCCAACAGAGCGGGATTTGCCGTAATGAAGATAACCGGCACGCCAGAACTCGACAGCCGCTTGCCGATCTCAGGCCCGGTCAACCCATCGCGCAGGTTGAGGTCAACGAAGGCCAGGTCGAGCCTCTCTTCAAAATAGCGTTCCGCGGCAGCCAGATCGCTGGCGATACCCACGCAGCGATAGCCATCGTCTTCGAGGATGCTTTGCATCTCGCAAGCTATAAGGAACTCGTCCTCTACGATCAGGATATCGGCGGTCATGGGCGCGGCAAGCGTATAATAGTTTAACTTTCGATATTATCAAATCGCCAAAAGCGCGCTGTGTTCCCTGCGCCCACCACAGAAAATTTGCACCTGCTGTCGCCACGGCCGCAGACCGCGGTAGGGTTAGCGCGATGTTACGCGCACCTCGACCTTGCGGTTGGCGCGCGTTGCAGCATTGCCGGTCTCGCCTTCCGCCGTGAGGGTCACTGACCCGGCAGGAGCACCCGCCTCTGTCAGTGCAGCACGGACGGCCTCGGCGCGCTGTCGCGACAAGGTCTGATTGGCAGCGGCGTCTCCCTGAGGATCGGCAAAGCCGGTGAGCTGAATTTGCGCACGCGGATAGCGCTGAAGCACGCCGGCCAGTTCGGCGACTTCCGCGCGAGCGGCATTGTCGAGTTCACTCGAACCCGAAGCAAAGGTCACCCGGTCCAGGGTGAAGGAACGGCCGACCGGTTCCGAGCCCGCCAGATAGCTGTCGAAATCCGCACTGCGATAGGCGATCGCGGGCACCATGGGATCGCCGGCATCGCTCACCCGTCCGGCCGTCGCAGCCGTTCCCCCGTCAGACGTCGTCGACATGCGGTTGTCGGCAGTGTCGCAGCTGCGCACCACCAGCACGAGCAGGCCAATCAGCAACGCCGCGCCGAGCAGCCATCCAAGCAACCCTCGCCGGCCCTCCCGCCGATGAGGCGCCGTATTGGGACCCGTGCTCTGCCGATAGGACGTGTTATTGTGCTGATTGCCATCGCGATCCGACATGCTGATACTTCCCCATACTCGGCGCCAAGCCGCTATCGACCGTGAGAAAGGTTCACGATCGACCGTGGTTCCGACATAAGCATTTGTATTGCCCGCCGCCCGCTCAGAATTGGTAGCCCAGCGTAAAACCCCAGGTCCGGGGGTCACCGAGTCACCCAACCACGTCAATCTTCGCGGAGTGGGGTTGAATTGCGGCCGCGCGCACGAATATTTTCGCGCTGTTCTTGGCGGGCCGCGCGCTGTTCCTGTCGGACTTGCTGCCTGGCCTCGCGTTGTTCCTGACGAACGGCCTGAGGAGCAGGGGGCGGAGCATCGGCGCGGCGACCCGGCCGTGTCTCCCGCCGTTCTTCGCGCAGTTCGCGGCGCGCTTCCCGCACGGCTGCGTCCACGGGTGCGAAGCCGCGGTTCTCGCGCCGGAATTCCCGGCGATCCTCTCGCCGCTCCTGGCGGAAGTCGCGGCGGTCTTCGCGGCGCTCCTCGCGGTATTCGCCACGATCGATGCGGCCGCTGCGGAAATTCTCGCGGTTCTCGCGCCGCTCGCGCGCATAGTCGTTGCGGTCGGCACGGCGTTCGCGGCGAAACTCGCTCCAGTTCTCGCGCAGTTCACGCCGATCGCGGATTGCCGCGCGGCGCGCTTCCCAATAGCGGCGCTGGCCTGCGCTCCATGCATGGCGCCCGCCACGGCGGTCGTACACGTAATAGCCGGTGCCGGGGTAATAATAATCGTCGTACCACCCATAATACGGCGCGGCGTAATAGCCGTCGTCGTAGTAGGGGTCGTAGTACCCGTCGCCATAGCCGACCGATAGCCCGCCATAGCCATTCATCATCGTGCAGCCCGAGAGGGCGACGGCACCGACGAGCATGGTGGCAAGAGTGCGCGCTTTGGTCATGGCAGGGTTCTCCGCAAGATTGATCAGTGTTGTGCAGAAGCGGTTGAACTTACGCTGAACTTGTAAACTCTGAATCGCTCGCGCTAAGAATTTGCCAACGCTTGGCGCTTAGGGAGAGCGCGGGTCCGAAACGGGGGTCGTCCACATGAAGGGTTTATTGGTATCCGCTGCGCTCGCGGCGCTGCTTCTGAGCACAGCGAGGCCGGCGCAGGCTGGCGAGAGCGAGGATTTCGCCGGTTGCGACGGATTGCGTAAACCCAAGACCAAAGACGATGGGATGCGCGGCGTCGCTTCCCAGCCCGGCTATGGCTTCGGCCTCGGCAATGCGGAGATCCAGTCCGCCGCCACCATCGCGGCCTGCACCCGCGCTCTGACCGGCGGCAAGCTGCTGCCGACACAGACCCTGCGCCAGGCGCATCTGCTGCGCGCGCGGGCCGCCGCGAAACTGCGCATCAATGCGAGCGCGGAAGCGCTGGCCGATCTCGACGAGGCGGAAAAGGCGATTGCCGGTCAGCGCGGTGAGCCTTTCTTCGATCGCAGCATGGGCGCTTCGCTCGATCTGCTGCGTGCGCTGGCGCTGGTTCAGCAGGGCAAGGCGGCCGAGGCCGTGCCCTTGGCCGATCGCGCGGCCGATCGCCGCCCCTTCGCCGTCCAGGTTCAGATGGCCGCTGCCATGATCCGCGAAACGGCCCGCCACACCGATTCGAATGTCGATCCGCAATGGGCGCGGCTGGTGCGCTTGCAGCCCGAGCTGGCTTCGACCCTTATTTCGCTCGAAACCTCGCTCGGCCGCTACGACAGCGCGATTGCGATCGCCCGTGCCGCTCCCCTGCGCGCGCCGCTGCTCGCGCGCGACGAAGAGGGCGCCGATAAATTCGCGGCGCTCGGGCGGCATGGCACGGCGCTGCTCGCGGGGGCGCGCGCCGGTTATGACCTCGCCTATGCCCGCGCCGCCACCGGCGATGCGGCGGGCGCCCGCGCCGAACTCGACACTGCCCGGACAGTCTATGGCCAACTTTCGGGCGCGACGGTGCGTCCGGCAGAGGTTGGCGCCGACTCTTCGCAGTCGGCGGCGCCTGGCGCTACTCCGTTCGTCGCAACAGTCGGCGGTCTGTTCGCGCCGCAGGAACGGATGGTGGAAGCGCGCCTCGCGCTCGCCGAAGGGCGCATTGCCGATGCCGAAAAGCTCGCCAAGGAGCAGCTTCCCTTCGGCGCCCCGGCGCAGGACCTGCACAAGGCGATCATGGCCGCCAAGGGCGACAAGGGCGCGCCCGCGATCGTCCCTGCGGCTTCCTTCGATCCGGCCGCCGCGCGCCGCCAGGCGATCGGCCGGCTCGCCGACTCCCTGCTGATCGCTCATGAGACACCTCGGTCGGTGATCGACTATCAGAAATCGCGGCCCAATGTGCTGGCCGCGCTGGTCGGGGCGGCCTTCTCTATGGGGACCACGCTGTTGAGCGGGGTTCCCAAGACCCACGGCTTCAAGGAAACCGCCAATGCGGATGGAACCATCGTCGTGGAATACACCGGATCGACCCCATCGGCGCCGATGGTCCAGGAGATGACCCTGTTGCGCGCCGCCGAGCTGGCGCGGGCCGGGAGCAAGCCAGGTTTCGCGATCGTCGCGCGCGATGACTACACGCGCTACCTCACCCAGACGCAGTATGGCGCCACGCTCAGCCGCACCCCGACGGGGCACAAGACCGTGATGACCATCCGACTTCTCGACACGCCCGATGCCGCGCAGGCGCAGGGCTTCGAAGCCACAGCCGTGATCGACCGCCTGGGCCCACTCTATTACGAGGAAAAGCCGAAGGCCTGAGCCGTGCCAGCAGCGGTCAAATGATTCCGACCGCCTTCCCAGCCTGTTCAAAGATGCCGAGGATCGTTTGCACTTCCTCCTCGGTGTGCTCGGCGCAGAGCGAGCATCTGAGCAGCGTCATGTTCGCGGGCGTCGCCGGCGGGCGGGCGAGATTGACGTAGAGGCCGCCCTTTATCAGCGCCTCCCACATCATGGCCCCCCGTTCCAAATCGGGCATGATTACCGCGATGATCGCGCTTTGCGGCTCGTCGGTGCCGAGCTGGAAGCCAAGCGCCTTAAGCCCCTGGTGGAGGGTCTTCGAATTCTCCCACAGATGCGCGCGCTTGTTGGAGCCGTGCATCAGCTTGCGGATGCTGGTGGCGGCGGTGGCCACGACGCTCGGCGGCAGGCTGGCGGTGAAGACATAGGGCCGGCAGACCAGCCGCAGGATCTCAAATTTCGGGTGGTTTGACACGCAGAAGCCGCCCACCGTGCCCACGCTCTTGGAGAAAGTGCCGATCACGAAATCCACATCGCCGAGGCAGCCTTGGTCCTCGGCCACGCCGCGGCCGTGGTGGCCGATGAAGCCCATGGAATGCGCCTCGTCCACCAGCACCATCGCGCCGTGGCGCTTGGCGACCGCGACCATCTCCTTCAGCGGCGCGATGTCGCCGAGCATCGAGTAGACGCCCTCCAGGATCACCAGTTTGCCCGCGCCCTCGGGAATACGGCGCAAGCGCTTTTCCATCGCTTCGATGTCATTGTGCTTGAAGGGCACGATCTC
>ERZ1066120.1689-NODE-1689-length-12072-cov-17.892569_pt1 | contig 12072 bp, 12 predicted proteins | sample MGYA00382767_ERZ1066120 | MGnify/ENA primary metagenome ERZ1066120 (study PRJEB33369, sample SAMEA5778350) | biofilm metagenome | biome: Industrial cooling water; feature: Water cooling tower basin; material: Biofilm | place: United Arab Emirates | collected... | reverse complement strand
AGGGCCGGTCAAGGCCTCCCGCAGGCCCGGCACGGGCTGAGGACAGGCCTTTACCGGACCGCAGCGGCCCACGCTCTCAGGCGTCCCTTTCGAGGCCCCCGGCATCGGAAGGGACTGCCCAGCGGCGAGCGCTCTTCCTTGCCCACCCTCTCAGCCCGTGAAGAGCCGTCCGATCGTGGCGTGGTGGACGTTGAAGCTCCGCGCGATGCTGCTAAGGCTCTCGCCGGCGTCGCGTCGCTCCCTGGCCTCTCGCTGCTGGTGTGGCGTGAGCTTGTAGGGCCGGCCCATCTTGCGGCCCTCCCGCTTCGCGCGCTCGCGGCCCTCGCCCGTCCGCGCCCGGATCAGCTCGCGCTCGAACTCCGCCAGTCCCCCCAGCACCGTCAGCATGAGCCGCCCGTGTGGGGTGGTGGTGTCGGCCCAGGGGTCGGCGAGCGAGCGGAACAGCGCGCCCTTCTCCGACAAGGCCCCCAGGACGTTGAGGAGGTCGCGCGTGGATCTCGCCAGCCGGTCGAGCCGCGTCACCACCACTACGTCGCCGGGCTCCACCTCCTTCAGGAGCCGCGCCAGCCCCGCCCGGTCGCGCTTGGCCCCCGAGGCGGTCTCGCGCACCACGCGCTCAGCGCCGGCGGCCTGGAGCTGGTCGAGCTGCGCGGCGAGGGACTGGCCGTCCGTGCTGATGCGAGCATAGCCCAAGAGCCGGCCGCTCGGGATGACGGGGGCGGGGGTCTCCGAAGCCTTGGCTTTCGCGCGGGACATAAGCGCGACGTAACCCTTTGCGGCGCTTGGGTCGAGCGACCGGATCGGAAGTCAAAATTTATGCACCAAGCGGAGGCCTACTCGTCCTCGGCTTCAACCTCTCCATCAACCTCGGGCAACTCTTCGTCACCCCGACCGTCGATCATATCATTGAAGCGGTTTAGCGAGCCTCTGAGACCTTGCGCGCTTACCTGCTGTTGTGCCCGCGCTCCTAGAATGTCGGCAATCAGCCGGTCTTGTTCGTCTCGGTCGGCGGGAAACATGATTTCGAGCGCCTCGAAATCGGGAACCTGAGTCCGCCGCCGGTTGCTGTGACCAGTGGTGATCGCCCGGAAAGCGCGCTGATAGTAGCGGCTCCGCAAGAGCACTTGTAGGAAGGCGGGCGACAGCCTCTCGTCCTCTACGCGGTAGATCGGGAACTCTTTTGTCACAAGCGCGCCATCGAACTCGGGAGGCACAAGGGCGATGCAGCCTTTCCAAAGGTCGATGGAGGAGAAGGCAACATCATCTTGCCTAGCTGCATACCACGAGCCGGGGCTCTCCTCGAAGTAGGATGCGCGCCATTCGGGAGGGCTGTGGCCCTTGCCTGCCTGGCGGGCCCGTATCTCGCCTGCCTGGGCAATCGTCATCACTTGAAAGAGCGCGTCGGGATCGGCGGCGAAGTCAGGTTGCTCTTCGCGCCGCCGCAGCACGTCGCTGAGGCGACCCGCAACCCATCCCTCGGGCATGACGCGCGCCTCCTCGCGCATGAAGAGGTGATACTTCGGGTCCAGCCTGTGGCTTGCGTGGCGCTCCCACAACGCGACGAAGGGGAGCCCCATGCAGTCGGGGCGGATACTGCCCTCGTAGGCTGCCGGGTCTGTCTGGAACCGCCGCCACTCACCAAGGATAGTGCCCACCTGCTCGTCGGCGGGAGCTCCATCGGCTCGGCTGCGGTAAAGGTCGTTCAGGCTCGTCAGCGACCCGGCGGGCGTGTAGCCGACCTGCATGGCTTCACCGAGGAAGGTAAAGTAATCGAGCCCCGCATCGCGGATCGCGCCGCTCACGGCGTTCTGTGCAAGCGGGTCGTCGTTGATGCGGCGGTTGTGAGCCCGGTCAAAGCGGCGCTGCTCCGCAAGCGTGAACTTCTGAAAGAACAGGATCGAAGTCTTGTTCTGCGCCCCCGATTTACGGAAGGCGTGATCGGGCAGCGACACGATTGCGGTGATCTTGCCGCGCGTGGCGATGAAGGCGCGGGTGCGGGGACAGTTGGAACGGTCGCCCTGATTGTTGAGAAGCCCATCCGGTAGGACGAGGCCAAAGCGCCCGCCTGGCTCCAAAAGCTCGATTGATCGTTCTACAATGACAAACTCGGAGTCGATCTTTCGCAGGCCCTGGGCCACGGCGAAGTTGTTTAGGTGGTTCTGACCAAGCTGTTCCTCGTCGCCTTCCGCAACCTCGGTCCCGAAAGGCGGATTGCCGACGATAACGCTAAAGCGGTTCTGCGGCGGGTTGAGGCGGGGGTTGGCGAACACGGCGTCTAACGCGGAGCGGTTACCCTCGATGTTGGTGTGCCCGTCATGGTGCAAGAGCAGGTTGATCTTGCAGATACGTGCGAGGATTTCGTGAACCTCGATGCCGTAAACCTGCGTCTTGGCGAAGTCGTATTTAATGCGCTGTATCTGGTCGGCCGGTTGCCCGGCGAACGCGGTGTCGATGCGATGCCATACCTGCAAGAGACATTCGAGAAGGAAGCCGCCGCTTCCCGCCGTGGGATCGAGGATAAAATCCTCATGCGTGATATCGAGCATGGCGACCGCGAAGCGCGCGAGCTGGCGCATCGTGAAGTACTGCCCGAGCCCGCCCCGGAAGATCGAGCCGAAGAACTGCTCGAACGCCGCGCCGATACTGTCCACATCGGTCCTTGTGAACGCCACATCCTGAAGGGCGCGCACAACGTCCGTCACCTTCGCGTCGGGAAGGTTGATGCGTGTGCCAGGCGGGAAGATGGTGGTGTCGGTCTGGCAGGCTTGGGCGAAGAGGCTGTGGACCCTGGTGGCGACGGTGGCCGTGGTCTCGCCGGTGCCGATCTGGAAGCGCCTTGGCTCGCCCGTGCGCGTGGTGCGCTCGTCGGCCACCTTGGCGAAGAGGAGCTTGCTCCACTCATCGAAGGCGGTCAGCGGGTCGCGCCTGCCTCCTGCCCAGATGAGTGAGTGCGCGCGGCGGATGCGGGCTTCGAGCTGCCGCGCAGGCAGGGCGCGCACGTCGCCCGGCTGGCCCGCGTGGTAGGTGTAGAGCGGGACGTTACCATACTCCTGGGGCAACCGGTCTCGGTCCCCCAGGCGGTTCGCTTGGCGCTCGGTCGGGGGGTGGCCCGCAACATCGAAGAAAAAGCTGTGCTCGCCCTCGTCATAGAGCGCGAGGGGGACGCGCAGGGAGTTGGCGTTGCCGAACGCCTGCTCGACGCCCTGGTTGCGTGCGGCCTCGGTTTGCCCGGAAGCCTTGTTCTCCACGACGAGGTAAGGCTCGTGGCAAGCGTCGTCCTCGTAGATGACAATGTCTGCGAGGTCCGATGGCGTCCGCCTCGGAACTATGACCTCCAGCTTCATGCGATTGGACGGATAGCCCTTCTCGACAATCAGCCACGCGACCGTTGCGAGGCGAACCCACTCCTCCGGGTCGTTCCAGTTATAGGTCTGCTCGCGCGCAAGGTTGTATTTCACCCGCCGGTCAGTGATTGAAATGATCCCCCGCCGCATGGCCTCGATGCTGGCAGGCTGGGCTAGGGCGTCCTCGGGCGTCTCGATGGGGACAGATGGCATCGTGCAATCAAACTCTCAGCGTTCGGTGTCTCGGGGTCGGCGCGGCGATGGTTGGGCTTCGTCGCGCTCAACTGCCCTGGGCCGCTCGCGCATGTTGGCGATCACGTCATCCCGCATATCGCGCGCCAGCTTGTTGGGCAGATGCCCGAAGGCGAAGTCCTTGCCGCGCGCGGCGCGCACGTCCGGCCCCGGCCAGGTAAACATGTTCACCTCCGACGTGACGATCCAGGAGGGCGCCTCGTCCAGCCCCAGGTGCTGCGCGACCTTCGGAGGCAGCTCTCGCGCCTTGCCGTCGCTGCCGGGCGGGGTGTGCGTGATCGGCGCGACCATCACGCGCAGCTCGTCGTTCGGTCCTTGGGTGACGGCCAGGACGACCGCGCAGGGCCGATCCTTGACCCCCTCCTCCTGGCCGCGCCGGGCCTCTGAGTGCCAAAGATAGCTGTAGCGGATGACCAGCCCCTGCTCGGGCTTTGGCAGGCTCACCGCTCGCCCTAGTCGTTCATCAGGTGGTCAAGCTCGCTCGTCCACGCCGGGGGCTCGGACTTCTCAAGGGCCTCGCGCCACTCCTTGGGGATTTCATGGGCGAGGAAGACCTGCCGGTCATCGAAGGATTTGAGCCGCCGATACTCGTCGGCCGAGAGGATCACCACGGTCTCGCGGCCGTGGTGCGTGACCGAAACCGGCTCCCGAAGGGCGAGGTCCCGATACTTGCCAAACTGCTTGGCAAGGTCAGCAGCTGTGACGGACACCATGAAGGAGTCTCCTTTCCGTATTTTACCTAGTATACGGGTTTTCACCCTTCTTGTCAAACTTGGCTGAGCCAGTCGCAATCGAACAGTTCTAATCTTCAGCCCCACCGATCTTGGTTGTCGCGCCACCGCTGCCTGGCCGTGCGCTCGTCGCTCTCCTCGTTCTCCTCTTCGGCTGGTTCATACCAGAGCATAATCATCGCGAAGCCGTTGGCCTGTAGGCACACCTGCTCGCATAACCTTGGCGCGGCTCGGCCGCGCTCCACGTCGATCCAAAGGTCTGGCACGCGAGAGTCGATTTCGCTCGGAGCGAGCTGCCTTAGCCTGGGCTTGTGGAAGATCGAACCTTGGGGGACCGGCTGGCCTGGCCTGACGGTGATGAAGGGAAACCGCTGCTGGCTCCGATAAATTCCTCTGACGACACCTTGTTGGACAACGACAAAAGCAACCGCTTCCTGATGATGCTTAGCATAGGCATGAGCCATTGCCTGCTTGCTCACCTCGAACTCGTCGGCAAGGTCCAAGACGCTCTCGATGCTCGGCCCCACTTTTCTCGTCAGGCGAGGCCGGAGCAACGGCGGCGGCATGAGGATTAGCGATGAAAACCTGTTAGCTTCAACCTCCATCTTGGCGCGCCTGTCCGACTCCTTCGCTCCGAGCAAGGCCATGTCTTTGCGGGAGCATAGGAACCGACCCTTAGCATCGGGGACATGCGAGGGCATAAGAAAATGTCCCAGCTCATGCCCAATAGTGAAGCGCCGCCGACCGCTTCGGGAGTCCTTGTTGACAAGCACGATGCCGTGGCTTCGCGCGGTGTCGGTCATGAGACCGCCTTCGAACCCCTCGGTTTCAAGCACGTCAATCTCGGCTATGTCGAGCTGATAGCATAGGTCTTCGATTGGCACAGGGACGGGCAGGTTCTTTTCACATCGCAGGATCGCCGTCACGAGTCCCTCGGGGGAGCCGGTATCGGCGAGGTCCATGCGAGTGACCTGCATTAGCCCTTATCCTTCTTGATCTGCTTCAGCCTTAGCGCCAGCACTCGCATTGTCTCACGATCTGCCGGGGAAAGTTCCTTGAGTTCACGGTATAATGTTACGAGCTCGGGGTCTTCTCCTTCGGCTTCTGGGTTCTCACCTGCAAGATCGGCGATCTTGACCTTGAAATGGTTTGCAAGCTTCGTCAGTAGTTCTATCGAGGGATTACTGCTGTGACCTCTTTCTAAATCCCATACATGCGTTTTCGAGGCTCCGATTGCATCGGCAACGTCTTGTAGGGACTGCCGGTGCCGGACCCGCAGTTCCTTGAGCTTGAGCGCGAGCGTCATGTTCCCCCTGGTCCCGACCTGTGGCGACGCCGCTACAGTCGGGCACGTCGTTCGATCCGGTTGGACGCGAGCATAGCACCACGCTTGACTCGCGTCAGCGTCCGATACAGTTGTATAGAAGGTGGCCGCCAGTGTCTGACGGTCACGAACATGAAAGGTTGATGACGATGTTGACCACGGCGCGGAAGGCCCCGATCGGCACCACGGCGCGGACGGGCGAAACCTGCCCCGAGAGCGGGGTCTGGAAGGCCCTGAGCACCCCCAGCACCACGGCCCCGATCTCCAAGGGCAACCGGATGCCCCCCTACAACGGGCAGGCGGTCACCTGGCAGCTGATCCAGCACGCCTGATGATGGTGAGCGGCTCCTCGGTAATCGAGGGGAAGGGGTGCAACACGACGTAGGGGCGGCCAATGCTTGGCCGCCCCTACTGTCGTTGATCTAGTGATTTTCCGACTTCAAAGCTCTGGGTTCAGTAGAACCTGCCTCGGACGGCTGGCGCAGAAGGCCCGCGCGCCCTCACAGTCCCCACCCGTGGCCGAGCCCGCGCACGCGCCCCTGCCGATGCGCCTCCCCCTCTCGCTCGTGCGCCTCGCCGTGCCCCTGCCCCTCCCGCGCCACCGGCTTCGCGCGTCCCAGCGCCTCGTTGAGCTGCTTGCGGATGTCCTCGTGGCTGCGCTTGCTGTCCTGCTCCAAGATGCGCCTGAGCTGCTCGCGCGTGTCCTCCAGGCGGTGCCCCGTCTCGGGCTGCCTGGGTGCCTCCCTCGACGCCTGCGCCTGCGCCCCTTCGCCCTGGCCCACGCCCCGGCCGGTGCCTAACCCGTGGCCTGGCTCCCGCAGGCGCGCGAGCTGCTCCTCGATGGCGCCTGCGCCCGTTCCATGCGCCCGCTCGGGGCCTGGCTCCCTGAGACGCGCGAGCCCCTCCTCGACGCTCTCCCTCGCCGCTTCGCGCCCGCGACCGTCCTCGTGCCCAATCCCCTGCTTCTGTGCCACAGCCCGGAGCGCGGCGAGGCCCGCGCTGACGGGGTGGGCGCCCTCCTCGCGGGCGTGGCTGTAGGTGCTACGCGCGAGCTGCGCGCGCTCGCGCACTTGCTCCGCCTGCCGGCGCAGCTCCTCGCGCACGGCGTCCCGGACCCGCCCCAGCTCCGCGAAGAGGTCGCGCGCGACCCGTGCCTCATGCACCTGGGCGCCCCTCTCAGTGAGGGGGGCATACTCGCGGCCCTCCCGCTCAGCCGCGCGCTCCTCCCGCCGCTCGATGCCGCTGACCACGGGCCCGAGCTTCACCTCCGGGGCCCGGTCCAGGTTGTCGGCCTGAGCCTCGTGCCCGAGGCTCCGCGCCTCCTCGCGCTGCACGGCGAGGCTGCGGTGGTCCACGCGCTCGGCGACATGGACCCGCTCCAGGGCGCGGTTCTGCATCTCCGCCCACCTCTCGCGCATGAGGGCGATCTCCGGCCCGCCCGTGGCCTTGACGTCGAGCGCGCGCGTCTTGTCCGTGAGCCCCTCATGCGTGACCAACCTGGTAGTGGTCAGCACATGGGCGTGCCAGTTGCGCTGGTCGCCCTCCCGGTGCGGGGCGTGGATGGCCACGTCGGCCGCCACCCCGTAGCGGCTGACCAGCTCGCGGGCGAAGGCGTGGGCGAGCTCGCGCCGCCCCGCCCCGTCCAGCTCATGGGGAAGGGCCAGCTCCCACTCGCGGGCCGTCACCGAGTTCACGCGGGTCTCACGCGCCTCGGCGGCGTTCCAGAGCGCCTGGCGGTCGTGCGCCCACGCCGGAGCATCCTCCGGGGCCACGATGAAGCTGTGCTCGACGCCGCTCTTGGCGCGGTAGTCGTGCACGCGGCCCTCGCGCTCGCAGACCACCCGCTCGGCGTGCCGGTAGGCGGCGGACGCGACGGCCGAGCGCCCCGCCGAGCGCTGCACCGTCTTCACGCTGAGGTGGTAGCTCGCCACGGCCGCCTCACCCGTGCCCGCGTCCAGCAGGCCGCGAGGTGACGGCGGCCCGGGCGCGAGGCCGGCGCCTCGAAGGCCGGGGCCGGCGCGATCCAACGGCGCACGTTGGCCCTGGCGGGTTCGGGAGGGCGGAGAGCGCCTCCTGATCCGGCGTGCGCCAGCTCGCCGGACGGGGAGGGTGCGGGAGGGCGAGGCCCTCCTGCTTCCTCGGGCTTGCCCGAGGAACGGGGACGCCGTTGGCGGGGGCGAGCGGAGCGCCGCCCCCAGGAGACCGCACGCAAACCCGCAGGGTTTGCATAAGTGCGCCCTTCTCCCTGTCGGTCGTCGGGTCCATGCGCCACGTCACCTGTTGCTCCCGCCTGCAACCTAGGGGAGACTCGGCCCCCGAGCTAGGGTCGTCTGAGGAGAGCGGGGCATGGCAGAGACAGAACTCGAACGGGCCGAGAAGAGATACGCCCAGGCCAAGGCACGCCTCCTCGCGCTGAAGAACCGGGCCGCCACCGCCGCACGGAAGATGGACACCCGGCGCAAGGTCATCCTCGGCGGGGCGTTGGTCGATCTGGCGGCTCGGGACGATGGGGCCGCCAAGCTGCTCGACAGGCTCGTCAGGAACCTGCCCCGTGAGCAGGACCGCAAGGCGTTTGTGGGGTGGAAGCCGGGGGACGCGCTGCCGGAAGGTGGGGCGCCGGATGAGGCTACGGACGGCGCCAGCTCGGGCTCCGGCGTGAGCCTTGCCTCGGGATCGGCTGCGGCCCTCGCTTCCTCAGCCCGGGGAGCCTGACCGTGGCCGCCGTCGCCTCCGCCCTGCGCGCCCTCACCCGCTGGACGGCACTCGTCGTCTTCGCCCCCCTCCTCGCCCTCCAGCTCGTCCTCTTCCTCGCCGTCGCCGTGGTCGCCTCTACCCTCCTCGGCATGGTCCTGATCGAGCTGCTCGGCGGCTCCGCCTTCCAAGCTGCCTGGTGGCACGACCCTTTCCTCGTCGTCCTCGCGCTCCTCGCCTGCCTGTTCGCCGCCCATACCTGGTCCGCGAAGACGGGCGTGCCGCTCCCCTGGCACCACGGCTCCCTCGGCATGGACAGCCACGGCTCCGCCCGCTTCGCCACTCGCAAGGAGCGTGCCGACCTCCAGGACGGCCGCAAGGGTGCTGGTGGTGTCAGCTCGGGGCTCCTGATCGGCCGCGACCCGCAGACGGGCCGCCTGCTGCGCTACGACGGCCCCGCCCACCTCCTCACGCTGGCCCCCACCCGCTCGGGCAAGGGCGTGGGCACCGTCATCCCCAACCTCCTCCTGGTGCCCCGCCCCGTCCTCGTCATCGACCCCAAGGGCGAGAACGCCCGCACCACCTATGAGGCGCGCCGCCGCTTCGGCCCCGTCCACGTCCTCGACCCCTTCGGCGCCACGGGCCTGCCCTCGGCCAGCTACAACCCGCTCGGCCGGCTCTCGCCCGACAGCCCGGACCTGGGCGAGGACGCAGCCTCCCTGGCGGAAGCGCTCGTGGTCGATGCGCCCGGACAGTCAGGCGAGGCGCACTGGAACGAGGAGGCCAAGGCCCTCCTCGTCGGGCTCGTCATGTTCGCCGTGTGCCACGAGGGCGAGGAGCGCCGCACCCTCGCCACCGTGCGCGAGTATCTCACCCTGCCCCCTGAGCGTTTCCGCCAGCTCCTCGCCCTCATGCAGGCGAGCGAGGCCGCTGGCGGCCTGGTCGCCCGCGCCGCCAACCGCCACCTCGGGAAGTCCGACCGGGAAGCGGCCGGCGTGCTCTCCTCGGCGCAGCGGCACACCCACTTCCTCGACAGCCCCAGGATCGTGGCCGCAACGGCGCGCTCGGACTTCTCGTTCGCCTCCCTCCGGCACGAGGTCGCCACCGTGTTCCTGGTGCTGCCGCCGAACCGCCTCGACGCCTACTCGCGCTGGCTGCGCCTCCTGGTGAGCCAAGCCCTCGCGGAGATCGCGCGGGACGCGGAGACGGGAAGCTCGGCCGCAGTCGGCGGCGCCCCTGCCCTGCGCGAGCCCACCCTCTTCCTCCTCGACGAGTTCGCGGCCCTGGGCCGCCTCGAGGCCGTCGAGCGCGCCATGGGCCTCATGGCGGGCTTGGGCCTCCAGCTCTGGCCCATCCTCCAGGACATGAGCCAGCTCCGCGCCCTCTACGGCGCCCGCGCCAACACCTTCGTCGCCAACGCCGGCGTCCTCCAGGCCTTCAACGTGGGCGACCACGAGACCGCCAAGTGGCTCTCAAGCCTCATGGGCCAGGCCACCGTGGGCTACGAGACCTCCTCCCACCGCCCCGGCGACCCGCCCTCCACCTCGTTCCACGTCACCGCCCGCGACCTCCTCACCCCCGACGAGGTCATGCAGCTCCCCGCCCACCTCCAGCTCCTGCGCGTCCAGGGCCGCCCCGTGATCGTCGCCCACAAGCTGCGCCACCACGCCGACCCCGAGTTCGCCGGGCTCTTCGCCCCGCAAGGCCAGTGACCCCCCAGGGAGCCCCGAAAGGAGCCCGGACCCATGCCCATCCCCGACCGCGAGCTGCCCGAAACCCTCGACCTCATCGCCAAGCTGGTGGCTAGCGTGTCCACCCGCCTCGACAAGCAGGGCGAGGCCCTCGCCGGCCTCGCCAAGGCGCAAGCCCAGGCCCACGAGAAGATCGAGCCAGATCGCATCGCTGCCGCCACCGCCCGCTCCATCCGCGAGACGCTCGTGCCCGAGCTGTCCAAGATAGTGGACACCATGGACGGGCTCACTGGCGGCAAGGCCCTCCTGCGCCAGCGCTGGCGCGCCTTCGATGAGGAGGAGGCCCGCCAGGGCCGCTGGCGTTTCCAGCCCTGGGCCGTGGTCCTGGGCATCCCCCTAGCGCTCGTCACGGTGCTGGTCCTCGCCGTGCCGCGCGCCGCCGCCCAGACCCTCCTCACCTGTCGCGTCGCGGGCGGCGAGTGGCTGGTGCCGACGGACACCCTACCCGCCGCCTGCACGTTCGAGGCCCACGGAAGGCTGAACCAGGCCAGGGGGCAGACAGACTAGGACGGCGTGGGCAGCTCCTGACGGAGCAGGGAGGCAGGGCAGGGAGCAAGGACGCTCGCCGCTGGGCAGTCCCCTGCCATGTGGCATGGCAGGGGACGCCGAGGAGCCTGGGGCGCGTCCGGCGGCCTCAAGATGCGGTCATCGGGCTGCCGGGCCGGTAGGCTCTGCGGCGCTCAACCGAGGAGGACTGCCATGAAGACCTTCATCGCTTTGGACGTGTCGCTGGAGAAGACCGCGATCTGCATCATGTCGGCCGACGGCTTGATCGCGGCCGAGGTGACGGCCGCATCGGACCCCGACGCGATCGCAGCCGAACTCGCCCGCCAGGAGGCCGTCGGGCCGGACACCCTGGTCGGCCTCGAGGCAGGCCCTCTGTCGGAGTGGATCGCCCGTGGCCTAGCCGACCTTGGGGCACCGGTTGTGCTGATGGAAACGCGCCAAGTCCGGGCGGCCCTGTCGTCGATGGTGGTCAAGACAGACCGCAACGACGCCCGCGGCATGGCGCAGCTGTTGCGCATGGGCTGGTTCCGGCCCGTGCACCTGAAGTCGGTGGACGCCCGTGAACAACGCGCGTTGCTTGCAGCCCGCGAGACGCTCGCGCGGCGGCTGAAGGACGTGGAGAACAGCGTCCGCGGCTTGCTGCGCGGCTTCGGGCTTAAGCTCGGCGCGGTTGGCCCGCGGCTCTGGGAGGGACGGGTCCGCGACATGGTGGCTGGTCACCCAGTGCTCGCTGCCATCTTCGAGCCGCTCGTCGCGGCCCGCGCCGCGCTCTTGGAGCAGCTCGGCCGGCTCGACGGGCGGCTGCTCGCGATCGTGCGCGAGGACCCGGCCTGCCGCTTGCTGATGAGCGCGCCCGGCGTGGGCGCGGTTGTGGCGCTCACCTTCCGTGCGGCGGTCGACGATCCGTCGCGCTTTGCGTCGTCGAAGGCGATCGGGTCCTGCTTCGGCCTGACACCCAGGCGCTACCAGTCAGGCGAGACCGATCGGTCGCTCGGCATCAGCAAGGCCGGGGATGCGTCAGTGCGCCGAGCGCTGTTCACGGCCGCCCACGTCATCATGAACCAGGTCCGGCGCAACTTCCCGCTGAAGACCTGGGCGAGCGCGCTCGCGGCCCGCGCCGGCGTGAGGCGGGCCAAGGTGGCGCTCGCGCGCCGCCTGGGCGTCATCCTGCACCGGATGTGGGCGGACAGGACCGAGTTCCGCTTCGCCTGAGGTTCCCTGAGACGCACAACCCACCCGCAGGAGGAGACCAGCCACCTCTGCACCAAACGTCCCTGCAAGGGCGCGTCAGCGCGAGGGACGTGGGAGAGGGGACGTCGCGACAACCCTGGGCGCCTCGACGCCGACCTCAAGATGGACGCCCCTCATCCACCCACCGACCGCATCATGTGAGCACCCCGCGTGCATCACGAACAGAAGCATGTACCCGGCGCCAGACACCGCCTTGCACCAGACGACTCGATGACAGAAGG
>ERZ1066120.1688-NODE-1688-length-12074-cov-11.795740_pt1 | contig 12074 bp, 17 predicted proteins | sample MGYA00382767_ERZ1066120 | MGnify/ENA primary metagenome ERZ1066120 (study PRJEB33369, sample SAMEA5778350) | biofilm metagenome | biome: Industrial cooling water; feature: Water cooling tower basin; material: Biofilm | place: United Arab Emirates | collected... | reverse complement strand
CAACACGCTCCGCGCGCTGCGCGCCGACCTGGCGCGCTGGACCGCGTGGTGTCGGCGCGCCCGCGTGCTTGCGCTCCCCGCCCGCGCGGGCGACGTGGCGGCGTTCGTCGACGCGCACGCCGCCCCCGCGGCCCCCGCGGCCGACGTGCGCGCCCCGGCCACACTCCGCCGCTACGTGGCGAGCGTGGCCGCGCTGCACCGCGCCGCCGGCCTCCCAGACCCGACCCGGGCCGAAGACGTGCGGCTCGCGCTGGTGGCCGCCGCGCGCGGGTGGGCCGAGGCGCGCCGGGCGGCGGGGCGGGGCACGCGCCCGCGGCAGGCCGCCGGGCTCACCGACCGCGCGGTGGCGCACATCCTGGCGAGCTACGGCGCCGCGGGCCCCGTGCGCCTGGCGGACCGGCGGGACGTGGCGCTGCTGCTGGTTGCTCGCGATTTACTCGCTCGCCGCTCCGAACTGGTGGCCGTGCGGGTGGAGGACGTGCGGCCGGCGGCGGGTGGCGGGGCCACGGTGCACGTCGCCCGCAGCAAGACGGACCAGCTCGGCGAGGGCGCGACGGCGTACCTGGGCCCCGAGGCGTACGCGGCGCTGCGGGCGTGGCTGGACGCCGCCGGGATCGCCACCGGCCCGGTGTTCCGCGCGGTGACGGCGGGCGGTCGGGTGGACGCCGGGCCGGCCGGGCGCGGGCTGCACGCGCAGAAGGTGCCGGCGATCCTGAAGAAGCTGGCCGCGCGCGCCGCGCCGCAGCTCCGGCGGCTGGGCGTGGAACCGGAGTCGGTGAGCGGCCACTCGTGCCGGGTGGGGATGGCGCAGGACCTGGTGGGCGCGGGGCTGGAGCTGCCGGCGGTGATGCAGGCCGGCCGCTGGCGCACGCCGGCGATGGTGGCGCGCTACGCCGAGCGGCTGCTGGCGGAGCGGGGGGCGGTGGCGCAGTACCACGCGGGCCGCGGCCGTTAGGCGCGGCCGTTAGGCGCGCGCGTCAGGTCTCGACGTGAGGCGCGGCCGTCAGGCCGCGGTGCCGGCCGCGTCGCGCATGAGGCCGACGTCCTTGCGCGCCGTGGCCAGCTCGAACGCCGGGGCGGAGGTGCCGGCCGCCATCTGCCGCCCGCGCCCGGCCACGCTGGCGGCGACGTCGAGGTACTGCATGACGCCGAGGGCGTCCGCGGGCGCGACGCCGGTGCCGGCGGCGACCGCGAGGAGGTCGGCCACGGTGCCGGTGAGGCCGATGGTGACGGCGTTGCCGAACAGCTTGTACGCGGCCGCGAGGTCGGCGCGCTCGCCGAGGGGGGGCCACGCGCGCGGCCATCGCGGCGAGCGCGGGCTCGGCGTCGTCGAACAGCGCGCGCGGCCCGCTCGCGAGGACGGTGCCGAGCCCCTGGCACGCCATGGCCGGCCCGATGGAGACAGGGGAGTGCAGGTACCGCACGCCCCCGGCGGTGAGGCGGGCGGTGCGGTCGGCGGGGGGCGCGGGGGCGGTGGTCGTGTGGTCGAGGACGAGGGCGCCGGGCGCGAGTCCCGGTCGCAGCGCCGCCACGACCGCCTCGACGGCGTCGTCGTCGCGGTGGACGAGGTGCACGCGCGCGGCGCCGCGCACGGCGTCGGCCGGGGTGTCGGCGACGCGGGCGCCGAGGGGGGCGAGGGCGTGGGCCTTGGCGGGGGTCGGGTTCTAGACGGCGGGGGGGACGCCGCGGCGGAGTGCGGCCTCGGCGAAGGCGGCGCCGAGGAGGCTGGTGCCGGGGAAGGCGGCGGGGGCGGGCGCGAGGGGAACATGGGGCGGGCGGCGAGGCGGGGGCGGGCGGTGTAACCGCGGCGGGGGGGGGTGGGTGGCGGGATGGGGGCGGGCGCTAGGCTGCGGGCGGGCGGCGGGTGCGGGGGTTAGCTTGGCAGCCGGAACGGCGTTAGGCAGCTCTGCCCACGGCCACGGACCAGACATGGCGTTCGTCCTCTCCGAGTTTCCCGCCCTCCGGCCGTACCTGTACCACCTCACCGCGCGGGAGAACGTCCCCCGCGTCCGGGCGAGCGGCCGCCTCGAGCCCGCCGCGGACCTACTGCGCAGGGCGGGGCGGGGCCACCTGGCCGGGACGCGGCGGAGCGCGCACCGGCCGCTCCCACTGGCGGAGGGCGCGGCCACGCTCCGCGGCCAAGCGCCGCTGCACGCCGGCAACATCGCGTTCGAGGGCGGCTGGACGCTGCGCGACCTGGTGGTGTCGCTGAACGGCCGCGTGTTCTTCTGGCCGGGCACGGCCGACCGGCCGTCGGCCTACGGGCGGCGCCACTACGAGCGCTACCGGGCCGAGGGGCCGGCCGTGCTCCGCGTCCCCACGGCCGCGCTGCTCGCGGCCAACCCGGAGGTCGAGCCCGAGTTCTGCGCCTTCAACTCCGGCTCGCCACGGTGCACCGGCGGTGCGCCGAGCCCGCGCGGTCCGGGCACGTTCGCGCCGGCGGCCGCCTTCGCGCGGCGAGCGGCGGAGGTCGTGGAGGTTACCTTCCCGGCCGCCGTCCGGCTGCCGGCGGAGGCCCAGCTCGGCCCGGGCCCCGGCGGCCCGTGGCAGCCGCTCGCGTAGCGTCCGACGGCGCGTGTGGCGGGTCGCCGCCTAACGTTGCGCTGCAGGCGACGTGGTCCGCGGGGCTGGCGGCAGCGCTCCCGCGGTACTCCTCGCAGGCAGCTCTCCGCTCGCCCGCCGCGCCACGCGCCTGAACTTGGGCGTTAGGCGCCTTGCAGCCGGGGGCAGCAGGGCCGGCCCCTGGCGCGCGGGGTAGATTGTGGTCTCCCCTGGCCGGAACCGTCCCATGCCCGCGTCCGCTCTGCCCGTCCACAGCGACCCCGAGATCCTCGGCGGCACGCCCGTCTTCGTCGGCACCCGCGTGCCGTTCCAGACCCTCCTCGACTACCTGGAGGCCGGCGACCCGCTGGACGAGTTCCTGGAGGACTTCCCGAGCGTCAGCCGCGCGCACGCCGTCGCCGCCCTGGACGCCGCGCGCGACCTCGTCTTCGCGCAGCTCCGGGCGGCGTGACCGAGCCCGCGGCCGGCGCGGCCCCGCCGCGTCGCGCCCTCCTCGACGAGTGTGTGCCGCGCCGCCTCAAGCGAAGGCTGCCCGCCCACGACGTGGCGCACGTCCGCGATCTGGGCTGGACGGGCCGGCGGAACGGCGACCTCCTGCGGCTGATGCTCGGGGCGGGGTCCGAGGTGTTCGTGACCGTGGACCGCAACCTGGAGTACCAGCAGAACGTCGCGGCCGCGGGGGTGGGGGTGGTCGTCCTGCTCGCCCGCACGAACCGCCTCGCAGATCTGGTCCCGCTGGCGCCGCGCGCGGGCGAGGCCATCGCGGCGGCCGCGGCGGGCACGGTCACCCGGGTCGCCGCCTAACGTGGCGCTGCAGGCGACGCCGTACGCGGGGCTGCCGGCAGCACCTCCGCCGCGCTCCTCGCCTGCGCAGCTCCGCTCTCTCGGTAAGCGGCGCGCCTGAGCTGTGGCGTTAGGCGCCTACGCCCTCCGTCCCTGGGCTACCTTCCGGCATGGACCTGGAGTTCGAGTGGGACGACGCCAAGGCCGCCGAGAACCTGCGCAAGCACGACGTCAGCTTCGACGAGGCGGGCACCGCGTTCGGCGACCCGCTCTCGAGCGTGTTCGCCGACCCCGAGCACTCGGTCGGGGAGGAGCGCCTCGTGCTGGCCGGGCGGTCGGACCGGGGCCGGGTGCTGCTCGTTATGTTTACCGAGCGGCCCCCGCGGGTCCGCCTCATCAGCGCGCGCCCAGCCACCCGCCCCGAGCGGCAGGCCTATGAAGCCGGAGACCTCTGAGCACCCCGCGCCGGCGGCCGAGCCGGCCCGCGACCCCGACGAGCTGCTGCCCGAGTACGACCCGGCCCTGATTCGGTCGGGCGAGCGGGGGCGCTACGCCGCCCGGTACGCCCGGGGCACGAACCTGGTGCGGCTCGACCCGGACGTGGCGGCGGCGTTCCCGGACGCGGCCGAGGTCAACGCGGTGCTCCGGGCCGTTGCAGGCATCATCAGGGCGCACCAGCCCGCGGCGTAGGGCGGGGCCCGTCCGGCCCGCCGCCTAACGTGGCGCTGCAGGCGACGCGGTACGCCGGCCCGGCGGGCAGCGCTCCCGCCGGGTGCAGCGCGGGCGCGCCTCGCCTCGCCCCTCCAGCCGCGCGCCTGAAGCGGGGCGTTAGGCGGCCACACCCACCAGCCTAGGGACCGCACCGTGAGCCGATCCCGCAGGCGCACGCCGGTCCACGGCATCACGACGGCCCGGAGCGAGAAGGCCGACAAGGCCGCCGCGCACCGGCGCGAGCGCCGCCGGGTGCGCGCCGCCCTCGGCGCCGGGCCCGAGCTCCTGCGCGAGTGGGCCGCGCCCACCGGCCGCGCGACCGGGTGTTCGCCGTCGTCCGGCTCGACCCCGGGGCGGGGCCCGCCGAGGAGGCGGTGACGGTCAAGGAAGTGCTGTGGTCCCGGGAGGAGGCCGAGGCCGAGCTGGCGCGGCGCACGGCCCTGAACGGGGCCGCGGGGTGCCGCTACTTCTGGCAGGTCACATGGCTGTTCGCCCCGGGCACGTCCGCCGGCGGGGGTGCGCCGGGCCCGCCGAACGTCGTTCACGTCACGCCGTGCGGGCCGTGCCCGAGCCGCGTCGTTAGGCGGCCGCAGCGACGATCGTACCCCCCCCCCGATGCCGTCCTCGCTCGGCCATGCTGTCGCCGCCCTCGCGTTCGCGCCGGTGCTCCCCCGCGCCGCGCGCGGCCGCCGGGCCCTGTGGCTCGGCGCGCTCTGCGCCGCCCTGCCCGACGTGGACGCGCTCGGCCGCCCGTTCGGCCGCGGGGACGTCGCGTGGCTCGGCGGCCACCGGGCGCTGTCGCACGCGCTGCTCGTCGCCGCGGGGGTGGCCGTCGCCGTGGTGGCCGCCGGCTACCGGGGGTCCGCGTGGCGCGGCGGGCGGCGGCGGCTTTGGACCTACTTCGCCCTCGTGACCGCCTCCCACGGCGCGCTCGACACGCTCACGACCTACGGCGAGGGGGTGGCGCTCCTCGCCCCGGCGTCGTGGGCGCGGGTGACGGCGCCGTGGCGGCCGCTCACCGGGCTCGGGCCCGAGGTGGCCCTGCTCTGGGCGCCGGGGTACGTCCTGCTGCGGCGCGAGCGCCGGCGCTCGGGGCCCGCGCGGCCCGGCGCCCGCGCGCCGACGGCCTGACGCGGCGTCGAACCTGCGGGATCCGACCCAGTCGACAGCCTGCGCGGGGCCGCCGGGCGGGTGCGGCCGCGGGCCGAGCTCCGGGCGGTCGTGCAGGCCACCCCGCTATGGCGCCAGGACCGCTCACTCGTCGCGCAGCGCGCGCACCCCGGGCGCCGCCCGCACGGCCCGCCGCGCGTGGTGCAGGTACACGCGCGACGTTCCCGCCGAGATCCCGAGCAGCCCGGCCACCTCGGCGTGCTCCAGTCCACCCAGGTCGTGCAGGACGAGCACCTGGCGCTGCACCGGGGGCAACTGGGCGAGCGCCGCCGTGAGCCGGCCCCGCACGTCGGCCCGCTCGGCCGCGTCCAGTCCGCCCGGGGTGGCCGCCACCGCGACGTCGTCGAGCGACTCGGCGACGCGGACGCGCGCGTGCCGGCGGGCGTTGAGCGCGCCGGCGCGGGCGATCTAGCGCAGCCACGCGCCCACCCGCGCCGGCGTCCGACAGTCGTCCAGCCGCGCCAGGCCGACGGCGAATGCGTCCTGCGTGGCGTCCTCGGCGTCGGCGGCGCTGCCGAGCACGGCGAGGGCGACGGCGAACACGGCCCGGTAGTGGCGCGCCACGAGCGCCTCGAACGCCGCGGCGTCGCCCCGCCGCGCGCGGGCGACGAGCGCCGCGTCGTCGGCGGCCCCGGCGCCAGCAGCCCCGTCCCCGGCGCCCCCGTCCCCGGCACCCCCGTCCCCGGCGGGCTCGGACGCCGGGACGCGGGCGCGCCACCACCCGGAGCGGGCCACGCCGGCGCGCCAGTCGGTGGGGTGGGCGAGGCGGGCCGGCTACGGCCGCGCCGGGTCGGGCGTCGCGCTCGGCGCCGGCGCCGCGTCCAACACCCCGCGCTCCACGGCTGCGATCAGCGCCGCGCGCTCCGCGACCAACCGGGCGAACCGGGCACGCTGGCCCGCGGTGAGCTGCGCCTCCACGTCGGCGCGCGCGGAGTCGAGCAGGGCGGCGTAGGCGGGGCGGGTGGCCCGCCAGACGACGGCGGCGCTCGCACGGCGGCGCGCCAGGGCCGGGCCGAGCGCGGCGCGCTGGGCGGGGGTGAGGTCGAGCCGCCGGTCCAGCCGGTCGAGCACCGCGTCCGTGCCGAGCGGCAGCCGGGCGACCAGGCGCTCGGGGTGGGTGCGCAGCGTGCGGACGACGCCGGCCAGGAGCCCCGCCGCGCCCGTCGCCACGCCCGCCGCGAACACGAGGGCCAGGACCACCACCCCCGCCCGCCGCGTGGCCGCGGGGGTCGGCGGCGGCGCTGGGGCTGGCGCGGGGCCGCCCGTCTCGTGACCGCCCGTCTCGTTGCCGCCCGTCTCGAGGCCGCCCGTCACGGCGCTCACCACGCGGCGACGCCGAGCACGGCCACGAGCCCGAGGTCGGAGAGGGCCGCGGCGGACGCGGCGGCTGTGGCCCCGGCGACGAGCAGGCCGGCAGCGGCCGCGCCGAGCGTGCGGTGACGCCACGGGCCCCCGAAGAGGGCGAGCACGTCAAGGCGCGGCGCGCCGGCCGGCGAGCTCGGGCGCGTTCCGGGCGGCCGCCCACGCGACCTGCCGCGCGAGCCCGTCCGGCGTGCCCGCGGGGTCGAGGGCGGACAGGTCGAGTCGGGCGTCGGGGGGGGAGGCGTCGGCGGTCGACATGCGGCGGGGGAGGGGGAGGCGAGCCGTCGGTGGCCGGCCGCACCGTCGTGACACGCGGCCGGGCGCGGGTGTTAACGCGGGTGTCCAGCGGCCGGGCCGTGGCGGGGCGCGCACCGCAAGCATTGACACGGCCGGGGCCTCGGGTGTCGTGGGGGCGACGGCCAGCTCGGCCGCCCGGCGCCGCGCGCGGCGCCTCCCCCTTCAACGTCCCCACGGCCATGCGCACCGCCACCCGAACCGCCACCCGCCTCGCGTTCGCTCTCACCACCGCCGCCGCACTCACCGCCGCGCCGCCGGCGGCTCCCGAGTCCGCGCGGGCGCAGGCCGCCCTCCCGGCGCAGCCCCCCGCCCGCGACTCCGCGGCGACCGCCGCCCGGGACTCGGCGCGCACCACCCGCCGCGGAGAGGTCCGCCCGGCCCGCCGGACCGACCGCCGGACCGACCGCCGGACCGACCGCCGGCTCGACCGTCGGACGGACCGCCGCGACGACCGCCGCGAGGGCTTGGCTCCGGACCGGGCCAAGACGCGCCGTGACACGCGTCGAGACACGCGCAGGACAGCACGGCCAAACTCGAGCGCCACCATGCCTCCATCGCCCAGCAGCCAGTCGTGAGCCGTCACGCGGTGAGCCGCCTAGCCGTAGCCCGCTGGGCGCGCGCCGCTGGCAGTGCGCTCGCCCTGGCGGCCGCCGCCGGGCCGGCCGCGGGCCAGTCTGCCGCGCCCGTTCCCACCGAGTCGGCGCCCGCGAACCCGGCGCTCGCCCGGTCGCCGTAGCCGATCTTCCACCGCGGGCCGTACGCCCAGGCCTCCACGCCCGCCCGCGGCCCCGAGCCCGGCGACCGGCTCGTCGCCGAATTCGCTCCGACCCCGCGCGAGCAAGTGTCGCCGTGGAGCGTGCTGGGCGAGGCGTACCCCGACGGGTCGCGGGCCGTCTACGGCTCGAGCACCACGCACCTGTTCAAGGCCCTCGCCGGCCCGCGCGGCCTGGAGGTGGTGGCCAGCGCGGAGCTCGCCCGGCGCCGCTTCACGCCGCACTACAACCTCTTCGTGCTCCGCGGGGGCGACGTGGTCGTGCAGGACCGCAAGGCGCGCCGCTACCTCCGCTTCGCCGACGCCCGCCTGGGCGACCCGCGGTCGCCGCTGCGACTCGTGGGTGCGTGGACGCTCCCCGACGGCGTGCGCGGCGCCCCCACGCAGGTCAACGTGACGTTCGACGGCCACGTCGTCGCGCTCACCGACGCCGGCGTGCTCGTGGCCGTGCGCGCCGACCAGCTCGGCCGCGTCCCCGACCCGCCGGTCGCGGTGTTCGACACGCGACCGGCGGGCGGCGACCTGAGCACCCACAACGCGTTCGCCGTGGACGAGACGGGCGGCCTGTTCGTCGTCTCCCACCAGGCGATGACGCGCGTCACGTGGGACGGCCGGGCGTTCCGCCTTGCCTGGCGCGCGCCGTACGACTTCCTGGGCCCGGGGTGCGCGGGGCGGGCGCCCACGTCGCAGCGCCGCGGTGTGCTGATGGTGGCGCGCGGGCGGCCCTGCACCGGCAGCGGCACCACCCCCACCCTCCTCGGCCCCGCCGACGGCGCCGACGACCGCCTCGTGGTCGTGGTGGACGGCCACCGGCCGCGGAACCATCTGGTTGCCTTCTGGCGCGACCGCGTCCCCGACGACTGGGCGGGGCTCCCGGGCCTGGACCGGCGCGTGGCGGCCGTGACCGCGCTCCCGTACTCCACCCCCGACGGCCGCGGCTTCACCGCCGAGAACTCGCCGACGGCCTGGGGCTACACCGTGGCGACGGCGCAGTACAACGGCTTGCGCCCGCCGTGCGACCCGGTGCGCGGCGTCCAGCAGCTCCGCTGGGACCCGCGGCGGCGCGCCTTCGCGGTCACGTGGGCCACCGACCGGGTGAACCTCAACAACGTGCTCACCTACAGCGCGGGCTCGGGGCTCGTCTACGGCACCGGGCGCCAGCCGGCGGGCGCCGGCGGGTGCGCGTTCCACTTCTACGCCCTGGACTGGGCGACCGGGGCGGTGCGCGTGGACCTGCCGTTAGGCAGCGACCGGGCGTTCAACGACCCGGGCGACCAGGTGACCGTGCTGGAGGACCGGAGCGTGGTGTTCGGGACGTCGCGCGGGCTGGTGCGCGTGCGGCCGGCGGGCGGCGGGGGGCACGCGGCTGGTCTGCACCAGTCCGACGGTGCTCTCCGGCCGCGCCGACCTGCCGGAGCGTCGGGGCTAGAAGCTGGTGGCCAGCATGACGCCGTACTGGAACCCGGGCCCTCGCTTGGAGACGCCGCGGATCTGGCCGTCGTACCAGTAGGCCCCCACCTCCGGTAGGATCGACACGGCGGGGGTGATGCCGCGCCGCACCCCGAACGAGGGGCCGACGATGTTGACGAAGTTCGACCGGGCGCCACCGGCGGCCGTGGGGATGGCCAGGTGCACCGCCCTGGCCATGGCGGTGAAGTCGGCCCGGTCGGTCACCCGCACCGTGCCCAGCAGCGCGGCGTTGGGGCTGTAGGCGAGGCGACTGCTCCCCTCGATCAGGACGTGCGCGCCGCCCAGGCCCAGCACCACGGACGACTGGACCCGGCGCGCCTTGGTGGTGAGGCGGTACTTCGTGTCGACGTTGACGCCGAAGCCCGGCCCCACCGAGGAGAAGGGGAGCGGCACGGGCGCAAGCCGCAGCCCCACGTCCGCCCGGTCCCCCAGGCCGTAGCGGAAGCCGGCGTGCGGGATGGTGAGGAAGGCGCTGGGTTCCCGCGGCGTGCCGAGGAACACCACCTGGCCCCCGAGCCCGGCGGCGAACCCAATCTTCCCCTTCGGCAGCGTCATCGCCGTCCCGAAGTTCACCACCCACAACTTGGGGCTCCGCGGGGAAGCGGGTTCGCCGGTCACCCCCTCCTCGCCCGCATGGGCCCTGGGGCCCGCGGGCTCGCCGTCGGCAGCGACTGGGACAGCGACAGCGGCAGCGGCAATGGCCGGGCCGGGTTGGGCCTGCGCGGGCAGCCGGGTGCCGGCGGCGAGGAGCGCCGCCGGCAGGGCGAGCGCGGCGGGCAGGCGGGGTAACGAGAACGCACAGAGCATGGGGTCCTTGGGCAGACCCGCCCGGCGGGCAGCGCCGCGGGAGGCGGGCCCCAGGGCGGCCCGGAATAGTGGCACCAGAGCGCGACCGCCCGCGGCACCGCGGCCGGTACCAAGTTCGTTACTCGCGGGCCGCCGCCCCGACCGAGCGGTCGGCGGAGAACAGGTCGGCCTCCTCCTCGCACACGTCGAGCCCGAGGCCGCCGAGCCGGCCGGCGTTGCGCGCGGCGATGGCGGCGCGCGTGTCGACCACCGCGCCCCGGCTCGTGTTCACCACCACGGGGCTCGGCCGCCCGCGCGCGAACGCCGCGGGGTCGAGGTCGGCGTGGTTGAACCCGGCGCTGCGGAGCGCCCGGAGCCGCATGCCCCCGGCCGCGAGCCGCGCGAGCGCGGGTGCACGGAGGCCGCGGGGTGACGGGGGCGGGGGGACGGCGCGCTCAGGTGGTCCGCGGCATGGCCGAGCGCGTGGCGGCCGCCGGCGATTCGCCCCGCCGGTCGGGCAGCCCGAGCGTCCGGTGGTGCCGCGCCACCGCCTCGGCGTGCGCGCGGTCGCCCGCCGCACCGGCCGGCCGGCGGTCCAGCTCGTCCAGGTGCGCGGCGCGCCCGTACGTCACGAGCACGTCGCCGGCGTGGACGCCCGTCGGCCCGCGCGGGACGCCGACGTATGCCCCCTCGCCCGTGCGCCCGCCGCGCTCGATGCCGAGCACGAGCACGCCCTCCGAGCGCAGGTCGAGCGCGGCCAGCGTGCGCCCCGCCAGCCAGTCAGTCGCCCGGGCGCACGTCGAGCTCGACGACCGCGTACTCGGCGCCCAGGTGGAGCAGGCTCACGTAGTCGCGCGTGTCGAGCTGCGTCCAGCGCCGGAGGGCCCAGCGCACCACGCGCCCCAGGTGCCGCTCCACACGCGGGTTGCGCGCCACGGCGGCGAGCGCGGCCACCCCCGCGAGCAGCAGCGCGACGCGGGCCGGGAGCCCCGCGCCCGACAGCCCGCCGGCGCCCGCGCGCGTCGGCGCGAGCACCACCAGCAGCACGCTCGACACGCTCGCCACCACGCCGGCGTTGCCGAGCACCATGAGCAGCAGGACGATGCGCCGGCGCACGGGGTGGGCGAGCACCTGCTCGGCCTCGCGCGTGGTGAAGCCCACGCCCAGAAACGCCGAGTGGGCCTGGAAGCGCGCCACCTCGTCCGCGACCCCCGTGAGCGCGAGCGCGGCGGCGCCCACGCGCATGACCACGAACGACAGCGCGAGGACGACGAGGAGCGAGAGCAGGGCGGCCATGGCGACGCCGGGGCGTGCGCGTTGGGCGCGTTGGGCGCGTCAGGTGCGCGGCGCCCCGGAGGGACCCGGCGGGACGACGAGGAGGGCGTGCCGCCCGTCGCGCGCCAGCTCGGCGGTCACGCTCCCGAGCACCAGCCGCACCACGCGCGACACGCGCTGCGTCGCCACCGCGATCAGGTCCGCCCGGCCGCGGTCGGCCGCCTCGAGCAACGCGCGCGCGACCGTGTGGCCCGGCCGGCCCGGCACCGTCCGGCACACGATGGTGGCCGTGCGCGCCGCGGGCACGGCGGCCCGCAGCTCGGCCGCGAGCCGCGCGAACGCGGCCTCCACACCGAGCGCGTGCACGAGCGCGGCGCCGTCGTCCGCCTCACCCGTGGGGGCGCTCGCGTCCACGTACGCGAGGACGAGCGTTCCACCGTCGGCGAGGAGGGCGAGCGCGGCCTCGGCCGCACGGACGCTCGTGCGCCCGAAGTCCACGCCCACCAGGACGCGGCGCGGGAGCCCGGCGAGCGGCCCGGCGAGCGGGGGCCGGCCCTCGTCGGCCACGCCGAGCACGGGGCAGGGGGCCTCGCGCATCACGTGGGCGGCCGTGTTGTCCCCCAGCGCGCGGTCGGCGAGGCCGTGCCGCTTGAGCCCGAGCACCACCAGCCCGGCCCCGATCCGCGCCGCCTCGCGCACGATGCACGCGGCCGGCAGCCCCACGTCGACGCGCGCCGCCCACGGCGGACCGGCGGGCGCGCCGCCGGCGGCCAGCTCGGCACGCAACGCCTCGGCCGCGTCCGCGTCGTCCGCGGCCGGCGCCTCGGCGGCCGGGAGCCCCAACGCCACGGCGTCGAGCGCCGGCACGTCGTGCACGCGCAGGGCG
>ERZ1066120.1687-NODE-1687-length-12076-cov-8.531071_pt1 | contig 12076 bp, 14 predicted proteins | sample MGYA00382767_ERZ1066120 | MGnify/ENA primary metagenome ERZ1066120 (study PRJEB33369, sample SAMEA5778350) | biofilm metagenome | biome: Industrial cooling water; feature: Water cooling tower basin; material: Biofilm | place: United Arab Emirates | collected... | reverse complement strand
CCGCACGCTCCATGCGCAGCAGGCCGACGCGGTACTGGTTCTCCAGCAGCTCGCCGACCGAGCGGACGCGGCGGTTGGCGAGGTTGTCGATGTCGTCGATCTCGCCCTTGCCGTCCTTGAGGTTCACCAGCTCCTTGACGACCGCCAGGATGTCCTCGCGGCGGAGCGTGGTGACCGTGTCCTCGGCGTCGAGGCCAAGGCGCATGTTGAGCTTGACGCGGCCCACGGCCGACAGGTCGTAGCGCTCCGGATCGAAGAACAGCCCGTAGAACAGCGCATCCGCGGTCTCGCGCGTCGGCGGCTCGCCGGGACGCATGACGCGATAGATATCGCTCAGCGCATGGTCGCCGTCCTCGGCCTTGTCGGCCTTGAGCGTGTTGCGGATCCAGGGGCCCGTGTTGACGTAATCGATGTCGAGCAGCTCGAGCCGGTCCACGCCCGCCTTGTCGAGCTTTTCCAGCTTCTCGGGGGAAACCTCGTCGCCGGCCTCGATGTAGATCTCACCGGTCGACTCGTTGATGAGATCAAAGGCCGAAAAGCGGCCGAAGATCTGCTCGGTCGGGATGATGAGGTTGGCAAGGCCTTCCTTGCCGGCCTGGTTGGCCCGGCGCGGCGTGATCTTCTCGCCCGCCTTGAACACCACCTCGCCCGTGTCGGCGTTCATGATGTCGAACATCGGCTTCTGGCCGCGCCAGTTTTCCGGCACGTAGGGGATCTGCCAGCCATTGGGCCCGCGCAGATAGGTGACGCGGCCGTAGAATTCGTTGAGGATCTCTTCCGAGGTCAGGCCCAGCGCGTGGAGCAGCGCCGTCACCGGCAGCTTGCGCTTGCGGTCGATGCGGACGTTGACGATGTCCTTGGCGTCGAACTCGAAGTCGAGCCAGCTGCCCCGATAGGGAATGACGCGGGCGGCAAAGAGATACTTGCCGCTGGCGTGGGTCTTGCCGCGGTCATGGTCGAACAGGACGCCCGGCGAACGGTGCATCTGGCTGACGATGACGCGCTCGGTGCCGTTGATGATGAAGGTGCCGTTCTCCGTCATGAGCGGCATGTCGCCCATGTAAACGTCCTGCTCCTTGATATCGATCACCGACTTGGCCTCGGTGTCGGGATCGATCTCGAAGGAGGTGAGGCGCAGGGTCACGCGCATCGGGGCGGCATAGGTCAGCCCGCGCTGGCGGCACTCGTCGGTGTCGAACTTCGGGTCCTCGAGGACATAATGGTCGAAGTCGAGGTGCGCGGTGCCGGCAAAATCCTGGATCGGGAACACCGACCGCAGCGTCTTCTCGAGGCCCGACACATAGCCGGTGGACGGATCGGAACGCAGGAACTGCTCATAGCTTTCGCGCTGAACCTCAATAAGGTTCGGCATGTCGCTGATCTCGTGGATGTTGCCGAAGATCTTGCGAATGCGGCGCTGCTTGGTGAAGCGGCCCGAAGACGTGTTGTGCGGAATGTCGATCGACTTGGTGGCCATGATGATCCCTGCGCTCTTGCGGGACCGGCAGGGCCGCTCCCGCTGTGCTCCGGCGAAGGCTGGAGCCCAGTAACTGGACCCCGGCTTGGGTACCCACCGAAGACTTCAGCGGGAACCCCGTCGCCGGGGAACATGAAGTGAAGCGCTGCTCCCGCTAATCTCCCCTATTCGTTCGGCCCGCGCGCTATTCGGGCCCTGTCCCGGAGAGGGCAGGAAAGGCCCCAGGCGCACGAAACCGTGCGGCGGAGCCGGTGTGTCTGTTGGATAGGAGCCGCATATAAACCCCTCGCGCCCGAGTGCAAGAGCAAAGGCAACCATTTCAGGGCGCGGAGGATTGGGCCGGCAGACCTCCCATTATCGTGGAAAGCCGATCCCATGCGCCTTGCTGCCGCCGTTCCCGCCCTCCTTCTTCTCGCCGCCTGCAGCGCGGGCGAAGCGGAAGGCGAGAAGAACATCCTCAATGCCACCGCGCAGATGGACCCGGCCGCCGCCGCCGCCGTCGAGAATGCCGTTGCCAACGGCGCCTCTCCGCAAGAAGCGCTGGCGATCGGCGGCCAGGCCGCCACCCCCGCGGCCGAGCCGAGCGCCGCCGACCGCGGTCAGGCCGTGCCCCCGCCGCTCCAGGCCCGTCCCAATCTGCCCGGCAGCCCCAACCGCAAGGACGGCACCGTCCCGCCCGACAAGATGATCTCCAACGGCCAGATGACGGGCGTGGCCGGCTCGGCCGACCTGCCCAACGATCGCTAAGCGGTTAGCTCAGAAAAGCGCCGACGCGAAGCTGATTGACCTTATCGAAAAACAATGCGACACCCTTATTGACTTTCAATAAGGGAGGTTCGCCGTGTTGACGTTTACGCGAAGGCTGTTGCAGCTGCTGATGCTGCTTGCGCCGTTGTTCATCCTGATCCTGCTGGCAGTGCTGGCGGCCACCTTCTTCTCGCCCGAAGCTGCCGGCAAGGTGCCCGTTGCAGGTGCGGAGCGGGTCGCGGGCACCAGGATCGCTCTGGTTTGGATCATCGCCATGGCGCTGCTCGGCCTTGTCGTCCTGCACCGGCTGCTCGGCATCGTCACCGCTGCCAAGCAAGGTGACCCCTTCATTCCCGACAATGCCCGCCGGCTGCGGGAGATCGGCATGGCCCTGCTCGGCATTGAGGTCATCCGCTGGCTGGGTGCGCTGCTGCTCTGGTTCGCCAGTGCGCAGCCGCTCGAGCCGAATGTCGAAGCCAGCCTCGACCTCGTGCCCTGGCTTGCGATCCTGCTCGCCTTTGTCCTTGCCCGCGTGTTCGAGGTCGGCACCCGGCTTCGCGACGACGCCGCGCTGACGGTATGAGGTGCGCCATGCCAGTCAGAGTGACCCTCGACCGCCTGTTGGAGGAGCGCCGGCTCACCCAGGCGGAACTCGCCGCCCGGATCGGCCTTACGCCAGCGAACCTCAACATCCTCAAGACCGGCAAGGCCAAGGCGATCCGCTTTTCGACCCTGTCCGCCCTCTGCCGCGAGCTTGGATGCCAGCCGGGCGACCTCCTCGGCTGGGAAGCGGGTGCCGAGGAGGAGGACGAAGAATGAGTGCCCGCCTGGCCATCGCGGCCGCCCTGGCGCTTCTCCTGGCAGTGGCGGCCTTGCCCGGAGGAGGCGGCGACCCATCACCTGGCCCCGGCTTCTTCTGGGGGCTGGCGGTCGACGGCCAAGTGGCGCCCTTCAGGTTCGTCTTGTTCTGAACAAGAAAGGGCGGCCCTCCCACGTGGAGAGAGCCGCCCTTCATTTGCTCCTGCGAAGGCAGGAGCCCAGTGCCTTCCTCATCCGATCGCCGGAAGGAAGGAGCCGGGCCCGGCCTTCGCCGGGCTGCAAGCAGTTACTTGAGCTCGACGGTGCCGCCGGCTTCCTCGATCTGCTTCTTGATCTTCTCGGCCTCGTCCTTGTTGACGCCTTCCTTGAGCGCCTTGGGAGCGCCCTCGACCAGCGCCTTGGCTTCGCCGAGGCCGAGACCGGTGATCGCGCGGACCTCCTTGATGACGTTGATCTTCTTGCCACCGTCGCCGGTGAGGATCACGTCGAACTCGGTCTTCTCTTCAGCGGCCGGAGCGGCAGCGCCGGCAGCGGCCGGAGCGGCGGCAACGGCAGCGGCGGCCGAAACGCCCCACTTCTCTTCGAGCGCCTTGGCGAGCTCGGCAGCCTCGAGAACGGTAAGCGCCGACAGCTGGTCGACGATGGAATTGATGTCAGCCATTTTCTACTCCTGTGCGGGGCACGCCGGCCCCTGATTGTCGTGCGAAAGAAATGAAGAACCTTAGGCCGCTTCAGCCGCCGCGTAGGCACCGAACACCCGGGCGAGCATCGCACCTGGCTCGTTGATGGTCCGGGCGATCTTGCTCGCCGGCGCCTGAACGAGGCCGATGAGGGTCGCGCGGAGTTCATCAAGGCTCGGCAGCTCGGCCAGCGCACGCACACCGTTCACGTCGAGAACGGTGTCGCCCATCGCTCCGCCCAGAACCTCGAACTTGTCGGTGGTCTTGGCGAAGTCCACCGCCACCTTGGCGGCGGCGACGGGGTCGACGGACGTGGCGAGGGCCGTCGGGCCCTTGAGCAGCTCGCCGATCGGCTGATAGCGGGTGCCATCAAGCGCGATCAGGGCGAGGCGGTTCTTCGCAACCTTGAACTGGGCCCCAGCGTCGCGCATCCGCAGGCGAAGATCGGTGGACTGCGCCACCGTCAGACCGAGATTGCGGGTGACAACCACCACGCTGGTCTCGGTGAAGACCTGCTTCAGCTCGGCAACGAGGTCCGCCTTTTGCGAACGATCCATGCCAACTCCAAACATATGGCCGCTTGCGCCCAAAGGCGGCAAACGACCGGCTTCATGACCCGCAAGGCGCAAGGCCTCGCAGGAGCTCATGTCCGTGGGGTTGGGAGGCGCGTGCGCAGATGAGGCGCACGACAGGGAGGGACAGGCCCGCCCATGAAACTCTCTTCCCCGTCTAGGCCGGGCATTAAGCCCCTCGGGTGAGAGGCACCGGCTGTCTCGGACGGTTGTCCCGGCCAGCGGGACTGCGGCCCATTAGCAGAAAATGCCCGGCGATCAACCGCTCCCGTGCGACGGACCGCAGGAGCGCCGGCGCCTGTGCGGCGTTGTTTCGGCACCAGACAGACGGAGGAGGAACCATGTCCGGCTACCTTGGTGAGGGTTATGGCATGCACCGCGACCATGGCGACGACGACTTCGATCAAGGCCGCCGCTTAAGGTCGGAAGGACAGGATCGCGGCGCGTTGTTCGGCGGCGAGGGGCGCGATCCCCGGGCGCGCGAGGCGGCCGGCAATTGGCAGCGGCAATTCGGCCGCGAAGGCCATGAAGGGAGCTACAGCCGCCACTTCCAGGACCCGAGCTACCATAGCTTCCGAGAGCGGCACCTTGCCGAGCTCGACCGCGACTATGACGAATGGTGCCGCGAACGCGAGCAGGCCTTTCACCGCGACTTCGACGACTTCCGCTCGCGCCGGCGGCAGGGCGACCAGAGCTCCGGTCTTCAGCCCGGCATGCTGATGACCAACGACCCCGGCGACAGCTCGACTCTGGCCGAGGATCACGCGGCGGACTCCCTGGTCGCCGCCGGTGAAGAAGGCGCGCCGAGCCGCTCCCGCCGCCGGACCCGCTAGCCGAACATCCGGAGGGCATTGGCCAGCATGGCGTCGCCATGGGTGGTGAGGATGCTCTCCGGATGGAATTGCAGCCCGAGCTGGAGCGCCTCGGCATCGCTATAGGCCATGGCCATGCCTTGAAGCTCGGCATGAACGGTGAAGCGCGCCGGCAGGTCGCGGGTGCACAGGCTGTGGTAGCGGCCGATCCTCACCGGGTTCGGCAATCCCGCAAAGGGACCGGCGCCGTCGTGGGGAAGCAGCACCGACTTGCCGTGCACCGGCTCGGGCGCCCGGGTGACGGTGCCGCCGGCTTGCTCGACGATCGCTTGATGACCGAGGCACACGCCGATCACCGGCACCCGGTCGCGGGCAAGGGCGATAAGCTCGAGGCAGCAGCCGGCATCTCGCGGGGCGCCGGGTCCGGGTGAGATCATGATCACCGCGCCGAGCGCTTCCGCTTCCGCGAGTGCGGCGGTAGCAGCAATGCTGCTTCGCCGCACGTGAACCTCATGGCCAAGGCGGGCGAGGCTCTCGACCAGGTTGAAGGTGAAGCTGTCGAGATTGTCGATCAGGAGGACGGGGCGGGTCATGCGCTCAGCACCCCCAGGAGGGCGCTTGCCTTGGCGCGGGTCTCGGCCGCCTCGGCTTCAGGGATGCTGTCGTGGACCACGCCCGCGCCCGAGCGGACCTCGGCCATCCCCGCCTGTACCAGCGCCGAGCGGATCACCACCGCCGTGTCCATCCGCCCGTCTCCGGCGATCCAGCCGATCGCTCCGCCATAGGGACCGCGGCGGGTCGCCTCATGTTGCCGGAGCAGCTGGGTGGCACGGATCTTGGGCGCACCGACCAAGGTCCCGACGTTGAGGCAGGCGGCCAGCGCGTCGAACGCGTCAAAGCCGGGCTTCAGCGTACCCGTGACGGAGGAGACGAGGTGCATGACCCGCGCGAACCGCTCCACGGTGAGAAGCTTCGCCACCCGGCGGGTTCCGGTCAGCGACACGCGGGCGACATCGTTGCGGGCAAGGTCGACCAGCATCATGTGCTCGGCAAGCTCCTTGGCATCGAGCCGCATCTCGGCTTCCAGCCGATCGTCCTCATCCGGGCTGGCGCCGCGCGGCCTGGTGCCGGCAATCGGCTTCACCTCCAGCACCCGGCCCGACGCGCCGCCCGCCGACAGGCGGACGCTGGTCTCGGGGCTGGCGCCGAGCAGGGTCCACTCCCGGTCAGCAAGAAAGAAACGGTAGCTCGCCGGCTCGGCGTCTCGCAGACGCGCATAGGCAGCGAGCGGGTCGGGGCAGGGCCCGCGGAACGTGCGGCTGGGCACGATCTGGTAAACCTCTCCCGCGGCGATCTCCTGCTGCAAGCGGGTCACGAGGGCGGCGAAGTCGGTGTCGGACAGGTCGGGAGTGAACAAGGGACCCTTCGACTGCGCGCCTTCGGCGCTCCGCTCAGGGTGAACGATCCCAAGAGCGCGTTCGTCCTGAGCGAAGTCGAAGGACGTCGGCGCTGCAAGGCGACCCAACCCCTCCTCCAGCCTCCGCGCCGCGTCGTTCACATGGCGATCGTCGTTGCCGAAGGCGGTGCACAGCAACCGGGCCGCCCCACCCGGAGCGATGGTCAGCAGGGTGTCGGGAACGAAGAAGACGAACTCGGGAAAGTCCGCCGGCGGCCCGGCCGGCATGTCCTCGCCCCACCCCGCGAGATCGAAGCCCGCAAGGCCGAGGAGCAGGGCTCCGAACGGCTCGCCGGTAGGCGCCGCCGCGGCATCGAGCAGGGCGCGGAGCGCATGAAGCGGCTGGGCTCCGAGCAGCCGCTCGGCAGCATCGTCGCTCCGGGGCCGGGCGAAGGCGAGGGTCAGGCGATCGGTCCGCCGCTCGATCACCGCCGCCGATTCCACATGGGCGAGCAGCGCTTCCCCATTGGCGTTGAGCGCCTCCAGCAGCACGGTGCCGTCGCGCGCCTCCGCCCGGACGCAGGCCCGGACCATGGCCAGCACCTGCCCGTCGGGAGCCTCGAACAGACCCGTGCCGGGAGCGCCTTCGGCCAGCGCCCGGTACGCGACGAGCGGGTCGAGCCCCCCGGCGAGACGCCGGGCAAGCACCCGTGCTTCGAGCCTCACTCCGAACCTTCCCGTTGTGCCTCGCACGACAGAGAGGCTGTGCAATTCCTCACAACACCCTCCCGACCGCGGCCGCGACCGCGCGGAGAGAGCCCATCAGCGCCTCGAACTGCGCCGGATAGAGCGACTGCGCTCCGTCCGACAGGGCCGCGGCGGGATCGCGGTGCACCTCTATCATCAGGCCGTCGGCCCCGGCCGCGGTGGCCGCCAGGCTCATCGCCGGCACGAGGTCGCGGGCGCCGGTGCCGTGGCTCGGGTCGACCACCACCGGCAGGTGGGTGCGCGCCTTGACGTAGGGCACGGCATTGAGGTCGAGCGTGTTGCGGGTAGCGGGTTCGAAGGTGCGGATGCCGCGCTCGCACAGGATCACCTGCCGGTTGCCGGCGGCCATCAGATATTCGGCGGCGAGCAGCCACTCCTGGATCGTTGCCGACAGGCCGCGCTTCAGGAGGACTGGCCGGCCGGCCGCCCCGACCGCACGCAGCAGGGCGAAGTTCTGCATGTTGCGGGCTCCGATCTGAAGGCAGTCGGCAGCCTCGGCCACCAGGGGCACATCGGCCGTGTCCATCACCTCGGTTACGATCGGGAGCCCGAGATCGTCGGCCACCTCGCGCAGGATCCGCAGCCCATCGGGTCCGTGCCCGGAAAAGCCATAAGGCGAGGTGCGCGGCTTGTAGGCGCCGGCGCGCAGCAGGGTCGCCCCCGCCTTCTGGATGGCGGCGGCGGTCTCGTGGAGCTGCTCAGGCGTTTCCACCGCGCAGGGTCCGGCGATCACCGCCAGCCGGTCACCGCCGATGCTAACTCCGCCAACGTCGACCACCGTGTCGTGCGCCTGAAGCTCGCGGCTGACCAGCTTGTAGGGGGCCAGCACCGGCTTGACGCTCTCGACCGCGGGATCGCTGTCGAGGGCGAGTTCGGCAAGGACCCGTTCATCGCCCAGCGCACCGAGAACGACGCGCTCGGCACCGGGCATGTGGAGCGGCTTGAGGCCCGCGTCCTCGATCTTCTTGAGCAGCCGCTCGGCACTGTCGGCGGGGGCTTCGGGCTTGAGAACGATGATCATGAAAGGCGTTTTCCTGTCGGATGAGGTGAGTCCGGCAGGTTCCACAAACGAACAACCCGCCGGCTTGGCGGCGGGTCGGTCAGGTTACGTTCGCTTAGAAAAAGGTCGAACGATCAGGCCGGCACGCCGCAAGGGAGTTGCCAGCGCCACCAGCGGTGGAGGATCGAAGCGGTGGTGCGAACCATGACGCTCAAGAAAGCCGCTCCCGTCCAACAGGTCAAGCCCTGACGGACGCGGCGGCTCGCTCCTCTTGCGGAGCGAACCGCCGCCCATCCGGCGCCACGGGCCATCAGCCCTGCGGCGCGATCACCGCGAAGGCGGTGTCGATCACGGCCGGCAGACCTGCCGCAGCGAGGGAGCGAGCCTGCGCCGACAGGCTCGCGATCCGCGGCTCCGCCGCAGCGACGACGTCGCGGCGGCAGCGCAGCTCGCTGGGAGCGGCGATGCTGAGCGTCGCGCCGTTGCAGACCTTGCGCCCGGCAGAGCGAACCCGCCCCTCGAGCAGGCGCACGCCAGCGTGGGTGGAGAGGTCGAGACCGGCAGTCGAAACCCGCTCGATCGGCAGTTCCTCGCTGATCTTGGCCGTGACCGTGAGGTCGCGGGCAGCGGCGGGATCGGCGGCGAGCAGCCCGATCAGACCGGCAGTCAGAGAGAAAGCGAGAGCAGCAGAGCCGGCGCTGCGCACGGTCCTGGACATGATGAAATTACCCCTTTCGCGTAGCCCCGGCGGAACGTCCGGCCGGGTTGAGAAAGGGTGTAGCGCCGAGGGGGCGGGCAGGCTCGCGAGGATCGATCTGGAGCCTGCGGCAGTCGACAGCGCGGCAAACGCGATGACGGCGGCGACCGGTCGGCGAACGGCGGAGGAAGCCCTGTCAGGCCTCCTCCGCCGACCGAATTCTGCTTGGATTAGAAGCTGCTGCTACCACCGCCGCTGGTCGAACGCTCCGAATAGCGCTCGCTGTCGCCGCCCGAAGCGAACTGGTCCGAGCCGCCCTCGGTCTCGCTGCTGGCGAAGCGGAAGGCGCTGCTGTCGCTACCCTGCGACTGGCCCATGCTGCTGCCCTGGCTCATGCCGCCCGACTGGTCGCTCATGCTCTGGCCGCCGCCCATGGAGCCGCCGCCGACTTCCTGCATCAGGCTGTCGTGGAGGATCCGCTTGGCCTGCTCGGCGATCTGGCGCTGGCTGTCCATCGCCATCTGGAAGAACTGGCGATGCTCCTGCTTGCCCTGGGCATCGCCCATGTAGGTTTGGCAATTCTCCACGCCCTGCAGCGCATGATACAGCACGGCAGTAAGGTCGTAGGTGACGTCGCGGGTGCCGGTGTTGCTGCCGGAGCCCTGGCCCATGCTGCTGCCTTGACCCATGCTGCTCATATTGTTGTCCATGTTGATCCTCCTGCACTCGGCCGGGCCCTGAGCTTCCCGACCATGCCAGTGCAACGCTCGGGGAAGCGACAAGCCGCAACCATTCGCCGCATGACGCAAGCGTCAGAGCGCCTGCCCCGCGGCGGAGCCGCTCGGCGTCAAATGGCTTGGCCCGCGGCGAAGCCGCTCGCCCAGGCCCACTGGAAATTGTAGCCGCCGAGCCAGCCGGTGACGTCCACCGCCTCGCCGATCGCGTAGAGCCCGGGTAGCTTGCGGGCCGCCATGGTCTGCTGGCTGAGCTCGGCCGTGCTGATCCCTCCGACCGTGACTTCAGCCTTGGCGAAGCCCTCCGTCCCGTTCGGGCGGAACTGCCAGTCGGAAAGGCGCTGCTCGGCGGCGGCAAGTGCCTTGTCGGGCGTGTTGGCAAGCTCGCTGGCAAGGCCGAGCCGCTCAGCCAGCGTGTCGGCGAGGCGGGCTGGCAGGCGCTCGGCGAGGAGGGTCGACAGGCGCACCCGTGGGCGCTGGCGCTTGGCCTCGCGAAGCCAGCCCTCCCGGTCCTTTGGCAGGAAGTCGATCGCTACCGCCTGGCCGTGCCGCCAGTAGCTCGACACCTGCAGGATGGCCGGCCCGCTCATCCCCTTGTGGGTGAAGAGGGCGGCCTCTCGGAAAGCAGAACCGCCGGCGCGGGCCTCGACGGGTGCAGCGACGCCCGACAGCTCGCGGAAGAGGGCTTCCTCACCGCCGAGGGTCAGCGGCACGAGCGCCGGGCGGGGCTCAACCAGCTTGAGGCCGAAGCGCTTGGCCAGTTCATAGGCGAAGCCGGTTGCGCCGAGCTTGGGGATGGACGGCCCGCCGGTGGCGATGACCAGCGCGGGCGCCTCCGCCTCGGTCTCACCGGCGCTGACCCGGAAGCGGCCGTCGGCGTGGTCGATGGCGCGGATAGGGGCATGGCAGCGGATGGTGGCGCCGCCCGCCTCGCACTCGGCCAGCAGCATGGCCACGATCTGCCGTGCGGAGCCGTCGCAGAACAGCTGGCCGAGCGTCTTCTCGTGCCAGGCGATGCGGTGCTTGTCGACCAGGGCGAGGAAGTCTTGAGGACCGTAGCGGGCCAGCGCCGAGCGGGCGAAATGGGGGTTGGCGCTGAGGTAGCGGTCGGGTGCGGTGTGGAGGTTGGTGAAGTTGCACCGCCCACCGCCCGAGATCAGGATCTTGCGGCCAGGCTCGGGCGCATGGTCGAGGACCAGCACCTTGCGCCCGCGCTGGGCAGCAACGGCCGCGCACATCAGCCCGGCGCCGCCGGCGCCGAGGATGATCGCGTCGAACTGCTGCCGCCCCCCGCTCAGCGCCTAGTTCCCGTCGAGCGGAAGAGTGTCTTCCTCATAGGCGATCCCGGAAGCGCTGCCCTCGGCATCGGCGATGGCATCGCGGGCCGCGAACTCGAGCTCGAGGCCGCTCATGGCATCGCCGGCGAGCTCGTTGGGAGAGGCGAGGGGGTGGTCGTTGCTGAACTCGGTTTCCTCGGCCTCGAGCTGCTGCTCGGCCGAAGCGAGGTCGGGGTCGCGGGGCGTGTCGGTCATGGCTGTTGATCTCCTACGCGGCCTTCAACGAGCAAGAGCCGCGGCGTTTCCGCCGCGGCCCCTCAGCACACCCCTCACCCCGCTCGGCCTTCGGCCGAGTCGACCCTCTCCCTCAAGGGGAGAGGGTGAGGGTGATCAGGCCACGCCTTCGTCGAGCTGGACCTTGATGCCCGGTCCCATGGAAGAGCTGATCGCGGCCTTCTTGAGATACTTGCCCTTGGCGCCCGCCGGCTTCGCCTTGGTGATGGCGTCGACAAAGGCGTCGTAGTTGGCGCGCAGGTCCTCGTTCGGGAAGGAGACCTTGCCGATTCCGGCGTGGATGATGCCCGCCTTCTCGACCCGGAACTCGATCTGGCCCGCCTTGGCGTCGGTCACCGCCTTGGTGACGTCCATGGTGACGGTGCCGAGCTTCGGGTTCGGCATCAGGCCCTTGGGGCCCAGCACCTTGCCGAGGCGGCCGACCAGACCCATCATGTCCGGGGTCGCGATCACGCGCTCGAAGTCGATCTGGCCGCCCTGAATGGTTTCCATCAGGTCCTCGGCCCCGACCACGTCGGCGCCGGCAGCGCGAGCCTCGTCGGCCTTGGCGCCCTTGGCGAAGACGGCGACGCGAACGGTCTTGCCGGTGCCCTTGGGCAGATTGACGACGCCGCGGACCATCTGGTCGGCGTGGCGCGGATCAACGCCGAGGTTCAGCGCGACCTCGATGGTCTCGTCGAATTTGGCGGTGGCGAGGGTCTTCGCCAGCGCGATGGCTTCATCGACGCCGTACAGCTTGGTGGCGTCGACCTGGCCCGCCTGGGCCTTCTGCTTCTTGGTCAGCTTGGCCATTCCCTTAGCCC
>ERZ1066120.1686-NODE-1686-length-12086-cov-5.261242_pt1 | contig 12086 bp, 9 predicted proteins | sample MGYA00382767_ERZ1066120 | MGnify/ENA primary metagenome ERZ1066120 (study PRJEB33369, sample SAMEA5778350) | biofilm metagenome | biome: Industrial cooling water; feature: Water cooling tower basin; material: Biofilm | place: United Arab Emirates | collected... | reverse complement strand
GCGCAAGCGATTTTGTGGGGCGTTTCGCCCGTCGTCGTCGCCGTCGTGGTGCAGGCGCTGTGGAAATTCGCGCCCGTCGCGCTCAAATCGCAGCGCGGACAAATCATCGCGGCGCTCGCGCTCGGCGGCGCGTTTTTCGGCCTCTCCGAAATCACGCTCATTTTCGCCGCCGCCGCTTTGGGACTGCTCTGGGCGGCGAAATCACGCTCAATTAATAAGCCAAACCAATCGAAGGAATTAGCGAACTTCCGAGCTGCGTCAGTCGAGCTACAAAATTCATCGGACGAGCGACAAAATTCATCGGACGTCCAACGCAACGCATCGGATGAGCTACGCGACGCGTCGGACGAGCTACGCGACGCGTCGGACGAGCGACGTGATGCGTCGGGGCTGCCCGCGATTTTGTTGGTTGGTGGAGGCGTGGCGTCGCCGCTGCTGGGCGCGGTGTTCTTCGAGTTCCTGAAAATGGGCTGTTTGGTTTACGGTTCGGGCTACGTGCTTTTGGTGTATTTGCGCTCGCAGCTTGTGGAAAATCGCGGCTGGATTTCCGAGCAGACTTTGCTCGACGCGATTTCCGTCGGGCAAGTGACGCCGGGGCCGGTTTTCACTTCGGCGACGTTTTTGGGCTATCAAATCGCGGGGTTTTGGGGCGCGGTGGCGGCCACCGTCGGCATTTTCGCGCCGAGTTTTGGGTTTGTGATGCTGCTGGCGTCGGCGCTCAAACGGTTCCAAAACAACCCCAAAGCGCGCGTTTTTCTGGACTGCGTGAACGCCGCGAGCTTTGCGCTCATGGTGATTGTGACGCTGCAATTGGCTCAGGCGGCGCTGTTTCCCAACGGGCCTTTCGACGCGCGCGCCGCGCTGATTTTGGTGTTTTCAGGCGCGCTTTTGCTGTTCACGAAAATCAATTCAGCGTTTTTGCTCGTCGCGGGCGCGCTGGCGGGATTAATTTGGGGCGTCGTTTCGGGCCAGATTGCGGTTGCGTAACGCGCGGTTGCGCGCCCACACGTCGCCGTCTTTTCCGGTGTAAATGCGGCGCCAGCGCGGGTCGGAGTTGAGGAATTGAGCGAGTTTGTTCATGCCTTCGCCAGGTTTGCGCGGGCGCAGCGCCACGACATCAATTTCGAGAGATTCGAGCAGTTGCAAACCGCGCGTCGAGGTGCGCACGATGTCGAGATAATCCTTCAGCATTTCCGGCGGATAGGCGTTGATGAGGTCGATATAAAACTCGCGCTGACCGTAGAGCAGCCATTGCAACGCGGCGGAATACTCGTAATCGTTGAACATTTTCCCCGCCGGAGCCTCGCGGATGGCCTGCGCCAAACCGCTGGGAAAAGTTTTTTCTACGGGCGCAAACGGGCCTTTTTCGCGCGTGAAACCGACGAAAATCGCGGCGAGTAGAAAGCTCACCACGCCCACTCTGGCGATGAGAGCGTGGCCGCGCGGAACGGCGAGCGGCGTTTTCGAGCGGCGGTAAAGGCGAAACAAATTCGCGCTCACGAGCGGCGCCGAATAAACCGCGATGACCAAAAGCGCCGCCACCGCGACGAGCCACAACTGGCGCCGCGCCTGCAAAAACGCCAGCAGAAACAGCAGCACCCACGCGGCGTGCGCCCAGCGTTTTTCGGGACTTTTGAACCACAAAACAAACGCGGTCGCGCACAGCAAAAACACGCCAATCGGCATTTCGATGGGCATCTGCGGACTGTGCCAGAACGGTTTCCATTCGGTGACGGTCAGGAAAAGTTCGCTGCCGATGCCGCCCCATGTTTGCGCGTAACCAAAGCCGTAAGCACTGCCCAAAAACACCGCGAGCGTGCTGATGGCGGCGAGTGGAATCAGCGAAAAATCGGGTTTTTCGCGGCCCTTCGAGAAGAGCGCTTGCGCAGTTTCGGCGAGCGCCGTGGCCCACATCACCACGATGCCCATCAACACGCCGCCGTGCATATTCGGCCACAGCGCGAACATTCCCACGATTGCTATTTTGCTCCACAGCGGCTTTTTTTCGCTGAGGAAAAAGAGCATCAAAAGCGTGAGGAAATTGACGGTGAAAATTTCGGGGCGCAGGTGCCAGCGCACGCCCGCCACCCAAATCGAAATCAGCACGAACAGCGCGAAAACGAGCGCGAAAGGCCGATTTTTGCGCCACCAACTCCAGATTAAAATCACTGGCAGCGCCGACGCGAACGCGTTGAAAATCAGCGCCAGAACCGGCCCGCCCGCCAGCAGCAACGCCGCGAAAACAACGCCCGAACCAAACGCGTGAAAAATCCAGGGGATGTCGGCGCTCCACAGAAACAGCGAGCGGCGCGGCACCTGGGCGTTTTCGAGCGTCCAGCGGCCAATGGCGGCGTGTGCCCAGAAATCGTCGCCGCCACCCAGCGGGTTCCAGGAATACACCAAAACGCACAGCAAAAGCAGACCGAAAAGCAACGAAGGCCACGAAAATAGGCGCCGCAAAAGGGAAGTTTCTGGCATCGAAAGGGAAATTTACCGCGTTTGGCGCGATGGATTCGGTTCGCTCCAGAGCCGCGCCCTCGAACGGCGGGGCAAACTAAAACCCAAATGCAAACCCTGATTATCAACGGAAATATCGTGGTCGATCCGCCAGTCGTGCTGGCGCCAATGGCGGGCATCACGAGCGAGCCGTATCGCCGTTTGTGCCGACGCTACGGCGCCGGAATGAGTTGGAGCGAGCTGGTGTCTTCGACGGCGCTGGTTTTGGGCGGCGCGAAATCGCAGGAAAAAACGCGACAGCTCGCGTGGTTTTCCGAAGAAGAGCGGCCCGTCGCGGTGCAGATTTTCGGCGCCAACATCGAGCATATGCGCGAAGCCGCCGCGCGCATCGCGGCCTCGAAACCCGACGCCATCGACATCAACATGGGATGCAGCGTCCCGAAAATCGCCAAGTGCGGCGCGGGTTGTTTGCTGCTCAAAACGCCCGATTTGGCGCAGAAAATCATCGAGGCCACCGTCGAGGGCGCGAGTCAGCACGGCGTTCCCGTGACGGTAAAAATGCGCGCGGGCTGGGACGAACACAACATCACGGCGCCCGAAGTCGCCAAACGCGCGCAGGACGTGGGGGCCGTCGCGGTGACGGTTCATCCGCGCACGGCGCGCCAGGCGTTCACCGGCCACAGCGATTGGCGCGTGATCGAGCAGGTGAAAAACGCGGTTTCGATTCCGGTGATTGGCTGCGGCGACGTGACCGACGGCCCCAAAGCGAAACGGATGTTCGAGGAAACCGGCTGCGACGCCGTGATGATTGGCCGCGCGGCGATGGGCAACCCGTTTTTATTCGCCGAAGTCGTGGCGTTTTTGCGCGGAGAAGAGGCCGCGCCGCCTTCGATTGAAGAGAAAATCGAGACGGCGCGCTGGCACGCGCGCGAACTCATCGAACTCAAAGGCGAACACACCGCGATGCAGGAAATGCGCAAACACGCGAGCTGGTATACGAAGGGAATGCCCGAAAGCGCGCGTCTGCGCGAAGCGTTGTGCCGCGTGAATCTGCTGAGCGAAATGGACGCGATTTTGGACGACGCGCTCGAAGCCGCCGCGCGATACGGTAAATTGGAAGCCGCGCCGCTCGCGGCGTGAGCGGCGAAAACTTCGCGTTTCGCCGAACGACGTTTGGCTTCTCGCGTTTTTTTCGTGAGGACAGCGGCATCGCAATTTGGCGGGGAATCCCTTTGGATTTCTTTTTGAGAAGGGAAAGGGGCACCGCAATTTGGCGGCGAACCACCCCCCGCCCCTCCTTGGAAAGGAGGGGAGTCAACGGCGCGACGTTGGCGTTTTAATCGAGGCGCAAAATCACTGCTCAACTCCCCTCCTTTTCAAGGAGGGGCCGGGGGTGGTTCGCTGAAGCAGAATCGCTCCTCCGTTTTCAAACCAGCCGCAATCGTGGTTCGCCGAAACAGAATCGCTCTCCTCTTTTTCAAGGAAAAATCGGGAGCGATTCGCCAAAAGAGAGAAATCAAAGAGATTCACCCAAAACAGAGTCATGGCACTTCGTATTCAGAAAAAGTGGAGTCAAATTCCGGCGCCGAGCGCGCCCGCAGCGGAAATCAACGCGCCTTTTGGCACGATTGTTGGTTTGAGCGAGGCGCACCTGCGCGAAATCGAGAATTTCGGCGGCGAGGCGACTTTGGTTTTGGAAGCGCTCGAAAGCACCGGTTTCACGGCGCGCTGGGGCATCGTGGAGATTAAAAAGGACACTCAAAGCGCGTAAAGCGCCCGCAAAATCATGTTTGAATGGGTTCAAGGCATCATCGAAAGAGGCGGCTATCTGGGTCTGCTCTTTTTGATGTTCATCGAAAACGTATTTCCGCCGATTCCGTCGGAGCTGATTCTGCCGATGGGCGGTTATCTGGCCAAAACCGGCGAAATGTCATTTCCACTCGTGATTTTGATGGGCGGACTGGGCGCGACCCTGGGGTCTTTGCCGCTGTATTACATCGGTTACGCGTTTGGCGAAAAGCGGGTGCGCAACTTCTGCAAGAATCACGGTTTCTGGCTGGGCGTGGACGAACACGATTTCGACAAAGCCAAGCAATGGTTTTCGCGGCATCAGGGCAAGAGCATTTTTCTGTGCCGCATGGTGCCGGGCGTGCGTTCGTTGATTGCGGTTCCGGCGGGCGTGAACCGCATGGAACTGCCGAAATATCTGCTTTACACGTTTTTGGGCAGCTCGTTGTGGTCGCTGTTTTTGGTGACGGCGGGCTATTTTCTGGGCGCCAGTTTCAAGCGTGTCGATGAATTTCTGGGGCCGTTTTCCAAAATCATCGTCGGCGCTATCGTGTTGTATTTCGTGTATCGCGCGTTTTCCAAATGGCGCGCGAAGCGGAAAAAATCATAGTTTTTTCGCCGTTTCAACAGTTCTAAACGAGGCGAACTAAACCGAAAAAGGCCGTTGCTATACTGCGCGCGGCCTTTTTTCTGGCCTTTTTCGATGGCTAAACCCGCTGTTTTCAACCCCGTTTCCGCCACGCCGCCCCCCAAATTTCGGCACTCTTTCTGGTGGTATTTGAAGTGGTTTTTGATCGTTCTTCAACTGCTCGTTTTCTGCGCGATTTTGATTGCGCTTTCCGTTGGCAAAGGCATCTACGACGAGCTGCAAAAAGTCGTGCCCGATTTGCGGCTCTTGCTGGCCAAAAATCGCGCCGAGCCTTCGCGCATTTATGCCGCCGACGGCTCGATGCTGGCCGAATTTCGCAACGAAGAGCGCGTCTGGACTCCGCTGAGCAACCTCAAAATCTGGAAATCGTGGCAGGGTCAGACCGTGCAGCGCCCCGGACGGCTCATTCAGGCGACGCTCTCGATTGAAGACTCGCGTTTTTATTCGCACCCCGGCGTGGACGCCAAACGCATCGCGGGCGCGCTCGTCGCCAACTTCAAGGCCGGCGACATCAAACAGGGCGGCTCGACCATCACCGAGCAGCTCGTGGACAACGTTTATCTCACGCTCAAACGCGATTTTCGCACGCGCCTCAACTCGTCGCTCATCGCGCTGCAACTGGAGCGCAAACTCTCGAAAGACGAAATTCTCGAAGCCTATCTGAACGAAATCTACTACGGAAATCGCTGTTACGGCGCCGAGGCCGCCGCGCGCGTTTATTTTGGGAAATCGGCGAAAAATCTGACGATTTCCGAAGCCGCGATGCTGGCCGGACTTCCGCAAAGCCCGACGCGCCACGATCCGTTCAAGAATTTTGAAAACGCCAAAAAACGCCAGCGCATCGTGCTGCGCGAAATGCTGCAAAACAGGCAAATCACCTACGCGCAGTTCAACGAGGCGCGCACCGACAAAAGCATCGAAAGCGTTTTGAAGCGCCAGCGCGAAGTTTTGCGGGCCAAACGCGCGACGCCGCCGAAGTGGAAATCGCCTTATTTCGTGTCGTATGTCGAGGGATTTTTGAAGAAAAATTACGGTTACGACGTGCGCGAACCGGGCCTCAAAATCTACACGACGCTCGATCCCAAACTTCAGAATATCGCCGAAAGCACCTTGAAATCCAACGTCGCGCGGCGCGGTCGCACGCTTCAGGGCGCGCTCGTTTCGATTGATCCCTGGACGGGACACGTCGTGGCGATGGTCGGCGGACGCGATTATTACAACAAGGCGATGAACGGCGAATTCAACCGCGCCGTGCAGGGCAAACGTCAGCCCGGCTCGACGATGAAGCCTTATATTTACGCCGCCGCGATGGAAGCGGGCCTCAAGCCGCAGAAAATCGAAATCGACGCGCCGTTTTGGGTGTGCGGCGACGGAGAATGCCCGCCGGGAAAACGCTCGAAACGACGCGGCGGCCACGAAATTCGCAACTACACGCGCTCGCACGCGGGCGCGATGACTCTCGAACGCGCGCTGGGCGTTTCCAACAACGTCATCGCCACCAAACTGCTGCTCAAAATCGGCATTCAAAACGCCATTCAAAAAGCGCATTTGATGGGCATTCAATCGTCGCTCGTGCCGGTGCCAACGCTCGCGCTGGGCGTTTCGGAAGTGTCGCTGCTCGAACACGTTTCGGCTTACGGCGTGTTCGCCACGAAAGGTCTTCGCGCCGAGCCGACGCCGATTATTCGCGTCGAAAATTATTCGGGCGACGTGCTTCTGGAACAGCCGACGCCCGTGCGCGCCGCCCGCGTTTTAAGTCCCGAAGCCGCCAACGCGATGTATGACATGATGCGCTACGTCGTGACCAACGGAACGGGGCGCAGCGTGCAGATTCGCGGCGTTGAACTTCTCGGCAAAACCGGCACGACCAGCTCGAACAAAGACGTGTGGTTCATGGGCGCCAGCCCGCAGCTTTCGACGGGCGTGTGGATGGGCTACGACAAACCGACGCCGCTGGGCGGAAACTCGGCGGGCGGCCAGTGGTGCGGCCCGGTTTTCCGCGAATTCATGCGCCAGGCGCTGCCGATTTGGAAAGCGCGCAAGCCGCTCGATAAATTGGTGGAAGATGGCCGCGCGACGGCGCGCCAGCGTTATCTGGCGCAGCAATACAAACAATACGTGCGCGTGAAAATCTGCACCGAAACCGGACTTCTGGCCACGCGCTATTGCACCAGCACGCGCGTCGAAGTGTTTTCGGCGGCGGGCGGCGCGCCCTCGACGTATTGCACCCTGCACCGCCCCGCGCCCCAACCGCGCCGCTTGATCGAAGAGAATCCGGGCGCGCCTTCGAGCCGCAATACGCCCGAAAATTCAGCGGCTCCGGTTGAAAGCAGTCCCGATTCGGGCGCTTACGTGGATGAAAGCGGCCAGTTGGTGAACCCCGGCGACGCCGCGCGCCGCGAGTATTCTCGTGAAAACAACCTCGGCGAAGATCCCGCCTCGCAAACCACGCCGCGAACGCGCGCCGCGCAACCCGAACGCAATTCGGTTCCGGCCTACGAAGGCGACGGCGTGATTCCGCTCGATGAAAACGGCGGCGGAACGCTCGTGCCCGAAACGGGCGGCGCGACGAATGGTTATTGATGGCCTTTCAAAAAGGCGCTCATCCACCCCTTGCAAGTTGCGCCGTTCGTCATGCTGAGCGCAGCCGAAGCATCTGGCGTTTTTGTGACGCAGCAGTTACTCCAGATGCTTCGGCTGCGCTCAGCATGACGAAATTTCGGAGTTCACACATCGGGCAACGTTTCTGAGGAGCGCATGATGCAAGCGAATTTATTCGCCGTTGAATGGACAAACGCGCGGCGAAAATCACACTTTTGGGCGTGATGTCTTTTCTCGAATTTCCCGAATACAACGCCTCGATTTCTCTCGCGGGCGGCCAACTATTATCGTTTCGAGACTGGATTTTTCTTTCGCCCGACGCCGTTTTCGCGCCGGGAAAAGCGATTCGCGGCGGAATTCCGCTCGTTTTTCCGTATTTCGGCGCGCATCCCAGCGACCCAAGCGCGCCACAACACGGCCACGCGCGCACTGCTTTATGGAAATTGGAGTCGCAAACTCGCAGCGGCGCGACCTTAGTTTGGAACACCGAAAATTTCGCGTTGCAAACGCAGTTTCAGTTTTCCGAGGCGCTTGAAATCGCGCTTCAAATTCGCAATCTCGGCCCGAATCGCGCGCGATTTGAAGCGGTTTTGCACTCTTATTTCGCGGTTTCCGACATCGAAAGCGTCGAAATCGAAGGTTTGGATGGCGCCGCGTTTTTCGATAAATTCGACGATTTCGCGCGCAAAATTTCGATTGGCACCACGCGAATTTCTGCGCCGACCGACCGCGTTTACGAAAGTTGTGGCGGGCCGCTTCGCGTCGTGGATGCGGGCGCCGGGCGCGCCTTGCGCATCGAATCGGTCAGCGGCTGGCGTTCGACGGTTTTGTGGAATCCGTTCGCGCCGCTTTCGGATTTGCGCGGCGAGGCGTGGCGCCGTTTCGTGTGCGTCGAAAGCGGAGCGGTTGGCGAAATGGCGCCCGAAATTGAAGGTGGCCAGTCGTTTGAACTGTCAATAAAAATAAGTCGGGATTGAGACTTCGCAGCGGGGCGCTGTCAAACTTTCGGCGATGTTTGCCCGCCGACTTTTCGCAGCCACTTTGTTGTGCAAAACAACGCTGTTGCTGGGCGGCGTCGCGGCTCACGCTCAGTCGTTGCCCGCACCCGCGCCCATCCCGCAAAAACCTGCGCCCAAACCAACGCCAACTCCCGCGCCTCTCGCCGCTGCATCCGAAACCGATTTGCCGTTTGAGCAGCCCATCGTCATCGGCGAGCCGGTGCGCAATCAGGTCACGCCCAAACCGACGCCCGGCAATTCGCGGCGCCCAGCGGTCAAGCGCTCCGTCGCGGCGGGCGTTGAAATCACCGGACTTTCCGAAGCCGCCGCCATCAACAAAATGCGCGCGACGCTTTCGCCCGCGCTCAAAGCGCCGTTTCGCGTAATTATCGGCGATTATCAATACAGTTTCGAGCGTCACGAGTTGGGCGCTTCGCTCGCGCTGTGGCCGATGATGCGCGAGGCGCGCCAAAGCGGAAATTCGGCGCTGATTTTCGATGTGGACACCAAAGCCCTCGAAAAAGCGCTGCGCGAACTCGACGTCAGCGTGCGCAACGATTTTGAAACGCTGGCGCTGAACGTCGGCGGAACGATGGTGCGCGTCGAAAAAGCGCTGCGCGCTGCGCCGCCGCAAAACGCCGCCGAAGCGCTCACCGTTCGTCTCGCGCCGCCCGCGAGCGAACCGCAAGCGCCCGCCGCAACGCCGAAAACTCCCGTTTCGACGCCAACGGCCAAAGGCGCTTTCGGGCATTTGCTGGCAAGTTTTTCCACGAGTTACGACGCGAGTTTGCGCGGGCGCACCACCAATTTGCGCATGGCCGCGAAGAATATTGACGGCACCGTTGTGGCGCCGGGACGCGTGTTTTCGACCAACGCCGCCATCGGGCCGCGCAACGCGGCGGCGGGCTGGCGCGAGGCGAAAATGTTCGTTTCGGGCCGCGTCGTCAGCGGAACGGGCGCCGGAATTTGCCAGGCGAGTTCCACGCTTTACAATGCGGTTTTGCGCGCCAATTTGCCCGTCGTCGAGCGCCACGCACACTCGATGCGCGTGACTTACGTGCCGCCTTCGCTCGACGCGGCGCTTTTGTGGGGCAGCAAAGATTTCAAGTTTCGCAACAACACCGGCGCGCCCATCAAAGTCGAAACCGAAGTTGCGGGCGGCAAATTTCACGTGCGTTTGTGGAGCCAACAGCCACGAAAATCGCCGCCCGTGAACATCGTTTCGCGCGTTCTTTCGCGTGCGAACGGCACGAGAAGCGTGGCGTTCAAAGTCGTCGGAGGCCAGCAAACCCAACTTTCGCGCGATTATTACCGGCCCAAACCAAATTGAAAAAGTGCTATTTATGTGCGCTCGACTGAAGTCGGCGCTGTCCGGCGCTTTCGCGCCAACTTTCGACCTGCGTCGAAAAATTCTGCTGTTCCCGCGAAGGCGGGAAGTTGGCGAACCTGTTCGCCGGACAGCGCCGACTTCAGTCGAGCGCACACTTCATTAGAATGTTCCTGTGTCTGAAATTCCGCCTTTTCTAAAAGATATCGCGGAGCGCGTGCCGTTTCTCGATTGGCCGATTCGTTTTCTCTGGCGTTTCATCGAGCGTTGGGGCAACGATGCGTGCCCGCTGATGGCCGCCGCGCTCGCGTTTTTCGGTTTGCTTTCGGTGTTTCCGCTCGCTCTGGCGGGCGTCACGGTTTTGGCGCGCGTTCTGGCGGGCAACGACACCGCGCTGGCGGGTTTTGCCTCGTTTGTCGGCTCGTTTTTTCCGGGCACGACCGGCGAAAATCTGGCGACTCAGGTCGCGCAATCGGTGCGCTCCATCGCTTCGGGGCCAAACGCCACGACGACTTCGCTTTTGGCGCTGGCGTCGCTTTTGTGGAGCGGGCGCGCTTATTTCGACACGCTGGCCACAGTTTTGAATCGCATTTTTCCGTCGGCTTCGCCACGCGGTTTTTTGCAGCACCAACTCACGCTTTGGAGTCTTCTGCTCGGCACCGGCGTTTTGTTCGTGCTTTCGACGGCTTCAACTTTCGCGCTCGCGCTCGCGCAAAGTCTGGCGCAGCGCATCCCCAATTTTTTCATCAACAACGCGCCCATTTTCTGGGATTTGCTGGGAAAAGGCGTTTCCACGCTGCTCTCGTTTTCGATGTTTTACGTGCTGTATCGGTTCACGCCGAACCGCACGAAGCCATTTAAGCGGCGCATCATCGCAATTTCGGCGTTGGTGGCGACGTTGGGCTGGGAAATCGGAAAATGGGGCTTCGCGCGGTTTTTGGGCAACGTCACGCGCTACGAGGCGACTTACGGCAGCGTCGCGGGCGTGGTTTTGACGATGCTCTGGATTTACTACGCTTCTACGGTTGTGCTTTTCGGCGCGGAAATCGGCGCGACGACCGAAGAAATGCGCGGCACCAACTTGCAATCCGAGGCCGAAATCACCGATTCACAAGCCTGATTTTTTCGGCAAAAATTCTTCATCATGACGATTTTTCAAACTCTGCCTTATCGTGAAGCCTACCGCGCCGTTTTCGGTCGCGGCAAACGCTTTTTCGATCTCAGCATCGGCGGCGGCGAAGCGGGCGGCGCGCAAATCTGGCTGCAAACGCGCGGCGTTCTGGCCAAACGGCTCGAATTTTGGGCGCAGGGCATCGCCGATTGCGGCGGAATAAACCTCGAAAATCCCGATTGCGCGCGCGAATTATGGGCGAGCATCGAAAGCACCGCCGCGCGATTTCACGGTGCGCATCTCGCGCAACTCAGCGCCGATTCGCCGCTCGTCGAATTGGCGCGCCAAAGCGGTTGGACGGTTCAAAGCGCCGAAGTGTGCCCTTCTCTGGCGCTGCCGCCGACGTTTGAAGATTACGTGCAATCGCTGGGCAAAAATATGCGCGAACAAATCAAGCGCTATCCCAAGCGCCTCGAAAAAGAGTTTTCGCCGCTTTACGAAATGGCAAAAACTCCGGCGCAAGTGGACGAATTTCTCGAAGAATTTTTCGAGTTGCACGGCAAACGCTGGCGCGCGCGCGGCCAAACTGGAGTTTTGGCGCTGCCGTCGCGCCGCCGTTTTCACCGTTTGGTCTGCCACAAATTTCTCGAAGAAAATTGGCTGCGATTGTGGCGTTTGCGCCTCGACGAAAAAACCGTTTGCGTGCTGCTGTGTTACTTCTGGGGCGGAAAATACTGGTTTTTTCTGGGCGGATTCGACCCCAATTTTCAGCGCTGGAGCGTCGGCACGTGCCTTTTCGCACGCATTTTCCGCGAGGCGATTGCCGAAGGCGCCACCGAATTCGATTTTTTGCGCGGCGCCGAATCCTACAAATATCGTTACGGCGCCACCGACCGCGCTTATGTGACGCTTCAGAAATTTTCCGATTCGCCGCGAGGCCGTTTGCTGCGTCGGCGCGTGCATTTGGAATCGCAGTTCATGGAAAAATTGCACGAAAAGTTTTCGGCGGCGGGCCAGTAAATCGGCGATTCGCCCAGCGCGCGCACGGAATTTGTTAATTTTTCAGCAATCTGGCTTTGCTAAACAGGCCACGACTTTTCATGGCGCCTTCTGTTTGGCCCCGTTTGCCGCTGGAACATTTCATCATGCCCGAAC
>ERZ1066120.1685-NODE-1685-length-12093-cov-7.958548_pt1 | contig 12093 bp, 13 predicted proteins | sample MGYA00382767_ERZ1066120 | MGnify/ENA primary metagenome ERZ1066120 (study PRJEB33369, sample SAMEA5778350) | biofilm metagenome | biome: Industrial cooling water; feature: Water cooling tower basin; material: Biofilm | place: United Arab Emirates | collected... | reverse complement strand
AACGCCCACTTCTTCCAGCTCTATTCCCCCAAGAGCGGGGGGATATTCGTTGCGGAGCCGGTCACCCACGCCAACGCCGCCCTGAACGAGCCGGAGGAGCGCTGGGCCGAACTCGGCATGAAGGTGCTGGAACCGGGCGAGGAGATGCGCCTCGACATGCGGCTCGAGCTGCTTGGCCTGAGCGAGTGATCCTCACCGCGACGCTCGCAAGCTTCCTTGCGGGGCAAGCCACAAGCGCCGGTGCGCTTCCGGTCTTCTTCCTGAAGTCGCTGAAAGCCCGCACCCAGAACGCTTTTCTCGGCTTTGCCGCCGGCGTGATGCTGGCGGCGAGCTTCTTTTCGTTGATCATCCCGGGTCTTGAGGCGGCAGGAGAGCTTCATGGCGGCAGCAAGACCGTCGCGGCGCTGATCATTGCCAGCGCCGTGCTGCTGGGCGCGGGCACGCTGCACCTCCTCAACCGCCTTGCCCCCCACGAGCATTTCATCTCGGGCCCGCGCAGCGGGGCGGAGCGGAGCAAGCTCAATCGCATCTGGCTGTTCGTCATCGCCATCACCCTTCACAACTTTCCCGAGGGCCTGGCGGTGGGCGTGAGCTTCGGCAGCCCGGATCAGACCGCCGGCTATGCCACCGCGTTCGGCATCGGCCTCCAGAACGTGCCGGAAGGTCTGGCCGTGGCGCTCAGCCTTGCGGCGGTCGGCTACTCGCGGCTTTTCTCCTTTCTCGTGGCGGTGCTGACCGGCCTTATCGAACCGGTCGGCGGCTTCCTTGGCATTGGCCTAATTTCCCTTTCGAGCGAACTCCTGCCCTGGGGGCTCGGCTTTGCCGGCGGAGCGATGATCTGGGTAGTGTCGAGCGAGATCATCCCCGAAACCCATCGCGACGAAGGCGAGGGCGTCGCCACCTTCGCGCTCATGCTGGGGCTGGCAGTGATGATGAGCCTCGACTGGATCTTCGGCTAGGGAGCCGGCGCGGGTGACCCGGCGTTCAGGCCGGTGATGCAACGAACCTGGGTCACGTCAAAGGACCGCGCCGGGGCGCTGGCCGGCGTGCTGCTGGTCCACGCCGGCCTGCTCGCCGCCCTGCTGACGCTTGGCGCAAGCTCGGTGCTGCCGAAGAAGGCCGCGGAGGCGATCGACCTCATCGAGGTGCGCCTGCCCGAGCCGCCGCCGCCCGAGCCGGTCGCAGTCGAGACCCGCAAGGCACCGGAAGAGGAGGGCGCCGCCGCGCCGCCGGCCCGCAAGGCCGAGGCGACGCCGGTGGTTCGGCCCGTGCCAAGGGTCGTCCTCCCGCCCAAGCCCAGCGTCACCGCTGCGGAAAAGCCGCGGCAAGGCGCTGCTCCGACCCAAGGCGCCGCGCCGGTCGATGGGCCGGGCAGCGGAGCGGGCGGGCAGGGGAGCGGCACGGGCAGTGGCAGCGGCGGCTCGGGTACGGGCGGCGGTGGAGGGGGCGCGGCCGAGCGGCCGGCGCTTGTCTCGCGCTCGCTTACCCAGCGCGACTACAGCTCTGCGTCGCGCCGGGCCTGGCCGCCAGGCAAGAGGGTGCTGGTCAGCTTCGACGTCCAGCTTGATGGTCGAGCCACCGGCTGCCGCGTGGTGCAGTCGAGCGGTGCGCCGTCGATCGATGCCGAGACCTGCAAGCTGGTCACCACCAGGCTTCGCTTCCGCCCGGCCCGCGACCGCACCGGCACTCCGGTGGTGGAGCGCTACGGCTACCTTCAATATCCGCTCTTCTAGTCGCGGACGAGTTCGGGCAGCGGGGCGGGGTGCCAGGTGTAGCCGCCGGGCGCCCAGGCCTCCACCTGCCGGCCGGAACGATCGATCGCCGGCCGCCAGCGCAGCCGTCGGATCGCTGCGGCGCAGGTGGCGGAATCGAGCTCCGGGATCCCGCTCGAGCCCGTGATGCGGCACTCGATCACGCGGCCGTTCAGCCCCACCAGCATGCGGAAGTTCACGCGGCGTGAGCGGTCGAGCACCAGGCCGGGCGGAGCGTCACGGACGAGGATGTCGCCGCTGCGGTAGAAGGGCCCGCTTGCCGCTAGCCCACCACCGCCGCCCCCGCCGGTGCCGTCTCCCGAGCGGCCCGATCCGAGACCCTCGCCCTCGCCGCCGCGGCCGGTGCCTGGTCCTGGCACCGGCGCTGCACCCGGGCTTGATGCCGAGCCGGTGCCGGGAAGCGGGGAGGCGGGCAACGGTGTAGGTACGGGAAGGCGGATCAGGGGCGGCGGAGCGACGACCGGCGTGGGCGTGTTCTTGAGCGCGGGCGGGGCAGCAGCGCCTTCGGGGTCCTTCGGCCGCTCGGTCGCTTCTGGCGCGACTTCCGGAACCATGGGACTGGCGGGCTCCTTCGCCTCGTCGGGTGTTGGGGGCACGTCGATCAGCGCAAGAGCGTCGCTGGTCTTGTCGGCCACCATCGGCGCTACGCCAAGGCCGGTGATCACCGCCCAGCCGAGTCCCAGGTTGACGGCGGCGGCAATCAGGCCCGAGCGGAAGCGGTCCCGCGGGGTGGAAAGGCTCCGGCGCATGGGAGGGAGTTGGCAGGATCAGGCTGAACCTGCACTTGCCGTTCCTCTCCCGCCCTGCTCGTCGTTTCCGGGAAGGCGGAGGCCTTAGGAGCCGCTTGCCGCTTCCCTCACCTGCCCGATCTGCGCACCCTCATGGGGCTGACGTCCTGTCGAGTGGTTCGCCGCCAGCATCGCGCCGGCCACTGCCACCGGATTGATCACCCGGTTGGCTCCCGCCGCAAGGGCAATATCCTCATTGTCGTGGTTGCGGACCACCACGGCGATGTCGAGCGAAGGGGAAAGCTTGCGAGCCGAAAGCACGACCAGGATGCCGGTATCGTCGCGCCCGGCCGAGACGATCAGCCGCGCCGCGCGGTTCACATGAACGGCATGCAGGATGGCATCGCTCGACGCATCGCCCTCGATCACCGCCGCGCCCAGGCCCCGGGCCAGTTCGCAGCGATCGGAATGGCAGTCGATCACCACAAGGCTTTCAGGACTGAGGCCCTCCGCAAGCAGCCGCTCGGCCGCCGTGCTTCCGTTCTTGCCGAAGCCTGCGACCACCACATGGCCGCAAAGCTCCTTCTGGATCTGCTTCATGCGCCATTTCTCCCATGCGCGCTTGAACACCAACTCGAAGGCTGTTCCGAGAAAGATCAGCCAGATGAACAGCCGGATGGGCGTGATCAGAAAGGCGTCGATCAGCCGCGCCTTTTCGGTCACGGGCACGATGTCGCCGTAGCCGACCGTCGTGATGGTGATCATGGTGAAATAGATCACCTCGGCGAAGGTCAGGTGACCGTCGATGTGGTCCTTAAGGCCGTCGCGGTCGAACCACAGGAGCAGGAAGGCCGTCACCAGCAGCGCCAGCGCCAGCGCCGCGCGCACCACCAATGTCCGCCACGGCGAAGCGGTCGAGCGGCGGGGCAGGGGGGCAAGCTCGCGGGTCATGTCCGGGCAGGGGAACGGTCAGGCAGCGCGTGCGGTTGCGCCTCGCCATCTTGCCCGGATCAGGAATGCCACCTCTTGATGTTCCGGCGGGGTGCCGACCGTCAGGCGAAGCTTTCGATCTTGAGTCCTTCGGCTTCGATCGCCCGGGCCACTGCGGGGCGTTCGACAACGCGGCCGGCAAGCGCCGTCCAGCGCGGATACAGGCTCATGTCGAACTTCGCGGCGCGAGCCCAGCGATGGAAAACGGCAGCATAGCTGTCGGCGGCGGTGAAGCCGTCGCCTGCAAGCCAACCCGATCCGCAAAGATCATCGAGTTCCACGAAGTGGCTGGAAAGATTGGCACGCGCTCCCTCGGCGATACCCTTCTGCACATTGTCGTCGGCACTGAAGCGAGCCGGGCGGAACAGCGCCGCGAAGGCAGTGCCGTGCATCGTGCCGCTGAGCCATGACAGAAGCTGCATGGCGCGAGCCGTCGCCAAGGCGTCGCCGCGCGGCACGGAACCTTCGGCGCCGAAGCGGTCCGCAATGTAGCCGAGGATGGCAAGGTTTTCGGTGATCACGCCCTCGTCCGTGACCAGCGCCGGGACGCGGCCATGCGGGTTGATGGCGAGATAATCTTCCGAGCGCTGCTCGCCTTTTGCGAAGTCAAGCGCCTTCGCTTCATAGGTCGCGCCGGCTTCCTCCAGCGCGATGTGGGTGACGAGGGCACAGGTTCCGGGGGCGTAGTAGAGGGTGAGCATCAAAAAACTCCTTGGATCGACGCCGCCTACCTCTGGGGCGGCCGCGACGAAGCGGGGGGCTGCGGACGCCGAGCTGCTGCCCGGGCGAACTCCCGCCACCGCCGTCTTGGACACCCCCCCAGGTAAGGACGGGAGCGCGTTACTCGTCGCCTTCGCCGTCCTCCTGCCCTTCCCCTTGCTCCTGTTCCTCCTGCTCCTGCTGCGCTTCGCCCTCGCCGGCGGGGGCACCGCAGGCAGCGAGGGGAAGCATCAGCGCGGCAGCAGAGCCGAGCAGGGCCTGCCGCAGCCGGATCACGAGCGGAGCTTCGACAATACGCCCTGCAGCTGCATGGCGTTCGACATGTCGCCCTCGACCTTGAGCTTGCCGGTCATGAAGGCGGTCATGCCGTCAAGCTGGCCGGCGGTCATCGCCTGCCAGTCGGCCCAGCTCACCTTGATGGTGGTGTCGGCAGCGGCCTCGGCATCCTCGGTGACCTGGTTGGACTGGCCATCAAGCAGGATCGCGCCGTCGTCGCCAAAGTGCAGCTTGACCTTCTTGCCAGGCACGAAAGCGCCGGCTTCCTGCATCTTGCTCACCAGTTCCTGCTTGGTCATCGAGTTCCTCCTTGAGTTGTGATGGCGTCACGCGAACTAGGGACGGAGCCAAGTGGCTGCAAGGGCGGCCTCAGTCCATGTGCCTGAGGCCGATCCGCAGATAGTCCCAACCGGTGATGCCGGTCAGGATGGCCGCGGCCCACAGCGACACGAGCCCGGTAAGGTGCACCCACTCGGCTTGGGGAACGGCCCCGGCGAGGATCAGCGCGCCAAGCGCGACCAGCTGAAAGGTGGTCTTCCACTTGGCAAGCTTGCTGACCGGAACAGATACCTGCATCGGGGCAAGAAACTCGCGAAGCCCTGAAACGATGATCTCACGCAGCAGGATCACGCCGGCGGGGATGAGGTGAAAGCCGTGGATGATCGGCTCGGCGCCCGGCTGACGGCTCGACACCAGCATCAGGATGACGGCGGCGACCATGATCTTGTCGGCGATGGGATCGAGAAACTGGCCCAGGCGGCTGATCTGCCCCTGCGCCCGGGCAAGATAGCCATCGAAATAATCGGTGATTCCGACGATGCAGTAGAGGATGAAGGTGATGAGGTAGTCGAGTGGCGTCGGCGTCCACAGCAGGAACACCAGGATCGGCACCGCAAAGATGCGCGACAGGGTAAGGAGGTTGGGCAGCGACAGCATCTGTCCGTGCATTCTTAGGCCCTGTCGGGCGGAACGCCAGAGGGGCGGCTCGCGGGAGATTGGCGGACGCCGCGGCTGCCGCTAAGCGCTTGCAACAACAACGGCTTCACGAGGTGCGTCGCGCTTGATCCAGAACGTTCGCCACTTGCTCTGGACCAGGCGGTTCCTTCCGATCTTCGTCACCCAGCTTCTCGGCGCCTTTAACGACAATCTGTTCCGCACCGCACTGGTGATGCTGGTGATCTACGGCATCTACCGCTCGGCCGAGCAGGAGGCGACCTTCTCGGCGATTGCCGGCGGGCTGTTCATCCTGCCCTTTTTCCTGCTGTCGGCGCTCGCGGGGCAGCTGGCCGACGCGACCGACAAGGCGCGCATCGTCCGCTGGGTGAAGACGGCCGAGATCGTCATCATGGTCTTCGGCGCAGCGGGCCTCCTGCTGCAGAGCGTGCCGCTGATGCTGGCGGCGCTGTTCGCCATGGGCGCCCATTCGACCTTCTTCGGGCCGATCAAATATGCGATCCTGCCGCAGCATCTGGAGCCCGATGAGGTGCTTGGCGGGACCGGGCTGGTCGAGGCCGGCTTCTATGTCGCGCTGCTCGGCGGCACCATTCTGGGCGGGCTGCTGGTGATCCAGGATCCCGACGGGCGCACCCATGCTGAATGGGCAGCCCTTGGCGTGCTGCTGGTCGCGCTGGTGGGAAGGCTCGCGGCGCAGTTCGTCCCGCCGGCTCCACCCTCGAGCGACCGGGGCGGAGCGCCCAATGATCCCGACCTGCCGCCGGCCGAGACGAAGGTCGATTGGCACATCGTCCGAGCCTCCGTCCGGCTGGTCAGGGCGACCATGCACGTGCCGCAGCTGTTCGTGGCGATCATGGCGATCAGCTTCTTCTGGGCGATCGGAGCGGTCCTCGCCGCGCAATTCCCGCCGCTGGTCAAGAATGTGTTCGGAGGCGACCAGAGCGTCGCGACCCTGTTCCTCGCCGTCTTCTCGATCGGGGTTGCCGCGGGCGCGGTGATCATCAACCGCCTCCTGCAAGGCGAGGTGTCGGCGCGGTTCGCACCCCTCTCGGCCTTGCTGATGGGCGCCTGCGTCTTCCTGCTCTACCTCGCCGCGGAGGGCTGGACGGCATATCCGAGGCTGGTGGGAGTGAGCATCTTTCTCTCCGAACCGAGCGGCTGGCCGGTGATGCTGGCTCTGTTCGGCGTGGCGACCTTTGGGGGCATGTTCGTGGTGCCGCTCTACGCCTTTCTCACCACCACCGTGCCCAAGTCGGAGACTGCCCGAACGGTGGCCGCCAACAACATCGTCAATTCGGGGGCGATGGTCGGGGCGACTGCCATCCTGTTCGTGGCAGTGCAGGCCGGAGTGTCGGTCGAGAAAACCCTGCTGCTGGCTGCGCTCGGGACGGTGGTCGCGGCCTGGCTCGCGCTGAAGCTCGATCGGGCCTGCCGGAAAGCAGTCCCGCGCGCCGGCTAGGCGAGGAACAGGCTGAAAGCGAGGAAGCCTGCGGCCCAGGTGCCGGCGAACAGCCGCGCCTCCTCGCTGAGGCCGCCCGGAAGATGCTCGGTCACCTCCAGCAGCCAGCGGCGGCCGACACCGAAGCGCGACGGGTGCAGGCCTCCGACACGAACGGAAAAGGGCAGGGCAGCAGTGGTGGCAGGGCGCATGGCGAAACCTTAACGCGGTTTTTACCATTGCGAAACGAGGGCGCGCGGGCAGCGGTTTCGGTGTGTACCGAAGTGGGAAGTCCAGCGTTGGGAAGCGTCCCGAAGGTCTGCGCTCAGCCGGTGCGCCTGCCGGAAGGCGGGGCCTCTGCTGCCCGCCGGGCGAGCAGTTCGCCGACCGCTTCCGCGCTCATCGGCTTGCCGAAATACCAGCCCTGACCCGTACTTGCGCCGAGAACGACCATCCGCTCGAGGGTGGCCGCATCCTCAAGACCTTCAACGGTAACCGGCACCGAGAGCGCCTGGGCAAGGGTTGTCACCGCCTTGATGATGGCCGCGCTTTCCCGGTCCTTGTCGACCGAGCTGACGAAGCTCCGGTCGATCTTGATGACGTCGAGCGGCAGCAGGCGAAGCTGCGACAGGGACGAGAAGCCGGTCCCGAAATCATCTAGCGCAATCCGCACGCCCTGGTTCTTGAGGCTGAGCACCAGGCTGCGGGCAAGGTCGAGATCGCTGAACAGCGAGCTTTCGGTCACCTCCACCACCAGCCGCTCGGCAGGGAAGTTGTATTCGGTGAGCAGGCGGACGAGGCGCTGCGCCAGCCAGGGATCGGACAGCTGAGTGGGCGAGATGTTGACCGACAGACTGATCGACGGATCCCACCCTCGCGCCGCCTCGAGTGCCTGGGCGATCACCGATTCCGACAAGGGCGCGATGACGCCGATCTCCTCGGCCACCGGGATGAACAGGTCGGGAGAAAGCAAACCACGGGTCGGATGATCCCAGCGGGCAAGCACCTCGAAGCCGACCAGGCGATTGGTGGAAAGATCGACCTGCGGCTCGAACAAGGGGATGAACTGGCCGTGCTCGATGCCAACGCGGATCGCCTGCTCGAGCTCGCTCCGCTCCATCAACGCCTGTTCCATGCCGCTGTCGAACCAGGCCGGGCGAGCGGTCCGGGCGCTTCGTGCCTGGTCAAGCGCGATGTCCGCCCGGCGCAGCAGGTCGGAGGCGCGGCTGGCCTGACCCGGCCCTGCGCTGGCGATCCCGGCAAAGGCGCCGACCTGCACATAGGTGCCGTCGATGTCATAGGTGCGGCTGACATCACGCAGCAGCGCCTCGGCTGCCGTTTCGGCTCGGGCGAGGTCGGTCGTGGGCAGGCAGGCGGCAACGGCGAATTCGTCCCCAGACAGACGAGCGACGACGGCTTCGGGCGGCAGAGCGGCCCGCATCGCCGCGGCGATGCTTCGCAGCAATGCATCGCCGACGTCATAGCCGTGGCGGTCGTTGACCTGCTTGAAACGCTGGATCTGGAGCGAGACGATGACCAGGCTGTGGCGCTGGTCGAGCTTGCTGCTGCACAGCCTGTCGACCCCGTCGGCGAAACCCTTGCGGTTGGCAAGGCCTGTAATGGCGTCCAATGCGGCCTGCTCAGCCGCTAGGCGTTCGCCTGCGGCGCGAAGCTCCCGCTCATGCTGGAGATCGGCATAACGGCGCCATCCGAACAGCATCAGGGCGACATTGAGGACGAGGGCGGCCGCTGCCACCTCGATCCCGGCACCGACTTCGGGTGCGCGCCCCTGCACCACATGGCTGAGGAGGGCGCTGCCGTTGGTGATGAACGCGGCCACCGCTCCGAGCAGGAACAGGATCATCAGAAGCTCGGCGCGAACTGCAGCGGCCTGGCCAGACTGGCCGAGGAAAGGGAGACGCGGACGACCAAGCATGACGGAGCGGGTGTTATCCTGCTCCAGGTTAATAATTACCTCCGTTCCGGTTCTTTCCACCTGGCGGACGGCATTGGTGCGGACGGCGGGACTTGAACCCGCACTTCGTTCCCGAAAGCCGATTTTAAGTCGGCAGCGTCTACCATTCCGCCACGTCCGCTCGCCCGTCCGGATTGCCCGCTGGCGAGCGGGGCGGTCAAGCAAGGACGTGGCTTCCGCGCCGCAAAGAGGAAAATAACCGTGAGGGGAGGGACCCCGGCCATGGTCTCTGGCGTTCGTTCAGCCGCAAGACAGGAGAGAAAGCCATGCTTCGCAAGGTAATGACCCTAGCCCTGGTCGCGGGCTCGATGAGCATTGCAGCGTGCAACACGGTTCGTGGTGCCGCGGCGGATGTGAACTCGGTCGCGAACACGGTCGACAACAATACCTGATCGGGGCATGGGTCGTTCCGCATCGTTAACGGAGTAGACCCATGCGCAAGATCGTGACCCTCGCGCTGATTGGCGGCTCGCTCGTCCTTGGTGCCTGCAACACCGTGCGTGGTGCGGCACAGGATCTGAACTCGGCGGCTAACTGCACGGAGAATACCATCAACGGCTATCGCTGCTGATCGGTTTTCTTGAGGGTTGAAAAGGAAAACCCCGCCGGTGTCGTGCCGGCGGGGTTTTTCTTTGTGTCGCGATCCTTGAGGTAGGCCCCCTCGTCGGCTTTGGCACCTGTCCCCCAGCGAGCGGCGGCACCGAGACCTTGCTCCGTGCCCCCGCACAGTGGGGGAACAGGTCCGCACTAGCGGACCGAGGGAGTCTCACCCTTAGCTCTGCAGGTAGTCCCCCGCATCAGCATCGGTGCCGTGACCGCTGCTCACGACCTCGCCAAGCGGGTCCGATGGCGCCGCGGAAGCGTCACGGGCCGACTGGGCGAGCTCGGCGGCGCGAAGCTCGTCGGCGCTGTTGGGAGCGACCAGCGCTTCAGCAAGCTTGCGCTGCGCCGCGCGAAGCGACGCATCGCGGCTCGACGCCGCAACCCGCATGCGGTTCATGCCCGCGCCGGTGCCCGCCGGAATGAGGCGGCCGACGATGACATTCTCCTTGAGGCCGTTCAGCGTATCCACCTTGCCCTGGACCGAAGCCTCGGTCAGCACCCGGGTGGTCTCCTGGAAGGAGGCCGCCGAGATGAACGAGCGGGTCTGCAGCGACGCCTTGGTGATGCCGAGCAGCACCGGCTTGCCGGCCGCAGGGCGCTCACCCTTGCCCAGCTTGCTGTTGATCTCGTCCATCTCCTCGCGATCCACCTGCTCGCCCTTGAGCAGGGTGGTGTCGCCGTCATCGGTGATCTCGACCTTCTGCAGCATCTGGCGAACGATCACCTCGATGTGCTTGTCGTTGATCTTCACGCCCTGGAGTCGATAGACTTCCTGGATCTCGGTAACGAGATATTCGGCCAGCGCGACCACGCCAAGCACCTCGAGGATGTCGTGCGGATCGGGCGAACCGCCGACCAAATTGTCGCCACGCTTGACGTAGTCGCCTTCCTGGACGTCAATCACCTTGGACTTGCTGACCAGATACTCGACCGGCTCGCCACCGTCCTCGGGGACGATCGCGATCTTCCGCTTGGCCTTGTAGTCCTTGAGGAACTGCACACGGCCGGAGACCTTGGCGATGATCGCATTCTCCTTGGGCGTGCGGGCCTCGAACAGCTCGGCCACCCGCGGCAGACCGCCGGTGATGTCGCGGGTCTTGGCGGCTTCACGCGGCATGCGGGCGAGCACTTCGCCGGCCTCCACCGTGGCGCCGTCTTCGACCGCGACGATCGCGCCAGCCGCCAGGCGGTAGACACCGGCTTCGGTGGCGTTGTCGCCGAGAAGGGTCAGGCGCGGACGCAGATCCTCCTTCTTCGACTTGGCCATGTCCTCGGTGACCACGCGCTGGCTGATGCCGGTCGACTCGTCGGTCTGCTCGGTCATCGTGCGATTCTCGATCAGGTCCTGGAACTTGATCGTGCCCGCCTTCTCGGTGATCACCGGGCTGAAGCTCGGATCCCACTCGGCGATGCGCTCGCCCTTCGAGACGATGTGCCCGCTCTCGCACAGCAGATGCGCGCCGTAGGGCACGCGGTGCGTGGAGAGTTCGCGCCCGTCCATGTCGAGGATCGCGATCTCGCCCGAGCGCGACAGCGACAGGTGGCGGCCGCGCGGGTCGAGGATCGTCGGCATGTCGCGGAACTCGACGGTGCCGTCGACCGGTGCCTCGAGGTTCGACTGCTCGTTGAGCTGGGCCGCGCCGCCGATGTGGAAGGTCCGCATCGTCAGCTGGGTGCCCGGCTCGCCGATCGACTGGGCGGCGATGACGCCCACCGCCTCACCGATGTTGACCGGCGTACCGCGAGCAAGGTCACGCCCGTAGCACTTGCCGCAGACGCCCTGGCGGCTGGCGCAGACCAGCGGTGAGCGAATCTTAAGGCCCTGGAGGTTGGCGGCCTCGAGCTTGGCGACCATCGCCTCGTCGAGCAGCACACCTTCCGCGATCAGGGTCTCGCCGGTCTTCGGGTCGACCACATCTTCGGCCGTGGTGCGGCCAAGGACGCGATCGCCGAGGCTGGCGATGACCGAGCCGCCCTGGACAATGGCACGCATCTCCAGCGCCTGGTCGGTGCCGCAATCCTCTTCGACGATGACAGCGTCCTGGCTGACGTCGACCAGACGGCGGGTCAGGTAACCCGAGTTCGCCGTCTTGAGCGCCGTGTCCGCAAGGCCCTTGCGGGCGCCGTGGGTCGAGTTGAAGTATTCAAGGACGGTGAGGCCTTCCTTGAAGTTCGAGATGATCGGGGTCTCGATGATCTCGCCCGACGGCTTGGCCATGAGACCGCGCATGCCGGCAAGCTGCTTGATCTGAGCCTGCGAACCACGGGCACCGGAGTGAGCCATCATGTAGATGGAGTTCACCGGCCGCTCGCGCCCGTCCTCGCCCTTGGGCGTGGCCTGGATCTCGCGCATCATCTCCTGGGCGACGCGGTCGCCGCAGCGCGACCAGGCGTCGATCACCTTGTTGTACTTCTCCTGCTGCGTGATCAGGCCGTCCTGATACTGCTGCTCATAGTCCTTCACGAGCGCACGGGTCTCCTCGACCAGCGCGTCCTTGGCCTGCGGAATGACCATGTCGTCCTTGCCGAAGCTGATGCCGGCGCGGAAGGCGTGGCGGAAGCCGAGGCCCATGATGGCGTCCGCGAACAGCACCGTCTCCTTCTGGCCGGTGTGGCGATAGACGGTGTCGATGACGT
>ERZ1066120.1683-NODE-1683-length-12147-cov-13.618343_pt1 | contig 12147 bp, 13 predicted proteins | sample MGYA00382767_ERZ1066120 | MGnify/ENA primary metagenome ERZ1066120 (study PRJEB33369, sample SAMEA5778350) | biofilm metagenome | biome: Industrial cooling water; feature: Water cooling tower basin; material: Biofilm | place: United Arab Emirates | collected... | reverse complement strand
CGGCTCGCCTCCACGCCCCCGCCTCGACCCACCCCCGGCCACGCCCTCCGCCACCGTGGGTGGCACGCCAAGCGGGGGGTGAAGCCTCGGCGCGCCCCCGGGGTCGGCCTTCTCCTTCGAGCGCCTCCCACGGGGAGCGTGGGGCCGTGCGGGGGGTGGTGGAGGGTGGGCGCGTTGGGGCCAGCGGCCGGGCCTGGGCGGGGCGTGCGGCGGGCTGTCAGCCCGCCGATGAAATGGCCGGGCGCGAGCCGCTCACTCAGCTGCAGGCGACAAGCGTGACCCGGCATTTCATGTCACGCGCCGTCCTGCGCCCGGCCGACGAGCGGGCCGGCGAAGACCGGCCCGCGAGCGCCGCCCCTCCGCGCCCATCCTCCACCACCCCCCGCACGGCCCCACGAAACAAGCACCGCAAAAAGCACCCATGGAAAAAGCTTCCAGCGCGTTTCTACACAACGCCTGTAGCTCAACCGCCTACGGGTCCTGTTGCCCAGTCCACCCGACGCCGACTAGGCCGGCTCTGTATGCTCGGCCCGGGCTCCGGGGGTGGGTTGTGGACGGTGCGCTCCTGCCTCGTCCGGCCGGGCGTCCGCGTACGCGTCATGGAAGGCGGGCGGGGGCGGTGCGAAGGTCGAGGTTTCGACGGCCAGTGCGCGCGCCTGGGCGGCTTCGACTTCGTCCAACGGCACCCGCGCCGTGATGACGGTACCCCGACCGGGCGCGGAATCGACCTGCAGCGCGCCGCGGATCGACATCAGGCGGTGCCGCATGCCCGCCAAGCCCTGCCGTGACGCGCTGACCGCCGTGGGCTCGAAGCCGGCGCCGTCGTCCGAGACCCGCAGCTCCAAGTGGTTGGGCAGCCGCCGCAGGGCAACGTGCACGGACGATGCCGAGGCGTACTTCTGCACGTTGGTCAGCGCTTCCTGAGCGATCCGGTAGATCACCAACGCCATGTCTTCGGGCAAATCGATTTCGGAGTCGATGTCCGAGGTGACCCGCCCGCTGGTGCGCTGCCTGTGCTCCTCGACCAGGCGCTCCAGCGCAGGGACCAGTCCCAGGTTGGACAGGAGCGATGGGCGGAGGTCCTCGATGATGCGGCGCTTGAGCTGGATGCCAGTCTCCAGCACGCTCTTCAACGCCTGCAGCTTCGCGACCAGCGCAGGGTCCGCCCCCTTGAGCTTGGCGCCCATCCACGCCACGTCGAGCTTGGCGGCGGTCAGCACCGCGCCCAACTCGTCATGGAGTTCGCGGGCGAGCTTGGCCCGCTCGTCCTCGCGGGAGCTTTGCAGGTGCGAGGCCAGCCGCACGAGCTCCTCGGTTCGCCGGTCGACCGTGGCGTCCAACGCGTCGCGCTCGGCCTGCAACGCCCGCCGCTGGACTTCACGCTCTCGCGTCACCTGCACGCTCTGGCGCATGACGAAGAAGAACGCGACCACGACCAGCAGCGAGGCGAGGGCGATCGCGTACCGGGCCGCATCGCGCATGCGCTCCCAACGTCCGGCCACGGTCCAGCGCCGGCCTTCCTCGTGGTCGATGAGCGCCGTGATGCCCGCCCGCGCCGCATCCATCTTTTCCCGCCCGACATCGGTGGCGATCGCGTCGCCCACCGCGCCCAGCTGCCCCTGGCGGCGCATCCGGATCGTGAGGTCCAGTTCGGTGAGCTTGGCGTTCGTCGCGAGCGTCACCTGGGACAGCAGCGCCTGCCCTTGCGCATCGCCTTGGTAATAGCCGCCCAGCTTTTCCGACAGCGCGGACAGCCGTGCCGTGGCACGCCGGTAGGGTTCCAGGTAGCGGTCGTCGCCGGTGAGCAGGTAGCCGCGCTGCCCGGTTTCCGCATCCACCAGGGCCGTGGCGAAGCTCTGGAGCTGGCGCTGCACGTTCAAGCGTTGCGACAGTTCCGCCACATCCTTGCGGCTCTGCCAGTAGTTGTACTCGGAGGTGGCCAGCACGCCCAACGCCAACAACGTGCAGACGACGAAGCCCGCTTTCATCCACGACCGACGCAGGATGCTCAGCTTGGATCGGACAGCGGCTTCAGGCATGGTTCGTGCAATTCCCGTCGTTGCGTCGGAATCGTCCGACGCGAGCACCATTTAGAGCAAGAGGCATGCCCGCATGAACACATCGTTGCGCCTGAAGATCCGCGTCGGCATCTGCGACGACCACGCGATCGTCAGGGCGGGATTCCGGCAGTTCCTGGCCGACCAGTCCGACATCGAGGTGTCGGCCGAGGCCGCCAGCGGACGGGAGGCGCTCGACATGGCGCGTCGCGAAGCATGCGACGTGCTGCTGCTCGACATCTCGATGCCGGGCCAGAACGGCGTCGACACGCTCCGCGCGATCAAGCTCGGGCAGCCTGACTTGCCCGTGCTGATCCTGTCCTCCTTCCCCGAGGAGCACTACGCGCTCAACATGCTCAAGCTAGGCGCCAACGGCTACCTGCGGAAGGACTGCGAGCCGGATGAGCTGGTCAAGGCGATCCGCCTGGTCGCCAACGGCCGGCGCTACGTCAACCAAGCCGTCGGCGACCTGTTGGCGGGCGGCCTGGGGCGCAAAGACGATTCGCCGGCCCACACCCAGCTGTCCGACCGTGAACTGCAGGTGTTCTTGCGGCTTGCGCACGGCGAATCCGTCACCGAAATCGCCAACACGCTCCACCTGTCGATCAAGACAGTGAGCACGTATCGCTCGCGCATCCTCGAAAAGCTCAACCTGGGGTCGAACAGCGACCTCACGTACTACGCGATGAAGAACGGCCTCATCGAGTGAACGGCGGCGGGTCCGGCCGCGCTAGCTGGGCTGCGTCTCGCCCTGGTGGGCCCGCAGGTAATCGAAGAGCTCGTCCAGCTCGCGGGACTTGTCGAAGATGGCGGCGGCGCCCAGTTCGCTGCAGCGCTTGCGTGCCTCCGGGGTGGCCTGGTTGGTGATCACCACTCGCAGGGCGGACCGGTCCGTGTCGGCCGCGGTCTGGAGGCGCTTGAGCACGCCGAACCCGCTTCCCTGGCGCAGCAACAGGTCGATCAGCACGACGTCGCAGGGGTGCGAGTCGAGCCAACGTGCCGCTTCGTGCTCGGTTTCGGCCGTGCCGATGACGCGCACGTCCGCCAACGTCTCGAGCATCGGGATCAAGCGGTCCCGAATGACGGCGGAATCTTCGATGAGGAGCGCTTTCATGGCCATGTCCAGTTGCGAAGGCTAACGGCCACCACCGATGTTTCCATCGGTGGCGGGCCGCCGTGCTTGTAGGACGAATCCGACGCGGACGCCGCGTGCCATCCGGAGCCGAGTCCCTGAAGGCAAGTTAACGAGCCAGGGGCAGGGCCGCTGTAGGAACGCGCCTTCGCCGCGTGACAGCCGCCACCGGCCGTGGCGTAGGCGCCTCGTGACGCAACGAGCCGACGGATTTTGTCGGTGGTCACCTACACGCCGCCGGCGGATAGTCCACTGGCGCACGGCGCGCGCCCGGACGACCATGCGGCTCGATCCGGCTGGTTGGCCGGGGCCGCGAACGAATTCCGATCTCCTAGGAGGGCGCAACAGATGGGCATCTTCTCTTTCATCCGCGACGCAGGCGAAAAGATCTTCAACCGTGGACAAGGCGCGCAAGCAGCGACCGTCCAGTCCCAGGGTGGCGGCGGAGCGGCCAGCCCGGCCGCGCCCGATCCGTCGGTGGCGAACGCCGCAGCCGGGAAGGCCATTCGCGACTACATCGCCGCCAGCGGGCTCGATGCCAGCGGCTTGACCGTCACCTACGACGGCTCGGCGCGCACGGTCGTGCTCGAAGGCCAGGCCGCCGACCAGGCCACGCGCGAGAAGATGATCCTGATCGCCGGCAACGTCGACGGCGTGGAGCAGGTGGACGACCGGATCTCCGTGCCTCAGGCACAGTCGGCGTCGCGCTTCTACACGGTGAAGTCGGGCGACACGCTGTCGAAGATCGCCAAGGAGCAGTACGGCGACGCGTCGAAGTACCAAGCCATTTTCGAAGCCAACCGCCCGATGTTGAAGGATCCTGACCGGATCTACCCGGGCCAGTCGCTGCGCATCCCGGAGCCCGGCCAGGCCTGACCGACCCGCCCATCGCCCTCGAAACACGGTCCTGGTAGGAGTCCGCCTACCACGGACCGTGTCGCTCGCCGATACGTGGGCCGCACCTGGGCCCCTCACACTCGGGCCATCCATGCGGAGGCGCGATGAAGAGATCTTGGGCTTGGCCGGTGCTGATGGCCATCGTGCTGCCCGGAGGCGTGCTGCTCGCAGCGGCTTGGTTGCTGGCCCGCTCGAGGCAAGCGCCCCCAAACGCGGGCGAAGTCGGCGCCGCGGTCGGGCCGCTCGCCGCTTCCCGTTGGATGGGCGCCGGGCCCGCGGCTCGCTGGCCCTGGCCCGCCTCGAGCAGCCGGCGCTGGGAGTGGCCGACCGCACGAGGCACCCGGCCGTCGGCCGTTCGCTCCGACACGCTGCACTGACGTGCGTGACGAGGCCGATGCCGAGTTGGCCCTGCTGAGGCTGCTCGTCGCTCTCGTCGAGACGCGCAGCCTCGCCCGTGCCGCCGCTTGGGTCCGACTGCCGCAGGCGGACCTGCCCGAGGCCATCGATCGGCTCCGGGCCTGCTTGGGCGAACCGCTGTTCGCTTGCGTGCACGACCAGGTGATCCCGACGCGGTCCGGGCTGGAGCTCGCCGCGCACGTGCGGCCACTGATCGTCCTGGCGGATCCGGTCGACGCGGGCGGGGCGGTCGAGCGGCGCGGTCCCGGGCGCCCGGAGTGGCGCACCAGTGCCGAAGCCCCGCCGCTACGACTGGGTTACCCCGCGGCGGCCGAGCCGCTATGGGTGTCGGAAGCCTTGGCGACGGCCAGGCTGCGGGCGCCGGCGATCCAGATGCGCTTCGTCGCGGCGCCCGCGCAAGAGCAGGCGGTCGCGCTGCGCCAGGGTCTCTACGACCTGCTCGTGACGCAGGAGCGTCCCGCCGAAAGCGGCCTGGACGCGCAAGTCATCTTGGACGAACCGTGGTTCGTGATCGCCCGCGTCGGCCATCCGGCCATGGGCGAGGGCTGGGACATTTCCGCGTGGGGCGCTTGCACGCATCTGGTCAACCGGTGGGTGCTCGACCCGGCGTTGGCCGGTCGCTTGGTCGACCGGGTCTGCGCTGTCCCGCCAGCGACGCGGAGCACTTCGGATGTGCCCACGTGGATCGGGCGACTGGTGGCGCGATCGTCTTCGATCGCAAGCGTGCCTCGGTCGATCGCGCTGCACGCGGCGGTGCACTGTCGCGTGCAAGTGGCGCCGTTGCCCTTCGCCGTGCCGTCCTGCACTTGGTGGCTCGCGTGGCGCCGCGAGGCGGAAGATTCGCCTCGGCACGCCCTGGCACGCGAAGTGCTGCTGGCAGCGGCGGCCGCGCACGAGCAGCGTGCTCGGCAAGCGATCGAACACTTCGCGTTGGTGGCGCAGCGCCGCATGCGCGCCCGGCGACGGTCGACGGTCGTCGCGTCGAACTGAGCCGCCGCTGCCGCGACGCAGCGTGCCTCCGGGTACAACCCCTTCCTTCGGGAGAAAACACCATGCGCGGGAGCCAACCATCATGATCACGCCGATTGCCCGGCTGCTGTCCGAATACCTGGCGACGATCGCCGTGCTTGCCCGTGACGAGGCCAAGGACGACCTGGCGAGAATGGCGTCGCTGGCCAAGCGGCGGGTGTTGGCCGCAGGCGCCGCCTTGTTGGGGCTCGTGTGGCTCAACATCGCACTGCTGCTGTGGATCATGCAATCCGAGTGGCGAGTCCTGCTGGCGCTGCTGGTGGGTGTGGTCGCGGTCGTGGCGGCGTGGATCATGGCGCGGCCGGGGGCATCGGCGGCCAAGCCCATGCTGTCGGACACGCGCGCCCTGGTGCATGAAGAGATGCAGGCCTTGGGCCTCGGCGCGGACGGCGACGCGCCATCCACGGCCGCTTCGGCGTCTGGCCCGGACTCCTCGGCCGCAGGCGCGTCCTCGGCGCCTGTGCGGCCCCGCCTGGAGCCCGAGACGGCCCGCGCGCATCTGCACGACATCCGTGTGGAGATGGGGCGGTTGCTGGCGCCCACCGAGCGCGCCGGGGAGGCGACCGGCCTGGCAGGGGAGCCCGGCGCTGCGCCGCCCGTCGGCTTCATGCCGAAGAGCCGCACTATGCAGCTGCTGATGGCGGTGTGGGGCGGGCGGCCGCGCGGCAGCGCCTTCGGCACCGTGATGAGCAGCCTGCTCGGGTTCGTCGCCCTGCGCAACCGCAAGCTGAGGCGCTTGGCGACGATGATCGGGATGGCCCGCAACGCCACGCGGCTCGTGGGCCGACGGCTCAAGCGCGCATGAGCGCACTTGAAAGGTCGGGGCCGCCCGCGCCGACACACGCGCGGCGTGCCGATCGGCTACGCCGGTGGTGCCGTGCGCATTGCAACGATCTTTGTAGGACGAGTCCCACGCTTGAGCGAGGGGCAAGCCGACTGTCCTCGCGATGCGTGGCGTCGACACTGCGCAACACCATGGATGCGAATGTTGCGCGATCGATCCGGCGCCGCCTGGCGGCCCAGGAGATCGCGACGTCCTCCTCCTGCGGCGTCGCCTTCATCGCGACGTCGAGCCGCCCGGCCGCCATCGGCGTCCCGGCGATCGTCCGACCGGTTTCCCGGAGAACCTGATGGCCACCTTGACCCGTCGTTTCGCTTGGCTGCCGCGCGAGCCCCAGCCGCAACCGCTTTCCGACAAGGCCGTGCAGATCGTCCAGATCCTGCAGCGCTTTCCCAAAGGACTTTCCGCCAGCGAGATCGTGAAGAAGAGCGGCGGGACCTTCCTCGTCAACCACGTCTACGTCTACCTGCGCCGGTTGCAGGCGCGCGGCATCGTGAAAGTGCTGCCGCCCGAGAAGGGCGCGGCCGAGCGTGGGCAGCGCGACGTGCTGCGCGCCACGTTGGCGCCGGGCCAGGTCGTCAAGCGTCCTTCGGCGGCCGAGCAGCGCGCCGCTGCCGCAGCCGCCGCCGAGCCGCGGCGGGCCGAAAGCAGCCGCCGTGCCACGACCGCTCGCGCCGAACCGCGTCGCGCCGCCGGCACCACCCGGGCCGAAAGCGGTCGGCGTGCTGCCGGCACGGAACCCCGTCGCGGCGAGTCCCGCCGCACGCAGGCTGCGGCAGGCCACTGAGAAGGCGGGGGCGGCGGTCCTAAGGTCGCCCCCACGCGAAGCACCGCATCTTCGGCCGCCTAGGCGCTGAACAGCGCGGTGCACGGACAGCCGGGCCCTGGAGGCTCGGCTGTCGCATTTCAGGGGCCGGTGCCGCGCATGCCCGCGCCGCGCGGCACGTCCTCGTTCGGGTAGGACGGAGACGCGTTTCCGGGCGGCCGGGTCACCGGGGCCGAGCCGTCACCCCGTGAATAAACCGGGGCGCTGCCGCGCATGCCGCTGCCGGGCGGGACCGCGTCGACCGACGGCGTGCCGCGCCGAGCGGAGGCGGAGCTGCCATAGGCGGGCAGGGACGCCACGTCCATGCCGACGGCCTGCGCGTACAGCGGCATCACCCGGGGCAGGTCTTCCTGGATGTCGCGGATGCGGGTCGAATGGGAGGGGTGGGTCGACAGGAAGGATGGCTGCTGCTGGCCTCCGGACGCCGCGGCCATCTTGCGCCAGAGCACCAGTGCGGCGCGCGGATCGAAGCCCGCGCGGGCCGCGATCTCCAGCCCCATTCCGTCGGACTCGCTCTCGTCCTCGCGGCCATACTTCAGCAGCAGCAACTGCGAGCCGGTGTTCGCGACCGCGCCACCGAGATTGCCGTAGCCCAGGATCTGCGAGAACACCGATGCGCCCAGGGTGACCCACTGCGCCGCACGGGACTTGCCGACCTGCTCGCGCCCGTGCTCGAGGAGCGCATGGGCCATCTCGTGCCCCACCACGACCGCGATCTCGTCGTCGGTCAGCTTGAGTTGCTCGATGAGTCCGGTGAAGACCGCGATCTTGCCGCCCGGCATGCAGAAGGCGTTGATCTGGCGGGAACCGATCACGTTGACTTCCCATTGCCAATCGCGGGCACGGGGGTTGAACCGCACGGCATGCGGGATCAGCCGTTCCGAGATGCGTTGCACGCGCTCCAGCAGGGGATGGCCGGGCGGGGCGAGGGCGCCTTGCCGAGCGGCTTCCTGCTTGAGTTGCGCGTACTGCTGGCGTGCGGCTTGTTCGACCTCTTCGGACGACGCCAGCGACAGCGCGCGCGACGAGCGGTACTCGGTGCTCTCCTGTGCGCTGCGCTGCGCTAGCGCCGGCTGGGCGGCCGACAGGGCCAGCGCCGTCGCGAGCAGCGAAGCCCGCAGGCCGGAGCATTCCGGGCGCCGACGGGCGCGGTCGGACGAGGGTGGGGTCGCAACCGGCTCGACCGAGGAGCGCGATCTCGCGAGATCAAGGCATGTGGTTCGCATGGCGCATGGATCCTGTGGTTTCCAGCCATTGAGCAATCCAGGTGCCTGAAAACGTCCGACGGGCGATTCGGTTGTCGCAAGCGGTGCCGGTGGGCCGCACCGGCTGCGCTAACATGGTCGATCGCGCCAGCGCGCCCCGTTCGGGGTGCCCCGGCCGCTTTCCGATGGAGCCCCCGATGTCCACGACCCGAATGCTCGCGGCGGCCGCCGCGTCCGCCACCTTGCTGCTGGCGGGCTGCGCCACGCCGACCCAGTCCGGCTCCAGCTACAGCGCCACGGAGCTGCGCCGCCCGATGTCGGTCCAGATGGCGACCGTGCAGGCGCTTCGCGAAGTGCGGATCGACCGTTCGCAGCAGGCCGGCCCCGGCCTGGGCAGCGGCGCCGGCGCCGTGGTCGGCGGCGTGGCGGGCTCGACCATCGGCCAAGGGCGCGGCGCCATCATCGGCACGGTGATCGGTGCCGTGGCCGGTGCCGTCGGCGGCAGCTACCTGGAGCGCGGCGCGGCCGCCAAGACGGGTCTCGAAGTCACGGTGCGCACGGACGACGGCCAGACGTTCGCGATCGTCCAGGAAGCCGGCGATGACCAGTTCGCCGTGGGCCAACGCGTCCGTGTGCTGCGGGACCCGGCGACCGGCCAGACCCGCGTCTCCATCTGACGCCGAGCTCCTGGCCGGCCGGGTCTTCCATCCGGCCCCGAGGAGAGGCCGCCGTTGCCTGGTGGGCGCGATCGCGGCGCGCGTCCGAGACGCGCGCTCGTTAGGCGCGCCTTGCCGTCCGGCAGCGCTGCAACGGGTGGCACGGCGCCGCAGGCTACCTTAGCGGTCGCCCTTCCCTACATCCCTCCGCCGTGCCCCTGGTCCAGCCCGCCATCGCCTTCGTCGCCCGCCCGTCCGATCCGCTGCAGACGCAACTCGACGCACCGATCGACGCCGACGTCTTCGCGCACTGCGCGCGGCTGGCGGCCGAAGTGGCAGGGCTGCGGACCGCGACCGACTTCGCGCGCGTGATGCATGGCCTGCAGCCATGGGGACCTGGGTTCCTCCGGCCTGCGCGGGACGCCGATGGGCCGATGGACGCCGCGTCGCCGCCGGGCCCGTCGCACGGGGCGGTCGTCCCGACCCTGAGCGAAGCGCTCGGGTCGGAGCATCCGGCGGTGCTGCGCGCGCTGGACGCGGTGGCGGCCGAGTTGGAGCAGCGCCTGGGCAGGGCGGCGGCGGTCACGGCGGTGCAGTGCCGGTTGCTCGCCTTCTGGGAGTTGCTGGCGGTGGCGCAGCCGTTGGGACGCTGGATCCGCTACGGGATCCAGGGAGGCGAGCCGCTGGTGAGCGCCGCGTTCCTGAGAGCCTGCGGCACGGCACGCGTGCGGCGGGTGGGCCAGCCGCGATTCGCCTTCCAGCCGGACGAACTGGCCGCCCACGCGCTGGGTTTCGAGCGGATGATGGCGCACCGCCGCTTCCACTGACCGCCCGCGGCGGGCGACCTCAGCGCGCGGTGCGCTGACCGTAAGCGCGTCGCCAACCCAGTCCGCACAGCAGCGCGATCATCAAGAAGGCAGCGCCGCTCCAGACCGCGTACGGCAAACCCAGCAACGGCTGGTTGGCCTCGGCGCACGAGGCTGTCGCCTCGAACATCGCCGGCCACGCAAGCGGCAGGCCGCTGCCCTGCAAGACGCGATCGGCGAACGTCCGCGCACAGGACAGCGATTGGGCCGCGAAGCCCTGCTGCCATGCCGCGGCGGCCAACCCCGCCAATGCCGCGACCAGGGCGACCGCCACGGCCGGACGGGCAGCTCCTCTGCGCACGCGCAGCACGGCGGCGACCGCCGCCGCCACGGCCACGACGATCATCAGGACGCGTTGCACGATGCACCACGGGCACGGCTCCATCCCGTAGACATGCTGGGTGACCAGCGCGACGGCGATGGAAGCGATGGCGAGCATCGCGGCGAGCGCCACGGGCGCGACCGGGCTGGCGGAATTGGGGGCAGTGGGGAGCGGCATGATGCGGGCAGTGTAGCGTGCCGCCGGGCGGCCCTTGGCGGGGGACGGCCCGCGTGCGGGCTGGTGTCACGGCGAGCCCGCAGGGCAGGCGCGTGCCCAACGCGACAGGCGCGCGTGGATGCGTGCGTGGTGCGAACCGGGCCAATAGAGCCGGTCGCAGCGCGGGCAGTGTCGCGCGCATCGCGGGTCGACGTCACGAGGAAGGCGCGCGTGTTCGGACGGGCCGGCCGGCGCCAGCGGCGTGTTGTCGAGCAGGCAACGGGTGAAGGGCGCATGCAGCCAGTCCCCCCCAGCGCATGGCGCAGTTCCATCGCCACGTCATCCAGCTTGGCGGTGGGCAGCACGTAGGCGACGCCCTCGGCCGCCGCGTGCTCGACGATGCGCCGATCACGCGTCAGCAGCCACCGGCGCTCGGCCCGCGCCAGGCGTAGCCAATGCGCGGCGTCGCACGACGGACGCATCCACGGAAACCGTCGGCGACCCATGCACGGGCACTGTCGTTGCTTCGCGCTCCGCTTGGCGAAAGCCGGTCCACCATTCCAGGAGACGAGCGATGGCAACGAAGCAGTCGAATTCCCGCCAGGGCAGCAGCAAACGCGGTGGCAGTGAAAGCGAGGCGCGGGCTTCGGCGTCGCGCAAGTCCTCGACGCGCGGCGGCGAGGCTGCGGCCAAGCCGGCCGCGCGCGGCGCTGCGGCAGGGGCTTCGGCCCGCAAGGCTGCCGCGGGCGCTTCCAAGAAAGGCGCCACCGGGGCCAGGAAGGCGGCATCCGGCGGTGCCAAGAAGGCAGCCGCCGGCACGGGCCGCGGGACTGCGGGCGCACGCGCGGCGGGCGCCCGCGGCGGTGCGGCGAGCGGCAAGCGCGGTGCCGCTGGTGCGACCGCTGCACGCGGCGCCGCGGGCCGCGGTGCCAGCGCCAAGGCCTCGTCGTCCAAGTCCGCACGGGGGGCGGCCGGCGCAGCCGCCACGTCCCGCAAGGCCGGCGCCTCGAAGGCCGGTAGCCGCAAGAAGGGCGGTGACGCGCGCGCGCTCGATGCCGCCGCCTTCCTCAAGCAGGAACATGAAGCGCTCGACAAGCTCTTCTCCAAGTTCGAGCGCATGACCAAGCGCCAGGGGGCGGACGAAGGCGCGAAGATGGAGCTGGCCCAGCGCATCTGCACCGACCTCGCCTCGCACGCGCAGATCGAGGAAGAGATCTTCTATCCGGCGTTGCGCGAAGCGCTGGACGACGTGCGCATCGTGGAGGAGGCCGCGATCGAGCACGACAGCGCGAAGGTCCTGATGGCGCAGATCCAAGGCTCGCTCGCGTCCGAGCCTCGCTTCGACGCGCTGGTCATGGTGCTGGCCGAGTACGTGCGCCACCACGTCGAGGAAGAAGAGAACGAGATCTTCAAGAAGGCCAAGCGCGCCAAGCTCGACATGAAGGCGATGGGCGAGCGGCTCGCGCAGCGCAAGGCGCAACTGCAGGCGGATCCGGATTCGGCGCCGGGCACGCTGGACATGGGATCGACCGACGATGCCGACGAGCTGGCCGACCTGGGCGACGAGCTGTCCGCGCAGTCTTGAAGGAGGGCGGTCGCGAAGGCGGGTCGGCGGCCGCTGATCCGCGATCGGACCGCCCCTCGGTTTTGCTCGGTCTCGCTTCTCGGCTTTTCCTGCTCGGACCTGCTCAGCCGACGAAGGCGCGCTCGAAGACGTACTGTCCCGGGGTGCCTTGGCTGGGC
>ERZ1066120.1677-NODE-1677-length-12198-cov-5.462900_pt1 | contig 12198 bp, 17 predicted proteins | sample MGYA00382767_ERZ1066120 | MGnify/ENA primary metagenome ERZ1066120 (study PRJEB33369, sample SAMEA5778350) | biofilm metagenome | biome: Industrial cooling water; feature: Water cooling tower basin; material: Biofilm | place: United Arab Emirates | collected... | reverse complement strand
CGATTACAATTGCTCAACAAGGCGGCAGCGCGTCGGAGCTGTTAATCGAGGAGATAAAAAAATCAATTGATAATTTAGGATTGTGCGAACTCCAAGCCGTGGACGATTTGCCGATGATCAGCGCCGCCTTTGGATACACGCGCCGGACTTTTGAGCCTACATACGACGAATTATCAGCGAAAAATCTCCCGACTCAAATCAGGGCTTTCCCTTCCATTAACCGCGAACAGGCACAAAGCTATGGACGGGCAGACTTGGCTGGAACCGTCCCGATTTTGGCTCGCGAAGGGGAACACGAAGGATTATTTTTAGCCCTTTGCCCTGAAAGAGTGATTAGTTGGCTGGAATTAAATAATATAACTTTACACAATCAGGAACTGCCGCCGATAGCCAGAATATTGCACGCGCTCGAAGACGTTGATCGTTATTACGATGATATTTGGAACAAGCCGGTCAGAAGATTTGTCTTCGGCTTAATCCACAGCCTGTCTCACGCCGCAATGCGAGCCGCAAGCCGCTACGCCGGAATAGAGCGGACATCATTCGCTGAATATATCTTTCTTCCGCTTTTGGGAACTGTTATTTACGACAATTCAAGCTCATTTAAGTTAGGCGGTTTGGAAGCGCTTGCCCGAGATCGTTTGTGGGAGTTTTTGAATACTCTGGAGGATGAAGCAATGAGTTGCCTTTATGATGCACAATGTATTGATCATCGAGGCGCGTGCCACGGCTGTCTGCATTCGCCGGAGATTTCCTGCCGCGTTTTTAATCACGGCTTGTCTCGCGCTTTTCTAATCGGCGGGCATGTCCCGTGGCTTGATATTTCGGTTAACGAGCAAATCATAGGTTACTGGCAAATGAACGAGGTTGAATAGTGAGCGAAACTTACATCAGAGCGGCTTCTCGATTAGGTTGGCTTTTAGAACAAATCGAAGACGAATTAATAGATTATCAGGAAGATTCAATCATTGATTTTAATTTTGCTCAAAGGCTCAAAGGCAAGAGGCTTCCCACGAAAGACGAATTGCTGGCTGCGTTTGAAGCACTTTATTCAGTCGGTGTTTTGGCGCGTGAGAAATCGAAGTACAAGATTAATCGCTTGGATATGCCGCAGAGACTTGCATATTGTCGCGGAGTTCGTGATACCGTAATCAACTTTAGTTTACAAGAACAAACGGAAGTGAAATTGTGCGCCGCACTGCCCGTAGCATTAGACGAACAAGTGGAGAAGGCGCTCAGACGAAACACGATTGATATGCGCGCAAGCATCGTTGATATCATCGCTTCGTCAAGAACTTGGGTGGCTTTGGTTTCCCCTTTTTGGGATGAAGAAACCGCGAAAGAGATTGCTGAAGTTTTAAGCCGCCGGCTTGAAACCGGAGTGAGAGTAGATATTCTCGGCAGGTTTGAAGAGGATGACGCAGCCTTACCAATTTTAAGACAGAGAATTGGCGATCATAAATTATGTCAATTTTTTGCTTGGGCGCAAAAAGAATCTAAAGACAGGTTTGGAAAACAAACTTTTCATTTCAAAGCGGTAGTTTGTGATGACGGTGCAAGGGCTTACCTAGGAACAGCAAATTTAAATAGGGCTGGTTTACGCTCTCGAATGGAATTAGGAGTAATTTTAGAAGGGCAGACAGCAAAACAGTTAGCACAAATAGTTAAAGTCACCTTAAGCATTTCTCAAACATTATAGAGGTTGTAAACTGAAAATTCGTTTTTCTCCGTAATCAAAATTAATGGCTGCTTTGCAAAACGAGATGCAGAACCACAAACAACGCGAGCAGACCAATAATCCCAAAAAGCAAATAAAACCCCCAGTGTTTCCCGGCGGATGAATTACGATTGAAAGACGATTCCTTGTTCCGTTCGCCTTGCTTTCGCAGCCCGTATCGAGTTCTGCCCCACGGCTTATACACCGAGAGAATTGTGTTCACGAGCAAGACCAGCAAGCCGCCGCCCGAATGAAGAACCGGCGATTGGGACAGTTTGCGTAGCTCGTCAACGGGCAAAGTCGCGTCAGCCGCCAAGACTCTGATGTCGCCGAGCGTCCGCGTGAACGCGAACAAAATGAGGGCGGACACGACCGTTAAAATAAATTTCGTCGAGACCCAGTAATGCCGGAACAAGCCCCACTGCGTGCCTAATGATTGGATAAGCCCGGTTGCCAGCGAAGCGAGACATAAAGGCACAATGACATACCAGCCGATCATCCCCATTGCGAGATAAAAACCGCGCACGAGTTGAGCGTCCTGGATGGTCAGGCTGTGAACGGCGAGAGCGAGAAAGCCGGCGACCGCGCCGAGCCAGCCGACCGAAGTAGTAATATGCGCGGCGAGCGAGAGCTTGCGAACGGCGGGTGTCATAGTCATAGTTTTAATACTTTACCTTCGCTTTAAGCTAATTACGCACGGGCTTCGTTTATATCAGAAATAGCTTTTCAAAAAGCAAATTCGTCAGAGTTTTAATGTCGGAAGTTTTCGACAAACTCGTTCAGCATTTGTTTGGTTCGCTCGCGCTGCTCTGGAGTCAGAGCGGCGAAAAGCTCGGCTTTCGTTCTTTCTTTTTCGACGAGAAGCTGCTTGACGATTTCGGCTTGACGGGCGGCGACTTCCTGCGCTTTCTGCTCGTCGAAAATTCCGCTCGTGTCTAAACCCGTCGTTCGATGCGTTTCTCTGAGCCGTTCCGTCAGAGGCTGAAACGCTGTTTGGCGTCGGCTAGAATTTTCTCCGCCTGCGTTTTCTGCCCGTCGGAAAGTTTTAATTTTTCCGATATACGGTCAATCATTTGCTCGTGACGCTTCGCAAAATCTACATGATGCTCGAAGAAGCCGCCGCCTTTGTGCGACATTTGCGCGAAAGCGATAATCGCGCTGATGATCAACAACGCGCCGACCGAAATTGCGATGGTTGATTTTTTCATTTTTATTTACTCCTTATAACTTCCTGTCAAAATTTGAATGTGGACAAGTGTTCGTTTTTATTTATAAAATGAAAGGGTTTAGTTCGGAAGAACAAGTGAAATCGGTTTGTTCGATTCTGAACAAATTCCTTTATTTGTCCGAAGTTTACCGCCGGAAACCGATTAAAAAGGATAAAAACATGCAATTCCGAACGCACAAAAACCCGCTGAACAAGCGAATTCAAAAATCGCGCGGGCTTCTGCACCAAGCCTTAATCTCCTTGATTCTGGAAAAGAATTACGAATCCATCACCGTGCAGCAAATCCTCGACCGCGCAAACGTCGGACGCTCGACCTTTTATATGCACTTTCGGGACAAGGACGAGGTTCTTCTGATGGGTTTCGAGCATTTGCGCGAGATGCTTCGTAATGTTCAAATAAAATCTCCCGCAACGGACGCCGAATTTTATGAAAAGGTCATCGCATTCAGCCCGGCGATGTTTGAGCATCTTTATGAATATCGTCAAGAGTGGAAGGCTCTGAGCGGTTCGCAGGCGGGCGTAATTGTCCGGCAAAGCATTCAAGAAATGATTAGCGGACTTATCAAGCAGGAATTTAAAGCCGAGTTGAACAAACAAAATAGAACCGATTCCGAAATTCCTTTCGAGCTTTTCGTCCATTACTTGGCATCAACTTTTATGTCGGTCGTCGCGTGGTGGCTCGATTCTAAAAATCCTCTCGCTCCCCACTCGGTTGACAACATCTACCGCGCGCTGGTTACGCCGAGCCTCAAATCAAATTTCGCCTGAATTTCCTTCTTATTCATTTTTACCCGTGAAATAAATCAGTAAATATACGAGTAGAATGGACCCGGCATTTTCAAGCCGGCTCAAACAGCAATCAATTTTCCGGCACTGTCGAGCAAATCCGGTCGAAGCGTTTCGGCGTTTGCTCGTATTTTTATCGGTTTAAAATTCGACTCGCCGGCTGGTAAAAAGATTCATCCAATCGCGTATTTCATCGCGCACACGGCGAAAAACTTCGAGGCGCGATTCGTAATCGCCGACGGTTTCGGGCGGCGGGTCTTCGAAACTCTGATGAATGCGCGTCGCCTTGCCGGGGAAGACCGGACAGGTCTCTTTGGCGTTGTCGCAGACCGTGATGATGAAATCAAACTCTCGTCCAACAAATTCATCAGCTGATTTCGAGCGATGACCGGAAATATCTATGCCGACCTCGCGCATCGCTTCGACGGCTTCGGGACGCACGCGGCTCGGCTCCACGCCCGCGCTTTCGACATCGAATTTATCCCCGCCCATCTCGCGCAGCAAGCCTTCCGCCATTTGACTGCGGGCTGAATTTCCGGTGCATAAAATCAAAACTCGCGCTTTTTCTTCCATAAACCCGCCTCTCCTTAAAACCTCCGCCGCCAGAAAAATCCGGCTAAATTCTACACATTTTTCTACGCGACGTTTTCGGAGGTTTCGACCGTAAAATCTTTTCCCCCGTCGAAGTATTTCTTTTGCAGTCGGAGCGCGACGCGCACTAATAAAATTAATACCGGAACTTCAATGAGCGGTCCGATAACAGCCGCAAAAGCCGCGCCCGAATTGATGCCGAAAACGGCGATGGCGACGGCGATGCCGAGCTCAAAATTGTTTCCGGCTGCCGTGAACGCCAGCGATGTGCTTTTCGCGTAATCGGCTCCTGCTTTTTTTGCCAGAAAGAACGCGCTGAAAAACATCACGACGAAATAAATGACGAGCGGAATCGCAATCCGCACGACATCGAACGGAATGGCGACGATTAACTGCCCCTTGTAGCTGAACATCACGACAATCGTAAAAAGCAGCGCGACGAGAGTAATGGGGCTGATTTTCGGAATAAATGTCTCTTGATACCAATCCCTGCCTTTCTCCTTGACCAGAAAAAATCTGGTCAGCATTCCGGCGAAAAACGGGATGCCGAGATAAATAAAGACGCTCTCGGCGATTTGCCGGATGCTGATGTTGACTTCAGCACCCGTAACACCGAACAAAGGCGGTAAAACAGTAACGAAAATGTATGCGTAGACGCTGTAAAAAAGCACCTGAAAAATGCTGTTAAAGGCGACGAGTCCGGCGACGTATTCGTTGTCGCCTTTCGCCAGATCGTTCCAGACGATGACCATCGCAATGCAGCGCGCAATGCCGATCATAATCAGCCCGATCATATATTCGGGCTTGTCGGGCAAAAGCAACATCGCCAGAAAAAACATTAAGAGCGGTCCGATGATCCAGTTCTGGACGAGCGAGAGCGCGAGAATTTTCGCGTTGCGAAAAACCGATGCCAGTTCTTCGTATTTAACTTTGGCGAGGGGCGGATACATCATCAAGATCAGTCCCAGCGCAATCGGAATGTTCGTCGTGCCGATTTGGAATTGATTGATGAACTCGGCGGTTTGCGGCACAAGAAAGCCGAGCGCGACGCCCAGAACCATCGCCGCGAAAATCCAGACGGTCAAAAACCTGTCCAAAAAGGATAAGCGGCGCGTAGGGGGTGAATTTAAGTCTGCCATATTCGGTTCGGCTCAATCGGTTGCGAGCCGAGTAAAGATAAAATTTTAAGAGCCGGGCGGATGCGGCGCGATTGCGCTCGCGGCGGCTCTTAATCAAAGCCGGAGCGGATTAGACGCCCTCCTCGGCGCATTCGGTTTTTCCGACGAATTGACCGGTTTTTTCGTCTCGTCTAATAACGAACACATCGCAATCGCCGTCGAATAATCGGTCAAATACGGCTCGTTTCTTTTCTAAAACGTAATCTTTGGCTTTGCGGCAGCACACTTTCGATGCTTCGATTTTTTCAGCCAATGAAAGCATTTTTTTCGCTCCTTTTAATTTGCCTTATCGTTCGTTGTCGCCGGCTTGCTTGATGGCAAATACGCGCACGCTCGCCGCGTAGTTGTTGACGTTGTAGCGACGGAGAAGTTCCGCTAAATCGGTGTGAAGTTCTTTGTCCGCGCCGCTCGGCGCCGGTGCGGGCGCGCAACAGCCGGAGTCAAGCGTCGGCAAAGATTTAGAGCCGCCCTCTATTTGGTTCATCGCCGGCGAGCAACACCCGGATTGATTCTCGACCTTTGCGTAGGCGTTCAAATCCGAATTCGTATCTACGACCTCGACTCCCGAAAACCCAGCTTCGAGCAGCCCGTTTTTGTAATCTTCGATAGAAATCGCCCCGGCGATGCAGCCGACATAAGCCATCAAATCATTGCCGAGTTCCGCCGGCAATTTGCGTTTGAGCGCGATGTCGCTCACCGCCAGGCGTCCGCCGGGTTTTAACACGCGAGCGATTTCGCGGAAAACCGCGTTTTTGTCGGGAGCCAAATTAATGACGCAGTTGCTGATTATGCAGTCAACCGAATTGTCAGCGAGCGGCAGATTGTCAATCGTCGCCAGATGAAATTCGACGTTTCCGTAGCCTTCACCATTGTTGCCCTTTTCCGCGTTTCGTCTGGCAAGCTCAATCATTTCCGGCGTCATATCAATTCCGATGGCTTTGCCGCTTGCGCCGACTTTTTGAGCGGCGAGAAATACGTCGAGTCCTCCGCCCGAACCCAAATCAACGACCGTCTCGCCCTCTTTCAGATGAGCCGTCGCCGTGGGATTGCCGCACGAGAGTCCCATATTCGCCTCGGCGGGAATCGAGGACAATTCTTCCGGCGTGTAACCGAACGCTTCGGCGACCGCACGCACTCCGTCATTTTCCGATGAAAGATTACTCGTCGCCACCGAGCCGTATCTCGACCGCACCGCTTGTTCTATTTTTTCAGACATTTCCCTGATTCCTCTAATTTAAATTAAACTCGCATACGCTTAGGCGTATTTGTAAATTCAGAGTAATCCCTGCCAGTCACATATGTCAAGGCGTAAATGTTTTGTGTTATAATTTTGTTATGGCGACAGAGAACGACTTTAATATGGAATTATTTTTCGCGGCGCTGGCTGAACGGACGCGGTTGCGTCTTTTGAATTTAATGGGCGACGATGAAATCTGCGTCTGTTTTTTCGCCGAGATTATCGGAACGAATCAGCCGAAGATTTCCCGCCATCTCGCGTATTTGAAACGAGCGAAACTGGTCTCGGCGCGGCGCGACGGCAAATGGATGCACTATCGCGTCGCCGAGCCGAAAAACGAGCGGGCGGCTGAGGTTTTCGCCCGTGTCAGGGAAATGCTCCGGGAAGATAAAGAAATGCAGGCGGATCGGAAGAAATTAGTGAACGTCTGCTGCGCTCCCGTTCCGCAGCAGCCGGTTACCATTCAGGGCGCGCCGCGTCCGGCGAGCATTCTCGCCTCAATTTGAAACGCCCCGGAACAACGATTCTGTGCTGACGCGGATTTCAATCTTTTCAATCGGCTTTATTGACCGTCAAGGAAGTTATGGCGGCGATTATAAATAGCGCCAGCCCGACGAATATTTGCGGCTGCCGCATCAATATTAACGCCGCCCCGAACATCGCCGCGAAAATAATGTTCGTGAAAACGCAAAGAAGCCGGACGACTTTATCCCTGCCGCCCGCGTCGCGCAATAAAATGACGTTCAAGAACCCAGCGAGAACAATCGCCACTCCGGCACTGGCAAACCATAAGGCTCCGAGCGAAAACGTATCGTAATCGGCAAACGTCACCGACACATGGATTAAACCGAGCGCGATCATTAGCCCCGTAATAATTTGATGTGCCGTTCTGAGCATATCTTCGTTCACTTCGTCGCTAAAAAATCATCTGTCTTTTTTCTATGTCCGCGGCGGACGCGCCCGGCATAAGACTTTTCACCGCGCGATTGATTTCGCCGAGACAACACGCGCCAGCCGGATTGCGCAATTCACAAGCGCACAGTTTTTCTTTGATAAATTGACTTACTTGTTTCGGCACGGAGCTTTCGCCCTTTTGGGCTATTTCCCGCCGCACATAACCCTCCGTAAAGCCGAAGCAGTAACACAGCGGTCTGGCATCGCCGCTCGCCTTTGCCGTGACGAGTTCCCGCACGTCCTCTACCGTAAACGCGCGACCCGCCGCCGAATAGTAAACGACCAGGCATTCCGCCGACGGGCAAAATTTGTATTCGTCGTTCCCGACCAGCGAAAGTTTTTCGCTTTTGACGTGATGGACGACCGTTCGACGGGTGACAACGCGCCCGGCTTTGCCGCATTCACGGCAGACATTTTGCGGAGCTTCCCCGGTCATTTTCGCTCCGCCGCAACAACAATCCATAATTTTATTTCGCCTTGTAGCCGATCTCGTCAATCGCCTTTTTGATTTGCTCTAAGCTAATTTGTTTCGGGTTATAAACCACCTTTACATTTTTGTTTCGATAGCTTGCCTCGGACGACACTACGCCGTTTAATGCCTTTAACGTCTCGTTGATGTGTGGCTCACAGCCCGCGCACGTCATTCCCTCGACCGCAATGACCGCGGTTTTGTTCGCCTGGCTTTCCGTCTCGACAGCCGCCGGCATTGTCGCGTCGGTTGGAGGCTGCTGCGGATTGGCGACAGCAGCCGCCAGATAGCCCGTGTAGTAAGGCGCGAGCGCGAAAGCGACGATCACCGCCGCTCCCGCCCACAGGAAAAATTGATTCACTTTGCTTACGGGCTTGGTCGCGCAACTCTCGCCTTCGGCACATTTTTCGCGGCGAAAATAAACGCGGTAGAAACCAAACGCCAGCGCGATGAAGGCGAAAGCCAACAGATAAGGTCTCAGCGTATCGAAAGCTGATGCCGCCTGGAGCGCGCCGAGACCGAACGCCACCGCAATCAGAGGCAGGACGCAGCACAGGCTCGAAGCAAATGCCGCAAAAACTGCGCCGCCGACAAAAACATTTTCCTTTTTCATAACGAACACTTCTTTTTTCATTTAATTTTTTCTATCGTCACTAGCACCGGACAGGCGGCTTGTTTGCCGTGCGCTTTCAGCTCCTCTTCGCAATCCGCCAAATGATGATTGAGAACCTTTTTGAAATTCCGCATCTGGTTTATTTTGGATTCGAGGTCGGCGAGTTTTTTTATCAGCAGCTCGCGCACTGCCCGGCACTGGTTCGCACCGCCGCCGGTGGAAAAAAGCCGTTTCACTTCTTCGAGCGAAAAGCCCATTTCCTGCGCCTGCTTGATAAATTTAATGCACTCGACGGTTTCCGCCGGAAACATCCTGAAGCCCCCGCCGGAACGAGCCGCGCGGGGCAGCAGCTTGAGCCGCTCGTAATAGCGAACCGTATCCACGCTTACACCGGAGAGCGCGGCGATTTCTCCGATTTGTAAGCTACTGCCGTTCATATATTGATTTTACACTCTTGAGTTAAGTCAAGAGTCAAGCGGGATTATTCGCAGGGAGAACATTAAAGAATACTTTTGTCCGGCGAAACAGAGTTTTTTCGTTTTGGCGCAGCTCCTGCTGCTACAGCCGCCGCCGCACCTACTTGCAAAAAATCTCGTACTCGGCTCCGTGAGTTTTAGTTAGAAATTCCTCTTCAAGGCGAACTTGAATTTGAATTAAAACAAATCCGAGAACAAGTACGAGAAGCGTAAATGCGTTCGGTGTCGCCAGAAAAAAACCGATTAAGATAACGATCATTCCGAGAAAAATCGGATTGCGCGAAATACCGAAAACTCCGCTTCGGACGAGTTCGGTTTTCTTTTCCTCGTCAATCCCGATCCGCCACGAATTGCCCATTTGCATTTGCGCGAGCACCGTCCAGCCGAGCGAAACGACAAGCAAACCGGTGCCGATTAGTTGGACGACTGGACTTTCCAGCAAAACAATCGGCAGTAAAAACGGGCAATAATCGGGCGCGAAAGCATAGACGATTGCGCTTAGGGTCAGTCCAGCCATCACGATTTTGAAAAGTTTTCCTATATAACCGTGCGCATTATCTGCGCCGCGAAAAGTAACCGGATTTACGCCCGTCCGCTTCCAGACTCTGTACGACGGCAGAACAAAGGCGAAGCCGAAATAGATAACTAAATAAATTAACAAAATATAGCCGATCATCTTCCGAGCCTCAGAATTTTAATCGCCCCTCGAATAACTACGACGAACACTATCGTTCCGATTATTAAGTCCGGTTTATTCGAGCCGAGCAGATAGACCAAAACGCCGGCAGTAATTACTCCGAGGTTGATAATTACGTCGTTGGAAGTAAAAATCGCGCTCGCCTGCATATGCGCTTCCTTGCTTTTGGATTTTTGCAGCAGATAAAGGCAAAAGCCGTTAGCGATGAGAGCCAGAAACGAAACGACGATCATCGTCGAAAAGTCCGGCATTTCTTCGACCCCGAAAAATCTCCGCAGCACCTCGACGAAGCCTAAGATGGCGAGCGTGATTTGAAAATAACCGGAGATGGCGGCGATATTCTTTTTCCGCGCGGCGGTCGCGCCGACGGCGAACAGGCTGATGCCGTAAACCAAAGCGTCGGCGAGCATGTCGAGGCTGTCGGCGACTAGTGCCATTGAGCCGGAAATCAAGCCGGTCGTCATTTCAAGAGCGAAAAAACCGAAATTGATCGCCAGCACCGTCCACAGTAATTTTCGCTGGCTTTTTTGTTCCTGAAACTCGGTCTCGCCCGCATCTTCAGTGCTCAGGCGCCTCCCGCCCAGATTCAAATCAACGATTGAGTTTTCGATTTCATCGGTCCGCCCGTCGTGAAAAACGGTCAGGCGGCGGTTCGGAATGTCGAAATCGAGGTTCTTGATCTCGGAAATCCCGTCGAGCTTGATCCTGACCATGTTCTCTTCGGAAGGGCAGTCCATTTTCGCTATTTCAAAAATTGTTTTCTCCATATCTTCCTTCGCAAACAAGGCGCTTAAATAAATTATTACCAGGGCAGGGGCGGGATAAGTCTTCCGGTTCTGCTCGTGTATTCCCGGTACTCTTCCCCGAATCGCCCGAGCATCATTCGTTCCTCGCGCCGCACGCGGAACAAATAAAGCAGCGTGAACGAAGCCAGATGCGACCAGCCGGCGACCCAGTTGTGCAGCAGCAATGGCTGGGCGAGTCCCCACAGAAAAAATGCAGCGTACATCGGATGCCTGACGCGTTTGAAAACCCCGTCGGTTACGAGTTCATGACCCAACCGGAGTTCAAGAGTCTGAAACCAATTCCTTCCCAAATCGGCGTGCGAGCGCCACAACAACCAAAGGGCGAGAACGAAAGCAACCGCCCCAATCCATCCAGCCCGAGTTGGTAAATCGTAATCAGCGAAATCAAGTTTGGTCGTGAAAACATAAATTTGGGGCAATACCGCCATTCCGATGAAAGCCTGAGCGAGCAACGGCATCTCCAGAACGTCTCTGCGGCTCTCGGCGATTTGATTGGTTCTGTTCAGCCATCTGTGCCGCAGACGAATGACGAGCATCGCCGCGAAGCCGACAAAATAGATGGCTTTGAACATACTTCTCTCTAAATGTGAATCGCCCGCCCCAATGCCGCGAGCAACGCTTCCGGCACGGCGTCCGACAGAGTCGGGTGCGCGTAAACTGCTCGCGCCATTTCCTCAACAGTCGTCTCCAAGTGACGCCCGACAACAAACTGCCCGATCAGCTCGCTCGCGCCCGGACCGACGATGTGCGCGCCGATCAGTTCGCTGTAACGCTTGTCGCGAACGACTTTGATAAAACCTTCGGTGTCGCCGATTCCGCGCGCCCGCCCGTTGGCGCTCCACGGAAACGTGCCGGTCTCGATGTCGTAGCCTTTTTCCCGCGCCGCCTGTTCGGTCAAACCGACCGAAGCCACTTCCGGGTGGCAGTAAGTCACGCCCGGCATATTGCCGTAATCGAGGTGAACGTTCTGTTTGCCCGCGATGACTTCGATTGCCGCGATTCCCTCATGCGAAGCCTTGTGCGCCCACTGCGGCGGCTTAGTCACGTCGCCGATGGCGTAGATGCCCGGAACGCTCGTCTGCAACGTCTCGTTCGTTACGATGAAACCGCGCTCGACCGCCACGCCCGCCGCTTCCAGACCGATGTCGTCGATGATCGGCGCGCGACCGACCGCGACCAGCACTCTTTCGACCTCGATTGTTTTCAGCGTCCCGTCTTTCGCTTTGACAAAAAGTTTGACGCTTTCTTTTCCGACCTCAGCCCTTTCGAGGCGCGCCGCCGTCAGAGTTTCGATTCCGCGTTTTTTATAGGCTTTTTCGACCACCGGGGAAGCGTCCCGGTCTTCGAGCGGGAGAACGCGGTCCATCGCCTCGATAATCGTCACCTTTGTTCCGAAAGAGTTATAAACGTCGGCGAACTCCATTCCGACCGCGCCCGCGCCGACGA
>ERZ1066120.1672-NODE-1672-length-12230-cov-5.536591_pt1 | contig 12230 bp, 14 predicted proteins | sample MGYA00382767_ERZ1066120 | MGnify/ENA primary metagenome ERZ1066120 (study PRJEB33369, sample SAMEA5778350) | biofilm metagenome | biome: Industrial cooling water; feature: Water cooling tower basin; material: Biofilm | place: United Arab Emirates | collected... | reverse complement strand
TTGGCGCTAGCGCGTCGTCAACCCCGACGACGACGCGCCACTGCCGATTTTTATCGCCTTGACGGGCGAGGGAGCGGGCAAGTCGCTCACACGCTCAGGCGTCTATCAAATCATCGCGCGGCTTTGCGAACGCGCGGGCATCAAAGACGGCAAAAAAGGGCCGCACCGATTGCGCCACACCTTCGCGACGATGATGGTCGCCAACGGCGCCTATCCCGACACAATTCAGGCATTTTTGGGCCACGCCAGCCCCAAAATGACACAGCGCTAAAAGCCGATATGCAGCGCCAGCACGATAAGCACTCGCCGCTCGCCGGACTCAAACGCCGAAAAAAATAATCTCAAAACGCCCGCGAAATTTCGAGTTTCGCGGGCGTTTTTCGCTCTACTTTTCGACATTTCGCCAAGATTACAGCGATAAATTTTCGCGCTCACATTCGCGCCCGAAAAATATTTTTCGTTTTTTTATGAAAATCACTTGCACGGTATGTTTGGACTGTGCTATATTTTTTCTTGCGGTTGAGAGATAGCCGCGAACGAACCGCCCGCAAGGGCAAGGACAAACCAAAATGATTTACATCGTAACAGACCGCAACAACGCAGACCGCGCCGAATTCATTGTCGATGCCTTCCAAACCCGCGCTGAGGCGCAAGATTTCGTCGCGCAGTTGAGCGCGGACAATGACGGCGAACTGTTCGCAATCGAAGAATTTGAGACGCTCGCCGATGCTCGCGGCGATGGGTTCACGAGTATCGAAACGGCGCAAGCAATCTGCGAGCGCGTGGCGCGTGGCGATAGCGAAGCGAGCATCGTTGCCGAATATGTCGAGCAGGGATACGACGAAGCGCACATCCGCGAAATTGTTGAATCTGCCGAAGCCGAATTTGCCAACGCCAACGCCGAATAACCAAAAAAACGCCCCGCGCTGGTCAGAGCGCGGGGCGTAGGACAAACCGCAACAGGAAAACAAAAATGGAAAAAACAACAAAAAAGTCAATTTTGACTGATGAACTTGCCCGTGAGTTTTTTGCTCAGAGCGAAATCCAAATGGCAAAAAAAGACCCAAACTGGGCGATGGATGGCCTCAAGCCGGTTCAATCGTTTGGCGGGGGCCGTTTCGTTTTGATAACACCCATCGAACTCGCAGAGGGCGCGCAGCGCCTCCACGTGTTCGATATGAATAGTTTGCCTGACGGAATCGGCCCCTGCCTGTTGCCTCGTGATTTGATTCCAGGTCTGAGCAGTGACAAATACGCAATGATGGCCAGTGCGGAATTTAGTTTTTACGTGCTGGCAGAAAATCAGGACGGCGAGGTGTTCTGGCAATCAATCCGCGACGGTGAAATCGTCATTAATATTTTGCCCCCGACGCCGCGTCAGATGAGCGATCTGCCACTCCAAATGCTCAATGACCGTGTAGAAAATGAGGGTATTTAACATGACACCTCCCAAATTCAAGCCGCTCCAATGCCACACCCTTAATTGCGGGGGTGTGGTGAGCGTCAAAAATTTCGCCGATGGCGCGTTCTATCAGTGCCCCAAATGCGGCGCTGTCGAGCGCCCCAATCCCAACGCGCCGCTCACGCCCCAACAATTTTTTCGCACGTTTCGCGCCGCGTTCAACAAAACGCGCAACCCGTCCAACGCCGGAAAACTGCGTTTTGAACCGCGCGAAACCGGCTTTTTCATCGAACTCGCGCGCTTTGAGGACGAGATGCCCAGCTCCGGTTTCGTCCTCGAATTTGACGAAAATAACGTGCTGCAAAGCGCCAGTTTCGAGAAACATTCCGACGCCCGCGCCGCGCACCGCGCGTTTCAGGCAATGACGGAAACCCCAGAAAACGCCGACCGCTGCGCCCAGTTCGCGCGCGAAGATTTCGACCTCACGCATCACGAATTAATCGAAATGTTGTTCTACCCCGGCAAAAAATCGCCCACTTCGGGCGCGCTCGAAAACGGAAGCGGCCCGGTTTTCGAGTGGCGCAAACGCGCAAAAATGGGGCAAAAAATGGTCGCTTACCTGCTCGGCGTGAGCGAATCGACGGTCAAACGCTGGGAGCGTCAGGGCGCCGAACCGCGCCAAAACAGCGCCGCCGCCCGCGCCTTCGAGCAGTTCAAAGCGCGCATCATTCGCTCCGAAAACGAGCCGATACCTGCCGATTTCGACCCAAACGTGCCCGTCCACGACCCCATCATCGACGCCGCTTTCGAGGCTGCCGCCCGCGAAAAACGTCCCCGCAAATCGTGAAAATTGTCCGCGCTTTTTCAAGCGCGAAGTGAGAAAATCAACATCATGCAAACCATCGAAACCAAAACAATCATTGTCAATCGCAACAACGCGCTTTTCCCAGTTTTGAACATTTCGCTCGAAATGTTCAATTTGGGGCATTCGTCCCCAAACGGCTCCTATTACACGGAGCCGAAAATCGGATTAAAAAACAGGGCCACGCCCTGCCTCACGCAGGGGTTCAAACAGGGCGCTCAGCCCAACATTGAAGTTGCCGGCGATAGGGATTCATCAGTGAGCCTCAAATATTTGAACGCTGCTTATGTCAGAATTGACGAGCAGCTTTACCGCTGCACTTTTCGCACTGAAGGTGCGAAAAACGGAGTCAATTTTGGCGCTCACTTTTGCACTGAAGACGATATTGTAAAAGAGTTCGTTTTGAAGCCAATCGCCACGCGAGTGCCTGTTCTTGCGTGGGTGAACAGGGTTCACTGGCGCAAGGGGCAAGATTACGAAATTAGCGAGATTGGCGAAAATTATGCCGATTTCACTTACTACAATGAACCTTTGAAAAATACTGAAAATGCGCCTGAGGGGACTCCCTATTTCGTCAGATACACCGTTATCTGGCGCGAGAAAGAAGAAGCAAAGCGAGAAAATTTGCAAATAATTTCTTCTGCCCGCGCAGAAGAAATCTTGACTAAAAACGATTGAACCAATTTCAAACAAATCAAAGCCCGCGTCTCATTCGAGACGTGGGCCATATTTCGAGCGTTGAAACAGCACGTGCCGCGATTTCAAATAGCTCGAATTTTTGAAATAGCGGCGCTTCCAATTTACAACAGCGCCGCCGCGATTTCTTCGATTTGCGCTTGCGAAAGCAGCGACGTGTAAAGCAGCGCGTGGGAAATGGCGCCGCGATAGTGCCGATCTTGAAACGGGTCGTGCCCCACGTCCCACGTCGTGCTGGAGCCGCTCAGCGGCTGCGGGCCGGGAAAAATCATGCTGGCGCTCGTCGTGACAAGCGCGCTCGTCACACAGTAGATCGTTCCGGTCGCTGTTGCGCCCGATGCGTCCACGACGCCCGCGACGGCGCAACGCGCGTTTGAGGGCAAAGTCACGCCGCCTGTCCAACTCCACGTTTCGCTCGCATCGTTCCACGTAAAACCGAGTTTCCCGCCGTTGAACGACAAGCCCGTCGCGTTGATGCCGCCAGAGCCGCCGCGCGAAAACAGCACTGGCGGCGTGTAATCGGTGAACGAACTGCCCGTCGTGTCGATGATGCCGACGAAACTCATCACGCCCTGCGATGAAAGCGCGAGCGTCGGCGAAGTCAAAAACCCGTTTCCCGACGCTGGAAAATCCAGACTCGGCGGCGACGCAACGTGTGACGCGCGCTTGCCGGAATCGGTTTGCGTGAAATAGCCGCCGAGCGTGCCGCGATTCAAAGCGCGGGCGACGGCCTGACCGTTACTCGCGGGCTGATTTGAGGAGTTTTCGTTTTGCGAGGCGTCATACCACAGCCGCAAATTCGCAGAGTCCGGCGGCGTGTAGCTCGGCGCGCGGTAATCGGGAAGCACCACGAGCATTAGGCCAACACTCCCACAACCGTAAAAACGATGTCGGCAAGGGTCGCGTCAGCCGTCGCGGGCGCCACGACGCGCAAAACGTCGCCCGCCGCGAAGCTCGTTTGCGAGGCCGCCGCGAGCGTCGGAACCGTGCCCGCCGCCGCGAAAGTCGCCGTGCCGAATTCCGTTCCGTTTTTGCGAAGCGAAAACGCCGCGCTCGCCGCCGCCGCCGTGCCCGCTTTGATTTGCGTCCCCGAAAGCGCCGAAGCTATCGTGAACGCGCGCGGCGCGATGAACTCGGCAACCACCGCGCCCGCAGCGGGTTTGCCGACCACGCGAAACGCGACGTCGTAGCCCTGAACGCCCAAATTTGAGCGCGCGCCCGCCGCGTTGTTGGCGCCCGTGCCACCCTGCGCAATCGCCAAAACGCCCGATGTTTCTTGATTGATATCGAGCGAATCGTCGGCGATGTTGCGCCCCGTGAGCTGCGTTTTCCCCATTTATTTAAATCCTTTTGCGATTTTTTCAATTTCGGCGATGCGCTGGTCTGTGCGTCTGCGCCCCTCTGCGAGAATGCGCCGCAATACCAACTCGCGCAGTTTTTTTTCTTCTGGGTCGGTGCATCGTTGATAGCGGCGCACGTCGGAGCGTAAGCGTTGCAATTCGATTTGGTGCTGGATTTCCCTCAACACCCAGAAAAAAGACAATTTGAGCCAAAACATTTCACTCGAACCTCACGGTTTATCAGCTGTTATCGCACGCCGTAGACACGCAGCACATCGCCCGCGACTGGGGCATCGAACGCGGCCTGAAAAGTAATCGTCGTGCCCGAAATCACGTAATCGTTGCTCGAACCTGGCGTGAGCAACTGGCCGTTGAAAAACACCTGCTCCGAATCGGCGGCGACGCCCTGCGCGAGCGTAAACGTCTTATTCGTCCCGTCCTGAGTCCCCGAAATCGCCGTCGCGCGAAAATAACCGCTCGTGGCGCCCAGCGCGGCGAGTTCCTGCTGCACGAAGCCCGTCGTGGCGACTTGCGTGTTGTTCGTGCCCGCGCCCGCCGTCGGCGCGGTCGGTGTTCCGGTCAGCGTCGGCGCGGCGAGCGTTTTGTTGCTCAGCGTCTGCGCCGTCGTGTCGTCCACGAGCGCGCGCTGCGTCGTGCCGTCGCCGACGGTGAATTTCGTCGCCGCCGCCGAGTCGAATCGAATCGCGCCGACCGTTGCCGCGCCCGCCTCGATTTCAAGGCCGCTACCGCCCGCCGAACCCGCCGCGCCGCCGTCGTTGAGCGTGATGGTTTTGTCTTTCACGTTCAGATTGTTGACGGTCTGCTGGTTGATTGCGCCCGTGATGTTCAAATCGCCCGCAACGCTGAGGTTGCCGCCGATTTCTGCCGAGCCGCGCACGTCGAGGTTGACGTTGCTGCTCGCCGCCGTGCCGTTGTAGAGCGTGACGCTCGACTGTCCGCCCGAAGCGGTTGAGCCGAAAACGAAGATGCGGGCGACCGCTTGGCGGCCAAGGTCAATGAGAGTTTTTGCCATGAGTTTTTCCTGCTATTTTTCTCCAAAAAATGGGTAACGGGTGGGTATCAATCGCCGCGATTTTTACGAAGTGGCGAGCAGATAATCCACCAACAAATGATCGCTCGAAACCGGAGCGAAAGTGAGATTCAAAGTCGTGGGCGCGGATTCGGTGTAATCGAACGAGGCGCCCATTTTCAGGCGCACGCCGTTGAGATACACCGCCGTCGAGCCAGGTGCGAACGGTTGCGAGAGCGTGAATGTGGTGTTGACGCCGTTCAGGGCGCCGCTGGGAATTTCGTTGTTCACTCGTGAGCCTCCTGCCCCGATGACGACGGTTGGCCCCGCCACGAGGCGCGCCGTGAACGGGAACCGTTGCCCGACGCCCGCGACGCGGTAAACGTCCAAATCGCGCTCGCCGGGAATGTGCGGCGCCGTCGAACCGCGCCGCGTCGTGCCGGTGCTGTAGCCGTCCACGAGCGCGACGATTTCCACGACCTGCGGCCCAGAACCGGCCACGCGCGCCGCAAACGGTTTCGAGCCAACTCCACCAACGGTGTAAACGTTCATTGCGAAAAATTACTCCATCCACAACGCGATGCGCGAGTTGGTGACGTCGGTTCCGGTGCCGCGCGAGTAGTTGCCGCTCGCGCCGCCGACGGGATAGAACACCTGCGCCGCGCCGTAGTGCGTCGCCGTGATGTTGAGGCCCGCCGTGATTTCGTTGTTGAAATACACGACCGCGTTGCGCAGCGGATTGAGCATTTCGCCCAGAAACGGGAAAACCGGATACAATCCGAACCGCGTTCCGCGCACGCTGCTCGCGCTTTGCGGCGTGATGGCGCCCAAAACGTTTTCCTGCGCGGGCGCGGCGCCGAGGCCCGCTTTGGGCATCACGGCTTGAAACTTCGTCGCGGTGTTGGCGATGCCAAACAGCGCGACGCCGGTATCGACATCGGCGCCCGCGTCGTTGTGCAGCCGCTCAATGCCAAAGGCAATCATCGAGGCCGCGTTGTTGAATTCGGGCGCGAGTGCGCAGCAGAAACGGTTCGGCGCGCCGGAAAATTTCATGACCTGCGCGATGTTGCTGTTTCCGTTGCTGGACAACTGCGCGCGCGTCGTGGTCGTGCCGCCGAGCGTTCCGGCGCCGTTGGTTGCCGTGCCCAGTTGCAGCCAAATTCCGGGCTGAGTCGCCGACGAAGCGCCGCTGCCGTATTCGATTTTGAGAAACACCGGCGCCGTGCTTTGCAGCGCGTCGTCCATGCGCCAAATTTCGTAACCGACTGCGTTGTTAGCCGCCGTTGGCCGCGACACGGTGTTCCAGTCAATTTGCCCCGTGTCGCTGGTTTTGACCCAGCCGAACGCGGCGAGTTGGACGGAGATTTCTTGCGCCCAGCCCTTGAAGTTGTTGTCGGTCGCATTGTCGTAAATGCGGGAAACGGTTGCTGTTGCCATTGTGGTTTTTGTTTGCGCTTGCGCGTGGTGCGCTTGCGCGTGGTGGTGGTCTAAATTTCGATTTTGAGCGCGGTGATTTGCACGTTTATCGGCGACACTCCGCCGTCCATTCGCATCACCGCGAGCGGGTAACTCGGCACCGGAGGCGACTCCAAACTCGCGCCCTGCGCCATCGGCGCGAAGTCGATTCCGAGGTTTCCGCTCGTCGTCACAATATCGAACACGAGGCCGTGTTCGCCCTGCGCGAAGCGATCAATCGGTCGGTTTTGGTCGGCGAGCAGGGCGGCGGCGGTCGTGTAACAGCGCACCCACGCGGGCACGTCGGTTTCCACGCGCATCACCCACGCGCTGCGCCCCAGCGTCGCAAATTTGCTGCTATCGGTCGTGCCGTTACCGAGCGCCGAAGTCGTCACCGTCACCACTTCGCGCGCCAGCGTCGCGCTGAGGTTGCCTGTCGCCGCGATTTGTTTTTCGCCGCCCGGAAGCGTGGTAATCGTGACGTTTGCGCCCGCCACAATCGCCGCGCCGCCCGCGCCTTCATTCAATTGCTCTCTTATTCCCGTCTGAGGCTGCCGATCGAACATCGTGCGCACAGCGGGCGCGAGTTTTTGCAGCGTCACGGAATCATCGGCAATCGCGCCGCTTCCGCCGCCGCCCAAAATTGTCCAATCGGCGCCTTCGGTGGGCGAAACGCCGATGTTTGGCCGCAGCGCAAACCATTTATTGCCGCCGTGCGAAACCGCGTCGTGAGCGTCGTAATTTGCCGTGTTATCCCACGCGCCGCGCCATTGCAGCGCGACGTTCACGGCGTTTTTGAGCGCCGTGAATCGTGCGTTGAGTTCATCGCCGAAATCTTCGCTCAGGCCGTTTTCGAGCGGCTCAAATTCAACTGCCATAATCCAGTTCCTCCCCGCGCACAACCAGCCGCGCGCTACTGTCGCCCAAAACATCAATGCCCAAAATAAAAGGCCAGCGCCCGACGCCGTTTTCATCGCCGCCGCGTTCGACGCCGCTTTCGGGCAACAGCGGAGACGCGATTACGCCCGCGCCGCCCAAACCAAAAACAGGCGATTGCGCTTCGATTTCCACGCGCGCGGCTTCGCGCAGCGCGGCGATTTCGTCGTGTCGTTTGCGATTCAGCATTTACACAATCTCCCGCGCGCGAATCTGCATCCGATCCGCCGCGCTGTCCGCGCTCCAATCCAACACTTCGCAGGTCACGCCGTCCGCCGTGATGCGATCCCAGGGGGCAAAAACGCGCACGAAATTCGACTCGAAATTACAGATGCGGCCCGGCTTGCCATAGCGAAAAACCAGACTGCGAAGCGCGTAATTCACCGCGCCATCCGAAAGCAAACCGCTGTCTTCCAGCGTCGGATAGCGCTTTTCGCGGCCCAGCCATCGCGGATGCGCCACGCCGCCATTTCCCAAAATCATCGAATGTCTGTCGCGCCACTCCCTCGTGATTTCGCCGTTTGCGCCGCCCACAACGCGGAACACGTTGTAAAAATCGGCGTGATCTCGTTCCCACGAAAGCCCCTCAAAAATCACATTGCGCGTTCCACCGTGCATTTCCATCGGGTCATTTTGCGCCGGATTCGATGTGAACGCGGCCACGATCGCCGAAGGAACACGCTCCAAAACCCAAACACCGTCCGTGTTTTGGTAGAAACGCAGCCCCAAACCGTAGCAATCCAAAAGCGCGTCAATCGCGCTGCCGATGCTGCTGCCCGAATCCGGCACATTCGCCCACGCCGCGCCCGCCGGAGCGCGCTCGATCGTGGGTAGCGTGTTCGCGGGAACGCCCGCGATTTCCGCCGCTGAATAGCCCGCCATACCCAGCAGCAGCCGCAACGCCGCGCCCAGCCGTAGGCCATCCAAAACCGGCGCCGGATCGCAGAGCATTTCATCGAGCAGCGCCCAGCCATCCGAAATTTCAAGGTCAAATGTCGTTTGCGCCTGCGAATGCAGGTGCGCCAGTCCGCCGAACTGACGCGCTTCGTGCAGTGTCGCGCGCGAAATCATGCCCTGTCTAAAAGCGGACAAAAACGGCGCGGCTTCTTCGCTTCGCCGCGTGGAAACCGACACATCGCACACGCGCCCGACAAACGCATCAATCGAAGCGCCCGCCGCCGTCAAAATCGCGGCGCCCTGCACGTCGCGCAGCGTCACCGTTGCGGTTCGCCGCCCGCTCGTGTTGCCGTTGAATTGCGCGCCCAAAACCGCGTCACTCTCCAACTCTTCGCTATCGAAACTGACATCGGTTTCGCCGATGCCACTTCGCGGGCCGTTGGGAAGTCGGGCACTCAAACCGTAAAGCCAGGCGGCGTGTCGGTTGTCCGTTGTGGCGAAATCGGCCACAAATCGAAACGCGGTTTCGCCAATCGTTTCGCGCGAAAAAGTGACCGTTGCGGCGACGGTGCCATCGGTTTTTCGATTCGCCAGCGCCTGACTTGTGAACTGGCCTTGTCCCCACGAATCGGCCCAATAGCCGTTTTGGAACGGCCCAAACTCCATCCGCGCGACGGCGCCGAAGCGAACACCCAGCGGCTGGAAAATCCAAGCGCCGCCCGACGCGTAAACCTCCACAGCCGCGCCGTTATCCCACAGCGGATTTTTTCCCAGTGACGGAAGTGAAACGGCGCTTACATCGGCGGCGTTCATGGCCAGATGCAAATTTCCGGCGGGATCGGGAATCATCGCCAGAAAAACGCTTTCGCCGATCCATGCATCGCGTCCGCTGCTGTTTTCAAACGAAAGCGAATGCACTTCGCTGTAAAGCGATTTTTCGAGATTCTGAATCTGCGTTTCTTCGGCGGGCGTTGGGTTTTCGAGTCGGTAAAGCAGATGCAAAGTCTGTTCGGCGCCGCGCGTCCACGATTTCGATAACCGCAAAATTTCGGGCCGTCCATCGCGCAGTTGAAACGCCACGCCGCGCCCGCTTTGGGTTTCGCTCACGATGCGAACGCCCCAAAAATGGCCCTTCACATCGCTCACCGTGTTGCCGACGCGTGGCCCTTCAACGGGATGAACGAAGGCCCGAAACGCCAGTGATTCGTTTTGTGAAAGCGTGGCCGCGCGCGAATAGCAGTGCGTGTAATTGAAACGCGAATCGATCTGCGAAAAGCCCATCGCGCCGCCAAACGGCGAAGCCACACTTTGCAGCGTGTTGGCACTTCCGGCAACAGCGGCCCAGCTATTTTTTTGCGCCCACGCGCCGATGAAAATTTCGCGGAATCGGGGCGCAATCGGGCGGATTTCGCTGCCGTCGATTTCGCCATAGCGCATGAGGCCCGACTTGCGCGCGCGCTCCCAAAGCTCGTTTTTCGAGAGGTCGTAAGCGAACGCGGGCGGCATAATTTCGCCCCAACCGCCAAACGTTTGAATTTGAATCGCGTGTTTCATCGTTGCCACGTCCTTCCGCCGTCCTGCGAAGAATAAACAATTCCCGTATCAACGATGATGTAAAGAGTGGCTGGACGCCCGGCAATTTCGGCGGCAAGCAAACGAATCTCATAAGATTCCGGGTAGATATACGCGTCCACCAAAACGGCTTCAGCGCTGCTCCAATCGAACAAATCGTGCGTGCGCTTAAACCAAATTTGGACTTGGCCAACGGTTTCGTTTACGCGACGAAACGCAATGGACGCCGCGCCATCGCGCAAAATTTCAAGACTGTGATTGAAAAATCCGGCTTCCCAAATCATGTTCAAATCCTCCCACGTTCGCGCCCTGTTTTTGCTGCGAAATAATCGAATCTGCCCTTTCCGAGCGGAATCGGCACAGTAAAGAGACACGTAAATCGCAGCGTCAAAAACGCGCAGCCGCGGACACGCGGCATCATTCTCGTTCGGCATAACCGGCCAACTGTGAGCGCCTTGATCTCCGACGAGAATACCGTTAACAGGCCGCGCGATTCGCACTCTGTTGGAACTTTGCAAAATTGCGAAAAATCCATCGCGAAGCACCTGTTCTGTTTCGCCCGGTGTTTCAAATAGCGGCGATGGAACCTTGGCAATTTTATGTTCTTTCCACGGTGTGTAACTCGGCGTGGGATCCCTCACCTCCGCCTGAGAAATAAAAACCCCCGGCAACGTTGTCTCTATGTAGCCAGCGTTTTTGAAATTATTCAAGGCTATGGAAAAAAAGGAAGAATTGTAAAAAGAACCAAGTGGGTTAACCATGACCACAATATCGAAAGCGCCAGCAATACCACTATTAATTCGCCCCGCAGATTGGTAGGCGTTTTCACGCGCAACATGAAAACGCCCGTCAGCAACGGTTTCATTTGGCGAAACATGAGCATGGAACCTGTCAGGCGAAAAATATAATGGCAGCCCCTCAACAGAAAACGAGTTTTTCGCTGCATCCACCCAAAATCCGCCACGGCCATCGTCTTCGATCACAGGCTCGCCAGCAACTTGCCCGACATAGAAAATCGTAGTCGGCGAAGGCCGGTTAAATTCATCGAAAACGCGCAGTCGCACGGGGCTATGTTCCGTATTTTTGCGAAATACGTGAGACATCGCGCCGATTTGCCACGCCCACGCCCCAGAATTTAAAACCCGTTTTTGCAATGGATAATTTTCGATTGTGCCATCGCCAAAATTAATTTCTATGTGCGAAAACTCAATCTGTCCCCAAGCCCCTTGTGGGTAATCGTTGTATCGTTTGCGAAATAGCGCCCATGTGTTATCGGTTCCTATGGCTGTTACTGGCGCATAATTCTCAGTGACGACTCCCAGATAATTTTGAGAACTCCATGTCATTGAAGGGGCGCTGCGATCATGAATCCATTCGCTTCGTGCAGACTCAACCACCTCAGTTAATCCCCGCGCAGCTACCCAACTTTCGCTGAAATCACTTGTTGTCCCAGATTCATACCCCCACACAGCTAATTGTGTTGGTTTCGCTATAAATTCAAAAAGGTGGCCATTTTCAAAGCTGAATGGGCTATACCTGAGATTATCAGGATCGTATGTATCGCCGGAGGCATTGAAGCGCCCCTCTATCCAAATAAAATTATCGCCGTGAATCGTGATAAGTTCCCTCATCTGCTCGTGCGTGCAAAACAGTTCAAAATTGACGAAAAACCGCGTGGCCCATAGTTGGGCGCCTTGAGGGTTCACCTGCCACGGGAAACTTTCCCAATGAAAATCCCAATTGATTGAAAATCCCCCCGGATTGCTTTCGGAGAGAAATCCGGTGTTCAGATCTTGCCCGAAACGTTCGCCTGTGACTATCCATGAAGGTTCCGTTCGCCTGGTTTGCCAGCCGGATTTACTTGCTAAAAAATACCGAATACCGGGCACAAAAAAAGTGGCATCGCGTCGTGGGATATGGATCATCGCAGCCCCCCGCGCAGTGCGCCGACGCCGTTGTAAGGCAGTTCGATTTCTTCAAACGAGATCGTGATTTTGCCGCGCGAATCCTGTTTCATCGAACCCACACGCGCCTTTCGTT
>ERZ1066120.1671-NODE-1671-length-12234-cov-8.168240_pt1 | contig 12234 bp, 10 predicted proteins | sample MGYA00382767_ERZ1066120 | MGnify/ENA primary metagenome ERZ1066120 (study PRJEB33369, sample SAMEA5778350) | biofilm metagenome | biome: Industrial cooling water; feature: Water cooling tower basin; material: Biofilm | place: United Arab Emirates | collected... | reverse complement strand
GCGGACGGGCCGCCGCCCCGTCGGGGCGCACCCCTCTACGGACCCGGGCGCTCGCCCGCTGGCCACCGGGCGCCACGCCGCGAACGCGCCCCCCGCGGTCGGGGCGCCGCCCTCACACCGCGACGCCGCGCCGGTACGCGCCCGGCGCCACCCCCGCCGATCGGCGGAACGCCGTGCTGAACGCCGCCTCGGAGCCGTAGCCCACGCGCCGCGCCACCTCGCCGACGCGCAGCCCCCCCTCGCGCAGCAGCGCCCGCCCGCGGTGCATCCGCCACTGCGCCAGATACGTCAGCGGCGGGTGCCCCACCGTCGCCGCGAAGCGCTCGGCGAACTGCGAGCGCGACAGCCCCGCCTCGCGCGCCAGCGCCGCCACCGTCCACCCCCGCTCCGGGTGCCGGTGGATGAGCGCGACCACCCGCGCCAGCGCCGGGTCGCGCAGCGCCCCCAGCCACCCGCGCGAGCCCGCCGGCAGCTCGGCCAGCTGCGCCCGGATGGCATGGACGAACAGCACCTCCGAGAGCCGCGCGATCATCGCCGCCCCCCCCGGCCGCCCCGACCGCGCCTCGCACGCCAGCGCCTCCAGGTGCGTGCGCAGCCACGGCAGCGGCGCGCCCCCCTCCCCGCGCACGTGCACCACCGGGGGGAGGGCGCTCAGCAGCGGATGGTCCCCGGCCGCCGCGAAGTGGAACGCCCCGCACACGTACGTCCCGCCCCCCACGGCGCCCCCGCCCCCGCCCCCGCCCACGCGCGCGAGCCCGTCGACGGCGCGGGCCGCCGCCCCGGCCACCGGCTCCGCCCGGGCGGCCGCGCTCCCGAGCATCCGGTGCTCCCCCCCGTGCGCGAGCACGACGAAGTCGCCGGCCGCCAGCGCGCGCCGCTCGCCGTCGGGGGTGGCCAGCACGAGCGCCCCCTCGGTCACGACGTGGAACCCCGCCACCCCCGGCGACGCCGGATAGGCCACCCCGTACCCGCCCGCCACGGCGAACCGGCAGTACAGCGTGCTCTCCACCCGCAGCTCGGCGAGCAGCTCGCTCAGCACGTCCACCCCGCACCTCCGGACGATCGCGAAAGAGAACCGGACGCCTCATGCGTGGAAGTCCGACGGGCGGAAGGTATCCTCCCGTCCTGACCCTCACCAGGAGCGTGCATGTCGATCCTCGTCACCACCCCCACCGGCAACGTCGGCCGCCGCGTCGTCGAGCGCCTGCTCGAGGCCGGAGCCCCGATCACCGTGCTCGCGCGCGACCCGGCCCGGCTCGACCCGGCCGTGCGCGAGCGCGCCCGCGTCGTCGCCGGCGACCTCACCGATCCGGCCGCCCTCGCCGAGTCGGCCCGCGTCGCCCGCGCCCTCTTCCTCGCCATCCCCCCCTTCCCGGCGAGCGCCGACTGGGCCGCCGACCAGCGCCGCGTCGGCGAGGCGGCGGCCGCGGCGATCCGGACGCAGGGCCTCGAGCGCGTCGTCTTCCTCTCGAGCGCCGGGGCGCAGCGCGACGACCTGTACGCCGTCTCGCGGCTGGGCGAGATCGAGCGGATGCTCGCCGCCGCCGCGCCGCACGTGGCGGCGCTGCGCGCCGGCTTCTTCCTCGAGAACTTCCTCTCGGCGGTCCCGACGATCGCCGCCGACGGGACCGTCTACATGTCGCTCCCCCCGGACCGCCCCCTGGCGATGGTCGCCACGCGCGACGTCGGGGACGTCGCCGCCGCGCTGCTGCTCGACGACGCCTGGCGGGGGCACCAGGTGCGCGGCGTCCACGGCGCCGCCGACCGCACGCCCGCCCAGGTCGCCGCCGCCTTCGGCCGGGTGCTCGGGCGCGACGTGCGCTACGTGCGGGTCCCCGCCGAGGCGATGCGGCAGGCGCTGCTGGGCGCCGGGATGAGCGCGCACGTGGCCGACGAGTACCCGCGCCTCATGGACGGGCTGGGGGCGCTGGACTTCCAGGCGGAGCCGCGCACCGCGACGAGCACCACCCCCACCACGGTCGAGGCGTGGGCCGAGGCGGTGCTCGCCCCGGCCGTGGCCGGCTTCGCCGCCGCCCGCCTCGCCCCCTCCGCTCCGGCGGCCGCGGTCTGATCGCCGGGCCGGGCGCTCGCAGCGCCGCCGCCCCCCCCCCCGAGCGCCCGGGCTCCGTCGCCGGCGCTGGCACGATCCCTCCCCTGGGCGCCGGTCCACCCGGAGCGCCGGCCCGGCCGGCGGGAGGAACGACAGCATGCAGGGAACGACGGAGCGCCGGCCGCGGACGCCGGGGCTGGTGTGGGGGCTCGCCGCGGCGGCGGCGGGGGTGTGGGCGGTGGGGCAGGCGCGTCGTCGGGCGCGGCGCATCGACTACGCGGACAAGGTCGCGCTGGTCACCGGCGGCTCGCGCGGGCTCGGGCTCGAGCTCGCCCGGCAGCTGCTCGACGCGGGGGCGCGCGTGGCGATCTGTGCGCGCGACGCCGAGACGCTCGAGCGGGCGCGCGTCGAGCTCGTCGAGCGCGCCGGGGGCGACGCCGCCCGCGTCGTCGCCGTGCCGTGCGACGTGACCGACGCCGGGCAGGTGTGCGAGATGGTCTCGCTCGTGCGCGCGCGGCTCGGCGAGGTGGACGTGCTGGTGAACAACGCCGGCATCATCCAGGTCGGCCCCACCGAGCACATGACGCTCGCCGACTACGAGGAGGCGATGCGCATCAACTTCCACGGCCCGCTGCACCTGGCGCTCGCCGTCGCCCCGGCGATGCGCGCCCGCGGGGCCGGACGGATCGTCAACGTCAGCTCGATCGGCGGCAAGTTCGCCGTCCCGCACCTCGGGCCCTACAGCGCCAGCAAGTTCGCCCTCGTCGGGCTCTCGGAGGGGCTGCGCGTCTCGCTCGCCAAGCACGGCGTGCACGTCACCACCGTCTGCCCCGGCGAGATGCGCACCGGCTCCCCGCGCCACGCGATCTTCAAGGGGGACCACGAGGCGGAGTACGCGTGGTTCACCACGTCGGACACGGCGCCGGTGCTGAGCATGGACACCCGCCGGGCCGCCAGCCGCATCCTCGACGCGGCACGGCACGGCGACGCCGAGCTGGTGCTCCCCTTCCCGGCGTGGCTGCAGGTGCGCTTCCACGCCCTCTTCCCCGGGCTCTCGGCCGACCTGAACGCGCTGTTCGAGCGCGGGCTCCCGGGGCCGGTCGCCGACGACGTGGGGGCGGCGCGCCAGCACGGGCGCGACGTCGAGTCGGACCAGGTGCCCGACTGGGCGCGGAAGATCCAGGACCGGATGGCCGGGCGCTTCAACCAGCGGCCGAGCGAGAACTGAGCGAGCGCCGCGCGAGCCCGAGGGAGCGCCGAGCACGGGCCCGCGGGCGCGCGCGCTCACCCGAGCGTCGCGCGCGCCGCGACCGCCACGTGGCCGTCGGGCCCCTGCGCCTCGAGCGCCACCGCGTCGGCGCCCTCGGGGCGGGCGACGAGGCGGAAGGGGGCCAGGTCGAAGAGCGGCGCCTGGACGCGGAAGGCGAACGCGCCGATCGGCCGCCCGGTGCGCCGGCGCGCGAGGTCGAGCAGCAGCATCGCGGTCAGCGGGCCGTGCACCACGAGCCCCGGGTATCCCTCCTCGCGCTCGGCGTACGCCCGGTCGTAGTGGATGCGGTGGGCGTTGAAGGTCAGCGCCGAGAAGCGGAAGAGGAGGCGCGGGTCGGGCTCGACGACGCGACTCCACCCCCCCTCGGGGAGCGGCGCCCATGGCGCGGGCACTGGCGCCGGCACCGGCGGCCCCGGCTCGCGGTAGACGACGTCCTGCTCCTCCTCCAGGCACGTCGCGCCGTCCTGCGTCACGATGTGGCGCACCGTCACGAAGGCGAGCGCCCCGCTGCGCCCCGCCTTGGACACGACGTCGACGACGGTGCCCTCGCGCACCGCCGGCCGGCCGAGCCGGAGCGGGCGGACGAAGCGGACGCGCGCGCCGGCGAACATCCGCCGGGGGTGGGGGACGGGGGGGAGGAAGCCGCCGCGCGGCGGGTGGCCGTCGGCGCCGAGCGTGCGCTGGGCGGCGCGGGGGAGGAAGTAGAACCAGTGCCAGAGCGGCGGCAGCGCGTCGCCCGAGGCGAGCGGGGGCTCCTCGTCGTCGAGCGTCGCCGCCGCCGCGAGCGCCGGCGCGAGCGCGAGCGCGTCCTCCACCCGCTCGGTGCGCCCGATCCACTCGCGCCACCGCTCCGGGGGAACGTCGGGGCCCCCGGCGGCGCTCGTCGGGTCGGAGGGCGCGCCGGGCTGGGTGGGGGTCGCGCCGGTGGGGGTCGCGCCGGGCTGGGTCGCGCCGGTGGTCATCGCGTCGCTCCGCGTGCGGTCGGGGTGTGGGGGTCGGGAGGGTGGTGCCGTCGTCGTCGTCTCGTGGCGCGCGGCCCCCGTCGCGCGCGCGTCTCTCCGTTCGTGCCAACCCGCAGATGCGAGCAGCCGCTCCCCCGCCCGCCGCGCCGTCGGCGTCCACCGCCCCGCGCCCCCTCGACGGGGTGCGCGTCGTCGACGTCGGGAACTTCCTCGCCGGCCCCTACGCCGCCGCGGTGCTCGGCGAGTTCGGCGCCGAGGTGCTGAAGGTCGAGCACCCGATCGCCGGCGACCCGATGCGCCGCTACGGCACGGCGACGCCGCGCCCCGACGCGACGCTCAAGTGGCTCTCCGAGAGCCGCAACAAGAAGTCGGTCACCATCGACCTGCGCCAGGGCGAGGGGGTGGCGATCTTCCGCCGGCTGCTCGAGCGGTCGGACGTCCTCATCGAGAACTTCCGCCCCGGGACGATGGAGGAGTGGGGGCTCGGGTGGAAGGACGTGCACGCGGTGAACCCGCGGCTCGTCATGCTCCGCGTCTCGGGCTACGGGCAGACGGGCCCCTACCGGCGCCGCTCGGGGTTCGCGCACATCGCCCAGGCGTTCGCGGGGCTCAACTACCTCTGCGGCTTCCCCGGCGAGACCCCGGTCCTCCCGGGCACCGTGCCGCTCGGCGACTACATCGCCTCGCTCTACGGAGCGATCGGGATCCTCGTCGCCCTGCGCCACCGCGAGCGCACCGGGCGCGGGCAGCTCGTCGACGTGGCGATCTACGAGGCGGTCTTCCGCGTCCTCGAGGAGATCGCCGCCGCCTACGGGCTGCACGGCACGGTGCGCGAGCGCGAGGGCGCCGGGAGCTTCGTCGCCTGCCCGCACGGCCACTTCCGCGCCGGCGACGGGAAGTGGCTCGCCATCGCCTGCACCACCGACAAGATGTTCGAGCGGCTGGCCGAGGCGATGGAGCAGCCGCACCTGGCGTCGTCGGGGCTCTACGGCGAGCAGCGCCGGCGCCTCGCCGCCCGCGACACGGTCAACCAGCTCGTCGGCGAGTGGGTCGCCGCGCGCCCGCGCGAGGGGGTGCTCGCCCGCTGCCTCGCGCACGAGGTCCCGGCCGGAGAGCTCAACAGCATCGCCGACATCTTCGACGACGCGCACTTCCAGGCGCGCGGCAACCTCGAGCGGGTGCACGCCCCCGACGTCGGCGACGTGGTCGTTCCCGGCGTCGTCCCGCGCCTCTCGGCGACCCCCGGGCGCGTCACCCACCTCGGCCCCACCCTCGGCGACGCCACCGACGCGGTGCTCGGCACGCTCCTCGGCCTCGCCGACGACGAGCTCGCGCGGCTGCGCCACCACCGGATCATCTGAGATGTCCGCGATCCCCTCCCCCACCCCCCCCGCCGCCGCCGCCCTCCCCCTCGCCGGCATCCGCGTCGTCGACGTCGCCACCGTCATCGCCGCCCCGTACTGCGCGACGGTCCTCGGCGAGTTCGGCGCCGACGTGCTCAAGGTCGAGCACCCGCTCGGCGGCGACGCGCTGCGCCGCTTCGGCACGCCCAGCGCGCGCGGCGACACGCTCACCTGGCTGAGCGAGGCGCGCAACAAGCGCTCCGTCACCCTCGACCTGCGCCATCCCGACGGGCGGCACCTCTTCGAGCGGCTCGTCGAGCAGACCGACGTGCTGTGCGAGAACTTCCGCACCGGCACGCTCGAGAAGTGGGGGCTCGGGTGGGAGCGGCTCCGCGCGATCAACCCGCGGCTCGTCATGCTCCGCGTCACCGGCTACGGGCAGACCGGCCCGTACCGCGACCGCCCCGGCTTCGCCCGCGTCGCCCACGCCGTCGGCGGGATCGCCTACCTCGCCGGGATGCCGAAGGGGACGCCGGTGACCCCGGGCTCGACGACGCTCGCCGACTACATGACGGGGCTCTACGGCGCCCTCGGCGTGCTGCTCGCGCTCCGCCACCGCGACGCCACCGGCGAGGGGCAGTACGTCGACGCCGCGCTCTACGAGTCGATCTTCCGCTGCACCGAGGAGCTGGCCCCCGCCTACGGGATGTACGGCACGGTGCGCGAGCGCCACGGCTCGTCGCACAACGACTTCGCCTGCCCGCACGGCCACTTCGCCACCAGGGACGGGAAGTGGGTCGCCATCTCGTGCGCCACCGACAAGCTGTTCGCCCGGCTGGCGCAGGCGATGGGGCGCGCCGAGCTGGCGTCGTCGAGCACCTACGGCGAGCAGAAGACGCGCCTCGCCCACTGCCACGACGTCAACGAGATCGTCCGCGACTGGTGCGGCTCGCTCACCCGGCAGGAGGTGCTCGCGCGCTGCTACGCGACGGCGACGCCGGCCGGCCCGCTCAACGACATCGCCGACATCTTCGGCGACCGGCAGTTCCACGCCCGGCGCAACCTCGTCGCCGTCGACCTGGCGGAGACCGGCGAGACGATCGTCTGCCCCGCCCCGGTCCCCCTCCTCTCCGAGACGCCGGGCTCCATCCGCTCCCTCGGCCCGAAGCTCGGCGAGCACACCGACGAGGTGCTGCGCGACCTGCTCGGGCTGGGCGACGACGAGATCGCGGCGCTGCACGCGCGCCGCGTGGTCTGAGGCGCTCGACGCCGATGCAGGGACCGCTCGACGGGCTCCGCGTGGTGGAGGGCTCGGCCTTCGTCGCCGCGCCGCTGGGCGGGATGACGCTCGCGCAGCTCGGCGCCGACGTGATCCGCTTCGACCAGATCGGCGGCGGCCCCGACGCGCGCCGCTGGCCGCTCGCCCCCGGCGGGGCGTCGCTCTTCTGGGCGGGGCTCAACAAGGGGAAGCGCTCGATCGCCGTGGACCTGCGCTCGCCGCGCGGGCAGGAGCTGCTGACGCGCCTCGTCGCCCTCCCCGGCGCGGACGGCGGGATCTTCAGCACCAACTTCCCGGCGCGCGGCTGGCTGGCCTACGACGCGCTGCGGGCGCACCGCGCCGACCTCGTGATGGTCCACCTGGTCGGCCGCCGCGACGGCGGCTCCGAGGTCGACTACACCGTCAACCCGCAGCTCGGCCTGCCGGCGATCACCGGGCCCGAGGGCGCGGCCGAGCCGGTGAACCACGTCCTCCCGGCGTGGGACGTCGCCGCCGGGCAGCTGATCGCCGTGGCGATCCTCGCCGCCGAGCGGCACCGCGCGCGCACCGGCGCCGGGCAGCTCGTCACCCTCGCCCTCAAGGACGTCGCGATCGCGACGCTCGGCCACCTCGGGATGCTCGCCGAGGCGCAGCTGGGCACCGGGCGCGCCCGCCACGGCAACTGGCTCTACGGCGCCTTCGGGCGCGACTTCGCCACCGCCGACGGGCGCCGCGTGATGGTCGTCGGCCTCACGGCGCCGCAGTGGGAGGGGCTGCTCGCCGCCACCGGGCTGGGTGCGGCGGCCGACGCGCTGGGCGCGCGCCTCGGCGTCGACCTCGGCGACGAGGGGGAGCGCTTCCGCGCCCGCGCCGAGATCGCCGCGCTCCTCGCCCCCTGGATCGCCGGGCGCACGCTGGCCGAGGTGGGGCGGGCGTTCGACCGGGGGCGCGTCGCCTGGGCGCCGTACCGCACCCTGCGCGAGGCGCTCGCCGAGGACCCCGACTGCAGCGCCGACAACCCGCTGCTCGGCTGGCTCGACCAGCCGGGGGTCGGGCGGCACCTCGCGCCGGCGAGCCCGCTCGACTTCGGCGCCGTCGCCCGCCTGGCGCCCATGCCGGCGCCGCGCCTGGGCGAGCACACCGACGAGATCTGCCTCGACCTGCTCGGCCTCGGCGAGGCGGAGCTCGGCCGGCTGCACGACGACGGCGTCGTCGCCGGCCCGCGCCGCCCGACGCCGCCGGCCAGGCGCGCCGCCCCCCCTCCGCCCGCTCCCGCCCCGTGAAGCTCCCCCGCGCCTTCTACCGCCCGCTCGCCCTCGGCGCCCCCGCGCCGCTGCGCGAGCTCCCGGTGCGCCCCGAGCGCATGATCCACTTCTTCCCGCCGCACGTCGCGAAGATCCGCGCCCGCCTCCCCGAGCTGGCGCGGCAGGTGGACGTGCTGTGCGGCAACCTCGAGGACGCGATCCCGGTCGCCGACAAGCCGGCGGCGCGCGCCGGCTTCGTCGAGGCGGCCCGGGCCACCGACTTCGCCGCCCTCGGGACCGCGCTCTGGGTGCGCGTCAACGCCCTGGACTCGCCGTGGTTCCTCGACGACGTCGAGACGATCCTCCGCGAGGCCGGCGACCGGCTCGACGTGCTGATGCTCCCCAAGGTCGAGGGACCCTGGGACATCCACTTCGTCGACCAGTACCTCGCCCTGCTCGAGGCGCGCCACGGGCTGCGCCGCCCGATCCTCGTGCACGCCCTGCTCGAGACGGCCGAGGGGGTGAGGAACGTCGAGGCGATCGCCGCGGCCAGCCCGCGCATGCACGGGCTGTCGCTCGGCCCCGCCGACCTCGCCGCCTCGCGCGGGATGAAGACGACGCGCGTCGGCGGCGGGCACCCCGGCTACGGCGTCCTCGCCGACCCGTCGGCCGACGGCGCGCCGCGCGCCTTCGTGCAGCAGGACCTCTGGCACTACACCGTCGCCCGCATGGTCGACGCCTGCGTCTCGGCGGGGATCCGCGCCTTCTACGGCCCCTTCGGCGACATCCGCGACGAGGCCGGGTGCGAGGCGCAGTTCCGCAACGCCTTCCTCCTGGGGTGCGCCGGCGCCTGGTCGCTCGCCCCGGGGCAGATCGACGTCGCGCGGCGCGTCTTCAGCCCCGACGTCGAGGAGGTGCGCTTCGCCCGGCGCATCCTCGAGGCGATGCCCGACGGCAGCGGCGTGGCGACGATCGACGGGAAGATGCAGGACGACGCGACGTGGAAGCAGGCGCGGGTGATCGTCGACCTCGCGCGGCTGGTGGCGGCCAAGGACCCGGCGCTCGCCGGCGCGTACGGGCTGTGAGCGCCCCGGGCGACGCGACCGCGCCGGGGCGCCGCGCGGCGAAGACGACGGCCGGCCGCTTCTTCGACGACTTCCGCCCCGGCGAGACGATCGTCCACGCCACCCCCCGCACCGTGAGCGACGCTGACGCGTCGCTGTACACGGCGCTCCACGGCACGCGCCTCGCCGTCGGCTCGTCGACGCCGTTCGCGCGGGCGGTCGGCTTTCCCCGCGCCCCGCTCGACGACCTGCTCGCCTTCCACCTGGTCTTCGGCCGGACGGTCGCCGACGTCTCGCTCAACGCCGTCGCCAACCTGGGCTACGCCGACGGGCGCTTCGGCGTCCCCGTCCTCCCGGGCGACACGCTCACCGCGACCTCGGCGGTCCTCGGCGTGCGCCCGTCGCGCGACGGCGCCACCGGCGTGGTGTGGGTGCGCACCACCGGCGTCAACCAGCGCGGCGAGCCGGTCGTGTCCTACGTGCGCTGGGTGCTGGTGCGCCGGCGCGACCCCGGCGCGCCGACGCCGGCGGCCGTCGTCCCGACGCTCCCGGACTCGGTGCCGGTCGACGCGCTCCTCCTCCCGCCGGCGATCCCGCCCGGCGCCTACGACGGCCGGCTCGCCGGGAGCGCGGACGCGTGGGAGGACTACGCCGTCGGCGAGCGGATCGACCACGTCGACGGGATGACGATCGAGGAGGCGGACCACATGACGGCCGCGCGGCTCTACCAGAACACGGCGCGCGTCCACTTCGACGCGCACGCGGAGCGCGCCGGGCGCTTCGGGCGGCGCATCGTCTACGGCGGGCACGTGATCTCGCTCGCCCGCGCGCTGTCGTTCAACGGGCTGGCGAACGCCTACCGCGTGGTCGCGCTGCACGCCGGGCGCCACGCGAACCCGGCGTTCGCCGGCGACACGGTGTACGCGTGGTCCGAGGTGCTCGCCGCGGACGCCGCCCCGGGGCGCGACGACGTCGGGCTGCTGCGCCTGCGCACCGTCGCGACGAAGGACCGGCCGTGCGCCGACTTCCCGCGCCTCGCCGCCGACGGCGCCCACCTGCCGGCGGTGCTGCTCGACCTCGACTACACGGCCGTCGTGCCGCGGCGGGCGGCGGAGGCGAGCGGCGGAGGCGAGCGCCGGCCCGCGAACGCGCTCAGGGACGGCGCGCGTCGGACGTCCGCTGCGCCGGGCGGACCACCGGACGCGGCGACGCCCGCTCCCCGCCCTCCCCGCTCGCCGTCGCCGCCGCGCCGCTCTCGGGCGCGATCAGGTACGGCGTGCGCCCGTCGGTGACGATCACCTTGGCGTTGGGGCTGCGCGCCAGCTCGCGGAACGCCTCGATGCTCCGGAAGCTGATGATCATCGGGTTGAGCGAGGCCCCGACGATCTCCTGCGCCTGCCGCGTCCCCTCGGCCTCGATCCGCTTGCGCTCGGCCTCCTGCCGCTCGCGCTGCAGGACGAACTGCATCTGCTCGGCGCGCTGCTCGGCCTCGAGCTTGTCCTCGATCGCCTGCGCGAGGTCCCCCGGGAGCCGGATGCTCTTGAGCAGCACCTGCTCCACCACGAAGCCGCGCGGCGTCAGCGACTGCGCCATCGTCTGCTGGATGGCGCGCTCGATCTGCGTGCGCTCGCCCCCGTACATGTCCTTCGCCATGAAGCGCGCCGCGACGTCGGCGGCCGCCGAGCGGAAGACGGGGATGACCACGTCGTCCTCGTAGTTGCGCCCGCCGGTCTCGAGGATCCGCGTCGCCATCTCGGGGCGGATCCGGTAGAGGATCGAGACCTCGGCGGCGACGTTGAGCCCCTCCTTCGACGGCAGCTCGAGCCGGACCTCGCGGTTGACGGTGCGCGCGGGCACGCGGACGACGCTGTTGACGCCCGGCACGATGAACTGGGCGCCGGGGCCGAGCGCCCCGCTGGAGATGCGGCCGAAGGTGGTCCTCACCCCCACCTGGTCCTGGCGCACGGTGGTGCACGCGCCGAGCAGGGCGAGGGCGGCGAGCGTCGCCGCGCCCTCGAGCCGGCGGCGGACGGTCGTGCGGGCGCGCAGGGGCGCGGCGGTGGGGCGAGCGTGCAGCGGCATGGAGTCCTCCCCGGGCCCCCGGGGCCCGATCGGATGCGCGAAGGGCGAGCACCTCGCTTCGTGGCGGCCCGGGGCGGCCCCGCCCGACATGGCGCGGTCGCCCCGGTCCGACGAATCGAAGGTCTCGCCCGAGTCCGCCCGCCGGTCCGACCCGGCGCTGCCGCCGTGCCGCCGACCGCCGCTCGCGAACTCCCGGTCCTCCGTGCGCGCTCGCCCGCGCAGTCCTGGCGAAGGACCGGCACCCGCGGCCCTGGCTCGGCCGCGCGTGGCGCTACTCCCCTTCCGGGTTCCTCGGCTGCTGCGGCAGCCGTCCGACGCGCGGCGCGCGTCGCGACGACCGCCACGCGAGGATGAGTAGGCGATCGCACCACATCACGCAAACTCGAACATTCGCTGCGTCCCATCGGTCCTATCGATGGGTCCGCGCTCCTGTCCGCGCCCGCCGCCCCGCGTGCCCACCGGCCCGCCGACCGCGCCCACGGCGGGGCGGGGGGGCGCCTACCGGCCGCTGCCGACGAGCAGCTCCTCGAACAGCGCCAGCGCCCGCGGATCGTCGCTCCGCCCCAGCCAGAAGAGCGCCTGGCGGCGGACCTCGGGGTCGCGGTGCGTGCGGGCGATCCGGATGAGCGGCGCGATCCCCTCGCCGTCGGGGCGGCGCGACAGGGCGAACACCGCCTGCACGCGCACCTCGCGGTCGGGATCGTCGACCAGCTCCCCGAGCCCCGCGGTCGCCGCGTCCCCCGCCCCGACGCCCAGCCAGAACACCGCTTGGCGCCGCACCTCGCGCGGCCGCCCGGCGTCGCGCGCGAGCGTCAGCAGCGCCGGCCACGGGTTCACGCCGGCGGCCAGCGTCGCCGGGAAGAGCGCCTCGCGCGCGGCGCGGTCGGCGGTCCGCGGCGCGTCGCCGCGGGCGAGGCGCAGGAGCAGCCCGGCCGCATGGTCCGGCGGCACCTCGCCCAGC
>ERZ1066120.1670-NODE-1670-length-12237-cov-5.849450_pt1 | contig 12237 bp, 6 predicted proteins | sample MGYA00382767_ERZ1066120 | MGnify/ENA primary metagenome ERZ1066120 (study PRJEB33369, sample SAMEA5778350) | biofilm metagenome | biome: Industrial cooling water; feature: Water cooling tower basin; material: Biofilm | place: United Arab Emirates | collected... | reverse complement strand
CCACCACAAAGGGCGCGGGCAAAATTTCAAAACCGAAAACGCGCGTCGTCGCGGCTTTTTTGAGCAGTTCGGCGACTTGGTTGCGCGGCTTGTGATTGTCCAGGTGATTTCCAATCACGCGCAGCGTTTCCAAGACAAACGCGCCGGTTCCGCAGCACGGATCTAAAATCGTGACCTGTTCATCGGCCAAACCGTCTTCGATTCCGAGTTCGCTTTGCAAGGCGCGATGCACGCGCTCGACCATATAGGAAACGATTTCGGGCGGCGTGTAGTAAACGCCCAGGTCTTTGCGAAGAATCGGGTCGAAGGCTTCGAGAAACGGCTCGTAAAAATACTGAATCGCCGAAGATTGGCCCCATTTCTCGAAAAATCGGGTTTGGTCAACATCGTTGAGGCGCGCGGTGGCGAGTTCGAGCAGAGTTTCGAGTTCTAAAAGGCGCAGATTTCCGACTTTGACGAGTTCGGAAAACAGCGTTTCAATCATCGGGACATGAAGCGAATACTGCGCCATGCGCCAGTTAAGTTTTTCGTGGGGCGCGGTCTTGACGTGTTCGAGCCAGGCGGAAAAAAGGCCATAAAACAGCGTTTGCACGAGTGTTCCGCGAAAAAAATGGTCGCCGCGCGCGTTTTTTTCGGCTTCGGAAAGTTTTTTTCCGGGTTTATCAACGGCCTGAAATTTCACGCCGAGGGCGTTTTCGAGCGCGGTTTTCAGCGGCGCCAAATCGTCCAGCGGCACGCTTTCGAGCTGCAAGCGCGCCTGGCGCGCATAAGAGGCCAGCCACGCCGCGACATCTTGGGGCGATTGCAGCGGCGCGCCGCGCAAGAGGGCGCGGCGCAGAAATTCGAGGAGTTCTTCGCCCTTTTCCTGGGCCACGAGTTGGGGATTGGCGCCAAAAATCTGATTTTTTTCGTCGAAGAGCGAAAACGTTTCGAGCGATTGGACGGCGCCGTTTTCGGCGCGCGTCAACACCTCGAATTGGCGGTAGTTGGTGACCAGACACAAGCCGTAACGCGCGAGATATTTGGCGACTTGCTCGGAGTTTTTGAGCGTTTCGAGGTCGTGGTCGTCGCCTTTGACTTCCAAAACGCCGCGTTCGGGCGTTTTTTCGCGCAGAAAACGGATTTTGGCGGCGGAAACCGAATCGGACTCGGCTTCTTTTTCGAGGGTTTTGCGTTCGGAAAGCGTGAAAAAGCCGCCGTCGGGGATGCCGGCTTTGCCGCCGGAAATGTTGATGACACAGTGAACGGCAGGTTTGAGCGATTTTCCCACGCCGCTCAGAAGTTTTTCGAGCGCGGGATAGTAGGAAGTTTCTTTAACGGCCAGACCTGAGGAATGAATTTGCGCAACGTCGGAAATGTAGGAGGCGACCAGGTGCATGGCCGCGCAGTTTGCAAAAAAAGCGACTGAAGTCGCAGCCAGTGGGAGCGTCAACCTTCGTTGACGAATGCCCCCTGTCAGCGAAGGCTGACAATCCCATTGGCTGCGACTTCAGTCGCCTTTTTCCAATTTGGAAGGACGCATAGCGATGCATCCCTACGGGTTGTTTTGGTTTCAGCCTTTGAACAAGCGCGCCAGGAATCCGCCGCCGTTTCGACTTTCGTCGGCGACCAAACTCACGCCTTCGTGCCCCAGAATTTCGAGCGCGAGCGCGTTGATTTGTTTGGCGATGGGCGTTTGCGTGTTGTAAATCACGAACGGTTTGCCTTCGTTGATGCTTGTCACGACGATGCGGCCATCCGAGGGAATTTTGGTGCGCAGTTTCACGCCCAACACGTTTTCGACATCGGCGACCGAAATTCCGACATCGGAATTGGCGCGATTGAGCACGAGTTGAATTTTTTCGGGCGCATAAAGTTGGCGCAGCATCTCCAAAGCGGTTCGCGTTTTGTGCAGCGCCAGCAAATCGAGCGAAGTTAAAAGCAAAATCGTTTGCGAGGCGTCCAAAACGGCGAGCGTTGTGTCCTGGAGCTGCGAGGGCGTGTCCACGATGATGAAATCGTAGTTTTCGCGCAGCGTTTCGATGACCTGCTCGACGGTGTAAACAGTGATGCTTTCGGCGTATTGCGGCGTTGACGGCGCGACGAGGATTTTAAGACCCGATTCGGGATGAAGCGTGAGATATTGTTCTAAAAGTTCGGCGTCAATGCCGCCGTGTCCTTTTTGCGCGAGGCCCGCGATGGTGTTTTGCGGCGACAAATTCAACATCAAATCGATATCGCCGAATTGCAGATTCAAATCAACGAGCGCGATGCGCGGCGGTTTGCCGCCTTCGCCCGCAGCTTTGGCCATTGCGACGGCTAAATTGGCCGAAAGCATGGATTTTCCGGCGCCGCCCTGGGGCGAATAAACCGCGATGACTTCGCCTTGTTTGCGCGCGTGTTTGGTGGTGGGCGTGATAAACGCTTCGCGCTGTTTGAGCGACGTGGTATGAACGCTGCGAATGGTGGAAATGAGTTCTTCGGGCGCGACGGGGCGCATGAGGCAATCGCGGGCGCCCGCGCGCATGAGGCGGCGCATCAAATCCACGTCGGCGCCTTCGATCAGCACGATGACGGCGGTTTCGGGCGAGGCCGCGCCGATTTGGTCGATGACGGAAAGCGAATCGAGGCCGAAAATCGCGCCATCGAGCAGCACAACATCGGGGCGCAATTGGCGCGTCAAATCGAGGGCCGCGCGCCCGTCGGAGGCTTCGCCAACAATTGAAATTTGACTATCGCGTTCGAGCTGATAGACCAGCTCTTGGCGCGAGGCGGGTTTGGCATCGGCAATGAGAACAGAAATAGCCATGAATTCGTGGGTGGGTTTTCGCAGTTTAGCGGTGTAATGGAAAGGTTTTCCCCGTTTTTAGAAGCAACAAAAGTGCCCTTCTCGCACCTAATTTAAGTTTCAAAGTTATCTACGGCGCCGTCTCAAACCTTATTTGCGGCCTTTGCGGGGCGATTTCGCACACCCGCGCTCTGATTTTCCGGCGGTTTCTTTTGCCAGTCGAAATTTGAGAAGTCCAAACAAAAAAATTCGCCCGCACAGAAGAAACTGTGCGGGCGAAATGGAAAGGTTTGGACGCATTGCCACGCGACCTTACTGCCGGGTGTTTTGGAACAAAATGGCGTTCGATTCCTGACGGCTGGGAAGTGCCGGATAGCCGGGCGCCGCGTTGACTTTGGCTTTGGTGTCCATCGTGGCGGGCAGCGCTTCGATGCGCGGCGTCATGAAAATCGCCAGTTCGGTTTCGTTGTTTTCAAAGCGCTTGCTGCGAAACAGCGGGCCGATGATCGGCAAATCGCCCAGAATTGGCACTTTGGAGGTGCTTTGGCGTTTTTCGTTGGTCATCAGGCCGCCCAAAATCACGGTGTCGCCGGGGCGCATCGTCATCGTGGTATCCACCGAGCGCACGGTTTCGCCGGGAATCAGCGCGCCATTGAGGTTGATTTCAAAGGTGCGGTCAGGCTGCGTCACGTCGGCGCGAATCTGCAAAATGATGGTGTTGTCGTCGGTGACGGTGGGGCGCATCGAAACGATGACGCCATAGCGACGAAATTCGACGCTTTGTCCGGCGGCGCCGTTGGTGGCCACCGCTGAAGGCACAGGACGCTCGCCGCCCAGCGTGATTTGCGCCGAAGTGCCTTCGAGCGCACGCACGTTGGGTTGCGCCAAAATGCGCGCGTCACCTTTGGTGGCCAGAGCGTTGAGCCGCGCGCGGAACGGGTCAATGTTGGAAAATCCGCCGGTTCCAATGAATCCGTTGCCGCCCAAAAAGATTCCCGGATTGAAAGTGGGATCAATCACTCGCTCGACACTGCTCGAACCGTCGGCGCCTTCCGAAATCGTTTCTTCGGTGAGCGCCACCGAGCCGAGTTGCAGCCCCAAATCTTTGAGCGCGGTGCGCGAAATTTCGACGATATTGGTTTCGACGGTCACGTTGCGCACAGTGGCTTCGCTGGGATCGGTGATGCGCACGAAAAGTTGCACGCCGAGCTGCTTGAAATAGCCCGCCACCGGATCATACGACGGCAAATTCGGGCCTTCAAAACCTTGGGGACGCGTCACGGCTCCGCCTTGGCTCGTGCCTCTCACAGCGGGTGGAATCGCATTTTGCGCCACGACATACGAGTAGCGGTTGACGATTTCGTATTCCGAGCGATTGCGCACGTTGCCGTAAATCGCCACGCTGTTGCTCGAAGCGCGCACCGCGTAAACGGTGCGGATGCCAGTCACGCTTTGCAATTTCTGGGTGAGCTGTAAATCTTCGCCGACCAGAAGCGGCACCGTCGAATTGTAGTAGCGCTCATCCGAATCGCTTTGCCCGCGCACCACGATAAACGGAATCACCTGCTGATTCAGCGAAGGCAAAATGCGCAGCAACGCTTCGGCCTCGCCGGTCGAGCCGACTTCGGCTTTGAACGCGATGCCGTTGGGCAGCGGCACCAATTCGATGCTGTCGTTGCCGGTGATGCGGCGCAAATTATCGCGCAGCCCCGATTCGGGCGAAAGGTTGACGGCGCCCGACAAAACCGCATCAATCGAGGGCGCGTTCGCGTCGGCGTAGAGCGACGAAACGACGCGTGGCACGTAAAACGAGGCGGTTTCGGCGGCGCCCGCTACTTCGGCGGGGTTGCGCACCGTTCCCGAAAGACGAGCCACGAGCGAGCCATCGGGAACCTTGGAAACCAAAACACGAATACGCGGATCGTTGAGGGCCGCTGAAATCGCGTTTTGAACGGTTTGCGGCGAACGCGTTTCGAGAGTGGCCGCGCCGCCTTTGGGCGTGGTTTGCAAACGGTAGACGTTGGCTTTTCCGACGACATCGCCCGGATAGCGCGAAGTGAAAATCGCCAACGTGGATTGTCCGGGGCCGATGCCGGTGATGGCAATCGTGCGCGCGTTGATGGCGCGGGCGTCCATCACGGCGGGATCGGAGAAAAAGACCGACAAAATGTTGTCGGAAAACGAGAGCAAACGCGCCAGACCTTGCGTAACCTGAATCGTTTGGCGCGCGCTGCTGGCGTTCACGTTTTGAGGCAAGCCCGCGCGCGGTCGGTAATTGACGTTGGGCCGAACCGTCGTCGCCGGAGCGGGCAAATTCGGCGAAATTTGCGGCGCGCGCGCATCGCTCACAGGCGTCGTGACGGTGCGCGGCGCATTGCTACGCACGGGAGCCACTGTTGAGCGTGGCGCGGGCGAGGGCGCTGGAGCCGGCAAAACGCGGGCGGGCGGCGCGGCGGGCAGCGTTGGAATGACGGTGGCGGCTGGCTCCGATTCGGGGGCGTCGGGGTTTGCCGTTTCCTCTTCGGCGGGCAGCGGCGTGGGCGTGGGCAAAGGCGCGCCCAGCGGCGGAAGCGCGGGAACAACCGGCGGCGCGGGAGCGGAAACGCTCGGAACGGGCACGCCGGGCACGGCGATGGTCGGAGCCGGCAAGTTGCGCAGATAATCGGGCAGCGGCTCTTCGTCGGGCGCCGGAGCCGCGACCTGCGCGCTCGCGCGGTGCGTCACGAGTTGCTCCGTCGAAAACGATTGCGCATTTCCCACGCTTGCCGCGCTCGGTTTTGATGAAATTTCGCCAACCGAAAACAGCCAGACGACCTCGTTTTGGCCGGGCGAAGTCACGCGCACCTGAGCGGCACCTTCGCGCAGCGCTTTGATGGCGAGCGAGTCGCCGCGCCGCTCGACGGCAACGTTTTTCTCGCCGGTTTCGATTTTAAACGTCGCGTTGGCGGGCAAGGGAAACAGCGCCGTCGCGCCGAGGCGCAGCGGCATTGGAGCCGCGAAAAGCGAGGCCGATTTTTCGGCGCCACCCGCACGGCTGGCGGCTGCCGGAGCCGCCGAAAGCGTGGGCGCGACCACGAGCAAACCAGCGGCAAGAAGGCAAAGCGGCGGAAAAACGGAGCTGAAAGGGGCGGTTTTCGGGGGTTTGAGCATGACAAAAACAAATCGTCTCGAAAAAGAGGGAAAGCGGGACGGAAATTCTTCGAATTAATCTCTGGGTTTGGGAACGGTTTCGACGCGCACGACTTTGCCATCGGCGTAGATGGGAATGTCGTAGGTGCGCGGCGCGGCGGGCGGCGCGCTCGGCGCCATTTCGCTGGCGGGGCGGTTCATTTCGACGGGCACGTTGGGCACCGGCATCGGCGGCGTTTCAAAAGAAGGACGCGGCGCGAGATCGCGGATGGGAATCGAAGGCCGCGCTGTGCCCGAACCGCTCGCCGCTCGACCGCCCGAAGCCGCCGGACGCGCGTTTTGTGCTTTGCGTCGCTCGGCGTAAGGCGCGATTTGCGCTTTCGTCACAGAAACGGTGCGCGTGGTGGCGCCTGGCGCGCCCGAATCGCTGGCCAGAACAGCTTCGGCGCTGCGATTGGACGGCAACGCGGGCCTGACCAGAAAATCAATGGCGGCGCCCGATTGAATCGCCAGTTGAATGGCCGCCGCCTGTTGCGGCGTCACTTCGAGGGTGAGCGCGGGATCGGGGCGCGGCGGCGCTTGTTGAGGCGCAGGCGTGGGAGTGGGCGTCGGCAAAGGCGCGGGAGCTGTGCCCGCTCCGGCACCGGGCGCATTTGGCGCAGCGGGCGCGGGCGGAGTCGAGGTGATGCCCTGCGCTTTGGGGTCGGCTTTGAAGGGTCCGCGCATCGCAATATTCACTTGCGGGTAATCGTTGCCGAACACGTCAACGGCCAAAACCCGCACGTTTTCCACGATGGGCCGCGCTTCCTGCGACTCGAACGACGCCAAAACGTCCACGAAATTGCCGATGCGCACCAGGCTGTGCAAGGCCGGTTTGTTGATGATGGGCACGACCATCGCGCGCGTGCCGGTTTGCAGGGCGCCCGCGATGCCGGTTTCCGAAATGTGGCCGACCAAATCGTTTTCGCGTTGCAGCGGCGCGCCCGCCGGAATTGGCACGCGCGTGATGAAACCGCTCACCGACGCCATGTCGGTGACGAAAACATCGGTTTGCGGGCCGGTGTAATCCACCATTTTCAGCATTTCGGGTGTGATGATGGAGCGCGCCGGAATGTCAACGGCTGCCACAGCGCGCCGCCCGGTCGAGACGTTCACGGGCTGCGAAAGGGGCGCGGCCTGCTCTGCCTGAGAAACAACGGGGGGACTTTGTGTATTGCGGAGGGTGATGAAAACGCCGTAAGCCAACAATGCAGCAGCTAATACGACGATGCCCGTGAGGATTTTGCGGTTAGAACGCATCGAAAAAACACCTGAAAATGCGTCGCTCGGAAACGGATTTTGCGACGCAACGGAACGGCCCAACAAACTGGACAATTTCAACTGTCGCCAATCACAAGCAACATTGTCGCCAACGAAATTTGGGAATTTCCCGAAATTTCCGGTTTAAAGTTACTAATTTCCTCTGTCCTTTGCACTTCTAAAAACATTTATAAAAGACAAAACCGCCGCATTGTGGAACAATGCGGCGGTTTTGTGGAATGGGCGTGCCCGTTTTTAGAAGCCTTTGGAGGCCATGTAGTTGATGAGGTCGGCCACGCGGTTCGAGTAGCCCCATTCGTTGTCATACCACGAGAAGACTTTGAGGAATTTGTCGCCCATCGTCAGCGTGGATTTCGCGTCAACAATCGAGGAATAGGGGTTGCCTTTGAAGTCCACCGAAACGAGTTCTTCGTTTTCGACGAACAAAATGCCTTTCATCGCGCCATCGGCGGCGGCCTGAAACGCGGCGTTGACGGCTTCGACCGAAACCGATTTTTCGGTGTTGACGGTGAGGTCAACAATCGAAACGGTGGGCGTGGGAACGCGCAGCGCGGTGCCGTGCATTTTGCCTTTGAGTTCGGGAATCACCAGCGAAATCGCTTTGGCGGCGCCCGTCGAGGACGGGATGATGCTTTGCGCAGCGGCGCGGGCGCGGCGCAGGTCTTCGTGAACCTGGTCGGCGATGCGCTGATCGTTGGTGTAAGCGTGAACCGTCGTCATCAGGCCGTTTTCGATGCCAAATTCATCGAGCAGCACTTTGGCGATGGGCGCGAGGCAGTTGGTGGTGCAGCTCGCGTTGGAAATCACGGTGTGCGCGCTCGGATCGTAAAGGTGGTTGTTGACGCCCATCACGACGGTGATGTCTTCGTTTTTCGCGGGCGCGGAAATCACGACTTTTTTGGCGCCGCCGCTGTTCACGTGAGCGATGGCTTTGGTCGCATCGGTGAAAAATCCGGTGGATTCGACGACGACATCCACGCCGTAATCGCCCCATTTGATGTTCGCGGGATCGCGTTCCTTGAAAACTTTGACGGCTTCGCCATCCACGATAAAACCGTCGTCGGTCACTTCGACGGACTTGGAAAAATGTCCGTAGTTGGAATCGTGTTTGAGAAGGTGGGCGTTGGTTTTGGGATCGGAAAGATCGTTGATCGCAACGATGTCAATGTCGTTGCCGTAACGCTCGGTCAGAGCGCGAAAAGTGATGCGGCCAATGCGACCGAATCCATTAATACCGACTTTAGTTGCCATGATTTGTGGGGCTTTTCTCCTGAGCTGGTCCCTTTTCTGACTGTTTTTCCAAAGGGCCTCAATTTTTGCGCGCCGAGTATAACAAAGCCCTTCTCGGCCCAACGCCGCTCCGCTTCAGGCGAAAACCAAACGCCCCGCATCCATGACACAGGGGCGGGGCGTTTGGTGAATTTTCCGGTTCACGGATTTTTCGATTCACGGATTTTTCCAGTCCGGGACTTTTTTCAGTCCACGACTTTGAAACCCAATCCTCGGTCGGTGATGATATAGCGTGGCGCTCCGGCTTCCGGCTCGACTTTTTCGCGCAAACGGTGAATGTAAGCGCCCAAATTCGTCGGATTGACGCGCGCGCCTTTGCCAAAGGCTTCCTCGACGAGTTGCTGGCGGCTCATCATCACGTTTTTGCGGGCCATCAAAGCGCGCAAAAGCGCAAATTCGCGTTTGGTGAGATTGAGCGGCTTGATTTCGCCGTTTTCCAAGCGCAGATAAGCCTCGCGGCGGTCGGCGTTGAGAAAAATCGGGCCAGCGCGCAGCGCCACCGCGCGTGAAGGCTCTTCGATGGCTTTGGTTTTGAGCATCGCGATTTGCAGGCGCGCCGCCAATTCGCTGGAGCGAAACGGCTTCACCAGAAAATCGTCGGCGCCCACTTCCACAGCGGCAATCGCCTCGTCCTCCGAGCCTTTGTTGGTCAGCATGATGACCGGAGCGCTCGTCGTGTAATCGCCTTCGGTGCGCAGCGCGCGCAGAAAATCTTCGCCCACGCCATCGCCGTTGAGTCCCAGCAAGATCGCGTCGGGACGCGCCTCGCGCATTTTATCCAGCGCCGTTTTCGCACTCGTGGCCTGAGAAGCCTCAAAACCGACTTCCTCCAACTGCGTAACGACACCCTGACAGGTCGCTTTGTCATTCGAAACGACCAAAACGTGTTTGTTGCTCATGGTTTGTGTGTTCTGCTTCCTTTCCCCTCTTAATTCCAGATTAAGTAAACAAACGAATTAATTTGTGTCAAGTTTCACAAAACAAACAAAAAATTTTTCAACAATTTTGTTCAATTTGAGAGCTTGACGATGCGTGGAGTCACGAAAACGACGAGTTCAGTTTTCACCTTCGTTTTTTTCGAGGAACGGAAAAGAGGCCCAAACAGTGGCAAATCGCCAAGAAATGGGATTTTTCCGCGCCGCACTTGCTCCTGATCAAGCGTCAGCCCCCCGATGGCGATGGTTTCGCCGTCCTTGACTCGCACGGTTGTGTCGCTTCGCCGCGTCGAAAGCACCGGAAGTCCGGTTTGCAAATCGAGTTCGGTGATATTCGACACTTCGGGCGCCACGCGCGCCGTGATTTCGCCGTTGCCTCCGGTGAGAGGTGTCACGGACAATTTCACCCCGACGTCAACAGGTTGAATGCGGTTCTGCGTTTGGCCGGACTGGTTGAACTGAGTCAGGATGAACCGCTGGGAACCGATAAACAAATCGGCTTTTTCGCCGTTCACCACGACCATTTGCGGCCTGGCACGCACGCGTGCGCGGCCTTTGAGTTCGAGTGCCCGCAGATTCGCTTCAAAGTTGCGCGGCAAAGTGCCGATTGTGTTGTAAGTGAGCGCCCCGCTTCCGACATCCACCGACGCATACTGCGACGCGCTGGGGTTGCCGAGGCGAATGCCCAAATCCAGGTCACTGGTATCCGAAAGCTCGACGGCAATGGCTTCCAGCGCGATTTGCGCCGAAGGCACATCCACTTTTCGCAAATCCGCGCCAATTTTGGCGAGCATTTGCGAAGGCGCCGTCACGACCACCGCATTTTGTTCGCCGTTCACTTTCACATAGGAATACAGAAAGTTCGGTAGCAATCCTGAAACCGTGCCTGCCTGCGAATTCTGAATGCGAAAACTCTCGGTCGAAGAAGCGCGATAAGTCGCCAAATCGGTCGGCACGCCTTCCGAAAGCATTAAAATCCCGTTGATGGGCGACAGCGCCAATCCATAGGCCGCCGCGACGGTGCGAACCGCGCTTTCGGGAGCGACATCCTGCAAATGCAAACTGACGCTTCGTGAAACCGCATCGTCCACCGCGATGGCCAGACCCGATTTGCGCGCGATGGCGGCCATCAATTCGTGAATATCGGCTTTGACGGCGCGCAGTGTCAGCTTGCCGCCAGCGAAATCCACCCTGACGCCTTCCTCGTCGGCCTTGGCCGCTTTTGCATCGTCGCTGCCCGCGCCGCGCGCCGTCGGAACGGTGCGGTCGGATTGAACGGTGAAAATCACGCCCTGCCCGTCCGAAGTGCGCGCAATCGAGCCGCGCATATCTCCGAGATTTTTGATTTCGAGACGCACGCCAATGCCGTTTTGCGCGCCCTGCGGAGTGCGAATCTCGATGTGAGACACCGGATACTGCCCGACATTGATGTAATTTTTGCCCGTTCCGTTGCGCGCATCCGAAAACGTCGCGCCAAAAACGCGCCCGCTCGAATCCGCATCCCGATACTGCAAAATCCCATCTGCCAGAACGGTGACTTGCACACCGTTTGACAAAGATGTCGCACTCACGCTTTTAATTGTTGTGTAGGCCCGCGCCTGAGCGTAAGCAGGGAATTCCCTGTGAAGCAAAGCGCCTGTCAAGAGAAGACAAGACACCCAAAAACGAAAAAAGGAAAATTTCAACATCAAATTTGGAGGAAAAACCTCTGGAGAAGAACCCTTCTCAGGAAGAAAGCCTCGTGGCGCGCACGAGGACGAACAGCTGCCGCTTTTCGCGTTCACGACCGAACGCGGGCAACACTTTCAAGGTTTTGGAGCGGGTCTGAAACGCCAAATCCGCTTCGAGTCCGGCCACCAAAACCGCGTCGCCGCTTTGCAATCGCAGCGACGACGACACTTCGCGCAGTCCAATCGTGGGAAGCCCCGTTACGTTTTCAACCGCATCCACCGTTGAAATGCGCGGCGAAATCTCCAGAAAAATCGCCGATTTTTCGGCGGAATCGCTCGGCGAAGAATCGGTTTTCGAGGAATCGAGTTGCGATGAATCGGATGTCACAGCCGCGCCGCGCGGCGAAACGCGCAGTTCGGCGCCGATTTGCAGCGGAATGGCCTGCGCGATTTGATTTGAGCCGCTTTGCCGCAGCACTTTGACGTAGCGCGTCTGGCCCAGAAACAGCGTGCCTGTCGCGCCCGAAACCACGCTCACGCGCGGCGAGCCGACGAGTTTTGCGCCGCCGCGATTTTGCAGCGCGCGCAGTCTCGCCAGCAGTTGCGCAGTCTGGCCGCTTTCGACGCGCACCGTTGCGAGGCCGCCGACCGAATCGAGGCTCTGGCGGTCGCGGCCAATGCCGCGCACGAACGACCACACGAATTCGGAGTCGCGGGTGCGCGTGAGTTCCCAGACCTGCGCCTCGATTTCAAACTGCGCGCGCGGCGTGTCAATCACGGCCAAATCGCGCGCGATTTTTTCGAGGACGGGCGGCGTCTGAAACGCCAGAAGCGCGTTTTTCTGGCGGTCAACGCGCAAAAACGGCAGCAGAAAATCGGGAAACGTCAGGCGCGCGGCGTCGGGCGAAAGGTGGCGCAAAACAAAGGTTTTCGATTCAAAAAACTCGTCGCCGCGCCCGAAAACAACGGTTTCTCCGTCGAGCGCGGCGCCCAGATTCGCGCTTTTTGCGAGCGTGTCCAAAATCTGCGCGAGCGGCGCTTCAAGAAACAAACTCACGTTCAAATCCTGCACGTCTTCGCGCGCGGCGAACTGCAAATTCGTCGCGCCGCCGAGCGTGGCCAGAAC
>ERZ1066120.1660-NODE-1660-length-12329-cov-5.321085_pt1 | contig 12329 bp, 9 predicted proteins | sample MGYA00382767_ERZ1066120 | MGnify/ENA primary metagenome ERZ1066120 (study PRJEB33369, sample SAMEA5778350) | biofilm metagenome | biome: Industrial cooling water; feature: Water cooling tower basin; material: Biofilm | place: United Arab Emirates | collected... | reverse complement strand
CCACCTTCGTGGCCTGGAGCCTGCGAAGGCAGGCTTTGTATGGTAGCTGAGGCTTCAGCCTCCGGCACTCTCTCCAACTCTCTCAACTCTCAACCTCTCATCAATCAAATCAAGGCCCGAAGAGTTACGCGGCGGGAATCGTCACCAGGCTCGTCGAGCCGGGCCGTTTCCATTGCAAGTAGGCTTTGGCGTCGCTGTCGGCGTCGAAATACTCCATTTTGAACGGCAAAATCTGACCGGCACTGAGTGAAATCGTCGTTTCGTAGCTTTGGTTGCCGCCGGTGCGCCACTGATGAATGGCGCTGTTGGGGCTGCCGGTATCGCCGAGCCAGAGCCGCACGCCGTCGTCGGTGAGCGTGCGAATCGTGTAAACGCCGGTTTCAATCGCCTTGATTTTGCCCGTCCAGCGCACCGAAAAACTGTTGGTGTTCACGCTCGACGCGGGCGCTCCGGTTCCCCAGTTGAAACCGATTTGCGAATCGGTGCGCGTTTGAATGAGCGTGTTGAGGTCGCGGCCATTGAAATACTCGCCCTTCACGCCCGCCGTCAGCGCCGAGGGCGCGCTGCGAAGCGTGATGAGGTCGAGCGGCGCGACGTTTGGAATCGTGCCCACGCCGTTGGAAAGCGTGATGGTGCCCAAAGGTTGCATCGTCGCGCTCGCATTCGAGCGAAACGCTTGAAACGAAAGCGAACCCGTTCCCGAAAGCGCGCTCATGTCGAGCTTGAAATTAAAAGTCGCCGCCGGTTTCCAGTTGTCGCCACTGCTGTTGGCCGGAAGCGAAGTCGTGTTCACAACGCCGATGCCCCACGAACCATCGGGATTTTTGCAGGCCGCCGCGTAAAAAGCGCCTTTGGCGTTGTAATTCATGAACAGCGCCGGATTTTGATAGGCGTAGCGTTCGGGATTGGTGCAACGGTAAAAGGTGCCGCCGCGCTCGAAGGTTTGCATCAACTGCTTCATGTAAGCGTGTTTGAGATGCAAGCGCGCCTGTTTGAGATTGGGGTCGTAAATGCCAATCGTCACGCCCGCCGTCGAGTCGTTGAAGTTTTTGGTCAGCACGCCATGAAAATACATCCAGGTGTTAACGCTGTGGTTGAAATCGCCCATGATGCGCGCGGCGGTTTTGGCGGCGATGGGCGCGTTGGTCGGGCTATCGGGCGATTCGGGGTCGGCGGATTCGGTTTGCCAGTAACGCTTGTCGGGCGCCGAATTGATGTAGGCGTTGGTTTCGGGAATGGTGTTGTTGCCGTAAGAGTGCGACCCCAAACCGCCCAGCGCCGCCCACGCCACCGAATCGGCCTGAAGCGCGGCGAAGCGGTCGAGAATCGGCTGCGAAACGCCCGACCATTCGGGCGCGATGATTTGCACGCTTTGCAAACCGTAGGCGTTGAGCTTGGTTCGCAGCAATTTCACGGCGCTCACGCAGGTCGCCGAAGTCCAGCCATCGGGTTCGTTGTTGATGCCGGTCGTGTGAATCGTCACGCCGTAATCGCGTTTGAGTTCGTAGATGAGCGTGGTCAATTTGCCCATGAACGAATCGAGATTGGTGGCCGAGGGATTGGAATTGTTGTCGAATTGCGGCGCCATGAGCAGCGTGTCCACGCCGCGCGCTCGCAGTTCATCGAGCGCGCGGCTCGCCACAAATTCGCTGTAAAAGCGGCTTTTGAGGCGCGAAACCGGGGGGATTCCATCCGGTTCGGGCGCATCGTCGGGGTGGACGTTGCTTGGTTCGGCACCGACCCACAAGCGCACCGTGTTCATTTTCAGGTCGCGGAACACGGCGTTCATCAAATAGGGCCGCGCGGCCTGACCTTCGGGGGTCGCGCTCCAGGCCGGGTTGGTGTAATTCCGCAAACTCGCGCCGAAACCGGTGAATTTGCGCTGGTTGGCCGTCGTGACCGTGATGGAAGTCGTGACCGGCGTTTGCGCCATCAAAGGCGCCGCGCACAGCAAAAGTGCGCCACTCAAAACGAGTCTTTTCATGGTGAAACTCACGAAATTTGGGTGCAGAAAACCCTCTCCCCGCAAAAAGCAAGGAAAAAATACAAGATGGCTGGAGATTTTTGGGGCGGGGGTTTGGGGTTTGATTTGATTTTTGTTTTTGGATTATTTTTCTCATTATTCTTGGAGGCTTCAGCCTCCGAGAATAATCAAATCCAAACCCCTAATTCGGCCAAACTTTCGCGCCGCCATTGGGTTCGATGATATAAACCGGCGTTTGCGCCACGCCGACTTTGCGGTCGGCGCCGATGGTTTTCATCTCTCGCGCCAAAATATCGAGCGTGACCGCGCCGGGACGCAATTCGGGCAGCACAACATCGAATAATTTGGCATCGAAAACCGGCAGTTTGGCGATGAGTTTTCCGTCGTCTTCGGTGATGATTTGCTCGCCCAAAATGGCTCCGGGCGCGTTGGCGGCGACTTCATCCGTTACCACCAAACCGCCGGTTTTGGGATGGGCGTAAAGCACCGTCAAACGCCCTTGCGGGCCTTTGAAACGATGGGCAAACACGATGAAATCCTTGTTGGGCGAAGCGATTTTGATGGGGTCGGAGCCTTCGATGGCGTAGCGCATCCACAGGTGCGATTGCACCGCTTGAACCGGAATCATCATTTTGGGAATCGGGTTGCCTTCGGGGATGCGGTCTTGCATCCACGAACTGCTGCCCGCATCCCATTTGAAATAGAAAACCGGGTCGGCCTTCAACACGATTTTCTGCGCCGACGAACGCACCATCATCGCGCTGCCGCCCCACTCGCTGAGGCCGCGCCAACGGTTGCGAATGCGGCCCGGTGTGCGCGGATTGTATTCGGGCGCTTTGCGGGCGCGCTCCTCCATTTCCAAATCCGAGGGAATCACGCCGCCGCGCCGTCCCCAGCCGCCGACGCCGGTTTCGGTGTCCCACATTTCGACGTGCTGCAAACCGCGCTTATCGAGCGCCTGACGCAGCAGCGTAAATTTGGAATCAATCGAAACCGGGCCAACCGGCGTGGTGGTTTCATAGCCGTGCGCCGACGCCACATCCATGTATTTTCCGGCGCCGGCGTCCAACACGCCGTTGACCCACCACATATGAAGTCCGCCACTTTGCGAAATGCCCACGACCTTGATTTGCGGCGAGTGCTTTTTGACTTCTTCCCAGACAACCTTGCACATTTCGGTGTATTCGGCGAAGGAAAATTCAACGTCTGGCCCGTGCGCGTTCGGCTCGTTCAGCACTTCGATGGAACCCAATACGCTCGCGTCGCCGTTTGGCGCGTAGCGGTTGAGGTAGGCGCGCAGAAAGTCGCGCAGCATCTGCCAATCTTTGGGCGGCTTCGACATATAAACGCCGCGATACGGTTTTCTGGGCGAACTGGGCAAATCGGGCCGCGAAGTCGCCCAAAGCGGCGTTCCAGCGCAGACCCACAAAATTTTGGCGCCGCGTTCTTTGGGCTGGTTGATGTGTTTGTCCATCGCGGCGCAATCGTATTTGCCCTGGGCGGGCTCCATGTCTCTCCACGACGTGAAAACGCGGTAGTATTTGAAGCCGACGGGCGGAATCGTGCTTTCGCCGCGAGTGTGCCACGCGAACGGCCATTTTTCCGGCAGTTTGGTCGAGTCCACGAGCGGCGAATACGAAAAATGGCGCTGCTGGCGCAAAAGCAGTTCGTCGCGCGCGTTCAAAAGCTCGACGTTGAGCGTGTAAACGCCAAACGGCGGCGTCCACTCCAGCACGACGGGCGTGCCACTTTGCGCCCCAACGGTTTGGGTCTGGGTTTTTCCGGTCAAGGCGTCGAGCCACACAGCGCGCACTTTTCCGCTCCAATTCGCGCCGTTCAGCGAGTTGATTTTCGCCTCGAAACGCGGTTTTTTGGTGTCGTCGAACAGGTTGTAGGGCACGCCGCTCACGACTTCCATCGTCGGAATTTGCGCCACGTCTACGGGCACGAGTCGCGGTTCGCTTTGCACCGACATCTGTCCGGTGCGCGATTGCATCGAGAAAAACTGTCCGGGTTCGAGCTTGATGGGCCGGTCGGAACGCAACTTCGTGACGCGCGCCGGAACCTTGAGCAAATAATGCAAAATCGGCACGTCGCGCCGATTTTTGGCGTCCACCTCGAACGAATAAGCCGCCAGTTTCGCCTCGCGCGGGCCGGAGCCGGTTCGCAGCAAATACGGTTGGGCTTCTTCTTCCCATTCGGTCATGGTGTCGGGCGCCACGCCGTCCCACTCGACAAAATAATATCCGGCGGGCAAATCGGCGGGCATCCGCCAACCGATGGTGTAGTTGCCGCGCATCAGCATCTGCGACTTTTCGTCCGCCGTTTCGCGTTTGAAGGGGTTATGCGGAATGGCGTTGAGCGCGGGCGAAAACGAGCCGTAATCGAACGGCAGTTTCCCGCCGCTTTGCACAAACGAAAGCGGCGCGGCGGGTTTGGGGAGGGAGAAATCGGGTTTGGGAGTCGGAACGGGTGCGGGCGGGTTGGGCTGAGCCAAGCACGCGGAGGCCATCAGTGCCAGAAACGGCACGGCAAAACAGGAATTTTTCATCAGTGGAAATCTGTGGTGTGAACGGAAGCGGTGTGTCTGAATTTCAGTCGTTGGAAATGGTGAAGTTGCGATAGCGGATGTTGCCCGACGAAGGCACGTAAGAATCGAGCATATCTCGCAGATGAACCGCTTTGACGTGGCCATCGCAGAACAAAACATTCGTCGTCTCCAGGTGTCGCCCAAAGATATAATCGTCGGCGCCCGCAGACAACGCGCGCAGATAAGGCGTGCCGCCTGCGGTGCAAGCCATGAAAATATTCTGGTTATAAACGCCGCCAAACGAATGGTTGGTATTGCCGCTTTCCAAAACCCAGTAGGTTTCGGCGGGCACTTCCAGACGCGCCACATTCGTGGTGAAAGTGACGCTGGCGCCGCCATGTGGCACGGGTTGACTGCACGGCGGGCGCAAATTGGTATTTGTGGATTGGTTGTAAACGTGGTTGATAACGTAGGAGCCGTAGCGGTTGTTGGTTCCACCACCGCTTCCATACACATAGCGGCTCTGCCTATCGCTGGGGCAGGTGAAAATCTGCTCGCTTTTCGTGTAAGGTTGGAGCAAATCCATCCATTTCAAGCGTCCCAACGACACGCTGCTATCGCCGTTGGTGCGAATGGCGTTGGGCACCAAAATCTCATCGTAATCCTGAGAATACTGGATGAGACCCAACCCGATTTGCTTGAGATTGGATTGACACGACGAGCGCCGCGCACTTTCTCGCGCCCGACTGAAAACCGGGAACAAAATCGCCGCCAGCAAAGCGATGATAGCAACCACAACGAGCAATTCAATCAAGGTGAACGCTTTTGCCGATTTTCTGAATGCAGTTAATTTCATGGGTTTTTCTCCGACATCTGTCGAAACTCCGCGTTGATGCGATGCACTGATGCGATGCGCTTCAGGCGGACGCGCTCAGCGCGAAACGGGCGCGGTGGTGGCGCCTTCTTGAAACTCGAAGGCCAGCGTGCGGGCCGGAATTTTTGTCGTCGGGTCGGCGATTTTTCGCAGCAGCATTTGCACGAGTTCGCGGCCCATCGCGTATTCGCACGGTGAAAATCCGGTCGTGGGACGCGGCACGCTTTCGCGCAAACCCAGAAAACAGATTTCCGGCGCGCCAAATTGCACAAGCGAAAGGTCGCGCGGCACTTCGAGGCCCAAATCACGCGCGGCCAACAAAGTCGGGTTGAGAGTGGAGTAGCAAACAACCGCCGTCGGTTTTTCGCGCCGCAGCATTTCGCGGATGCGCCCGACGCTTTCGCGGGCGATGATGTCGGCGTCATCGTCGGGGCGCCGCGCTTCCAGAATCGGCGCCAGACCCGCGAGCGCCATCTCGTCGGCGACGCCGCGAAACCGCGCGCGGCCCGAATAGTGTTCGGGCGCTTCGGCGCCTTCGAGAAAGCGCCGGTCGTGCGAATGGTTCAAAAACGCGATGCGCGTGTGGCCCTGCTCCAACAGATGCCGCGCCGCGCGCCGTCCGGCCTCGTAATCGTCGGGGCGAACCGTGTCCCACTGCCGGTCAACGTTGAACCAGACGACGGGCAGCTTGTGCCCTTCAATCAGTTCAAACAAACGGGACGGAATATCGTGGGTGTAATCCACAATCATCCCATCGGCCATCCATTGCCGCAAAATTTTCGGCATCTGCTGCGCGTCGGTGAGCTGCTCGTCGGGCAGGCAAAACAGCGAAAGGTGCAAATCGTGGCGCGCCAACTCGTCGTGAATGCCATTCAAAACCTGCGCGGGCAAAGTCGAATGGTTGGGCCGATTGGAAAGCAGCAAAGCGACACTGCCGAAATTGCCGCTTTTCATCGCCTTGGCCGCGCCATTGGCCTGATAACCCAAAATCTGCGCCGCTTCCAAAACCCGATTGCGCGTTTGCTCCGACACGAACACGCCTTCGGTGCGCCCATTCAAAACGTGCGAAACCGTCGGACGCGAAACACCCGCGTGCTGAGCCACATCGCTCATCGTTACCATTCTGGGGGAAGTCATTTTCGACGCTACACGTGCTATGTAACTCGTGTAAAGAGATTATACCCACCCAAAAACCGTTTCAAACATTTCTGGAAAATTTTCTCAAAAAGATTTGAAATCTCTGGCTCGTCTGCTCGATTTTTTCGTTTTCAACGAAAAATCAAATTTCCACGCAACAAAAAACGGCTCGCCAATCGAAATTGTCGAGCCGTTTTGGGGATGCAGTTTTTATTTGGTGAGTCGCACGTAACCTGGGCCATCGCCGCCCGAAGCGACTTGCCAGCTCGACGTGTCGCCGCGTCCCGCGACATATTGCGCTGACCAGTTGCCGCCCTGATAGGAATTGGGCATTGTGAAGGTGTCGGTTGTTTCCTTGCCGTCGCCGGGCACGGGCAAAACGCCCTGAAACGTTTGGCCTGGAAGCGTATCGCAGGTGTAGACGATGCTTGTCGAGCCAACGTCCACATCGAATTTCGTGAACGAAATTTGTTGGTTAGCACCCGTTGAAGGCACATAACCCAGATCAAATTTCACCGTTCCATTTTTGGTGAAGTTCATCTGCAATTTGTCAACAGCCAGAATTGGAACCATCACGTTGGAGCGGTCTTTGCCGCCTTTGTCACCAAACTGTTCATTCCATTGAACATCGGTGAGTCCCAATCCCTGCTTGGGGCCAGCGCGCAGTTTGTAGCCGTTTTCGCTGGCTCCCTCCAACGCTTTGACGCGAATTTTATAGGGCCGTGTTTCGCCAGAAGGCACGGGAATATCGAAGCCAGGCGGCAAAACCCATTTTTCGTCCGTCGTGGCGTCGTCCGCGTATTCGGCGGAAGCGATGAGGCGTCCGTCCGGGCCAATCACTTCGTAGCGGGTTTTTGTGACGTTTGTTCCGGTGGGAACTGTGATTTTCGGATTGGCAGCGCGCGTCTCGTCGTAGCTATCGCCGCTTTTCGAGTAAGAATCGGGATCGAAAATCTGGACGTGAATGCGTCCATCGTCCGAGAGAAATTTCGAGGAAGGCGTCATCTCGAACTCGTGCCAACCCTGCTTTTCGGTGTAGCGTGGATTGACGGTGCCGTCTTGCAAAAACTGCGTTGACCAGGGGTCGCCAAAATTGTAGTTGGCGAACGGGCCAAAAACCGAGTTGTTGGCGGGCGAAACGTTGGGATCGGCGATGCCATAATTGCCGCCCAAACTTATTTTTTGCGGCACCAATTTCTCGGCCACCGCCGAAGCGCCGACGTTGCGCGAAAATAACACGGCTTGCTCTGGCAGATAAAGAGCCTTCAGCAGCGCCTCGAAAACCGGCGCGAAATAAACATCGGCGTTGCGCCTGACGACAACGCGCACCGTATTCAAATTTCCGGCGCTGTATTGGGGGGTGACAACCACCGTCACACGCGGATCGGAAATCGGAAAATCGTTGAGTCCCGCGTATTCCTGCGCTTTGGGAACGACCTGCGAATTGTCGGTCGTGTTGGAGACGAGCGCGCCCGCCAGAGCCGCTGCATCGGCGGCGCGTTGCGCGCGCGCGCGGATGTTATAGAGATTGCCCAAATCAATCACCATGCCGAGCATGAAGAAAATCACCGGCATCGACAGGGTAAACAATACCAGCGAAACGCCGCGCCGACGCGAACGGACACGGCGAAATCGGTTTTGAGGAGCGCGATTGGAACGAAAAGACATGGCGAAAATCTCCCTGAAGTGCGTCAATTCGCCTCCACCATCATCGTGGTGCTGGTCGTGTAATTCGAACCCAAAAAGCCCGTCGTCACGACTTCGCCGTTAAGTAACTGAATTTTGAAATTGGGAACCAGGAGCTTGGTTCTCATATCGTAGGTAATTTCCACCTTGACGGGCGTTCCTGCCGTGCGCGCGCTTTGATTCGTCGGCGTGATGGAAATCTGCATCGGCGAGGAAGGCGTGTTGACGGTTTTTGTATCAATGGTGGGCGGCGCGATACGTTTGATGTGGTCGATGATGGCTTGGTCGGCGTTGGCTGTCGATGTGGTTTGCACGGCGGCCACGCGCGCGCCTTCGCGCGAAAGATTCCACAGCGCATTGGTCACCGAAAGGTAAATTCCAAACTGCAACATTCCCAGCAAAAGCGCGCAAAACAACACGGCGACGAGCGCAAACTCGACGAGCGCCGCGCCGCGCCGACGCGAACGAAACGCCAAGTGCGAACGAAACGCCAAGTGCGAACGAAACGCCAAGTGCGAACGAAACGCGGGTTTTGCGCGCCGCGAAACGGCTTTTTTCGTTTGGCGGGGGGATTTTTGAACGAAAAACATGATTCACTCTCCGTGAGAACACTTTCTGGCGACACCTCGTGTGCCAGATTTCAGCGACAAAGCCAAGTGCGAATACTTCAAACCTTCGCGTTTAGATTCACACTTTTCGCCACAAGTCAACAACAAAACCAAATTTCGCGGTATTCCACAAATTCGGCGCATCCAACGATTTCGTGAGCCGCGAGACGCCATTTTTTTCCATTCCTGAAACAAATCCATGAAAAACGATTCTTTTTCTGCGCCCGCAACACCTGTCACTTCTCGCTCGCAGCAACTTTTCGCGCAGGCGCAAACGCTTTTGCCGGGCGGCGTCAATTCGCCGGTGCGCGCCTTCAATTCGGTCGGCGGCACGCCACGTTTCATCGAACGCGGAGCGGGCGCCTATTTTTGGGATGCCGACGGCCACAAACTGCTCGATTACGTCGGCTCGTGGGGGCCGCTGATTCACGGGCACGCGCCCGCTTTTGTTCACGATACCGTGAAAAATCAGCTCGATCGCGGCGCCAGTTTTGGCGCGCCGACGGCTTTGGAAGTCGAGATGGCGCGCGCGGTGTGCGAGGCCGTGCCTTCGATTGAGATGGTGCGCATGGTCAACAGCGGCACCGAAGCCGTGATGGGCGCGATTCGCGCGGCGCGCGGCTTCACGGGACGCGCCAAAATCATCAAATTCGCGGGCTGCTATCACGGGCACGCCGACGCACTTCTGGTGCAAGCCGGAAGCGGCGCGATGACGCTCGGCGTGCCCGATTCGGCGGGCGTCACGCGCCATCAAACGCAGGACACCGCCATCGCGCAGTTCAACGACATCGAAGGCACGCGCGCGCTGATTCGGGAACTCGGCGACGAATTGGCGCTCGTGGCGCTCGAACCGCTGCCCGCGAATATGGGTTTGGTCAAATCCAAAGCCGGATTTTTGGAGATGCTGCGCGAAGAAACCGAAAAAACCGGCGCGCTGTTGCTTTTCGATGAAGTGATGACGGGTTTTCGCCTGTCGAAAAGCGGATTTCAAGGCTTGATTTCGGTCAAACCCGACCTCACGACGCTGGGCAAAATCATCGGCGGCGGTTTTCCGGTCGGCGCTTACGGCGGACGCGCCGAAATCATGCGCTGCGTCGCGCCGAGCGGCCCGGTTTATCAGGCCGGAACGCTTTCGGGAAACCCCATCGCCATGACCGCAGGTCTGGCGACCATCAACGCGCTAAGCGACGAAAGTTACGCGCGCCTGGAAACGCTCGGCGCGCAGTTGGAACGCGGAATTCTGGCGGCGCTCGAAGAAACGGGAATTGCGGCGCAGTTTCAGCGGCTCGGCTCGATGTGGACGCTGTTTTTCAACGCCCATCCCGTCGAAAGCTACGCCGACGCCAAAGCGAGCGACACGCAAAAATTCGCGCAGTTTTTCCACGCGATGCTTTCGCGCGGCGTGTATTTGCCGCCCGCGCAGTTCGAAGCCGCGTTCATTTCGCTCGCGCATACCGAAAACGACATCGCTTTCACCGTCGAAGCCGCGCGCCAATCGCTGCAAGAAATCGCCACTTCGTAGGGGCACGGCCTGCCGTGCCCGCTGTTCACGATTTGGGTTTTCGTTTGCCCCAAATTATCGCAGAGCGGGCACGGCAGGCCGTGCCCCTACGGAAAAATTCGGCTCTTAAAATTTCCAGCCGCGCAGAAATTCCAGACTTTGGCGCGCCCACGCGTTTTCGGTTTGCAGCGTTTGCTCGAAATCGTCGGTTAGCGGCGTCCAAAGTTCTAAAATCGCGCTCTGGCACGGGCTGTTTTGCAGTTTTTGCCACACAAATTCCAAATCGAGCATTCCCTGCCCTGCCGGAGCGCCGGTGACGCAAAATCCCATCAAATAAGGCAGACGCGCGATTCGATAATCCTTGATATGCCAGTTCAGCGTGAGCGGCGCCAGCGTTTCGACGACTTCGCGCAAGCCTTCGCCCGCGCCGAGCGAGTTGGCGGTGTCGAGGCAAATTCCCACGCGCGAATCGCCGACTTTTTCCACGATTTCGCGCAGCACGCGCACCGGAAAACGGTCGTGATTTTCGAGGCCAACGCGCACTTCGCCCAAATCGCGTAGCGCATTTTTCAAAACGCCCACAACCGTTTCGGGCGTCGGCTCGTAGTCGCCCTCGTCAATCACGAAACGCAAAATCGGCGCTTCGAGGCGCGTGGCGATTGCGACGTAACGCGCCAAATGCGCTTCGGTGAGGCCGCGCGCGCCCGCTTCAATCGCCACATTTTTGGCCTGCGCCTCGCTCAAAAGCCGCGAAATTTCGTCGTCGCGCAGCGTGTGCAGCGGCAAATTATCGCCGAATTGCACCAAATTCACGCCCCATTCGCGCGCGCGTTCGACAAGCGCGAACGCATCGAGCGGGCGCGACGGCTGCGGAAAGCCGCGCACGCCGACTTCCCAACCGAAAGTGAAAGAACTGAGGCCGAGTCGCATCGAAAATCACCTTAAAAACTTTGGTGGCTCAAGGGGTGATGCAGCGGCACTGCCGTGTATGGCAATCCTCGTCCCAAAAGTGACGCGGTTGCCATTACGTGAAAGCTGCGGTTCAAGGATTGGAAGAGCACGGCAGTGCCGCTGCCTCGAATTTTGAGTCTGAATCGCGTTTATTTGGTGGTGATGGCGCGCACCTGTTCGCGGATGTCGTCCATTTCAAAAATCTTTTCCCAGCCGTCTTTGAACAGCACCGACTGCGCGCGCTGCGAGATTTTATAGGCCGCGTCCGAAAATGTGCCGTTCACTTCGCCGAACAAAACCGCGATTTGGATGCGCAAATGGCCCAGCACGAAATCGCGCGCCGCCGCTTCGGGCACGCCGAGTTCGACGGTTTTGTCATAGCCTTTTTTCACGATTTCGATGCAGGTTTGCGCCAAAGTTTCGACCAGAGCCGGTTCTAAAACCGCCATTTGCTCCAGCGTGATGCGGTGCGTTTTGTCAATTGGCGCATACATTTCCTGCGCGACCGCCACGCCGAGTTCGTAATCGCTTTCGCCGCCGCTCATCAGCGCGCACACGATGCTTTGTTTGGCCGAAATTCCGCCGTAAAAATCGCGGGTCTGGGCCTCGGTTTCTTCCCAATTGAACACCGACGGATGGCACGGATGCGCCACGAAATACGCGATGTCTTCGCGCTGCGCCAACTGCCCATCGAGCGGTGCGGCGGGGTCGAGCGTCATGAGAAGCGCGCCGGTTTTCATCAGCGGCACAACTTCGCGCGAAACCGCGCCGATGGCCACATCGGGAACCGCCAAAATCACCACATCGGCGACCGGAATCGCGCTGTGCGTTTGCGAAGCAACTAAACCGCGCAGCGCCAAACGTTCGAGGCCCGCGTCCGAAACTTCCAGATAACGCACATCGTGCGCGCCGTTTTTGAGGTTGTCCGTCAGACGGCAACCCATTTTGCCGCCCGCGCCCACCAACGCAATCGTTTTCGATTTTTCCATTGTTCGTTCCGTTTTCACTATAGCGTTTCTCAAAAGTGCTGAAACGTCGCGCCCTTCGTCATGCTGAGC
>ERZ1066120.1657-NODE-1657-length-12337-cov-40.999186_pt1 | contig 12337 bp, 12 predicted proteins | sample MGYA00382767_ERZ1066120 | MGnify/ENA primary metagenome ERZ1066120 (study PRJEB33369, sample SAMEA5778350) | biofilm metagenome | biome: Industrial cooling water; feature: Water cooling tower basin; material: Biofilm | place: United Arab Emirates | collected... | reverse complement strand
GCTAGCTAATTGTACTAACCCAGCATCTAATGTACCGTTAAATTCTCCTGATGTTAAGGTGACTGTTTCGGTTAAACCAGTTGTGGAGTTAGCATCACTATCTTTGGCATCATCTCCGATATTGGCTTCGCTGAAGATATAGCCTGCTGGCGATGTAAATTTAACTTGGTAGTCTCCGGGTTTTAAGCTGCTGAAGCTGTAACCACCATTCGCATCTGTGGTGGTTGTGGCGATGACGCTACCATCAACGGGGTTTATTAATTGTACTGTTACCCCTGCAACTCCTGCTTCTGTTGCATCTTGAATACTGTTGTTATTGGTGTCATTAAATACAAAGTCTCCCAAAGATGCTGTTTTGTAGAACCCTGCGTCAATAGTTCTGTTAACTTCTCCACCAACTAAAGTAATAGGTGCAGAGGTCAAATTATTGTTGGTGTTAGCATTGGAATCTAGAGATGTGTTGCCTTGCAGGTATGGACTAACTGTATTAAAGCCTGCTGGTAAGCTAAATTTGACCTGATAGGTACTTGGCAGTAAGGGACCAAACTGATACCAACCCTTCTCAATTTGTGTTGTGTAGGGGTTATCTCCAGTAGTAGTGGCGCCGACAACATTACCATTACCATCAAGTAACGTAACTGTTACACCATCTATTCCTCCTTCGTTAGCCTCTTGAACCCCATTGGCATTTAAGTCATGCCAAACAAAATCTCCAAGACCTGCTGTCTTGACTTCCATCAAGATTGGTTGCAAGTTGGCGCCTTTAACAATTACTCCAAAATCTTGTCCTGCTACTGGTATAAAGTTACTGCCATTGGTTACAGCAAAACTCACTAACGCATCTGCTCTCTGTTGACTGTAAACTTCCAACGAATTGTAGTCTACGCTATCTAATACAGATGTTTCTCCTAGCAGTTTCCAAATGGCTAATTGTACATCGCCCCAAGTGTAGTCAACGTTGTTGTAGCGGTATTTTTTGTCAACTACATTGGCTGCTTCTGTAACGTTATTTATAAGCCAATTGATTTGCTTAAGTTTATTTAGGTATTCGTCTGCTGACGAATTGATTGTCTGTGAACCTGTATAAAGAATACCAGCAGGTACGGTTCCATAGCTAGAATATACATTAGCTTGATTATAAGTACCTTTACGAATCGCAATAGTACTATTAACACACCAAGCGTCATAAACGCCATTCAGTTGTCCACCATTAGTGATAGTGACATTTATATAACTGGGCAAAAGAGATGCCGTAGTTGTTGATGTGTCGTAATCGGTAATGATTTCTGTTGTTGTAGTTGGTAATGTTGAATTAAAAATTGAAAGATTGTTATCTGCCATAACTTCGGAAGCCTGGTTTTTTGTTATGTATATAGCTTTACTATTTCTGCTCAATAAAAAAAGCGTAATTTTGCTGAAATAGTAATTTGAAGCTATTTCACAATTTTTTTACACAAACTTAAACATCAAGTCATCTAACAATATATAGAGGTTTGATTTATACAGAATTAAGAAATAGATTTAAGATAGAAGCCTTTAAGAATAAGGAAAGTTAGTGTTGTGGGTCTTAAATTAAATAAATTTTTTATACTTGACGTAGTTTTTCTCAACTTTATAAAAATGATGAAGAAAGCTTAAAAAGGGTGGGTTAGCTACTGAGACTGTCCTGAGAATAGGAAACTTTGAATGAGAACAGTATTAACAAGTATATTTGCTAACATGTTCAGCAGGAGTATAGTCATAATAAAGAGTGGTGCGTGACGCTAGAGGTATTGTAACTACGTTGAGAGTTTTTCGTGCCATTCCACCCTACTATGACATTAATGGAGGGTCGGTTTTTTTGGGTTGTTATGTGGTATTATTGATGGCTGCGACACTCGCGATAACGTCTTGGCATACTGGCGCCAACCGAAGGCGCATGGGTCGATGTTATACAACGTGAGCATTATGTCTTTTTCAACACTTGGTTTATCGAATGAAATTATCCGTGCTGTAACTGAGCTAGGATATACGCAACCGACACCGATTCAAATGCAGGCAATTCCTGCTGTAATGAAGGGAAATGATTTATTAGCAGGTGCCCAAACGGGTACGGGGAAAACCGCGAGTTTTACTCTACCTTTATTACAGCTATTATCTGAAAATAGCCATAAAAACAGTCAAAGCGAAGGATACCCACCAATTCGAGCATTAATTTTGACACCAACGCGCGAACTCGCTGCACAAGTACAAGAAAGTGTTTATCAATATGGTAAATATCTAAATTTGAGGTCGATGGCAATGTTTGGTGGTGTCAACATCAATCAGCAAAAACGACGCTTGAGGAATGGTGTCGATATTGTGGTTGCCACACCTGGGCGCCTTTTAGACCATGTGCAGCAGGGTACAATTAATCTATCAAATATTGAGTTTTTAATATTAGATGAAGCCGACCGAATGTTAGATATGGGCTTTATTCGCGATATACGTCGTATTTTGAAGCTTTTACCTAGAAAACGGCAGAATTTACTCTTTTTTGCAACGTTTTCTGACGAAATAAAAGGACTTGCTGCAAGTTTACTTAATCATCCGACAATGATTGAAGTGGCACGTCGTAATGTTACCGCTGGTACGGTGACACAAAAAGTATACCAAGTTGATGGTAATAAGAAGCGCCAATTACTATCTCACTTGATTAAACAAGACAAATGGTATCAAGTACTAGTATTTACGCGCACTAAGCATGGCGCCGACCGTTTGGTTGAACAGTTAGGTCAAGACCGTATTCAAGCGTTGGCAATTCACGGCAATAAAAGTCAGTCAGCTCGTACATTTGCTTTAACGAAGTTTAAAAACGGTAATTTACAAGTACTAGTAGCAACAGATATTGCCGCAAGGGGTCTTGATATTAATGAATTGCCCCATGTCGTCAACTTCGATTTACCCAACGTCCCATCCGATTACGTTCATCGTATTGGCCGTACTGGTCGTGCTGGTGCTTCAGGTGAAGCTGTATCGTTGGTATGTCCCGAAGAATCTAAGCTATTGGCAGATATTGAAACACTAATCGCGATTAAATTGCCAAGAGAAACAATTATCGGTTTTAGTTCTAACCCAGAAACTAAACCTGAAAAAACTCCAGATAAACGCAAAATGCAACCTAAAGAATTTAGTCAACGTACAAACCGAGTCGGCGCCAAATCAGGTACAAAAAAACCAGGAACACGCGGTAAAATCAAACGAGAGCGACCAAAGTAAAACATCTTCTTGTGTCATGCTGAGGAACGAAGCATCTTCTTGTGTCATGCTGAGGAACGAAGCATCTTTTTGTGTCATGCTGAAGAACGAAGCATCTTTTTGTGTCATGCTGAGGAACGAAGCATCTTAAAAGATTTTGATAATTTCTCTTTTATAAACGTACTGAACACATTAAGCCGATTGCTACAATCAAAAAAAGGGAGATAATGATGTTCGACAAAGTGCAAAATTAACTTTGAAAGATGCTGCTGCTTCGTACCTCAGCATGACAAGTAGCACTTTACAGTTGGAGAGATGCTTCGTACCTCAGCATGACAAGTAGCACTTTACAGTTGGAGAGATGCTTCGTACCTCAGCATGACAAGTGGTACTTTACAGTATTTGTGATAGGAATTTGCGGGTGCGTTCTTGGGTGGGGTTTTGGAAAAAATTAGTAGGGGTTGCTTCTTCGACTATTACACCAGTATCCATAAATATTACTCGGTCGGCGACTTCACGCGCAAACCCGACTTCATGGGTGACGACGACCATTGTCATACCATCCGCAGCTAATTTTTTCATTGTCTCTAAAACTTCACGCACCATTTCGGGGTCGAGTGCTGAGGTTGGTTCATCAAATAACATAACTTTGGGTTGCATAGCTAAAGCTCTTGCGATAGCAACCCGTTGTTGTTGTCCACCCGATAGTTGTCCAGGATATTTTTGTGCTTGTTCTAATATTCCAACTCTTTCAAGCAACTGCATAGCAACTTCATTCGCTTTCGCTTTCGACCATTTTCTTACCCATATCGGCGCCAGTGTAATATTATCGAGTACAGTTAGATGTGGAAACAAATTAAACTGCTGAAACACCATCCCCACTTCTCTACGAACAGCATCAATATTCCGCAAATCATCACTCAAAACAATACCATCAATTTCAATACGTCCCTGCTGATACTCTTCCAAAGCATTAAAAGTACGAATAAACGTAGACTTTCCAGAACCAGACGGACCCATAATCACAACAACCTCCCCCCGGTGTACCGTCAAACTCACACCCCGTAAAACCTGAAACTTCCCATACCACTTTTGAACATTCTCAGCAACAATAACAACGTCTTGCATACTCATACTCTCTTCCTTCCTCTCTTCCTTTGTGTCCTTTGTGGTTAAATCAAAAAAATCTAAACTTTTTCCAAACGTTGAGAAACCAGAGACATCGAATAACAAAACACCCAATAAAGCAATCCAACAAACAAATAAACCTCAGCATACCTATTCAAAAACTCCGGTTGAGCTAAAATAGACCGAGAAATACCCGTCAACTCCAACAATCCAACAATAGATAACAGCGAAGTATCTTTAAACAAACCAATAAACTGACCTACCAATGCAGGAATAACCGCCCGTAAAGCTTGAGGTAAAATAATTAGTAACATAATATAGATACTATTTAACCCAATAGCCTTACCAGCTTCAAACTGTCCACGAGGTATAGACTGAAGACCACCTCGAACATTCTCTGCCAAATAAGCAGCACTAAATAAAGTCAAACCTGCAATACCCCGCAACACCCTATCCAAAGTAATATCATCGGGTAGAACCAAAGGTAACATCACCTGAGCGATAAACAAAATTCCAATTAACGGCAATCCCCGCACTATCTCAATATATAGGATACAAAAATTTCTTACCACAAACAACTTACTCTGGCGCCCTAAAGCCAAAAGTACACCCAAAGGAAACGAAATAACTATACTAGTTACAGCCATTACCAAAGTTAACAGTAAACCGTTCCATAAATTACTGTCTGCTGCTTGTAGTCCCAAACCACCACCAATTAACCATAGAATCACAGAAAAAGATATTGCCCATGCTAATGGTAGCCACCTATTTGGTATTTTCTTAACCAAACTCCCTATAGTTACACTCGTTAAACCCAAAATAATAAATATTGATACCCAGAGTCGCCAATACATTTGCTCTGGATAACGACCGACTAGAAATAGCTGTAGGTTGACAGCAATAACTTTCCATTGTGCGATAAACAATATCCAGCTAAAAATAGATTTGGCGCCCCAAACAAGCAAAAATACACAAACAATAGTTAAAATACTATTGTACCAGGTGTCAAATAAATTTTTCCGCAACCATTTTATAATTTGATTTTGATTCACTTGCTTATCTTTCCTTAAGTTGAAAGGAACGGTTTAATGTGTTCATTGTTAAGGAGATAGTCAAACTTATAGTTAAATAAGTTATCATAATTAACAACATGACTTCTACTGCTTTACCAGTTTGATTAAAAGTGGTAGAAGCAACGAAGTAGATATCAGGATACCCAACTGCAATAGCTAAACTAGAGTTTTTGGCTATATTTAGATATTGACTAGTTAAAGGTGGAATAATTACCCGTAAAGCTTGAGGAAGAATTACTAACCGCATTATTAACCCTGGTTTTAAACCCAAAGCACGTGCAGCTTCCCATTGTCCTCTAGCAACCGACTGAATACCTCCTCGAATAATTTCTGCAATAAACGCACCCGCATATAATGTTAATCCGAGAATTAATGCAGATAGCTCTGAAGAAATTTCGAGACCAAAAGGTAATTGTGTACCTTTGTTATTAAGATTGATTAAGCCAAAGAAAGAAATTTGATTTTCAAGTTTTGGCAAACTGATAAAAACGGCAAAATACCAAAAGAACAATTGTAAAAGTAACGGTGTATTCCGTAATACTTCTACATAAACCAAAGCTAAATTACGTACCAACCAATTAGTCGATAATCGAGCGATTCCAACAACGGCGCCTACAATTGTTGCTAAAATGATTCCAATAATAGAAACTCGTAGTGAATTTAGTAGTCCAACTAGTAACGCACGATAATAAGAGTCAGTAGGGTTGTAAGGGATAAGAGTTTCACCAATATCAAAAGAAGCTTGCGATTGTAAAAAATCAAACCCAAAGCCAATTCCCAATAGTTCTAAATTATACGTCAGGTTATCCCATAAGATAAATACGACAATGGCAACGGTAAAAACAGAAATTAATTGAGCGGCAATGCTTAGAAATTTTCGATTACGCCAAAAATGAGTCATAATAAATGTTCAATGTGTGATAAAAAATTACCGGAAAGGTGGAGCAAAGAGAATTCCACCTTGGTTCCAAAGCTTATTTTTACCTCTTTCCAACTTCAACTCCGAATTTTTACCTAAATTGCGGTCATAAACTTCGCTATAATTACCCACATGTATAATAATACGTTTTACAAAATCATTAGAAAGTCCGGCGGCTTTTCCTAAATCACCTTCTGTACCTAATAAGCGCTTAATTTCTGGATTACTACTATTTGTTAACTGATTAACATTTTGAGAATTAACACCCAATTCTTCGGCATTAATCAAACTATTGATAGTCCATTTTACCACATCAAACCATTTAGTATCACCATTTTTAACAGCAGGTGCCAAAGGTTCTTTGGATATCAATAAATCTAAAACTGTATGTTCATTCGGTTTAGATAAAGTAGTGCGTCGAGAAACCAACTGCGAACGGTCAGAAGTAATAGCTTCACACCGACCTTGCTCATAAGTAGTAAAAACAGTATTAACATCTTCAAACACAATAGGTTTATAACTAATACCTCTTTGTCGCATTTGGTCGGCTAAATTTTGCTCGTTGGTAGTTCCAGTTTGCGTACAAACAGATTTACCTTTGAGGTCTTCCAAGTTTTTAATATTACTATTTTTCCTAACCATAATGCCTTGACCGTCGTAAAATATCACAGGTGCAAACTCCATACCAGTAGAAGTATCTCGACTAAAAGTCCAGGTGGTGTTACGACTTAATATATCAACCTCACCTGTTTGTACAGCAGTAAAACGTTCCTTCGCGTTTAAATTACGGTATTCAACTTTTTTCGGGTCATCGAATATGGCAGCAGCAATAGCACGACACACATCTACATCCAACCCTGCATATTCCCCGTTTGCCTTTACAAAACTAAACCCAGGTAACTGTCCACTAACACCGCAAACAAGTTTACCCCGACTTTTAATTGTATCTAACCTACTTATAGTAGTAGTATTACCACCTCGCAGGCGCCTGCTGCAAGCAGACATTGAAAGCATTACCGCTAAAATAGCAAATAATAAATACCATTTTCGATTCAACATTTATCCAACAACTCCTTTATGAGTATGTTAATAACTTTCTTATAGACCAAGAATATTACTATGATTTACTCTAATTAAGCTGGGTTTTTATGCAAAATCTCGTAGGAACCTCGTTTCTTGTTCGGCATCCTACAATGAAAACGACGATTTTGCGCTCCTATTCCAAATTTATAGGCATAAATCTCTCTTTTTTCAAGCATTGTACGTGTCAGTATAATATCTGTCACAAGTAACTATATATGGGAATACAGTTATATTATTTTGATTTTAACTAGCGTATTTGGGGAGGCGCCTTTAAAGTACGCGGTATCATGTTATTAGTAAGGAAAAAAAGAGAATGGCAGCTAACCAACAAGATTCAGTCGAAACCAGATTGAACCGTCTTGAAACCTTATTTGCAAACGTAGGTGAGATGGTAGTAGCGCAGAATAGCGCTATTAATACCTTGACAGAAAGGATGACCAACGCTATTGATACTTTAACTGTGAGGATGAATCAGCAAAGCAACGCTATCGACACCTTGACAGAAAGGATGAATCAGCAAAGCAACGCTATTGATACTTTAACTGTGAGAATGAACGAGCATAACGATACTATTGATGTGTTGGTCGAAAATATTAAAGAGTCGAATGAGAATTATCGTAACCTAAGCGAACAAACATATCTTAGATTTAGAGAATTATCAGAACAAGCTGCTGAGGATAGACAACAAGCTGCTATTGATCGTCAACAGGCAGAGCAAGACCGTCAAGCTTGGCAAGAAGAGTCACGGAGAGTGTGGGAATATCTTTTAGGGAAGCAAGGGACGTAAAGAAACTAGGTTTATATAGAAAAAGGCGCCTTCATTGAATTAATGGCGCCAACTTATGTTATAGAAAATATAATTACTTGTTGGGTTGAGGTGTCATACGCAGGTAAGGTTTAATTTCTTGATAACCTTTGGGGAATTTTTCTTTGAGAACTTCGGGGTCTTTAAGGGAGGGGACTATTACACAGTCTTCACCGTCTTTCCAGTCAGCTGGTGTTGCTACACTGTAATTGTCGGTAAGTTGTAATGAGTCTATTACACGCAAAATTTCGTCAAAGTTACGTCCTGTACTAGGAGGATAGGTAAATGATAGACGTAATTTTTTTTCTGGATCGATTACAAATACAGAACGTACCGTTACTGTAGCTGCGGCATTTGGGTGAATCATATCGTAAAGTTCTGAGACTTTACGGTCAGGGTCAGCCAAAATAGGGTAGTTGAGTGATGTGCTTTGAGTTTCTTCAATATCACCTACCCAACCGTTGTGTGAGTCAACGTCGTCTACACTAAGGGCAATTGCTTTAACGTTACGCTTATCGAATTCGGGTTTGAGCTTTGCGACGGTTCCTAGTTCTGTGGTGCAAACTGGTGTGAAATCGGCTGGATGCGAGAATAAAATTACCCAGCTATCACCTGCCCAGTCGTAAAAGTTGATTTCACCGTGGGTTGATGCTTGAGTGAAGTTTGGTACTGTATCGCCTAAACGGAGAGCCATGAGAGATTCCCTGTACTTATGAAGCCATAATGTCTACTTAAAGCATCATGCCATAAAACCCGGTATTCCGACTGGACTAACGCTGTATATTACAAAATTTTAAGTATTTTTTCAACTTGTTTGCATTTTGACATATTACTTGAGAAACCAAGAAACCAGGTTTCTGGGTTTTTGTCAAGCATTGCGAATCATCCAAATTAAAGCAGAAAGAATAAAATCTATGGGAGGAATGGGATATTCTGATAAATCAAAGGTTACTGTGTTTTCTTCGAGCTTCATAAATCGCCATTGAGTACCACTAGTAACACTTCCATAAATAGTATTTACAGATTTATTTTTCATTTTATTAAATCGTTGGGCAGCAACCATTTCTGCTACACACTGTCCAATTACAGACCTTAAATCTGATTTTTTTGCCTCTACAATTACAACTGCTGGAGCATCAATTTCTATTAGTTTAGGTGAGCAACTCAGCAAAAAATCACATCTCCCGTTTAGCCCTACTGAACTATCAACATCAAACTCTTCTCCAGAAAAAATTCCAATTTGTTTTTCTAACATTTTCCATACTTCTATTAGTATAGGAGAAATAATTAATTCTGAGCGAACTTTTTCGCTACCAGTTGCGATGGCAATTGGTAACACTTCTTCTAAATACTCTACAAGTTGTTGGGAAGGTTTGATTAGTTCGATATCGGGAATAAATCTCCTTCCTTCAACGGTGGTTAAACCGAAAGCTTCTTCTGATGAGTGTGATTGTTGTAAATTCGCTGTATGGCATATGTTTTGAGGGATAATTGGTATATAGTTATAGTAAACTTTAATTTAACCAAAACCCTCAAACACATTTGTTATGCTGTTTTAATTGGGATAATGCCTTTATCGAAGATTTGATTGTCGGTTCCTATACCTGATATTTCGATTTTATCTGCGTATACTTTATATGCGGCAAAGCTAAGTTTTTCTGCTGAATAAGCTGTCCATTCGTTTTTTCCTACGGGACGAGTTCCGGCGCCTCCTCCACAAATTAAATATGTAGTACCATTAATGGCGATGGTGCGTTCGTAATGATGTTCGTGTCCGTTAATATAGAGTTGGACGTTATGCTTGGTAAAGATGGGTGTGAAGGCTTTGATAAATTCTGGGTTGCTTCCATATACTCCCGATGCATAAATAGGATGATGTCCATATACTATCTTCCAAGGCGCCTTTGATTTACTTAGTTCTGTATCTAACCAAGTTAGTTGAGTTTTAAAGTCAGCATTACCGTTGGTATCAAGCACAAAAAATTGTACTGAACCACGATTATAGGTATAATAGCGTCCTCCGTAGTTAAATGCAGCATATTTTAACTGTAAGTCACCATTGGCAGTTCTAATATCATGATTACCTAAAGCGGCTTGGAATTTAACACCTTTTTTTAGTAGGTCCGCATAAGGACGCTCGAATACTGCGTTGATTTTTTCGATTTCGCCATTTGTATAGATATTATCCCCTGCTAACACAACTAAATCGTAAGGATTTTGAGAATGGTAGTTAGTCATGGCTTTTGCTACCGCATATTGTCCATTGTCACCTGTACCTGTATCTGCCACAGAAACAAATTGATACAATACTTTGCTATCAGATACAACAGGTTTGGTAACTTGAACTGAGTTATTATTCCGCACTTTTATTGCTGTAGCACAACCTGCAAAAGCAGCGGAGATAGTACCAACCGTGCTGAGAAATAGAAATTTACGCCGTTTGAGCTTCATAATAGTTGATTATAAATGTACATAGTTTAGCGAAATTGAATTGCAGAACAGTGCTAAATTAGGGCAAGGGTTGCAGCAATGTTGATTTGCACCCTGAATTAAAAGTTCCATGTCCCAAGATAACCCAACCCCCCAACCACCAAACTCAAGAGGTCGTCAACAACGTTACCAGAGACGACTACCATTTTGGAAGGTAAAAATTATTCAATTTTTGCGAGGAACTATCGGAGTTTTAGAAACGACGGTAGTAAAACTCGAAGACCCATCATCAAGAGTGGGGGAGGGTATTGTCGCTGCTTTAACTGGGATAATTGCTTTTGTTGCTGTAATTGTTGTATGGACGACTTCATTTTTTAATAGTAAACCAGCACCTCAAATTGCAACGGTTCCACCAGAAACACCACCTGTCACCGTAACACCCGAACCTACACCAACTCCATTAGTCGAACAAACACCTTTACCACCCATTGCAGAAACGGCAAAAGAACCACAAGTTGAAGAAACACCCATCGCAGTAGAAACACCTGTTGCAGAAGAAACTCCAGAACCGACACCAACACCAACACCAACACCAGCACCGGAATTTATACCATTAACACCCGAACAAACACTTATAGCAGCAATCGAAAATAAAGTCTCACAAGTCAGTAATAATACCTTCTCAGGAATAGTAAAATCAATCAAAGCAAATTTTCGTAGCAGTAGTTTAATTGTCACAATAAGTGATGATTGGTATACGCTCAAAAAATCGCAACAAGATAAATTAGCAGCAGAAATGCTCCAACGTTCGCAAGAATTAGATTTTACCCATTTAGAAATATTTGACTCTCAAGATAAACTCGTTGCTCGTAACCCAGTAGTTGGTAATGAAATGATTATCTTTCAACGTCAATTAACTTAAATGTCATTCTGAACGTAGTGAAGAATCTCAGTAGAAGTTAACACCGAAACAATATTTTCAAAATACTGATGGTAAGATAACATCCAGATTTTGATTAAATTAATAGTTATCTTATGTCTAAGCACGCATCTAAAATTGGTGGTTATTGGGAAGCTGTTTGGGGAAGTATCGCTGGTTCTGTAGTCTACTTTATTATTGGTAAAATTATATATTCTACTATTGAATTTCTTTCAAAAGTAATATTTAATTATTCTATGAGCGATATATATTTTAAGGTGATTTTAGCTGTAGATAATATTATTTTAGCAGCATTTATATTTTTTATATTTTTAGTTTTGTCTGTTATTTTCATAGGGATATATCTTTTCGCCAGAGCTATTGGTTGTAGATATGCTTTAACTTGGGGAAATTTTTCTGGCGCCAAACTAACGTGTAAATATTTATTGCGTTTTGATTTAGCGTTTATTTCGCTATGTGTATTGTTATTTATAATACTGGCGATACAATCTTTACTCGGAATAATGCAAGCTGAAATTATACATATAAATTTTTTATTGAGTTATTTTATAGTATCGTTAATTATTCCTTCTTTTTTAGCACGGTGTTATTCAAATTTTCGGTTTTGCAAATTAATGTTGTAGAGACGCGATGTTCCTCGCGTCTCTACATGTTGTGGAATTACATGTTTAAATATTTGATGGCAGATTGTACATCTTTGTCACCACGTCCTGAACAGTTAATTACAATGCGAGGACTTCCTG
>ERZ1066120.1655-NODE-1655-length-12355-cov-8.175935_pt1 | contig 12355 bp, 14 predicted proteins | sample MGYA00382767_ERZ1066120 | MGnify/ENA primary metagenome ERZ1066120 (study PRJEB33369, sample SAMEA5778350) | biofilm metagenome | biome: Industrial cooling water; feature: Water cooling tower basin; material: Biofilm | place: United Arab Emirates | collected... | reverse complement strand
GCGCCGGCCCGGGCGGCGGGGGCGGCGCCGGGGGCTCCCCCGGAGGCGGCGGCGGCGGGGGTGGGGCCGGGACCGGCGCCCCCTCGGGCGCGGGCGGCGCAGGCGGCAACGGCTTCGCCCGCGTCACACATTCTTCTGACGGCAACCAAGGGACTTCAGCGACATGACCGACATCATCACCACCAACGACGCCCTCGCGGCCGCCATCAGGGGCGCGCGGGGCGGCGAGACCCTCCTCGTCGGGGGCGACGACTGGCCGCGCCTCGACCTGTCGGGCCTGCGCCCGGCCGGGCGCGTGACCATCGCCCCCGCCGACCCGGCGAGCCCGCCCGCCTTCCTGACGGCGAGCGTCAGGAACTGCGCCGACCTCAGCTTCGCGGGGCTGCTGTTCGACTACCGCTACAGGACCACGGACAAGGACTGGGTGAAGCCGTTCATCTTCGCGGGCTGCTCGGGCTTGACGTTCCAGGGCTGCGTGTTCGACGGCGACATCGCCACCGGGCGGCCGGAAGCCTACGCCAACGGCTTCGCCTTCGGCTACGGCCCCGACATCGCCGACTGCGCGGGCACCACGATCGAGGGCTGCGAGCTCGCCCGCTGGTTCAACAGCCTGGTCATGCGGCGCTGCACGGACACCGTGATCCGGGGCAACCGCATCCACTCGGGCCGCATGGACGCCCTCAAGCTCACGGGGATGACCCGCGTGCTGATCGAGGGCAACGACATCCGGGACTTCTTCACGTCGCTCGACAGTCCCGACCACTGCGACATGATCCAGTTCTTCACCAACGGCACCGACGCGCCCTCGGTGGGCATCATCATCCGGGGCAACACGCTCGACATCGGGCGCGGCCTCTACACGCAGTCGATCTTCATGCGCAACGAGGAGGTGGACACGGGCCGCCAGAGCTTCGAGGCCATGGCCTACCGCGACGTGCTGATCGAGGAGAACGTCATCGTCAACGCCCAGGCGCACGGCATCACCGTGGGCGAGACGATCGGGCTGACGATCCGCAACAACACGATCCTGCACGCGGACGGCGGCCAGCCGGACGGCGCCGACGCCAGCGTGGAGATCCCCAAGATCAACCTCAAGGACGCCTCGCGCGACGTGCTGGTCGAGCGCAACGTGACCCATCCGGTCTGGAGCATGGCCCAGCCCTGGGGACGGCTGAACACCGCGCAGCCGGGCTGGACGGTGCGCGACAACCTGTTCTGGCAGGACAGCGACCCCGCCGCCCCGGGCCACGTGTCCGCCTACCTTGTGGACGGCTCGTGGCTGCCGGACGCGGACGGCGCGCACCGGCCGCAGGCGCTCCTCGACGGCGCCGTCATGGCGGGCGGCCTGGGGGCGGCCAGGGCGAGGGTGCGCCCGGTCCGCCGGCTCCTGGGCACCATCGAGGTGTGGCGCGAGCCGGACGGCACGGTCACGCAGGGCAAGCTGATCCCGGCCTGAGCCGAAAGGAGCGCGACCCATGACAGCCCACCTGCTCGACCAGTGGGGCCGCCCCGTGAGCCGCGCGGGGCTCGCGAGGCCCGACGGGCGCGCCGGCGTCGCCGGCGTGCGCTCGCCCCTCACGTCCTACCCGGGCGACGGGCTCGACCCCTTGCGCCTGGCCTCCATCCTGCGCGAGGCCGACCAGGGGGGCCCCGTGCGCTTCCTCGAGCTCGCCGAGACGATCGAGGAGCGCGACGCCCACTACCTGGGCGTGCTGGGCACGCGGAGGCGGTCGGTCGCGCAGATCGGCGTGACCGTCAAGCCCGCCTCGGACGCCCCCGCCGACCGCGACCGCGCCAAGCGCGTCCAGGACTGGCTGGACCTCGGCATCCTGCAAGGCGCGCTCTTCGACATCCTGGACGCCGTGGGCAAGGGCTACAGCGTCGCCCGCATCCGCTGGGACGTCTCCGAGGGGCAGTGGCAGCCGGCCGAGCTCGTGCCCGAGGACCCGCGCTGGTTCCGCTTCGACCGCCAGACCCTGCGCGTGCCCGTCGAGGTCATGGCCGGCGGGCAGGAGGAGCCGCTCGAGCCCTTCCGCTACGTGTTCGCCCAGATGAAGGCCAAGAGCGGGCTCACCCTGCGCTCGGGGCTCGCGCGGGTCGCGGCCTGGGCCTGGATGTTCAAGGCCTACACGTCGAGGGACTGGCAGATCTTCAGCCAAACCTACGGCCAGCCGCTGCGGGTGGGGAAGTACGGCGCGGGCGCCTCCGAGCGGGACCGCGACACGCTCTTTAGCGCGGTCGCCAACATCGCCGGCGACTGCGCCGCCATCATCCCGGAGAGCATGACCATCGACTTCGTCGAGACCGGCAACCTCGGGGCTTCGGCGGACCTCTACGAGAGGCGGGCGGACTGGCTCGACCGGCAGGTCAGCAAAGCCGTGCTGGGCAACACCACGACCACCGATAGCGTCGCGGGCGGCTACGCGACGTCCAGCGTGCACCGCCTGGTCCAGGAGGACATCGAGCGGGCCGACGCGCTGGACCTCACGACGATCGTCAACCGCGACGTGATCGTGCCGTGGATGCAGCTCGAGCACGGGCCTCTCCCGGCCTACCCGCGCGTGGTCATCGCCCGGCCCGAGGCCGAGGACCTCAAGACCTTCGCCGACAGCGTGACCCCCTTCATCGACCGCGGCCTGCGCGTCGGCGCGCGCGAGGTGCTCGACAAGTTCGGGCTGTCCGAGCCCAAGGCGGGGGACGACGTGCTGACGGCCCGGGCCGGCCCCCAGGCCCCCGCCGAAGGCGCCGCCGACGGGGCGGAGGCGGGCGCCGGCGGCGCCCCGGGCCAGGCTTCGCGATTTAAAGGGGTGGGAGGCGTTCTTAAACGGGGTGAGGCTGCGCCGGGGGGCGAGAGAGCCCTGCACGCGGAAGGCCCCTCCACGGGCCTCCCAGGGGCCGGCGCGGAGGGGGCCGATCCGGCCGCGCTCCTGGCCGAGCGGCTGGCCGAGACGGCCGACCCGGCGGTGGCGCGCATGGTCGGCCAGGTCGAGGCGATGGTCGAGGCTGCGGGGTCGCTCGGGGAGCTGCGCGAGATGATCGTCGCGGGGTTCGGGGACGTGGACGCCGGGCCGCTGGCCGAGGTCCTGGGCCAGGCGATGCTGGCGGCGCACCTGGGCGGCCGCGTGGCGGTGCTGGCCGAGGAGGAGTAGGTGGCCGGGGCCGACCTCGCCGGCACGTTCCGGTCGCCCTTCCCCGAGCAGGTCGCGGCGTGGCGGCTGCGCCTGCGCGAGCTGCGCCCGTCCTACGCCTGGGACCAGTACGAGCCACAGGCTCATGCCCGCGCCTTCATGGTGGCGGGCGCGACCAAGGCGGACCTGCTGTCGTCGATCGCCGCCGCCGTGGACCGCTCGATCGTCGAGGGGCGCACGCTGGAGGAGTTCCGGCGCGACTTCCGGGAGATCACCGACCGGCTGGGCTGGCCGGGCAAGGCGGGCGCGGGCAGCGCGCGCGGCTTCGCCTGGCGCACGCGCGTGATCTACCAGACCAACATGCGCACGACCTACATGGCCGCGCGCCACGCGCAGCTCCTCAAGGGCAGCTACGCCTTCTGGGTCTACCGCCACTCGGGCGCGGCCGAGCCCCGGCCCGAGCACCTCGGGTGGGACGGTCTCGCCCTGCCGCCCGATCACCCCTTCTGGGCCACGCACTTCCCGCCGAACGGCTGGGGCTGCGGCTGCGAGGTGTCGGGGGCGGACACCGAGAAGGAGGTGCGCCGCATGGGCGGCGATCCGGGCAAGGCGCTGCCGGAGGGCTGGGACGCGCGCGACCCGCGCACCGGGGCGCCCAAGGGCATCGACAAGGGCTGGGACTACGCCATGGGCGCGGAGGAGGCCCGCGCCGTCCAGGCGATGGCCGCGAAGGCGATCCGCTGGCCGACCGCCACGGCGATCGCCTTCATGCGCGACGTCCCGGACGACACCCGCGACCAGCTCTCCTCGGCCTTCCGCCGGCTCGGGGAGCTGCGGCAGGAGCTGTGGCGCTTCGCCGAGCGGTCCGTGCGCGAACGTGGCGGGCAGCCGATCACGTCGCTCCTCAACGACGAGCCCCTGCGGACGCTCGGCCTCGTGACGCGCCAGCAGGCGGAGGAGGTGCGGCGCCTGTCGGGCGTCGACGCCACCCTCTTCGACATCACGCTCGACCGGGATGCGGTGATCCACGCCTTGGACCGCCATGGCACCGAGAGCGTCGAGCGGACCCGCGGGCAGCGCGCCCTGACGGCCGCGGACTTCGCGCGCCTCCCCGAGATCGTCGAGGCGCCCGACCAGGTCGAGCACTCCACGGGCAACAACCCGGAGGACTTCGTGGTCATCTACAGGAAGGTGATCGGCGCCGAGCGCTTCGTCGCCATGTTCGTCATCCGCGGCCGGCGGAGGCGCCTGGCGCTGAAGACGCTCTGGATCGAGAGGGTTGCCGGCGGACCCCGCCCTTGACGCCCTGCGCGTTCCCACACCCCGAGTGCAGTGGGTCGATGCCCGGCCGGCCCGCAGGAGATAGCCATGATCAAGGTCACGCTCAAGGATGACGAGGCCTCGGCCGCGCTGGGGCGCCTCGCCGCCTCGCTCACCGACCTCTCGACGCCCATGGAGAAGATCGGCAACGCCCTGTCGCGCTCCACGAAGGATCGGATGCTGCGCGGCGAGACGCCTGACGGGGGGGCCTTCGCGCCTCGGTCGCCCAATACCCTGCGCAAGTACGAACGGCGTAAGGTGAGCCCTCGGGGCGGGCCGCTCGATCTCACCGGATCGATGATCCGCGGCATCTTCCACCACGCTGGGTCCGACAGCGTCACCGTGGGCTCCAACGCCATCCAGGCCGCCGTGATGCACTTCGGGGCCGACATGGGCGCCTTCGGTGCGAACAGGAGGGGCGGCCCGATCCCCTGGGGGCCGATCCCGGCGCGGCCCTTCCTCGGCCTGTCGAGCGAGGACCGCACGGCGATCCAGGAGATCGTGGCGCGCTGGCTGGGCGAGGCGGTCGAGGGCTGACACGACCCCCGCGCGGACCCCCGCACGTGGGTGCCCCGGCCCTTCGTCGCGCGCGCGTGGCATGTCGCGGCCCATGGACACCGCCACCAACTCTCCCGACGCCGGCCCCGAGGGCGCCGGCCCGCACATGCGCGCCGGAGGCGCCAAGGCCGCCGGCACCGCGGGCGGCGCCGACCGGGACTTCTTGTCGGCCATGATCCCCCATCACGAGGCGGCCATCGACATGGCGCGCGACGTGATCGCCAAGGGGGCCGACCCCGCCGTGCGGGCGCTGGCCGAGGCCATCGTCGCGGGCCAGGGCGAGGAGATCGGGCGCATGCGGGAGATGCTGGCATCTCTGCCGCCGCGCGGCCGGCAGGCGCTCATGGCCGCCCTCCCGCTGCCCGCGCCGGAGGCCGCGGCCGCGCCCGACTGGGTGCACCTGCTGCCCGCGGGCGAGGTGCGCACCCGCGACGGGCGCGGCCCCTACACCTACGACGCCGCCGAGGTCATCGCCGCCAGCATGGCCGAGCCCGCGGGCCTGGTGATCGACCAGGACCACGCCACGGACCTCGCCGCCCCGACGGGCCGCGAGGCGCCGGCGCGCGGCTGGATCGAGGAGATGCAGGCGCGCGCCGACGGCGTCTGGGCGCGCGTCGCCTGGACGGCCTCGGGCGCGGCGCTGCTCGCCGACCGCGCCTACCGGGGGCTCTCCCCCGTCATCGTCTACGACGAGGCCACCAAGCGCATCCGCGCGATCCTGCGGGCCTCCCTCGTCAACGCCCCCAACCTGCGCGGGCTGACCGCGCTGCACGCAGAGGACAGCATGGACTGGACCAAGGTCGCGGAGGCGCTCGGCCTCCCCGCCACGGCGACGGCCGACGAGGCCGCGGCCGTGGCGACGACGCTGAAGGGGGCCACCGGCAACACGACGGCGCTCCACTCCACCCTCGCCGCGATCGGCACCGAGCTCGGGGTCGAGGGCGGGGACGGCGCGGCCATCCTGGTCGCCGCCAAGGCGGCCCGCGCGGGCACCGGCGACGTGGTCGCGCTGCAGGCCCGCCTCACGGCCGCCGAGGCCAAGGTCAAGGAGATCGAGGGCGCCCAGGCGCGCGCCGCCTCCGAGGCCTACGTCGACGGCGAGATGGCCAAGGGCCGCGTCGGCCTCAACGCCACCACGCGCCCCGACCTGGTCGCCCTCCACATGGCCCAGCCCGACGCGGCCAGGCGGCTGATCGACGCCATGCCCGTCGTCGGCCCGGGCGCCGCGGCCCCCGAGCGCAAGGGCGCGCCCGCGGGCACGGTGGTCGCGCTCAACGCCACGCAGAAGAGCGTCTGCCACATGCTCGGCATCCCCGAGGATACGTACCTCGACACCCTCAAGGCGGAGGCCGCCTGATGCCGCTCGTCGCCGACCGCAACACCGCCATGTACGGCGGCACCCTGCGCGAGCAGCCCGTGGGCGCCGCCACGCGGATCTTCGCGGGCGCGCTGCTGATGCGCAACGCCGCCGGCTTCATCGTCCGCGGGGCGGTGGCCACCGGCGCCACGGGCGTGGGCATCGCCGAGGCGCCCGTGGACAACACGGCCGGGGCCAACGGCGCGCTCAACGTCCGCTACGTGCTGGGCGCCACGGCCTACCTGCGCAACTCCTCGGCCGGCGACCTCATCGTGCAGGCGGACGTGGGCCTGCCCTGCTTCATCGCCGACGACGACCAGGTCGCCAAGACCAACGGCGGCGCCACGCGCTCGCGCGCCGGCATCGTGGAGGCGGTGGACGCCGGCGGCGTCTGGGTCCGGCTCGACGAGCACATCACGCGCGCCTTCTGAGGGACCTGACACCATGATCATCACCCCCGCCGCCCTGGAGGCCCTGCGCGTCGGCTTCCGCACCGAGTTCCAGAACGGCCTGGGCATGGCACCCGCCATGGCCGACCGCGTGGCCATGACCGTCGTCTCGGCCACCATGGAGAGCCGCTACGGGTGGCTGCGCAAGTTGACCGGCATGCGCGAGTGGCTCGGCGCCCGGGTCTTCGACAACGTCGTCGAGGCCACCTACTCGATCGTCAACCGCCACTACGAGAAGACGGTCGCGGTGGACCGCAACGACATCGAGGACGACAACCTCGGGCAGTATGCGCCGATGATGCGCGAGCTGGGCGAGCTCGTCAGCGCGCTCAAGGAGCAGCTCGTCTTCGCGCTCCTCAACGCGGGCTGGACCACCAACTGCTGGGACGGCCAGCCCTTCTTCGACACCAACCACCCCATCGTGGGTGCCAACGGCGTGGCGACCGTCTTCGCCAACACCGACGGGGGCGCGGGCACGCCCTGGTTCCTGCTCTGCACCACGCGCACCGTGAAGCCGATCATCTTCCAGGAGCGCAAGAAGCCCGAGTTCGTCACGCTCGACGACCCGACCCACGCCAACGTCTTCAGCCAGCGCCAGTTCGTCTACGGCGTCGACCTGCGCTGCAACGTGGGCTACGGCTTCCCGCAGATGGCCTGGGGCTCTCGCCAGGTCCTGAGCGGGGCCAACTACGGCATCGGCCGCGCGGCCATCCAGGGCATGCGCGGCGACGGCGGCCGCCCCCTGGGCCTGATCCCGAACCTCCTGGTGGTGCCGCCCGCGCTCGAGAGCGTGGGCCGGCAGCTCCTCAACAGCGAGTACGGCGCGGGCGGGATCACCAACGAGTGGAAGGGCACCGCCGAGCTCCTGGTCGTGCCGTGGCTCGGGTGAGGAGGGGCGTCATGAGCGAGACCGAGCAGGAGACCACGCCGACCCCGGGGGAGGCCCCCGGCGAGAGCGCGGCTCCCCCGGCCCGCTCGGCCGAGGACGAGGCGCTGATCGCCCGCCTGGAGGCCGAGGCCGCCCAGGCCATGGCCGAGCGCGACATCGCACTCGGGGAGGTCGAGGCCCTCAGGGGCGTCCGCGACGCGGCGCTCGCCGACCTCGACGCCGCGCTGCGCCGGCTGGAGGAGACCCGTGCGGCCCTCGCCGCCGCCGAGGCCGAGGTCGCGCGCCTCACCGCCGCCGCCGGCACCCCGCCCGCCCCCGCCCCGACCGTGCAGGTCGTCCACGTGCTCGGGCCCGCCAAGGGCCGCTGGCGCGCGCGCCGGTTCTTCGACGCCACCGAGGTGGCCATCCCGCGCGCCGAGCTGTCGGACGCCGACGTCGAGGAGCTGCTCGCCGACCCCGAGCTGCTCGTGAGGCTCGCCTGAGAGCGGGCCCCCGCCCGACGCCCGCCCCGGCGCCGGGCCCCCTTCAACGCCCCTTGAACGCCCCCTTGAGGTCCCCCGCCCGCGATGCCCTACGCCAGCCCCCAGCAGCTCATCGACCGCTTCGGCGAGCGCCTGCTGGTCGGGCTCACCGACCGCGGGGCCGTGGCCACGGGGACGATCGACGCGGCCGTAGTCGCCCGCGCCCTCGCGGACACCGACGCCCTGATCGACGGCCACCTCGGCCGCCGCTTCCGCCTGCCGATCGCGGCCGTGCCCGCGCTGCTGGCCGACCTCGCGCTCGAGATCGCCTTCTACAAGCTCCACGTCCACACGCCCGACGACAAGGTGGCCGAGGACTACAAGCTCGCGCGCCGCACGCTCGAGCAGATCGCGGCCGGGACCATCGCGCTCGACCTGGCCGGCACCGAGCCCGCCACCACGGGCGGCGGCGGCGCCCGCGTCACCGACCGCGCCCGGCCCATGACCGCCGAGACCATGAAGGGCTGGGTGTGATCCTCGCGCTGCGCCAGCGCCTGGAGGCCGCGGTCCCCGCGCTCGCGGGCCGCGTCGAGGGCGTGGCCGAGCTCGCCGACCTGCAGGCGCGCGACGCGCTGCCGCAGGTCACGCCTTGGGCCTTCGTGGTGCCCGGCGACCTGGACGGCGGCGGCTTCGACGCGCTGGAGGGCTTCTTTCGCCAGGCGGTCGCGCGCAGCTACTCGGTGGTCCTCGTGCTGCGCACGGGCGACCCCACGGGACGCCGCGCGCTGCTCGACTTCGAGCCGCTGCGCGAGGCCGCCCTCGCGGCCGTCGCCGGCTGGGCGCCGGAGGCCACCACCGGGCCCTTCGCGCTGCGCCGCGGCCGCCTCCTGAGCCTGCAGGCCGGCACGCTGGTCTACGAGCTCGCCTTCGCCACCGCCGACCACATCAGGATCATGCCATGAGCCGCGCTCGCGCCATCCCCGAGACCGACGCCGCCCCCGATGCCACGATCGAGGCCACCCCCGAGGCCGCCCAGCCCGCGATCGAGGCGGCCCCCGAGGCCGCCTTCGCGGAGCACCCCGCGCCGCCGCCCGTGGACGGCGACGTCCCCGTCGCGGAGGCCGACGCCGCCCTCGCGCGCGGCCCCGCGCCCTCCCCGCCCGTGCCGCCCGCGGGCGGGGCCTGGCTCTGGGACGAGGCCCGGGGCGACTTCGTCCGCGACCCCTCTGACCCCCGGAGCGCCCGATGACCCGCCGCACCAACCGCACCCTCATCCAGTTCGGCCTGGAGGCCACCTACGGCGGCGGCGTCGCCGGCGGCTCCTGGGCGGACACCGACGCGCTGGTCATCCTCAACCCGAAGTACCGCATCAACCGCGACGTCAAGGACCGCCGCCTGATCCGGCCCTTCCTGGGCGGGTCCGACCAGCTCGTGGGCGCGCGGCGCGCCATCCTGGAGTTCGAGGTCGAGCTGGCGGGGACGGGCGTGGCCGGCCAGACGCCCGCCTGGGGCCGCCTCCTGCGCGCCTGCGCCATGACCCAAGGTGGCTTCGTGGGCAGCCGCGTGGAGTACACGCCCCAGAGCACGAGCCTCGACAGCGCCGCCTTCCGCTACATCAAGGACGGCATGGCCTACACCTCGCGCGGCTGCCGCGGCACCGTCCAGCTGAGCCTGCCCGCCTTCGACATCCCGCGCCTCAAGTTCACCTTCTGGGGGATCGACGCCGCGGCGCAGGTCCTCGCCATGCCAACCTTCGACTACGCGCCCTTCCGCACGCCGCTCGTGCTCCTGGACGCCTCGCCGGTGGCGGCCGAGATGCGGGTCGGCTGCACCTACGCCAACGGGGCGATCACGGGCGGCGCGGTGGTCCCGAGCCGGGGCCTGGAGATCGACCTGGGCAACAAGCTCAGCCACCTCATGCTGCTCGGGGCCGAGGAGATCGACGTAGCCTCCCGCGAGGTGACGGGGTCGGTGTCCGCCTCCGTCACGGCCGCCGACGAGGTGGCCTGGCGCACAGCCATCAACTCCAACCAGCTCACCTCCGTGGGCTTCACCTGGGGGCCCGTCGGGAGCCGCGTCACCGTCTTCATGCCCTCCGTCCAGCGCATCGACCCGCAGGAGGAGGACTACGAGGGCCGCACGCTGCTCAAGACCGAGCTGCGCCTCCTGCCGGCCAACGGCAACGACGAGATCCGCGTGGTGGCCGCGTGATGGAGGGGCTGGAGGTCTGGACGCCCGAGCCGCGCAAGGTGGCGGCGGGGGGGATCGAGGTGGCGGTGCGGCCCCTGCCGCTGGGGCGGCTCGCCCCCTTCTACCGCGCCGTGCGCCCGATCGCGCCGCTGCTCGCCGGCGGGGCCTACACCTTGGCGATCGAGGCCGACACGCCGTCCGTGCGCGCCGTCATCGTGGCCGGCGCGGAGGTCGCGCCCGAGTGGGTGGACGGGCTCATGCTCGACGAGGCGATCCGGCTCTTGCAGGCGGTGGTGGCCGTCAACGCGGATTTTTTCAGGGGCCGGGCGGCGGCGGCGCTGGCCGACGCCCAGGCCGAGATGCGGCGGCTGTTCGGGGACCTGACGGGGGCGCCGACGGGGCCGGATGGGGCCTCCTCCTCGCCTTCCTCGCCGCCCGGGGCACCGCCGTCGTGGATGCCCTCGAGCTGAGCCTGGCGCAGGTCCGCGCGCTGGTCGCGGGCCACCTGGAGGCGGAGGAGGGGCGCGACCAGCGCCTCATCGGGCGCTTGGCGGCCGCGCTCGGGGGCGGGGGCGCGGGGGACGCGGGCGGCGACGGGTCCGGGGGCATCCCCGACGTGGGCGAGGCGGCGGCGATGCTGGGGGTGAGGGCGCGGTGACCGACGTCGTGGTGGGCATGCTCTTGAAGGCCGAGGGCGGCGCGCAGGCGGCGGCCGAGGTGCGCGGCGCGGCCGAGGCGGTGGACGCGCTGGGGGACGCCGCGCGCGAAGGCGCGACCGGGGCGCAGGCCGGGGCGCAGGCGGTGGAGGCCGCCGGCCGTGCCGCCGAGGTCGCGGGCGGGCGGTTCCGGGACGCGGCGGGGCGGCTGCGCGAGGCCAACGGCCGGTTCGTCACCCTGGAGCAGCAAGCGCGCGAGGCGGCCCAGGGCCTGGGGCTGGCCGAGGGTCAGGCCCGCCGGACGGCGGTCGCGGTGCAGGCCTACGACCGAGCGGTGGACGGGGCGGGGCGGTCCATGGGCCGCTTCGACGCCCGGGGCGCGCTCCAGCAGATCAGCCAGGTCAGCCAGCAGGCCATGGCCACCGGCAACGTGGTCCAGGCGCTCGCCATCCAGGCGCCGGACATCGGCATGGCCTTCGGCCCCTTGGGGATCGCGCTCGGGGTGGTGGTGGGACTGGCGCTGCCGGTGGCCTCGGGGCTCCTCGGGATCGGGGAGGCGAGCGAGACCAGCTCCGACAAGGTCGAACTGCTCACCCAGTCCGTAGATAACCTGCGCCAGGCGACCGAGGCTGCATCCCGTTCCGATTTCGACCTGAGCAACGTCTACGGCCTCGGCGCGGACCAGGGCCGCGACATTCTCGAGGCGCGGCGGCAGCTGGCCATGCGCGCGGCCGAGCGCGACCTTACCGACGCAAATGCCGCCCTTGACGAGGCGACCGGCGGGTTCGGCGCCCGCATCGGCGCCGATGCCGTTGAGGATGTCGTACGGCTCCGGCAGGCGATCGCCGACACCGAGGCCGAGATCGCGCGCCTCGGGAGCACAACCTCCGGCGACGCCTCCGCTTCGGTCCAGCAGCTGCGAAACAGGCTGGTCGAACTCCGTGCCGAGCTCAGTGGGATGGGAGAGGCCGCGACCAACTTCACCGAGCTTGAACGGCAGCTCGACATCACGACCGAGGGCGCGGCCAACGTGGCACGGGCTCTCGCCGCAGCGGACGAGCAACAGGTGGGCCTTCAGCAGGCCGAAGGTTGGCGGCGTGTCCGCGAGGAGGTGATCGCGGCCGCCGGGGGGGTGAGCAACCTCACCGAGGCCGGCGCGAGGCTCGTCGAGCAGACCCTCGCGGCCGAAGAGGCCAACCTCAAGATCGCTGCGGCCCAGGAGACGAGCCTCGGCATCGCGCGGGAGCGGATCGCTCAGCTGCAGAACGAAGCCGAGGTCTCGGCGATGATCGCGCAGTACGGCGCCGACAGCGTCGAGGTCGAGGCAGCGCGGGCGGCCCAGGCGCG
>ERZ1066120.1645-NODE-1645-length-12529-cov-32.825397_pt1 | contig 12529 bp, 7 predicted proteins | sample MGYA00382767_ERZ1066120 | MGnify/ENA primary metagenome ERZ1066120 (study PRJEB33369, sample SAMEA5778350) | biofilm metagenome | biome: Industrial cooling water; feature: Water cooling tower basin; material: Biofilm | place: United Arab Emirates | collected... | reverse complement strand
GCGTCGCGCCCGGCCGCGTCGGCCATGGCGAAGTCGAGCCCGTGCGCGGCCCTGATCTTGTCCTCGATGGCCACCGCCACGTCCGGGTGCTCGCGCAGGAAGGTCTTGGCGTTCTCGCGGCCCTGGCCGATGCGCTCGTCGCCGTAGGAGAACCAGGAGCCGGACTTCTCCACCACGCCGGCCTTGATGCCGAGGTCTATGAGCTCACCGGTCTTCGAGATTCCCTCGCCGTACATGATGTCGAACTCCACCTCCTTGAAGGGAGGGGCGACCTTGTTCTTGACGACCTTGACGCGGGTGGTGTTGCCCACCACCTCGTCGCGGTCCTTGATGGCGCCGATGCGGCGGATGTCGAGGCGCACGGAGGCGTAGAACTTGAGCGCGTTGCCGCCCGTGGTGGTCTCGGGCGAGCCGAACATCACCCCGATCTTCATGCGGATCTGGTTGATGAAGATGACCATGCAGTTGGAGCGGCTGATGGAGCCCGTCAGCTTGCGCATGGCCTGGGACATGAGGCGGGCGTGCACGCCCACGGACGAATCGCCCATGTCGCCCTCCAGCTCGGACTTGGGCGTGAGCGCCGCCACCGAGTCCACGACGACGAGCGACACGGCGCCCGAGCGCACCAGCGTGTCCACGATCTCGAGCGCCTGCTCGCCCGTGTCGGGCTGGGAGATCAGGAGCTCGTCGAGGTCCACGCCCAGCTTCTTGGCGTATTGGGGGTCCAGCGCGTGCTCGGCGTCCACGAAGGCGCAGACGCCGCCCTTCTTCTGCTCCTCGGCCACCACGTGCAGCGTCAGCGTCGTCTTGCCGGAGGATTCGGGGCCGTAGATCTCCACGACGCGGCCCTTGGGCAGGCCGCCGATGCCCAGCGCGATGTCGAGGCCGAGCGAGCCCGTCGAGGTCGCCTCGATCTCGGGCAGGGCCTGGCCGGCCCCGAGCTTCATGATGGAGCCCTTGCCGAACTGCCGCTCGATCTGCTGGAGGGCCGATTCCAGCGCCTTCTGCTTGTCGGCCGTCTTCTTGTCGGTCATCGTCAGGAGGTCCGCCACAGCCATCGCCTCAACCCTTCTGTCATGGCCGCCCCGTGGCGGCAATCCGGCTCTCGTTCGTCTTTCGTTCCGGTCCTCCGATATGGGTCCAAACCGCGAACAAAGCAAGCGGAATCGTCCCTGTTTGACCCTGCGCAGGCGGTGGTTAAGGAAGCGTGAACGGGGGGTCGGGATGCTCGTGTTCTGGCAGGCAAAGCTGGTGGTCCTGTCGGTGCCCAAGACCGGCACGACGGCGCTGGAGGCCGCGCTCGCGGGGCGCGCGGCGCTGGTCCTGCGCGACCCGCCGGGGCTCAAGCACATGACGCTGCGCCGGTATCGCCGCTTCGTGCTGCCCATGCTGGAGGCGGGCGGGGGGGGGCCCTTCGAGACCGTGGCGGTGCTGCGCGAGCCGGTGTCCTGGCTGGGGTCGTGGTGGCGCTACCGCGCGAGGGACGAGATCGCGGGGCACGCCAACTCCACGCGGGGGCGGAGCTTCGAGGACTTCGTGGTGGCCTGGTGCCTGCCCAAGCCGCCCCCTTGGGCGGCCGTGGGGTCGCAGGTGGGCTACGCGCGGGCGCCGGACGGGGCGCGGGCCGACCGGCTCTTCCGCTACGAGGATCTTTCGCGCTTCACGGCCTTCCTGGCGGCGCGGCTGGGGGCGCCCGTGGCGCTGCCGCAGGTCAACGTGTCGCCGCCGGGCGAGGCGGCCCTGTCGCCGGAGGCGCTGGCGGGCCTGCGCGGCCGGCGGCCCGAGGAGTTCGCCGCCTGGGAGGAGGCGGGGGATCAGCCCAGCCCCAGCTCCGCGAGCTGATCGGGCGCCAGCCCGCGCCGCTCGGCGCTGAGCCGGACGGCCGCGCGCAGCGCGGGGCTGCCGGCCATGAGGCTGCGGAAGGCGCCCTCGTCCAGCGTGAAGAGCACGCCGTGGGTGATCGCCCGCGCCCCCGCCCGCGCCGGGCGGCGGGCCAGCACCGAGAGCTGGCCCACCATCTCGCCCCGGCCGAGGCGGATGCGGCCGGCGGCCGTGTCCACCTCCACCGCCCCCGAGGCGATGAAGAACACCTTCTGGGGCGGGTCGTGGCGGCGCAGGATGACCTCGCCGGGCTCCACGAAGCGGGTCCGCAGCGCGCGGGCGAGGCGGCGGCGCGCGGGCTCGTCGAGGGCGGCGACCACGGGGAGCTGGGCCATCAGCTCCTCCTTCTGGAGCGCCAGGTCGAGGCGGGGGCGGCGCTCCACGGCGGCGCGCCGCGCCTCCAGGTCGGCGTGGAGGCGGGCGTGGACCTCCTCGCCGATCAGCCCTTCGGCGCGCAGGGCCTCCACCTCCCGCCGTTCGGCGGCGAGCGCGCGGCGGCGGATGAAGCGGCGCTCCAGCTCCTCGGCGTGGCCGGGATACTGGAGGCGCAGGCCGTCGAGCGCCTGCTCGGCCTCCTCGGCGCGGCGGCTGACGAGGTCGTGGAGGAGGTCGGCCACGCGGCGGCCGTGGACGCGGCGCATGCGGCCGTCCACGAAGCCGTGCAGGTCGTCCATGATCGTGCGGGAGGTGAGCAGCAGCTCGAAGCGCTCGGCCACAAGGCGGGCCAGGGGCGCGCCCCAGCCGGTGGCGTTGTGCAGCCGGAGCGCGAGCGCCGTGGCGCGGCGGCGCCCCAGCTCCTCCCTGGCGGCGCGGCGGTAGCCGGCGCGGCCCTCGGCGCGCGTCCTCTCGATGAGCCTCTCGGCCTCCGCGAGCGCCGTCTCGGCCAGCTCGGCGTCCAGCTCGCCGTGACGGAAGCGGTCGAGGATGGCCTCGCGCTCGGCGCCCGACAGCGCGATCAGGCCGAGGGTCACGCGGTCGCCGTCGAGCAGGGCGTCGGCCTTCTCGGCCTCCTCGACGGCGCGGTCGAGGCGGGCGGCGAAGGCCTTGGCCTCGGAGCGGACGATATCGTGGCCGAGGCGGTAGCGCTCGGCCACCTCGGCCACCTCGGCGCGCACGGCCTGGAGCGCGGTGGCGACGACCTGGGCGGTCAGGGCGGCGTCGAGGGGCGAGAGGCGGTCGAGGCCGAGGAGGCGGATGGCGGGGCGCAGCGTGGTGCCCTGGACGGCGAGGGTGAAGAGGGCGAAGCCGGTGGCGAGGATGCCCACGAGGCGGCGCAGGTCGGGGGGGACGGCGGCGTTCTCGGTGACGGCGAGGGCGAGGGCGAGCGTGACGGCGCCGCGCAGGCCGCCCCACAGGATCGCCACGCGGTAGCGCGGCTCGATGGGGGGCGAGAGGCGGAGCGCGGCGAGCCCGGGCAGGAGGCCGAAGAGGACGAGGGCTCGGGCCAGGAGCGCGGCGAGCGTGACCACGCCGACGAGGAGGAGGTCGCCCCCTCGCACGTCGCCCAGGAGGCGCGGGATGAGCAGGGCGGCGAGGAGGAAGACGAGCGCGCCCGACCAGTGGGCGAGGAGGTCCCAGACCTCGCGCAGCGCGGCCCAGGCGGCGGGGGCCAGGCGGCGGGGGCCGAGCAGGTTGACGGTGAGCCCGGCGGCCACCACGGCGACCACGCCCGAGGCGCCGAGGAGGCGCTCGGCGCCGATGAAGGCGAGCGCGGGCAGGGCCACGGACACGGTGGCCTGGGCGGCCGTGAAGGGGGCGAGGCGGCCCATGGCGGCCACGGCCACGCGCCCCGAGGCCCAGCCGGCGAGCGCGCCCCCGAGGAGCAGCCAGGGCATCCCGCCGAGGCCTGCGAGCAGGTCGGGGTTCGGGGTGCCGCGCATGGCGAAGCCCGTGAAGACGCCGAAGAGGGCGATGGCGGCGGCGTCGTTGAGGAGGCTCTCGCCCTCCACGATGCGGGCGAGGCGCGGTGGCGCGGAGATGGAGCGGAACACGGTGACCACGGCCGAGGGGTCGGTGGTCGAGACGATGGCGCCGACGAGGAGGCAGGCGGCGAGGGCGAGGCCGGAGGCCGCCTGGAGCGCGAGGCCCACGGCCAGGGTGGTGGCCAGGACGGCGACCACCGCCAGCACGAGGATCGGGACGGCGTCGTCGAGCATCCGCCGGAGCTGCATCCCCAGCGTGGCCTGGAAGAGCAGGACGGGCAGGAAGACGTAGAGGAAGACCTCGGAGGTGATGGGCAGGCCGAGGATGGCCTCGGCCACGGGGTTGAGCACGTCCGTGAGGGGGGTGGCCAGGAACCAGGCGGCGCCCGCGCCGATGACGATGCCGATGGCGGCGAGCAGGACGGTGAAGGGCAGCCGCGCGCGGGCCGCGAGCGGCTCGGCCAGGCCCACGAGCAGGAGGAGCCCGGCCACGAGGGCGACGAGGATCACCACGTCCATGGGCGGGGCTTAGCGGAGGGGGCGCCCCGGGGGAACTAGCGCGCGAGCACGAGGTCGGCGCGCAGGCCGCCGAGCGCGCTCTCGCCCAGGCGCAGCGAGCCGCCGTGGCCGCGCGCGACGTCCGCGACGATGGCGAGGCCGAGGCCCACGCCGGGGCGGTCCTGGTTGCGCCCGGCGTCGAGGCGGACGAAGGGGCGCAGGGCCTCCTCGCGACGGTCGGGGGGGATGCCGGGGCCGTCGTCCTCCACGGTGACGCGGACGGCGCGGTCGCCCGCCGACAGGGTCACGACCGCGCGGGTGCCGTGGGCGAGCGCGTTGTCCACGAGGTTCTGGATGGCGCGGCGCAGGGCGGTCGCGGCCACCGTGAGGGGGGGGAGGTCCGACAGCACGCGCAGCTCGACGCGGCCGAGGGGGTCCGAGTCGGCCACCTGGCGGGCCAGCAGGGCGAGGTCGGCCGCCTCGCGCGCCTCCTCGGCCCCGTCGCGGGCGTCGTCGCGGGCGAAGAGCAGGAAGGCGTCCACCATGCGCTCCATGTCGGCCACGTCCCTGAGCAGCGCCGCCGCGTCCTCGCCCTCCATGAGCGAGAGCGCGAGGCGCATCCGCGTGAGGGGCGTGCGCAGGTCGTGGGACACGCCGGCGAGCATCGTCGTGCGGGCCTGGGCCTGCCTCTCGATGCGGGCGCGCATGTCGAGGAAGGCGGTGCCGGCCGCGCGCACCTCGGAGGCGCCCGAGGGGCGGTAGGGCAGGACGCGGCCGCGCCCGTAGGCGGCGGCGGCGGCGGCGAGGGCGCGCAGGGGGCGCACCTGGTTGCGCAGGAAGAGGAGCGAGACCCCCGTCACGAGGAGCCCCAGGCCCACGGTCCAGACCAGGAGCTGGTGGGGGTTGGAGGCGGCCACGCGCGAGCGGGCGAAGGACACCCGCATGTCGCCGTGCGGCGTGGCGAGCCACAGCGCGACGCGGCGCGGCGTCTCGAGGTCGAGGGCCAGGAGGCCAGGCCCGTCGCGCCTGAGCGTGGCCGCCATGGCCCGCCCCGCGAGGTCCCAGGGGCGGCGCCGGTCGGCCCGGGGCGCGGGGTCGGGCAGCGCCACGTCGAGGGCCAGGGGCCGGCCGATGGCCCGGGCGGCCGCCCGCGCCGCCGGGGGGTCGGGCGCGCGGGCCACGGCGTCCGACAGGTAGCGCAGCTCCAGCACCAGGGAGCGCGTCATCTGGCGCGTCACGTCGTCGTAGTAGCGGTCCACGAAGGCGACCGACACGGCCAGTTGCAGGATCGCCACGGGCAGGAGAAGGATGAGCGCCGCCCGCCCGAGCAGGCTGCGCGGCATCCGGTCGTGGAGCCATCCCAGCATGGGGGCAGGCTAGAGCGGGAGGCGGGGCCTTGGAAGGGTTGCGGCGGATCGTGGCGCCCAACGCCTCGGCGCTCACGGGGGAGGGCACCAACACCTGGGTCGCGGACCTCGACAGGCTCGCGGTGGTGGACCCGGGGCCCGACGACCCCCGCCACCTCAGGGCGATCCTGGCGGCGCTGGGGGGGCGGCCGCTGGCGGCGATCCTGCTGACGCATCGCCACGCCGACCACGCCGCGCTCGCCCCCGCGCTGGCCCGGGTCACGGGCGCCCCCGTCCTGGCCCATGGCGCGGGGCTGGAGGACGGGGCGGAGGCGGGGGGGCTCGTGGCGCTGCACACGCCCGGGCACGCGCCGGACCACCTGTGCTTCCGCGCGCCCGGGGCGATCCTGACCGGCGACCACGCCATGGGCTGGGCCTCCACGCTGGTGGCCCCGCCTGAAGGCGACATGGGGGCCTACATGGCCTCGCTCGACCGGCTCCTGGCCCTGCCTCCCCTGCCGCTGCTGCCCGGGCACGGGCCGCCGGTCGCGGACGGCCACGCGCGGCTGCGGGCGCTGCGCGAGCACCGGCGGGGGCGCGAGGCGGCGCTGCTCGCGGCGCTGGCCGGGGGGCCGCTCTCGGCCGAGGGCGCGGTGGCGCGGGTGCACGGGCGCCTGGAGGGCGGGCTGGGGCGGGCGGCCGCCCTGAGCCTGCTGGCGCATCTCCTGGACCTGCGGGCGCGCGGGGTGGTGGCGGGGGAGGGCGACGGGGTCGGCGACCCGTTCCGCCTCCTCCGACCCCTGGACGCGGCCCCCCCCCGGTGCTATCCGCCCCGCCGCTGGTCCGGCGTAGCTCAGCGGTAGAGCAAGCGACTGTTAATCGCTTGGTCGTAGGTTCGATCCCTACCGCCGGAGCCAGCCTTTCGCGGGCATCGCGGGCCTCATCCGGGCAGGCGCCCCTCGCGCCGGCGGCGCAGGCGCGCGCGGGCGGCGGGCAGGCGCTCCATGACCACGGGCGCCAGCGTGCCGTGCAGGACGACCGACACGAGCACCGCCACCATCGCGATGCGCCACACGGCGTCGAGCCCCTCGAAGGTCGCGTAGCCGGCCGCGTAGGCCAGGTAGAAGAACGTCCCCATGCCGCGGATGCCGAAGAAGGCGATGGCCGCCCGCTCCCCGCGCGTGCCGGGCGTGCCCAGCAGCGACAGCCACCCGGCCAGCGGCCGCACCACCAGCACAAGGAGGAGCGCGATGGCGAGCTCGGCCCATTGCAGGCCCTCCAGGCCCCCCGAGACGGCCCAGCTGCCCAGCCACAGGAGCAGCACGGCCAGGAGGATCTTCTCGAACTGCTCGCCGTGAGCGTAGGGCTTGGTCACGTAGCTCTCGTGCTCGGTGCCCCGGGAGGCGGCGCGGTAGAAGCGCGCTGCCACGAAGACGGCGAGGAAACCGTAGCCTTCGAGCGCCTCCGTGGCGCCGTAGGCCAGGAAGGTGCAGCCCAGGAAGACGAGGCCGGCGTTGGCGCCCTCGGCCTCGCGGTCGCCCCAGGGGCCGATGGAGAAGCGCCCCACGAGCCATCCCACGCCCGCGCCCACGGCGCAGGCCACGGCGAGGCGCCAGCCCAGGTCCCAGGCCACCCAGCGCGCCCAGCCGGCCCCGTCCGGCCAGCCCCCGGACCCGGCCACCAGGATGGCGAGCCACACGAAGGGGAAGGCCAGCCCGTCGTTGAGCCCCGATTCGGTGGTCAGCGACAGCCGCACGTGGTCCTCCTGCCCCTCGGTGGGCGCGCCCACGGCGACCTCGCGCGCGAGGACGGGGTCGGTGGGGGCGAGCGCGGCGCCCAAGAGGATCGCCGAGGCGAGCCCCAGCCCCGCCCAGAGGCCGAGGACGGCGAGAGCCGCGATGGTCAGGGGCATGGCGAGGAGGAGGAGCGCCGTGGTGTGGCGCCATTCGCCGTGGCGGGCGCGCTTGTCCACGGCGAGCCCGGCGGCGGCCAGCGCGACGATGACGATGACCTCGGTGAGGTGCTCGAGGACGACCCGCGCCGTGTCGTCGGCGAGGGGGTCGAGGATGGGCCAGCCGATGGGCACGAAGGCGATGGCGGCGCCGGCGAGCAGGTAGAGCGTGGGCACGCTGACGACCCGCCGCCCGCTCACCAGGGGCAGGGCGGTGAGCCCCAGCAGCCCCAGCCCCGAGACGAGGTAGAGCACGTCGCGCAGGTCGAACTCCACGGCGCGCTCCTCCTGGCCCCTTGCCGCAAGGCCGCGCTCGGTGCTTTGGTTCCGCCCGACCATGCGGGGGGAGGGACGATGCGGGCCTGGGGCGGAGCTTTGGCGGTGGCGCTGTGGGCGGGGGCGGCGGGGGCGACCATAGCGCCCGAGGAGGCGCTGGCCACCAACACCCGGCTCATGCTGGAGCTGGTGCGCCACACGCCGACCTATTCGCCGCCCGTGGCCTCGCGGGCCTTCGCCTACGTGGGCGTCGCGGCCTTCGAGGCGGTGGCGGGGGGCGATCCCTCGTTGCGCTCGCTGGCCGGGCAGCTCAACGGCCTGACGCCCCCGCCCGCGCGCGAGGCGGGGCTGGACTACGACGAGGGCGTGCTGCTCCAGGCCACGCTGGCCACGATGCTGGCCGAGCTGTTCGCCAACACCGGCCCCACGGGGCAGCGGTCGCTGGCGGGCCTGTCGGCGCGGCTCGCGGAGCAGGCGGCCGAGGGGCTGGACCCGGGCGTCGTGGCGCGCAGCCGGGCGCAGGGCGAGGCGGTGGCGCGGCACGTGCTGGCCTGGGCCGCCACGGACGGCGGCGCGGTGGTCCAGAACCTGGGCTTCCCAGTGGCCATGGAGCTGCCGGGCGGCCCGGGCGCCTGGACCCCCACGAGCCGCCTCGTGCTCCAGCAGCTGCCCCTGCTGCCGGACTGGGGCTTCAACCGCACCTTCGCCATGCCGGACGGCGCGTCCTGCCCCGTCGCCGACCCCATCCCCTATTCGGAGGAGGAGGGATCGGCCTTCCACCTCCAGGCCGAGGAGGTGCTGGAGACGAGCCGCGCGCTCACCCAGGAGCAGGCGGAGATCGCGCGCTTCTGGGCGGACGACGCCATGCTGTCCGTCACGCCGCCCGGCCACTGGGTCAGCATCGCCCAGCAGGTGCTGGACGCGCGCGAGGCGCCGCTGGACCTGCGCGTGGAGGTCATGGCGGTGCTGGGCGTGGCCTTGGCCGACGCCTTCATCGGCTGCTGGCGCGAGAAGTACCGCTTCAACACCTTGCGCCCGGTGACCTACATCCGGGCGCAGCTCGACCCGGTCTTCGAGCCCCTCCTCCTCACGCCGCCCTTTCCCGAGTATCCCTCGGGGCACTCCACGCAGTCGGGGGCGGCTGCGACGGTGCTGACGGCGCTCTTGGGGGAGGTGGCCTTCACCGACCGCACGGGCGAGGACGACGGGCTGGCGCCGCGCTCGTTCCCGTCGTTCTGGGCGGCGGCCGAGGAGGCGGGGCTGTCGCGCCTCTACGGCGGCATCCACTTCCGCCAGGCCATCGAGGAGGGGCTGGCGCAGGGCCGCTGCGTCGGGGCCTACGCGGCGGCGCTGGAGACGCGGCGGTGAGGCTCGCGTTGCTGCTGCCGCTGGCGGCGCCCGCGCTCGCCGAGCCGGTCGTGCCGCGCTTCGTGGACGAGACGGCGGCCTCGGGCGTCGAGTCGGCCTACGAGGGCGGCTGGGCCTACATGGTGGGGGGCGGCGTCGCGGCCTTCGACTGCAGCGGCGACCTGCGGCCGGAGCTGGCCTTCGCGGGGGGCGAGCGGCCGGCGAGCCTGTGGCTCAACCGGACGCCGGTGGGCGGGCCGCTGGCCTTCGAGCGGGGCCGGAGCGGGATCGAGATGGAGGCCGTCACGGGCCTCTACCCGCTCGACGTGGAGGGCGACGGCCTGCTCGATCTCATGGTCCTGCGCAACGGCGAGAGCCTCCTGATGCGGGGCCTGGGGGGGTGCCGCTTCGAGGAGGCGCCCGCCTCCTGGGGCTTCGAGCGCCCCGAGGCCTGGGCCACCGCCTTCGCGGCCACCTGGGAGCGGGGGCGGGACTGGCCGACGCTCGCGGTCGGCACCTACATCGATCCGGCCGAGGAGTTCTTCCCCTGGGGCTCGTGCACCGACAACCTCCTCTACCGGCCCGAGCGGCGCGCCTTCGCGGCGCCCCTGCCCCTGCGGCCCGGCCACTGCGCGCTGTCCATGCTGTTCACCGACTGGGCCCGCGCGGGCGCGCCCGACCTGCGCGTCAGCAACGACCGCGAATACTACAAGGGCGGCAGCGAGCAGCTCTGGCGGATGACCGACCCGCCGACGCCCTACACGGAGGCGGAGGGGTGGAGGACGCTGCGCATCTGGGGGATGGGCATCGCGGGGCGCGACCTGGACGGCGACGGACTCCAGGAATACGCGCTGACCTCGATGGCCGACAACAAGCTCCAGGCCCTCGTGCTGCCGCAGGATGGACCGCTGCTCCCGACCTACGCGGACGTCGCCTTCGCGCGCGGGGCCATCGCGCAGAGGCCCTACACGGGGGGCGACGTGCGCCCTTCGACGGCCTGGCACGTGGAATGGGCGGACGTGAACGCCGACGCGCTCCCCGACCTGTTCATCGCCAAGGGCAACGTGTCGGAGATGCCCGACTTCGCGCAGGCCGACCCCAACAACCTCCTCCTGCTGCGCGAGGACGGGACGTTCGTCGAGGCGGGCCTGGAGGCCGGCGTGGCCTCCATGCGCCAGGCGCGCGGCGCCGCGCTCGTGGACCTGGACCTCGACGGGCGGCTCGACCTGGTGGTGGCCAACCGCAACGCGGGCGCGGAGCTGTGGCGCAACGAGACCGAGGGCGGGCGCTGGCTCCAGGTGCGCCTAGAGATGCCCGGGGCCAACAGGGACGCGGTGGGCGCCTTCGTCGAGGTGCGCGCGGGGGGGCGCACCCAGTCGCGCGAGGTGACGGTGGGCGGGGGGCACGCCGGCGGCCAGATGGGCTGGTGGCACTTCGGGCTGGGCGGGGCCGGGGCGGCCGAGGTGCGCGTCCTGTGGCCCGACGGCACGGAAGGCCCCTGGCAGCGCGTGGAGGCGGACGGCTTCGTGCGCCTGTCGCCCGGCGCCGAACCCCGGCCCTGGGAGCCGGGCTAGAGGATCGGCCCCCCCGGCGCCACGCCCAGCCAGGCCGCCGCGCGCGGGTCCGGGGTCCAGAGGCGGTCGGCCGAGGCCAGGAGCCGCGCCCGCATCGCCGCCTGCGCCTCGCCCGTGGCCGGAAGGTCGGCGCGGGGGTCGGAGGGCAGCGCCAGCACCGCCCGCACCCCGGCCGCCCGCGCCGCCGCCAGGGGCAGCGCGAGGCGCGCCGAGCCCACCACCACCGCCTCGGGCCGCCACTCCGCCAGCAGCGCGCCGAGCACGGCGCGCGAGGCCTCGGGCTCGGGCCGCCAGGCGTGAAAGGGGGGCAGCGGCACGGCCAGCACCGCGACCGCGCGGGCCCGCAGCGCCGCGAGGAGGGCCGGGTCGAGCCGCCCGGCCACGGCGACGGCCGGCGGCAGGCCCTCGGGCACGCCCCCGAAGGCCAGGACGCGGGCCGGCCCCGCCGCCGTCCCCTCCCAGCGCGGCAGGGGCGCGAGGCCCCTCGCCCGCCCCTCCCTCTCGAAGTGCAGGAGCGGCACGGCCAGTCCCGCGCCGTGGGCCAGCCGGTAGCCGGTGGTCGAGAAGCCCGGGCCTGGGTCGTCGCCCCTCGCGGCCCCGCCCGCCACGTGCGCCTCGGCCGCGTCCTCGTCACGGTCCAGGTGCTCGGGCCGCACGATCTCGCACCAGGCGCGGTCGAAGAGCGGCGAGAGGGCCACCAAGTCCACGTCCTCCTCGGGCGGCCCCTCGGGGTCCAGCGCCAGCCCGGGCGGGGCGCGGAACGGGCGCCGCGCGGGCCTCTCGTCCAGCCGCAGGTCGGCCTGCGACCGGTGCCAGCGGCGCCGCGCATGGCGCAGGTCGCGCCGGGCGCCCCCCAGGAGCGTGCGCAGCGGCACCGCCCCGCCGGTCAGCGACCCCGGCGAGACGCGGATCAAGGCCAGCGGCACGCCGGGCAGCGCGTCGGCCACCGCCGCGCGGCCCCAGCGCCGCTCGACGCGCTCCAGCAGGTCGCTGTCGGCGCCCACGCGCAGGCGGTCCCAGAAGCCCAGGGCGTCGTGGACCTCGCGCCGGACCAGGAGCGAGGAGAGGTTGCGGAAGACCCAGCGGTCGCCCAGGCGCCAGGCGGCGGGGGCGAGGCCGGGCGTGACGGTCAGCCCGTGCGAGAGGCTGGCGGCGGCGTCACCGCGCAGAGCCTCCAGTCCCAGGCGGATGCGGGCGGGGTGGGACCAGTCGTCGGCGTCGTGGACGGTCACGAAGGCGCCGCGCGCCAGCGCCAGGCCCCGGTTGCGCGCGGCGTAGGCGCCCTCGCCCGGCCCCGGCACGACCCGGACGCGGCCGTCGCGGCGCGCCCAGGCCTCGGCGCGGGCGCGCGTGCCGTCATGGGAGCCGTCGTCCACCACGATGACCTCCAGGGCCCGCCAGTCCTGGCCCACGAGGCCCCGCAGCGCCGCGTCCAGCGTCGCCTCCGCGTCGCGCGCGGGCAGGATCACCGACACGAGCGGCCCCCCCTCGACCGGCGCGGGCGGGGCGTCGAGACGGTCGAGCGGCGTGGCCCCCTCGGCCCTGGGCGCCACGGGCGCGAGGCCCGCCCCGGCGAGGACCGCGTTGAGCGGGGCGAGCGCCGTCCCGGGGGGCTCCCCGCGCAGGAGCGCGGCGCCGAGGGCCGCCGCCGCGCGGTCGCCCTCGGGCAGCTCCCCCAGCCCGGCCAGGTCGCCCGTCGCCCAGGCCCGGCCGAGCGCCGCCGCGCGGCGGTCC
>ERZ1066120.1644-NODE-1644-length-12530-cov-18.401603_pt1 | contig 12530 bp, 9 predicted proteins | sample MGYA00382767_ERZ1066120 | MGnify/ENA primary metagenome ERZ1066120 (study PRJEB33369, sample SAMEA5778350) | biofilm metagenome | biome: Industrial cooling water; feature: Water cooling tower basin; material: Biofilm | place: United Arab Emirates | collected... | reverse complement strand
ACTACTCACTACTCACTACTCACTTATTACAGAGTAAATGTAGGGTGGGCAACCCCCACTACTCACTACTCACTACTCACTACTCACTACTCACTTATTACAGAGTAAATGTAGGGTGGGCAACCCACTACTCACTACTCACTACTCACTACTCACTTATTACAGAGTAGTTGTCTTATCTTGTTTTTTATCAAAAAAATAGAGACTGGGAACTCAAGACTAGAAACAACATCTCTAGCCCCCAGCCCCCAGCCCCTAGCCCCTAGTTAGGGTGCATCGTATGGCTGTACGCCGCTGAATTTCAACTTGGCTGCACTGGGATTGCTGCCAATATTGCGATCGACATAACGTACTTTTGGACGACCTTGGTTGACTTTTTCTGGGAAGACACCATCAGCGGGATGGATCATCTGAGTTTCCCCGTTGGGATAGACTCGATAGATTTTGTAGTCGGTAATTTTGAATTTCGCCCGCAGTTGTTGACCGCCTAAAGCGATACCGTACTCTTTACGAGCAATTTCCAGCTTGTTTTTGCCTTGCCGCATGATAGCTGAGCCACCTGTAGGCATTTCAAAAACTTGCTCTTTGGGGCTAGTCCAAGTAATAACGTATTTTTCTTCTCTTTCTGCTTTGGTCAGCAAGCCACCAGTGCTGCCACCAAATATAGGTGTTTGTCCCTCAAGTGTTTCTGCCATAGATTTCTCTCTCAAGGTTTTTAGGGCATCCTATCACTGAGATAGCGTCTATTTAGCCAGTATGTAAGGAACTGTTACAGTTGTCAGTTATCAGTTGTCAGTTATCAGTCAACCATCAACCATCAACCATCAACCAATAACCAATAACCAATGACTATTCCACGGTTGGAATTGTAAAGTGAAACGTACTCCCTTTGTCTTTTCCTGCCGATTCTGCCCAGATTTTGCCGTTCCAGCTATTGACAATTTGACGACAAATTGCTAGTCCTAAACCAGTACCGCCTGTAGTGCGGCGGAGCGCGCCTTCTTCTTGGTAGAAGCGATCGAACACGATTTCGAGGCGGTTGGGTTCGATGCCGCGTCCGGTGTCTGAAACTGTGACTTCTAAAGTTGTACCCCCATTGGTACGAGCTGCGAGCGTAATCTTGCCCGTGGCAGGCGTAAACTTGCAGGCGTTATCTAGCAGTTTGGCGATTAATTCTACTAGCCAGTCTCCATCTACTCTGACGAGGGGAAGTCGATCTGGGATTTTAGTCACGATCTGGGGTAAATCTTCTGGGTTAGAACGAACGCGGATGCGGCTGAGAGCAAGTTCGATGCACTCATCTAGGGGTAACGTTTCTGGATGCCATTCTACTCGTCCGCTTTCTAAATTAGATAGGGTAAGGAAATCTTGGACTAATTTTCGCATCCGTTCGGAGTCGTCAAGAGCTGTACTGAGCATGACTTGTCGCAATTCCAAAGGCATATCTGGCTCGGTGGCAAGGCTTTCTAAACAAACTTGGATTGTGGAGAGGGGGGTACGGAGTTCGTGACCAGTAATCGCGATCAAGTTGCTACGGGTGCGATCGAGTGCCTCTAGTTGTTGGTTTAAATCTTCAAGGTTAGCGTAGGCTTCAGCTTGGATTAGTGCCGCGCCTACCTGAGTGGCGATCGCTTCAACTAATGAAGTTTCATCCGCCGTCCACTGGTGCGGCTGGGAACCACAGTAATGCGACTCGACTATCCCTAATAACTTACCTTGATATAGTACTGGAGTCAGCAACCAAGAACGAATATTAAACTGCTGTACCAGTTGTTGTAGCAGCGGTGAATCGGTCACGCGAGCGTCGGTTTGGGTATCGACGATACAAATCGGTTCTCGCTGACAAACAATTTCTCTAAATAAGAGATTTTGTTGCAAGGGAATAGTTTTTCCTACCACCGAGGAGACACCAGGCTGCAAATATTCATGGGCGATCGCTACCTTGTCTTCGTTAGCTTGGGCGCGATAAATTAAGCAACGACAGGCAGCCAAGGCAATTCCTAATTCACGCACTGCGACTTTTAAAATCTCTTGGGGATGTAGCGGTAGTCCGGTGGCACTCCCCCGTCGAATGGCGGTGGTGATGGAGTTGATCAAGCGTTCTTTACGTTCTTGAGTGGCGATCGAGCGGTAGGCTTTGAGTAATTTGTATTGTCCTGCTTGCAGATACGTCACTAACCGCTGAACGAAAGGATTGGTATCGATGACAGCAGCATCTAATGACGGCAAGGCAATACTGCTAGACGTTTGAGGCTTTTTAGCTGTTTGAAGCTTTTTACCTGTCGATCGCCGTTGTGGTAGAGATAAAGCAAAGCGATCGCGAGCAAATTCGACTTTGGCAGCTAATTCTGGTCTGTAGTGTAAAACTCGCTGAAGTAAAAGTTCTGCTGCGATACAGCTAATTTGCCGTTCCGAAGTCCAAATCCCTTCAAACTGGCGGGTGGGGTCCATATCCACCGCTGGCAAATGCGGTGAAGGTTTGATCTGGACTATGCTGGGGCGCTCGCGGCAAATCAGGCAGGTACTATAGTTTTGTCCAATGACGACGAGATGCCATTCTTGACTTAACGGTTCGGCTGCATCGAAGGCAATTGTTTCGTAATATTCAGAAGCGTTAGTAAAATCTGTCTCTGGTGCTGCTAGGACGTAAACTTGATTCGTCCGCCGAGCAATGCGCTTGTAGCGGTGAGCTTCTTGACGGTAGAAACGTTCCCGCTGAAAGCTGGCAATTAGCAGCGGTTGGTCTGAAGTCGAAGCAAGCACTTGGTCTTCCATCGCATGAGACAGAGCCGTTAAAGAAGCTTTGAAATAAATTTGGGGTCGCAGTTGGGGTACTGCTGTCAGCAGATCGCCAAGAATAGAAGTCAATTTGCTCATGACTGTAATTGTCGATCGCTGCCCCTATGTACGATCCCACTGGGAGAACTAGAAAGCGCGATCGCTGCTTGAAAAGCGTCGAGGGTTCTCTATCAACCATCCTACCGATACTGGGGACTGGGGGCTAGTAAGTCAGTTATCAGTGACCAGTTATCAGTTACCAGCTACCATCCTCCCTAACTAGATAGATGTTCCAAAAGTCAAGATGAGGTAAATATATGTTAATCTTTGGAGACTAATTTTTTAGATCTAAAGCTTATAGGGTTGCATCTAGAAACGTCTGTGACTTTTATTAGAGTTTATTAGCAATGAGAGAAATATTCTGTCATTTGCGAGTTACATGGCTGCCAGTTCGTAACGGCAGATGGTTTGGCAGTTAGTTTATATCGATTCCTAAAATAACAGCTTAATTGCAACAAAAAATGAGAATAGCTCAGATTGCTCCTCTGTGGGAGCGAGTTCCACCTTTTCGCTACGGCGGCATTGAATTAATTGTCAGTTTACTTACAGACGAGTTAGTTCGGCGCGGTCATGAAGTGACGCTATTTGCTTCTGGTGACTCTATTACCAATGCTCAGCTCAAATCAGTCCACGATAAAGCCTTACGACTCGATGCTAGCGTCAAAGAACCAGGGCTTTACGAGCAAATGATGCTGTTTGAGGTTTTTCACAACGCCCACCATTTCGATCTTATTCATTCTCATGTTGGCTGTGCTGCCTTGCCTTACACTGGTTTTGTCACAACGCCAGTGGTGCATACGACTCACGGAATTTTTACGCCCGATAATGAAAAAATGTTTCGGCGCTTTGCTTGGCAACCGTATGTCAGTATTAGCGAAGCACAACGAGAACCTCGCCTGGGTTTAAATTACGTTCGTACCGTGTATAACGGCATTGATACATCTGTCTATCCGTTTCAAGCTCAACCCAGTCAACCAGCTTATTTAGCTTTTGTCGGTCGCATATCTCCCGAAAAAGGACCAATCGAAGCGATAACAATTGCCCGTGCTGCTGGTCTACCATTAAAAATGGCTGGCAAAGTCGATCCGGTAGATCGGGAGTATTATCGCGATCGCGTCGAGCCTTTAATTGACGGCGAGCAAATTCAGTACCTTGGGGAAGTAACCCATGAAGAGAAGGCACAACTTTTAGGTGGAGCTACTGTAACTTTGTTTCCCATTACTTGGCGCGAACCATTTGGTCTAGTCATGATTGAGTCAATGGCAACAGGAACACCCGTAATTGGCATGGATTTGGGTTCTGTGCCAGAAGTAATCGCTCATGGTAAAACTGGGTTTGTTTGCCACTCTCTCGAACACATGGTTGAAGTAATTCCCCATGCAATTAAAATCGATCGCCAAGCTTGTCGCGACTATGCGATCGAGCATTTTAGCGTCCAATCAATGACGAGCGAATACGAAAAGGTGTATGAAGTCTTGAGGGGCTAGGGGCTAAACCAATTCACAATTCACAATTGGTCAATTCACAATTAACTCACTACTCACTACTCACTACTCACTACTCACTTTCTACTGAATTGCTAAAAAAAGTTGCGATCGCTGGTTCATCTAAGAAGGCTGATAATAATTAAAACTGGATCGCCCACCTCTGACACAGCAAAAAACTTTTGGTATGACACTAGATACGATCGCAACTCAAGAAAAATTGGAAATAAATGGTAAAGTCTTCGTCGCCGCAGAACAGCTACCAATTCCAGAATGGCCCTGCGTGTTGAGCGAAAGACCGCAGCCAACTTTGACGATTAAAGATGATGACTTATTTTTAGTCACAGATACATTAGGGAATATCGCTGGTTGCTCGTTAGACGATATGACAACCAGTATGGGCTTATTTTGCACTGATACCCGCTTTCTGAGTCGCCTAGAATTACAAATTGAGGGGCGATCGCCTGTTTTACTGAGCAGTACCGCCGATAAGGGATTTTCTCTCTCTGTCTTATGTACCAATCCTACAGTAGACAATCGCTTAAAAGCTGATACTTTAGGCATTCGCCGCGAGCTAGTTTTAAATGGCGCACTGTTTGAAGAAATTGAAGTTTCTAACTACAGTACAAGTGCAGTCAGCGTTGCCATCAGCCTCAGTTTTGATGCCGATTTTCTCGATTTATTTGAAATTCGCGGCTTCAATCGGGAAAAACGCGGCAGACTGCTAAGGCTAGCTGCTGTAGCTGGAAAAAGGCAAGGACAAGGGGACAAGGAAGATAAGGGGGACATTCACCACTCTCCACTCCCGACTCCCTACTCCCCACTCCCAGAAACTCTAAACCTTGCTTACCAAGGTTTAGATGGCTCGATTATGGAATCGCGCCTTCAGTTTCAACACGCGCAGCCTGACTTCTTCAAAGGCTATACAGCAGTGTGGCAGCTAGAATTGGCTTCTCACGAAACAAAAACGCTCGGTTATCGGTTGTCAATGACAATCAACGATCGCTCGGCTTCTACAGTCAACGCTCCTACTACCTTAGTCCAAGCTAGAGCAGCAGAAGATTCAGAGGAACAGCATTGGTGTCAGCAAAGCACGCAGATTCGCGCCGATAAAGCTGATTTTAACCAAGTTATCGAGCGAGCCGAGCAAGATATGTTTCTGCTGCGGCAATCTTTTGGTAAGTATAAAACTGTTTCTGCTGGCGTACCGTGGTTTTCTACGCTATTCGGACGTGATTCGCTGATTGCGGCTGCCCAAACTTTAATGTTAAATCCCGCGATCGCTCGCGAGACTCTGATCCTACTCGCTGCTTATCAAGGCAAGATTGAGGACGAGTGGCGGGAAGAAGAACCAGGAAAAATCCTGCACGAAATTCGCACGGGAGAAATGGCACGCTGCAACGAAATCCCCCATACTCCCTATTACGGTACGATAGATGCTACCCCTTTGTGGTTGATGCTCTACACCGAATATTTTGCTTGGACTCACGACTTGGAAACCTTAGAACGGTTGTGGTCAAATGCATTAGCAGCAATAGATTGGATCGATCGCCGCCTAGAGCTAACAGGTTATTTATCTTACTCTCGCATCTCGCGCCGAGGTTTAGCCAACCAAGGATGGAAGGATTCTGGCGATTGTATAGTCAACCGCCAGGGAGAACTCGCAACAGGAGCGATCGCTTTATGCGAAGTACAGGCTTACGTCTACGCGGCAAAAATCCGCATGGCAGAAATTGCCCGCATGAAAAAGCGACTTGACCTTGCCGATAAGTGGCAGGATGAAGCCAGAGAGTTAAAAGTTCGGTTTAATCGCGATTTTTGGCTGTCCGACCAAGATTTTTGTGCTTTGGCGCTGGATGGAGAAGGTAAACCAGTAGATAGTATCACCTCTAATCCTGGGCATTGCTTGCACCTAGGGATTTTTACACCTGAAAAAGCCTATAGCGTTGCCGAAAGACTCCGAGCGCCAGATATGTTCAACGGTTGGGGAATTCGGACTTTGAGTAGTTTATCCCCTGCGTACAATCCAATGGGTTATCATATCGGTTCGGTTTGGCCCCACGATAATTCTCTCATCGTGCTGGGATTGCGATCGCTAGGACTAGTCGATCAAGCTTTGGAAGTATTTCAAGGGTTATTTGATATGACACTTCAGCAACCCTATCAGCGTCCTCCAGAACTATTCTGCGGCTTTGAACGCAACGGCGATCGCTCTCCAGTCCAATATCCCGTCGCTTGCTCTCCCCAAGCTTGGGCAACAGGAACCATTTTTCAGCTCTTGCAAACAATTGTTAATCTCGTACCTGATGCCCCAAATAATTGCTTGCGAATTATCGATCCGGCTCTACCAGCGTCAATCGATCGCCTATCCATACACAATCTGCGTGTCGGTCCTACCTTACTAGACTTAGAATTCGAGCGTTCTGGAAGTACTACCGCCTGTCGCGTCGTGAAAAAACGCGGCAATCTGCGCGTGGTGATTGAAGCGTGAAGAAGAGGCTAGGGGCTGGGGGCTAGAGGCTAGGGGAAGTCAAAAGTCAAAAGTTAGAAGTCAAAACCAACTTCTTCCTTGTCCCAAAAATTCTCTAGCCCCTAGCCCCTAACCTCTCGCCCCTCATCTAGTATGATGAATCCCCACAAAATCATTTTTGGTTGAGTTCTCGGCGCAAAGCATTCAAGCGATTCATCCATCCTGTCAAAAACACGGCTTGACTCCCCACCCCCCAACGACGGTAGCAACCTTCACGAATTGCGTTGTAGCGATCGCACAGCCAAACTTCTTTATGAGTGGCAACAGCAGCAATGATGGCTTGTTTGGTAAGTGGTCCCACTATTCCATCGGCATTCACTCCCACGACTTGCTGTAGGGTTTTAATCGCCCTGTTGACTCCAGCGTTGACCGCCCAATCAAAATGAGCAACTGCCAATTTTTGAGGCAGCAAGCCACAGCCAGATATATCCCAATAGCGTTTTTGATAAATGTCCCTAACTTCGGTGGCACTAATCATCCTTACCGACTGCACCGATAACCTTTGACTTTTTCGATATGCGTCGTAAACGGCGTGGGTAACGCCAAAATTGGTTTCCCCACCTTTGTCGCTCTTGTGGTTGGAATAACCCCCCTCCCAAAGCAGCGCGAATTTCAATGCCTTGCTAAAAGAATCGCTCATGGCTTCCTCCGGTCTAAAAATGCTCCAAGTAGCTGGGCTATCGGGTCGGTGTTAATTCCCAGCGCCCCTGCAATCAGAAAAACCCCTGGAATCAATACCAAGGGAGGGATATCGCGGGAAGAGACTTCTACCCCCGAAGAGCGCGAATACTTCATGTCCAAACCCGAAAATCCCAGCAATCCAGTCAGAGCGATCGCAAACAGAAACGAATATCCCTTGCCCAACTGCTTCTCGCGGCGGTTGGGGCAGTCAGTCGGGCAGTTAAATTCATCGGGCATATGCCCCCACAATTATGAGTTAGTAAGAGTGTCAATTTTCGATTCAATTCGTGCCAAGTCCGCGCCCAAATCTCCCATCGCCCCCGAATACTGCCAGATCTCTAGCATCATTTGCCTGTGCCATTTCGGGATATTTATTTCGAGTAAATAGGTGGAGAGATCGTAGTTGTCGAACTTGACTAAATTCAATCTATCCAAGCCAATTTTGACTCGGGGATAACTGGAAATAGCAGCGATAAATTCGCTAGTTGAAGATGGCGAAAATAGCAATCTCGGAGACACAAAACCCGCCAAAAACCAATTGGGTTTGGCATATTGATTTTTCGCCCCGATCAATAAAATTTTCGCGGAAACGGAAAGCGTAATCGGGGGAATTGGACTGAACAGATCTGGATCGTCGGCGGATAGCGAGATCGCGTTATAAGTCTGCCTCAATGCCAAATCCCAGTTGAGATTGTTGCCAAAGTCCCACATAGAAACGCGGTTTTTTATGCCCCAAAAGCACTAATCGTTCGTGCCAAATTAGCTAAATAATCGTCAACGTCAGCATCTACCGATTCGATAATTTGCAACGTTTCGTCTAGCTCGAGAAGTCCGTCGCAAAAATCCATTACCGCGCCATTGGCTATCTGGACGTTTTCAATTAATTCGTCCGATTCTTGCGGACATTCCCGATTAACGGGAACCCACAAGAGCATCGACTCTTGTAGATCCATAGCGAATTATTCTCGATATTTCTCGGGTGTAAACGTAATTAAGTTGATGCCCGTACCCAAAGCAGTTTTGATCGCGGTCTGTCGGGCGGCTTGGCTGTCGGTAGAAGTGGTAGTAGGTCTGCCAAACGGAGCCATATAGCCCTCGTCGGTTGCCGTGTAGTAGCTCTTGTAGGTGCGTCCGGTAATGCGGCTGGTGCGATCTGCGCTTTCCACCGCTTCACCCGTGCGCCAGTAGACGTAGGCAGGTTTGTATTTGCCAAAGTTGATAACTTTCTCTCCGTTTGATACAGTTTGATGACCGCAAACCGTAGCATTTGTCGTAGTTAGAGCCGTCTTGGATCTCTTCGAGATCATTGCTTCGGCAAAGACGCTTGGAATCGGAGCTACAGAAAAAGGTACGAGCGCCACTTCATCTTTCTTTCTATTGTTCGCTCTTTTAGACTGTGCGTTAAGTTTGTGGGACGCTGCCGATGGGTTGATCTTCCAGGACCAATATTTCGCCACGGCTTGGTCTTGAGAAGTAGCGGGGTTGCCACCGCCCGCAAGGATGGCGATGGCGCGCTTATCTAAGTCTGAATAAGGCTTACCCATAATTAGTGTTTCAATACTTGAATCGATACGCCAATTATGTCCGCGCCAAATCGCTGTTTTTCTGGTTAGAAACCAATGGTTTCGATCTGTTTTACTCAACCAGTGCGTCGGGGATGGAATGGGTGCGACTGTACAAGTAAATTGGTTGCTGTCTGCCGTAGAGCGTGGCGTAGGCATAGCGAAATCTGACGTTAACTAGCGGTCTTTTTCTGACTTTGGGATGCCGTTTACCCAAAATGGTTTGCGTCCCTGGGTTATAGGGGAATGCCTCCGCTTCGTCGTCTACCTCTGAAAGTTTGAGCAATCCGGCTTCTATCGAGTCGCCGTTCATCGTGAGAATGTCGCGAATTAATTCCTTGCCATCGGCAAGAGTTCTGGCGCGGATCAGAAATTCGTACCCCGAAGATTTCTGTCTGTAGCTGACGATTTTTCTGCCTTTTTTGAAGATATAACCGCTGCCACTACCAAATTTTGTTTTGATTTTATTGGCAATTGCTGTTAGTTCGGTTTTCGTAATCGTCGTGCTAGTTTTGTCAATTAAACGCCAACTGACTTCCATTGGCACGGATTTGTAGTCGGGGTCTACATCGTCATCATCTTCTTTGAAGTAAAGCGTAATTTTGGGCTTGTATGCAGTTTCTTCGCTCAATTCGTTGAGCAAGTCGCCCGTGACTATTGGATGTCTATCTCTGGCATAACTCGTGTATTGCTCGAACAATTGATTGCGTCCGACTGTCAGTATTAAAGAGTCATCTTCTTTGTGCAAACATGCTTTTAGCAGTGCTTGTCTGGGCGCGGTCAAGTCTAAGTCTGACTCGAGATTAATTACGTCTTTGAAATATTCGCGAATTATCTTATTAGCGATTTTTTTATTAACATCTTGAAACTGTTCTGTCGGTGAAAAGTTATCTGGTTCAGGCATTATCGATTTCTCCCGCTCCTCTAAATACATCGGCGGTCGTCGCTGGAGAAACAGACGCGATTTTCGTCGCCACCGCTTTATCTTTGACCGGATCGTTGTCAGCAATTGTCTTCGGTTGTGCCGATGCAATTGCCGCGTCAAAACGTTGTTTTTGCTCCATCAATTCGCCTGCTTCTTGCTGGATATTTTGGACTTCTCCTAAGACTCCCTGGAGGGATGACGCTGCGTCGTCTAGCGTGTCTAGTCCTTCCCTGTAGCGTTGGACTTTCAGCATCCAAGCATTTTGGTGAGATACGTTTTCAGCCATGTGCGGATAGGCGTTCTCTCCCACGACGCGGAAGCGTTTTAAGGCGTTGCCGATCTTTCCAGTGTTGTTGGCAATCCATTCAGTAACTTCTCTACCCGAATCAGCAATAGAACGCACAGTCCAGATAATTTGGTTGGCAGAAGAAAGAATAGCTGAAGCTTTAGTCCAATTTAATTTTGTGCCCGTCCAAACATCTGCACCTAACAATTGAGACATGAAATTATTCACTTGTCTGCCGAGTTCGGCGTTGATATCGAGAGGTGAATTATTTTCATCTTTGATGCCAATTGCACTCAGTGCTTGAGACGTTAAGTCTCCCAATGTTTGCCCTAAACTTTTACTCAGCATTGCTGCATTGTGCAGCGTGGTAATCAGCGTTAAAGCGTTGATAATTTTGTCTAGCCTTGTCGCTTGAAACGCCCTTGTCAAAAATCCACCAATGCCACCATTGGGAATTTGGCTCCCTAGCTTTTGGTCTATAGTTCCGAGCAACGACAAATCTAGTGCTTGCAATCCGGTGTTAATCGCGTCTAATTTTGTCCCATTGTTTGCTAACTGTTGATTGACATTTCCCGTCGTACAGCCACCATTCAAGCTTTGACACGTCCCATTTTTGGCGGCTGTTTCTATTCCTTGAAATAGAGTTGGATTGAAGGTAGGCGAGAGTAGCGTTCCTACTCCTGCCAAGCCTACCGCCGTCCACCAACCAGGGAAATCTTTGCTGGGGTCGGGTGGCGTTGGTGCTTGCTTGAGGAGTTCGGGGGAGATTTCGGGGACTGGCTCAGGATTGCGCGTTGTCGGATTCGGTAAAATCCGCGTTCCAGTAGGGACGGGGTTGGGAAATTTTATCGGGTCTGGTTTGTACGTCTCGTCCGTTGTGGGACGGATAGGCTCGACCACTATCGGCTCTACCGTCAGGGGTTTGGGCGTGAAGGCGGGCGGGATGTCGAAAATATCCGGCGTTGTCGTGTCGGGGAAGGTTACGGGGTCGAAGAAAGGATAAGGGTTGGCGGGGCGCGAGTCTTTATTGGGTGAGGGGGCGACATCCGGTTGTGGGATATTGGCAGGGGCGGCGGGAGCAGCAGGCACGGTTCTGGCTCCAGGCAGTCTTGCCACGGACGGCTCGTTTCTCGCCCACGGTGGCGGCGTGCCGTCCATTACCCATTGCAGGGGGACTCTCGCCGCGTCGTATAGGGGATCTCCCGCTCTTGAGATGAGAGCAGGTGGCGGACTTGACACTTCCCCGACGGCAATTTGTTTGTTGTCGGGATTTACTATTAGGTTGCCCAGCGATGAATTGGATTCGCCGAATTCTGAAGGTGGATCGCCTGCTGTATCTGGCAGTCCATCCAAGCGTTCGATGCGGTTAATCCGCATTCTAAATGCGGGGTCTTGTCCGGTTGCAAATTCTTGAAAAAAAGCATTGCCGTTCGGAGGTTGTATATATAATCGGTACTGCCATCCTTGACCCCCTGTGCTTTCTTTACGCAAACCCAAAACCCGTCCTACAGTAGGACTGTTTCGGCTGCTACTCAAGAGCCAGGTTGCCCCACCGTTGAAACTGATATCAGCCCAAGTTCTGTACAACCCGTTTACGTCCTGTCCGCCTTTGAAGGGAGGTGGGTTGAGCTGTTGCGATGAGTCGCTTACGTGGAGCAGTCCTAGTTGTTTTTGGCGGGCGCGGGATAGGGCTATAGCTTCGTCTGCGCCCGTTAGAGTGCCACGGGTAAAGAATCCCTCCCATACCCCCAAAATGGCGCTACCACCTACGGCAGAGAGTGCCAACGTCGTGGCTGAAATTCCGCCAATCAGCCAGCGCCCCGCCCCGACTATGCCCCTAGACGCTCTTTGGGCGGCTCCTAACAGTCCGGTCGCACCCTCGCCCCTGGCGGCTTGGGCTGGCATTCGGTAGGAATTCTCTAAGCTTTGTGCGGTGACAGTTGCTCTTGCCCTGGTGCTGTAGAAGTTAGCAGCTGCTGTGGCAGATGGAGCCGCGCCGCGGGGGGGCATGTTGCCGCTTGACGGGACTTTCACCCCAGTTTGGGCGGACTTGGGATACTTGTTATGCAGGTGCGTCTTGTAGGCGGCGTATCCGACAACGCTCGCTGCAATTCCAGCACTAACCTTGCCCTGGGGACTGGGCTTATATTCCTTTGGATCGCTCATCGCTAGTTGCTCTTGAAGGCGGCGGGCAACGCTACGTTGGCGATTTCGTTGATGTTGT
>ERZ1066120.1641-NODE-1641-length-12537-cov-4.957539_pt1 | contig 12537 bp, 10 predicted proteins | sample MGYA00382767_ERZ1066120 | MGnify/ENA primary metagenome ERZ1066120 (study PRJEB33369, sample SAMEA5778350) | biofilm metagenome | biome: Industrial cooling water; feature: Water cooling tower basin; material: Biofilm | place: United Arab Emirates | collected... | reverse complement strand
GCTCGAAGCGATGCAGGAGCGGCGCGTGACCATCGACGGCGTTTCGCACGAACTTTCGTCGCTTTTCACGGTCTTCGCCACGCAAAACCCGCTCGATTACGAGGGCACTTATCCGCTTCCCGAAGCGCAAGTCGACCGCTTTTTGCTCAAAATTCTGGTGGATTATCCGGCGCCCGAAGCCGAAATCGCGCTTTTGGAGCGCATTCATCGCGGTTTCGACGCGCACGAACTCGCGGAATCGGGCATCGAAAGCGTGGCGACGCCCGAAATGATTTTGGCCGCGCGCGCCGCCGTGAAAAAAGTCAACGTCAGCGAAGGCATGGTGCGCTACAGTTATCAAATCGTGGCGCGCACGCGCAATTTGGCGACGCTTTCGCTGGGCGCTTCGCCGCGCGCCGGAATCGCGCTTTTGGAGTCGAGCAAAGCGCTCGCCGCGATGAATGGCCGCGACTACATCGTGCCCGAAGACGTGAAAACCGTCGCGCCGCCCGTGATGCGCCACCGCTTGATGCTGCGCGCCGAAAGCGAAATGGAAGGTCTGCGCCCCGACGACATCGTGAAATCGGTGTTGGGCGCCGTCGAAGTTCCGCGATAAAACGCCCGTAGGGACGCATGGCAATGCGTCCAAAACGGTCACAGTTCAAAGTGAATCGGGGCCGCGCAAAATTTTGGACGCATTGCCATGCGTCCCTACAGGCGTTTCATCTCACAAAAAAATACGTGATGACGGCGCAGAAAAGAACCGAATCGCAGCGATCTAAAATTCCGCCGTGACCGGGGAAGAGCGTGCCAAAATCTTTGGTTTCGAGTTCGCGTTTGAAAAACGATTCGATGAGGTCGCCCAACGGCGCGCCCACGCCCAGAAGCGCGCCGAGCGCCGCGCCTTGCATCGGCTCGATTTTGAGCAGCGGCGCCGCGAAAAATCCCACCAAAAGCGCGACGACGAAACCGCCGAAAAAGCCTTCCCAACTTTTGCCGGGCGAAAGCGGCGAAATTTTGCGTTTTCCGAGCGCGCGGCCCACGTAAAACGCGCTTGTATCGCTGGCCCACACGCAAAACAGCATCAGCCAGAACCATTTTCCGTCCGCGATTTCGCGCAGTTGCGGCAACATCGCAAACAGCGAAACATAGAGCGTGCAAAGCAGCGTCATCGCCAGTCCCGCGAGCGAAATTTTGGCGCGGCTATCGTAAAACAGCACGCTCATCACGAGCAGTGCGAGCAGCGTTCCCGTCGCCCAAAACAGATTGGGGCCGTTCCAGACGGCCACGAAAATCGCCGCGTAACCCACGCTGCCCACCAAACGCGCGCCGCCGTAATCATCGGAGCGGCTGATGGCGAGTTGCAATTCGCGCCAGGCGCCCAGCGCGAGCAGCAAAACGAAAATTTTAAACGCCCATCCGCCAGCGTAAACCAAACCCAAAACCAAGGGAATACCAACGAGCGCGGTCAAAATACGCGGGGAAATTTTCATGGGGAAACGGCGTTTTGCGGAAAGTTTTGGCGCGAACGATGTTTTTTCAAATAAGGCGCGACGCTTCTACTTTTGCCACTAATTCATCCAAATTGGCCAGAAACACGTCGGGGCGCAGTTCGCCGACCGCGTTTTGCGCGGTTGCGAGCGTGTCCACGCCGGTTGCGACCCAAATTTTGCCGATGCCCGCGCGGTGCGCGCACGCGATGTCGGTGTCGAGCCGGTCGCCCACCATCGCGGCGCTTTCCTTGGCGAAACCGTGCGTTTCGAGAATCAATTCGAGCATTGCGGGCGCCGGTTTTCCCAGCGACACCGGAACGGTGCCCGACGCCGTTTCGACGGCGGCCACCACACTGCCCGCGCCCGGCACGACGCCGCCTTCAATGGGAAATGTCGCGTCGCGGTTGGTGGCGATGAATTTCGCGCCGCCCAAAATGTAACTTTGCGCGCGGCGCAGCTTCGCATACGAAAACTCGCGGTCAATTCCCACGACGACGGCCTCCACATTTTGCGGAATCGAGGCCGCGCCCCTTTGCGCGAAATCGCTTTCCAGAAACACGCGCGCGCCCACGTTTTGCAGCGCCAGCGCGATGCCTTCTTCGCCCACCGCGTAAACCGAAATGCCGCGCGGAAACTGGCGCGCCACGTAAAGCGCCGTCGCCGAAGAGCTGGTCACGACTTCATCGGGCGCCGCCGCGATGCCCGCGCGATGCAATTTTTCGGCGAAAAATTGCGGCGGACGACTGGAATTATTGGTGGCAAAAAACGGCTTGATTCCCAGTTCGCGCAAGCGCGCAATCGCCGCCGCCGCGCCGGGAATCGGCGTTTCGCCGCGCCATACGACGCCATCCAAATCGAAAATCAAAGCCTGAAGAACGCGAAAATTCACGCCCAAAATTTAGCAATCCCGACCTGAAACGCGGTTTTTGGAAACAAATCGCTCACACGAAGTTGGTTAAGCTGTTCCTAAGCCTGTGCGCGCACACTGGCTTCTGCGCGATGGAAAACCTCTCTCCAGAGCCTTGGCACACAGCCGAAGGCGAACACTTGGATATCGAAAATCACACGGTTGAAAAACGCGAAAGCGGGTGCGGCGAAAGCCCCGATTTGCGCCAGCAGTTGCACGAATCGCAAGAGCGCTACCGCCAGCTTTTTTTGCAGGAGCAACGCCGCGCGCGCCACCTGTCGCTCATCAACGAAGTGCAAAAATGCGCGCTCGTCAACCGCGATTTATCGCAGTTTCTGGCACACGTCGTGCGCGCCATCGGCGTGCATTTTCGCGGCTGCGACGTCTCGATTTACCTTTCGCGCGCCACGCTGCACGGACTGCAAATATGGATTCTCGAAGAGGTTTCCGAAGACTCCAGTTCCCCGGAATCCGAAAACGCGCCGCCTTCGTCCTCGGCGCTGGCGACACTTAATGCGCAAATCGCCGAAAACGACCCGCGCGGCGCCGACGAACTCGTTTTGGTCGCGGCTTTTGGCGACGCTTCGCTGGGCGCGCGCACCGGCTCGACTCTTCCCAAAATCGAGGCCGTTTCGCGCGGCGAAATCGGCGATTGGTCGCCGCTGTTTCACCCCGAATCGCAGGCGCGCCTGCACACTCCCGTTTCGATTGACAATGAAATCGGCGGCCTTGTCGTGGTGCAAAGCCGCGACGCCGACGCCATTGACGCGCGCGATAACGGCGCGCTCGGCACGGCCTCGGCCATCATTGGCTCCTATGTCCAGAACGCGCGGCTGTTCGCTTCGATGCGCGAAACCGGCGAATTCAACAAGGAACTGCTCAACTCGATGCTGCACTCGCTGCTCGTCGTAGATTCGAGTGGTGATATTCAATTTATTAATCAACGTTTGCTGCAAACGTTTGGTCGCACGCGCGAGGAAACATTGCGGGCGCCGCTCGAAACGATTTTCGGCGATGGCCCCGCCACGCATCACCATTTGCGCGAGGAAATCGCGGCGCTTCTGGAAAACGGTCAGAGCCGCGAAATTCCCGAAGTGCACGTGTGGACGGGCGAATCGGAGCGCGTTTTCGATTTGCGCCTGTTCCGCGTGTATTTTCGTGGCCAGGCCGAAGCCGCGCTGCTGCTCATCAATATCACACCGCGCTGGCGCAAAACCTATCAGTTGCAATTGATGCACGAAATCGGGCGACTTTTTCAGGAATCGCTCGAAATTGACCGCGTGCTTTCCACTGTTTTGACCTGCATCACGGCGGGCAGCGCGCTGGGATTCAACCGCGCGTTCGTGTTTTTGTTCGATGACGCAGGCGAAAATCTCGAAGGGCGCAACGCGTTGGGGCCTTCGTCTTCCGAGGAGGCTTCGCGGATTTGGGGCGAAATTTCGCAGCGCGAATTCACGCTTTCCGAGCTTTTGGAGCAAAGCGAGGCGCTGCGCGACGACCCGACGCCGCTGCAAAAACACACGCGTAGCTTGCAAATCAACCCGAAAAATCCCTGTTTTGCGGCGCTGCGGGCGGCGCTCGATGCCAAAACTGCGGTGCGCATCGCGCGCGGCGAACTGCTGGGCTTTGATTCGGTTTTGTGCGCGCACAGCGACGAATCATCGCGCGCCGAAGCCAATCGGCTCGGCGACCTTTTGCTGGCGAGCGAAGTCGCGGTGGCGCCGCTCGTGGCCAAAGAGCGGCTCGTGGGCGTGGTGTTCGCCGACAATTTGTATTCGGGCGCGCCCATCGAGGACGACGACACGCAACTGCTCGACACGCTCGCGCAGCAAGCCGGACTCACCATTGACAACGCGCTCACCTACGCGGCGCTGCAACAGGCGCAGCGCGAGCTGGTGTCTTCGGAGCGCCTTGTGGCCGTCGGCGAAATGGCCGCGCGCGTTTCGCACGAAATTCGCAACCCGCTGGCCACCATCGGCGGATTTGCGCGCTCGGTTTTGAAAAAACCGGACGATTTGAACAGCGTGAAACGCAAAACGCAAGTCGTGGTGGACGAAGTGGCGCGCCTCGAAGAGCTGCTCACCGATTTGCTCGACATGGCGCGGCCTCGCCCGCTGAATTTGAAACTGCAAAACGTGAACGATTTGGTCGAACACGCCATTTTGCTCGCCGATTTCGACATCAAAGCCTGCAACGCGCGCCTCGAACGCCACCTCGCGCCCGATTTGCCGCTGGTTCTGCTCGACCGTTCGCGGATGCTGCAAGCCCTGCTCAACACGCTGCGCAACGGCGCGCAGGCGATGCCCGGCGGCGGCGAGTTGCGAGTGGCGACCCGACTCATCGCGCGCAATCCGGCGGCGCCGTGCATCGAAATCGCAATCGCCGATAGCGGCGTCGGAATCTCCGAAAAGGCGCTGCGCCAGGTTTTCGATCCGTTTTTTTCGACCAAAGTGTCGGGAAGTGGCCTCGGATTGGCCGTAACCAAACGCATCATCCAAGATCACGGCGGACAAATTGACGTTGAATCTAACGAAGGCGTTGGCACGACTTTCGTGTTCACGCTTCCCGTGCCCGTCCAGCCCGCTCAAAACCCGGAGCCAGAGGTGGAATCGACGGAAAAGTGAGCCGAAAACGGAAAAGTGAGCCGAAAAAAGCTCGAAATCAAAGCGCAACATAGCGCCAAACTTCGTTGGATACACTGCGGCAAATTCCGCTCATAAATTTTTGACAGAATCAGGAGGCAAAATCACAATGAATCCCACTCAGAAACCACTCATCCTGTTGGCCGAAGACGATGCCAACCAACGCGCGCTCTACTGCGAGGAACTCGAAGACGAAGGCTATGAAGTCGTGGCCGCCGCCGATGGCCGCGAAGCCTTGAAACTGGCCGAAGCGCGCCGCCCCGACCTCATTATTTCGGATGTCAATATGCCCGTGATGGACGGCCTCGATTTCATGGCGCGCCTCATCGAAGTCGCGCACGGCGTGCCCGTCATTTTGCACACCGCTTACGCCTCCTACCGCGACTCTTTTGCCTCCTGGTCGGCGGACGCTTACGTCGTCAAAAACTCCGATTTGAGCGAACTCAAATCTCACGTCAAAAATCTGCTCGGTTCCGCGAACGCCGCCTGAAATTTCCCTTCTCATGATTACCGAAAACTCCGCTGTTTCACGTGAAACAACCGAAAACTCTTCGCCCGTTGACGCTTACGCCAGGCCCGCCGACGTGCATTTCGCGCCGACGATTTCGCGCGGCGTGCGCGTTCGCGGCCAGCAATCGCCGCTGCAAAACACCATCGTGATGTTGCTCGCGGGCGGTCAGGGCGAACGACTTTACCCGCTCACGCGCGATCGCGCCAAACCCGGCGTGCCCTTTGGCGGGCAATATCGCATCATCGATTTCGCGCTTTCCAACTGCATCAATTCCGGCTTGCGCCGAATCTTGGTGCTCACGCAATACAAATCGTTTTCGTTGCAGCGTCACATTCAATCGACCTGGGAGCTGTTTAATCCCGTGATGGGCGAATATATCGACGTGATTCCGCCGCAGCAGCGCAACGTCAAACGTTGGTATCAGGGCACCGCCGACGCGATTTTCCAGAATATTTACATGCTCGAACAGGAAAAACCGGCTTATGTCGTGATTCTTTCGGGTGACCATATTTACAAAATGGATTACTCGAAAATGCTCGATTATCACCTCGAAAAAGGCGCCGATTTGACGATGGCTTGCACGAAAGTGCCGCGCGAGGAAGCCTTTCGTTTTGGCATCGCCGACACCGATGAGGCGGGCCGCATCGTGCGTTTCGTCGAAAAACCCAAAGACCCGCCGACGATTCCAAACGACCCCGATTTTTCGTATTCCTCGATGGGCGTTTACATTTTTTCGACCGAAAAACTCGTGCGCCGCGTGATTGAAGACGTGAAACAGGACACCGAACACGATTTCGGCAAAAACATCATTCCGCGCATGGTCAAAGACGGCGACCGCGTTTTCGCCTACGAATTTGAGGATGAAAACAAATCCGCCGCCCTGCCCGCCAACGAGGTCTACTGGCGCGACATCGGCACGGTTTCGTCGTATTACGACGCCAACATGGACTTGGTTTCGGTCGTGCCGCAGTTCAATCTTTACGACGATAACTGGCCGATTCACCGCCGCGCGCAGCCCGGCCCGCCCGCGCGCATCATTTCGCACGGCGACGACCGCGTGCCCGTTGTCGTGGACTCGCTGCTCTCGACGGGCGTTATCGTGAGCGGCGCGCGCGTCGAACGCTCGATTATCGGCCCGCGCTCGTTTTTGCACTCGTGGAGCAGCGTCGAAGATTCGATTCTCTTCGATGATGTCGAAGTCGGAAGGCACTGCAAAATTCGCCGCGCCATCATTGACAAACACGTCAAAATTCCCGCCGGAACAACCATCGGCTACGATCTCGAAGCCGATTCCAAACGCTTCACCGTGACGCCCGAAGGCATCGTCGTCGTGCCGAAATCTCTGGCGCTCAAGTAAATGGGCCTCGCCCAATTCGGCTAAAATAAAACGGTCTGTTTCACGTGAAACAGACCGTTTTCGCGTTTGTGGTTCACGTGAAACGCTTGTGGCCCGGAAATTTCATGGCAGCGCGACTGTAACCGAAAGTTTTTAAGACCGAGAGTGACCACCGAGACACCACCATGATTTTGAGCGTCATCAACCAAAAAGGCGGAGTTGGCAAAACTACAACAGCAGTGAACACGGCGGCGGCGCTCGCGCAGTGGGGCCATTCCACGCTGCTTGTGGATCTCGACCCACAGGGCAACGCGACTTCGGGTTGCGGCATCAATCTCGGACAAATTGGCGGCCCGACGCTTTACGAGGCGCTCGTGGCCGCGCAGGACAAAGGCCAGGAGATTTTGCGGCCCGCCATCGCGCCCAGCGCCGTCGAAAAACTCAGTGTGATTGGCGCGTCGAGCGAACTCGCTGGCTCCGAAGTCGAACTCGCCGACGATTCCAAGCGCGACGGTCTGCGCCGAATTCTCACGCCGCTCAAAGCCGATTACAGCTTCATCGTAATTGACACGCCGCCGAGTTTGTCGCTGCTCACCGTCAACTCGCTCGTGGCCGCCGACCGCCTGATGATTCCTGTGCAGTGCGAGTATTTCGCGCTCGAAGGACTGGGCCAACTGCTGCGAACCCTCGAAAAAATCCGCCGTTTTCTCAATCCGAATTTGTCGGTGATGGGACTTTTGCGCACGATGTATGACCCGCGCGTGGCGCTTTCGGCCCAGGTTTCGGCGGAACTCGAAAAGCATTTTCCCAATCTGCTCTTCAAAACGATGATTCCGCGCAACGTGCGCCTCGCCGAAGCGCCTTCGTTCGGTCGTCCTATCGCCCTGCACGACAAACGCTCGCCCGGCGCCGACGCTTATCGCCGTCTGGCCGTCGAGGTGCTGGCGCGCGCGGGCAAAGAGCCTTCGCATTCGGAGAAAAAATCCGTCAAAACGAGCTGAAATTCGGATAAAATCGCTCGAAGAAAACCCAAAACCAACGCCGCTTCCTCTGGAGAAACCCTCGCATGGCCACCATTTCCGCCCCGAAAGACAAAAACAAAACCACCAAATCTTCCCGTCCCGCGCCCGCCAAACCCGCGCGCGGCCTCGGTCGCGGCCTGGCCGCGCTGATTCCCGAATCCGATTTCGACATCCTTTCGGGCGTGGCGCGTGGCGATGCTCCGCCCGCTCCCCTGCCCCATTTCGCGGCGAGAGATTCGCAAAAATCTTCCGCAGAAAACTCGCAAAACAAGGGCGCGCCCGGCGAGGCTGCGGCCAGCGCCAGCGACGTGCGTTACCTCGATGTGTCGCTCATCGAGCCAAACCCTTATCAGCCGCGCCAGGTCTGGAGCGAAACCGAGCTGGAAGATTTGGGCAATTCCATCCGCGAACACGGCGTTTTACAGCCGATTTTAATTCGCCCGCTCGCCGGTTCTTCGCCTGAAAAATTTCAACTCATCGCGGGCGAACGCCGTTGGCGCGCCGCGCAGCGCGCCGGACTTTCGCAAATTCCGGCCATCATTCGCGCCGTTGATGACCGCAGCGCGCTCGAATTGGCCATTATCGAAAACGTGCAGCGCCATGACATCAGCGCCGTCGAATCGGCGCACGCTTACCGAAGGCTTTCGCGCGAATTTGGGCTTTCGCAAGAACAAGTCGCGGCGCGCGTTGGCAAAAGCCGCGTTTCGGTCGCCAATACGATGCGCCTGCTCGATTTGCCCATCGAAGCGCTCGAAGCGTTGCAAGAAGGCAAAATCTCCGAAGGTCATGGCCGCGCGCTTCTCACGGCGCAGGGCGAAAGCGCGCGCCGCATTCTGCTGCGCCGCATTTTGCGCGATGGCCTCACGGTGCGCGATGTCGAGCGCATGGCCCGCGAAGGCGTGACCGAAGACGGCGAAACGCTGCGCCTGGGCAGAACGCCCGACGCGAATTTGGCGAATCTCGAAAACAAACTGGGGCGCAGCCTGGGCCTGCGCATCAAACTCAAACCGCGCGCGCGCGGCGGGCAACTCGTCATCGATTACGCTTCGCCCGAAGAACTGCAACGCATCGCCCGCAAACTCGGCGCACCCGAAGCCGAAATTTCCTGAAACGTTTCACGTGAAACAACCGAAATTTCCACCGAAACCGCCTTTTGTTTCACGTGAAACAGAGCCGAAAACACAGGAATTTTAACCATGAAATGCCCGCAGTGTGGTCAGAGCGACACGCGCGTTGTGGATTCGCGCCCCATCGAAGAAAATTCTGCGCTGCGCCGTCGGCGCCACTGCGAGGCGTGTGGCGCGCGTTTCACGACTTACGAGCGCGTGGCCTCTTCGCCGTTGTGGGTCGTGAAAAAAGACGGGCGCCGCGAAGAGTTTTCGGGGGAAAAACTGCGCGGCGGCATCGCCAAAGCGTGTAGCAAACGTCCGGTTTCCATCGCCGACATCGAAGCCGCCGTCGCGCAAATCGAGGCGCAATTGCGACGCGATGGCCAAAGCGAAGTCGGCGCCGAGCGCGTGGGCGAACTCGTGATGGAAAAACTCGCCAAACTCGACCAAATCGCTTACGTGCGCTTTGCATCGGTGTATCAACAGTTCGACGACGTGCAACTTTTTGTGCAACTTTTGGAACGCATGAGCCGCAAACCGCGCCCGCAAAACTAAAACGGGCAAACTCTTCTCGTGACTGCAATTTCCTCTGTTTCCACCGCGCCGCGCCGCCATGTGCACGCGCGTTTGCTTTCGAGCGAAGAAGTCGCGCCGCACCATTTTCGGTTTCGCCTCGAGTCGAGCGAAATCGCGCAGGGCGCGCACGCTGGCCAATTCGTTCACGTTTTGCCCGCGCCTTCGGCCTTTGAGTGGGGTTTCGACCCGCTGCTACGCCGCGCGTTTTCGATTCTTTCGACCGACCGACAAAGCACCTTCGACGTGCTGTTTCGTGCGCTGGGAAAAGGCACGGGCGCCCTTTCGCGGCGCCGCGTCGGTGAAACCATTGATTTGCTTGGCCCGCTCGGAATTCCCTTCGATTTATCGGCGTTTCACGTGAAACAATCGCGCCGCGCGATCCTGGTTGGTGGCGGCGTCGGCGTGCCGCCAATGATTTTTTTAGCGCAAACTCTGCGCGAAACGGGCATCGAAGCGCAAGCCATCATCGGCGCGCGCGGCGCGAGCGATGTGATTGGCCCCTCGGATTTTGCGGCGATGAATGTGCCCGCGCACATCACGACTGAAGACGGCAGCGTCGGGACACGCGGGCGCGTGACCGACGTTTTGGGGCCAATTTTGGAAAAACAGAGCGAAAATCTCACGGTTTTCACGTGCGGGCCGCTGCCGATGCTGCGCGCCGTCGCCGCGATTTGCGAGCCTCTGGCGGTGCCGTGTCAGGTTTCGATGGAAGAAAATATGCCGTGTGGCATCGGGGTTTGTAACGGCTGCGTCGTGAAAGTCAAATCGGACGACAAATCGCCTTACGCCCATTACCGGCGAATGTGCGTCGAAGGGCCGGTTTGCGAAGCGCGGGAGGTGGATTGGTCGTGAATTTCCCTGTTGATTTATCGGTCAAACTGGGCGATTTGACGCTGCAAAATCCCGTCATGACGGCTTCTGGCACTTTCGGCTACGGCCAGGAAGTCGCCGATTTCGTGGATTTATCGCGCCTGGGAGCGATTGTCGGAAAAACCGTGACGCGCGCACCGCGCAGCGGCAATCCGGCGCCGCGCACCTGCGAAATCGCGGGCGGCATGATGAACGCCATCGGATTGCAAAACGTGGGCATCGAAGCGTTTATCGCCGAAAAACTGCCGTTTTTGCGCGAGTGCGGCGCGCCGCTTGTGGTGAACATCGCGGGCGAAACCGTCGAAGATTTCGCGTTTTTGTGTGAGCGGCTCAACCGCGAAACCGGAATCAGCGCAATCGAACTCAATATTTCGTGCCCGAATGTTTCGCACGGCCTCGATTTCGCTACCGATCCCAAGCTCGCGCGCGAAGTCGTGAGCGCCGCCAAAGCGGTTTCGCGCGTGCCGGTTTTTGCGAAGTTATCGCCCAATGTCACCGACATCACCCAAATCGCGCGCGCCGCGCAAGACGGCGGCGCCGACGCGCTGTGCGTGGCCAACACGTTTGTGGGGCTTTCGATTGACATCAAATCGCGCAAACCGCGTCTGGCCAACACCACCGGCGGCGTGAGCGGCCCGGCCATCAAACCGCTGGCACTGCGCGCTGTGTGGCGCTGCGCTGGAGCCGTTCAAATTCCCATTATCGGCATCGGCGGCATTTGCACGGCTTCGGATGCCATCGAATTTTTCCTGGCGGGCGCCAGCGCCGTGCAAATCGGCACCGCGACGTTCGTCCAGCCCGACGCCGCACTTCACGTGATCGAGGGAATCGAAAATTACTTGCGCGAAAACGGCGAAAATTCGCTGCGAAATATCGTCGGCGCGATGCGTTCGCCGTTGTAAAACCTTGGTTGTTTTACGTTGAAAGAACAGAGTGTCGCTCGACTGAAGTCGGCGCTGTCCGGCGCGTTGCGCCAACTTTGCACCTTCGTGCAAAAAACGATTTCCCGATATTTCGACGCAGGTCGAAAGTTGGCGAACTTGTTCGCCGGACAGCGCCGACTTCAGTCGAGCGACACTATTCCGAGCGTTTCACGTGAAACAAAAGCCCCAGAAAATGAGTTTCTGGGGCTTTTGTTTTTGGCGCAGAAAGAAAAATTACGCCCACATATTGGTTTTTTCATCGGGAAGCGAATCCAAAACCGGTTGCGCGATTTGCGAAATTCGCGCGATTTCCTCGCCCGAAAGTTTCACTTCGGCGGCTCTGGCGGTTTCGCTGATTTGCTGCGGCGTGCGCGCGCCGACGATGGGCGAAGTCACGCCGTTTTGCGCCAAGAGCCATGCGAGCGCCAGATGCGCGGTCGTGCAGCCTTTTTCGCTCGCCAAAGGCCGCAATTTTTCGACGGCTTCAAGCGCGAGTTCAAAGGTCGGGTCTTTGAACAAGACGTTGCCGGCGCGGTTGTCGGTCGGTCGGTTGTCTTTGTTGAATTTTCCGGTGACGAGACCTTGCGCCATCGGCGAATATGGAATCACGGCGATCTCGTTTTGCGCGCAAAATTCGACGGTGCCGTCTTGCGCATAGGGCGCGAAAAAGAGCGAATAGGGCGGTTGCAGCGAATCGACGCGACCAAAATTCAAAGCCTCGGCGATTTGCGATTGGCTGAAATTGGAAACGCCAATCGCGCGGATTTTGCCCGCACTTTTGAGTTCTTCAAGCGCGCCCATCGAATCGGCAATCGGCACGAGCGGCGAACCCCACGTTCCGGCGGGCCAGTGAATTTGATACAAATCAATCGCCTCGACGCCCAAACGCTCCAGCGATTTTTCGCAGGCCGTTTTGAGCTTTTCGGGCGCCAAATTGTGCGCGCCGACTTTGGTCGCCACGAGCGCCTCGCCGTTGGCTTCTTTTAAAAATTGGCCCAAAACGGTTTCGGAGTGGCCGCCGTTATAACCTTCGGCGGTATCGAAAAAGTTGATGCCACTTTCCAACGCGGCGCGCATTGCGGCGAGCGAATCGTCGTCGCTGGTGTCCGTCCACGACGAACCGCCACCGGCTTGCCAGCAGCCAAAAGTCAAGACCGAAACTTCTAAAT
>ERZ1066120.1640-NODE-1640-length-12542-cov-7.040362_pt1 | contig 12542 bp, 14 predicted proteins | sample MGYA00382767_ERZ1066120 | MGnify/ENA primary metagenome ERZ1066120 (study PRJEB33369, sample SAMEA5778350) | biofilm metagenome | biome: Industrial cooling water; feature: Water cooling tower basin; material: Biofilm | place: United Arab Emirates | collected... | reverse complement strand
ATATTTTTATCTTTGACTACACCTTTAGAACCTTTAGCAGTGAGCATTTCTTCGTAAAATTCTCCTGGTGCGTCAATAAAATTAAGTACAATTTTAGAAGCAATATCTTTCCTTCTTAAGGTATAACTAAAAATTTCTAGCTCCTTAGATTTTTCATTAGGAGGTGGAAAAATTCCTTGTCTGATAAAATCCCTATTTTTGCTAATAAATTTGCGAGCTATTGGATCTAGTTCAATTCTCCACATTTCAGATTCTTTTAAAGCTTCGTAGAGCATGAACATATATGTAGTTTTACCTGCCCCACTTGTTCCCCAAATTCCCAATCGGATGTCACTTGATGAAGAAGTTTGTAAATTTTCTGTCAGCCACTTACTTAATGTTGTTCCATAATCTTTCAAACGGTTTTCCCAGTCGTTTAAATTGGCATTAATCATGATAGAGTCTCCTGTTTTGATTTACTTGGATTTAATTGGATAGCGCTACTTTGTTAAGGCAGTTTACAGCTTGTTTTTTACTTTTTTGTAGAGACGTGATACCTGAAAGGCAATTTCATCACGTCTCTATGTAATATCCTATTGACGTATGGGAGCCAGAACAGCGAGTTTCGCCTCTAGTAATTTCAAACGCTTCCAGGCTGGGTCTTTGTTGAGACTCTCAAGGATTTTGGATTTCAAAACGGAATTTTCTGATTTCCCTAGTTCATAAAAATTAGCATCATTTCGTAGCGATAAAGATTCAACAATCCGATGATGCAATTATCAGAAACATGAGGTTCATATTCCTTACGTACTTCTGCAATAAATGGGTTAAAATCAGTATCTGAGATGTTGGAATTAGGTTGACGGGGAGGTTTGGGAAGGGTGTCCACTAGTTGCCGCTTCTCTAATTTGCCATCGGGTGTGAGGAAGGCACAGGCTGGGTCGGTCATTTTTGTTAAAGCAATGCGTCCCGCAACTTCAACCATTGTGTGCTGCATAGAAACAATCCACTTTTGAATTTTTAACTCCAACACAGAAACTTCTTGGTAATCGTAGCAACCTGTGGCAATTTTTTGCGCCATTTTATAACTTTCCAAACTGGAACTATAAAGTTGTATTAAATACTTCGCCAGCCGTGGTACTTGGATGGCAATTTGCTTCCAGAGATTAATTTGGGTTCTATCTACAATATATTCAGCCATTGCTCGATTCACCCGATAGGGATATCCGCCGCGCAGCCATTTGGAATATCCGGCTTCTTTCCAAAGCAGAGGCATATTTTTCTTTAACTCATTGTCTACAAGGTCACAAATATGTTTGGCTTCTTTATCTAGTTCTTGTTTCCAGCGTTCGATACTTGCAAGTTGATTGCTTCGGAACTCATACACCACATCCTCAAGGCTTTGCTTTTGTTCTTCCAGCATCTGTTTGACTTTTTTATTTTTCTGTTTATGGATGGTTCCTTCGTTATCTGTTAGTTGTAGCTTTTCAGTCTCAAACTCGCTGCACAGTGCTTCCACTATGCTGTTTATCGCCTGTTTTCCATCACGGATTTGTCCCTCAATTCGGCGATCGCGTGCAAAATTAGTCAGTTCCTCCACAAGATTGGGAATTTGGCTGGCTTCTAAAACTCGGCGATCGCTTCCGTCTTTCACACCAAGTGAGGATTTAGTGGAATCGTACTTATTAGGGTTTTCTATCTGTTTTCCCCTCAAAGCCTTTTGAGCTTGAAGTGCAGCCCAAGCAGATATGAGGAAGTAGGGTTTACCTTCAGTTCCACGGTGTCTGAGATTTGGGTTTGTGGTATAACCAGGTAAAAACTTTTCTATCTGGTCGTACATATCTTGCGCCAGATTTGCTGGTATTTTATCCTCCTTAATATCATCCACTGCGTTTAAAACAAAAAATACACTTTCGCTCGATTCTGCACTTCCTTCTAAACTGATATATTTGCGGACATTACTGAGCAAATCAGCGTCCCTACCCGTACCAATCATTCTTGGTTTTTGAATGTAGATGACCGCATCAGCTTCTTTGATTCCATTACGGATAATAATATTGTGCAAAGGAGTACCATCTAATCCAGGTAGATCGACCAAGCATACATTTTTTGGCAGCTGTAAAGTCTGTGTTTCCGTATTGCTCAATATTGGATGAAGCCTATAAGTCACACTCTCGACTAAGCCAATTCTCCGAGTAGATTTTTGACCATTGAGATTAGATTTTTGACCATTGAGATTACTGTTTTCGTCAGTCAACTGTTTTAATTCTTCTACATCTTTGGGATTATCGAGAAAAAACTCACACTGCAAACTACTAGCATTATTATTAAGATACTGTTCTACAATGTCAGTTAATGTTTCTCTCGATTTCTCAAAACTTTCATGAATCTCTGCTTCCGCGATTTTTTTTTGTGGCTCGATGGTTTTGATTTTATTGGCAAATCCTAAATCCATCTGACTATTGAACCACGAGGAATCAAGTTCATAAGACTGGTAACGCTGAATGAAATCATAGATGAGTCCACGAATATTTCTTTCATTTCTGTACTGCACAATTGCTTTTTGAGATTCAGCTTCTGGCATATCCAAGAAAATTGTCAGAATCGTACCTGTAGCAGCTGAACCAACGGTTCTTGTTACAACAACATCATCGCCTAATAAGGCATTAATAAAAGTGCTTTTGCCAGCACCAGTAACACCAATCACCGCGATATTGTACGGTTGTTTATAATCGAGTGCCTTGTTTGCACGAGCGAGAATATCCGAAAAACGTTGCTTATCTTCTGGGTATTGTTCAAAATATTCTTCTAGTGCTTCTATGCGTTCCACCTGAGCTAAAAACCGTTCTACTTGTTCTTCTGTTGCATCAGGTAATTTATCTTTTATTGCTTCTTTTCGAGATAAATCTATTGCCTGTGTTAGTAGCGTGTCTTCACTTAAAGTCATGGTATTTACTTCCTAATATATAGTCAATTATTGAGGTAGAATTCTAGTAATCTAGCTGTCTAATTACAGCATTCAGTTTTCTCGGATTGGTTGAGAATCAAATATTCGACCTAATTCATAAGATAGAAGCAATGGTTAGATAGATGTATTCACTTTCTGACTAGTTTGGATACCTAAATAGAATCATAATTTTTTTCATATTTAGTTCTCAATATTAATTAAGACTATATATTTTCACTATCATGAACATTTATTCCTAGAAGAGCACAAACGGTAGCAACCGTTGCAATGCCTAATCCTTTTAAAAAACCTTTAACCAACTCTCGCAGCATATTTGGTTGATTTTCGTTTAGCTCTACCCAGAGCGTCATACTTGTAGAAATTACTAGCTCTAGGGCTTCTTGCATTCTTTCTCCAAACAATTTCTCTACACTCTCGAAAGAGATATTGCCAGCAATTGAAGTGACAAACCACTTATTTTCGCAGTAATCGCAATCTTCAAGGACTACTAAAGCACCTTCTTGATAGAGATCGTTTATCCCGTTGTAGAGAAGTTTTGCCAGTGTAGGCCAAGTCTCTGCGATCGTCTCGGATGTATCCTCATCGAGATTGCTGACCAACTTGTCAAAAATATGCTCAAAGCAAGTAGCTACCAAAGCAGAATTTTCGTTTCGAGGAATTATATACACGATACAAGCAGTATCTTCATTGGCAGGATACTCGCATTCAATATAAGAATTAGTAGTCTTAATTCCTACCTCTTCCCCATTAGCAGTTTTTCGTTGATCGATAAAAGGTCTCATCGTAGTACCTTAGTATTTTGTATGCGTCAATGATGATTTTGAGCGAGCGATTGCATCGCAGACACTAGAACTTACAGGTGCGATCGCATTTCTTCTATTGACCAATTGCTCTTCTCTGGGAAATATAAGTATCCAAATTGGCAATTAGATTTTGATACTGTAAATGCTGAGCGTAGCAAATAGAGTTGTCAATATATGGGCTGTTGTAGCAATTTTCTAATACAATACTTGCTTGTCGTGCTTGCTCATTCCTAAAAATCATGACTTCTTGTATTGAAAGTTGATCGAGCTGTTCGCGGGTAATTCTTTGTGCATTTGCAGGTATTTGTATAGTTAAAGAAACTCCGAGAATAGCTAAAAAAATCAGCATCTTTTTGAAATACTTAAGATGATAGGATAACATTTTAATTTCCTTTTAGTCATAGAAGATGTTTGTTTTAGTTCGATTAACGGCTGCTTTAAGCGAACTATAGATTTGATTCAACAAAGCGCTTATCTTGTTGATTCTCTGTTGCCAATAATGTCAATTTTTTGGATTTTCGTCTCAATTGAGTACTTAATTGGCTCTTACAAATCGACGAACAAGTGTTTCTTTTCCAGTGCCAGTATTGATTAGTTTGTGGAAATCGAGCGAAGAGCCATACCCTGAGTAGGTAAGTGTAATTACAGAGCCAACTTTGGGTACAATTGGGTTATCGTACCAATCGTACCAGACGAAGTATTGCTCGCCATTTCTCCATTGAATCAAGATTTTGTCTGCTGAATTGGTAGCATCCCAACCAAATTGCTGTACGACAGTGACTAATGTTGTTTCAGACATTTACAAATCTCCTTTTTTAGAATGAATTAGATTGGATTGCTTATACATTTTCTAATCAAAAAAGTTTTAATTTTTGTGTCAGAACGACCGATTTCTCTAACATAATTCAGTGCTAAGATAAGCGACACAATCTGAAAATTTGCATCTTGTAAACTTCGGTTGATGAAAATGTACAAAGTGATGTTTTTGTTAGTAGAGCAATTGATATTCAATCGATCGATTGCTCTATGAATACAAGACTAGAAGAAGGTAGAAGCAATAACACTAGATTTTTGTGCTAACTTATTTGTTGATTTCGGCGATCGCTCTGGTAGAAAAGTGCAAACTGTTTCCTAACACGCTCAAAATAAGGCGATCGTACAAGTTCCTCGATCAAACTCTAATTATCTCGTCAAATTTTGATATTTTGGTCGAAACTACCGCTTACCAAAGGTGACCCTCTGGACTAAAGGCTAAGAAAGTAACCTCATCTGGATGCCTCTCAAAAGTTAGAACTTCTTTTGCTATCTTCAGATACCCACTTTTGATAGTTTTGTTAGAACTACCACTGTTGTGTGTTTAACGCCTTATAACTGATTCCTCTTACGCTTGCTATTTATGTATCGAAATAAGCGGCTGAATTTACGCAAGCGAAATCAGTATTCATTTTGTGTACCTATTATCTTGGCGGATTGCTAGGGAAGCTGCCCTTTAATGCCAAGTGACACTGTAAAGGGTCGAAAGGTTTGACTTTTCGTAGGTAACGATAGTTGAATAGACTAAAAGGGATTGAGATGCCGTCAGTATTGATTGGGTTTTCTGGTAACTCGGTGAGGCTATTTTGAATAAAGCTTATGCCTGGAAGAGTCACGGTTTCAGACGCGATCGCGCCTGTAGCTTTGCCATTCCCCATGCCCACACTCACATCACTTCTTTTCGTTCAGGTAGATAACACTCATTCATCATTCTTGGGTAATTCCTCCCCAATTGCCCGATAAAAAGCCTGCTCTGCTGCTGACAGGCGCTTGCCTTCAATATATCGCTGAAACACCCGCTCCGAGCTATGTCCTGTCAAGCTACGAGCCAGCAAGGTATCAATCCCCATCTCCACTAAGTTCGCTGCATAGGTATGGCGAAATTGATGGGGCGTAAGGTTTGAAATACCTGCTGCTTTCCCCAACCGTTCCTTCACAAAGTAGTAAATCCCTTGATATCCCAATCGTTGAAGGGGACTGCGGAAATCGTGAGACAGAAGCAAGGGGCTGTCATTGGTTAAGACTTCCCGCTCTCTGCGCCGCCACTCCAAGTAAGCGTCAATTTGCTGCCTTGCTGCCTGTCGCAAGGGGACGAGCGCTTCAGAATTGTCCTTATCCCGAAAAAACCGCAGCCTGATCCCGTCATAGTTACCGACATTCAGTGCTGAAATATCCCCAGCCCTTAACCCATGAGTCAGGATTGCCAGCAGTGCGCGATCGCGCAGTTGAATTGCCTGCTCTCCGAGTTCCACCACAGCAGCGATCGCCTGCATCTGTTCGTCGCTGAGATTCTTGGGTAGCGGTTTGCCCAGTTTCTCAAACTTGACAGCAGCAGTGGGCAATACCGCAGTTAAGTCCATGTAGCCGGACGATTGAAACCAACTATAGAAGCTTTTGAGGGCGGCCAGTGCTTGATTAACAGAAGCAGGCATCAGCGGCTTGCCCGCTCGTGTCTTGCACTCGGTCATCAGGTAGTGCTTGAACCGAGCAATATCTCTGGGAGTGACATCAGCCCAAGCTTTATTGCTCCAAGCAGCAAATCGCTCCAGTTCTAAACGGTAGGTTTTTTGGGTATTCTTGGCTAAGTTGTTGGCTCGAACGTACTGCTCGATCCACCCCAATCGAATGTCTTGGGTGTTATCTACTGGCGCTAAACTCTCCGCAGTAGCGGTGGTAGCGGAAATAATTTTAATCCTTGGGTGGGGATGGAGATGGAGTGCCATTAACCTGAGAAGAAATTAGCTCTAGTTCTAGCTGCCGTCAGTATAGCGGCAATATTTACCGCTTTTATAGTATATTTTTACTAAAATATCGTGTAAGATAATGCCCGATTATCTTTGTCTGACTAAACTCTGACTATTTGTAATTTGACACTGAGTTGGTATATATGTACTAAAAAAGACAACTGCGATCGCGTAAAATGTATTCAAATAACAGCTGCAGCCGAGATGAACCATCCCTGCTTGCAGGCTAGGCGATCGCTCATCAAGCGCAATTGGATCGATAGCTATTTCCATTCCTGTATCGGCAAACAATATGGCAGTACTAAGCGACAAAATACGCGCGCAGATTGTCAGTAGAGTACTTGCCACCCGTCAAGCGCGAGCGCAAAGGTTGGCACAAATGAAACTGCGCCAGCAACGGGGGTGGGAAGCGGCAAGGAGGGCAGCACAGATTTTGAAGCAGGAGTTTGGCGTGCAATGTGTTGTCTTGTTTGGTTCCATGCTCGATCGCAAACGAATGACAAGGCATTCGGATACGCTCTAGCAGTCTGGGGATTGCCAGAACAAGACTACTTTTGTACTGGTGCGGCATTAGAGAGAGGGGATGAATTTTCTATAGATTTAGTAGAGATACAACACGCACGACCCGAACTGTTGGCAAGTATCCAGCAGGGAGTCGAACTGTGAGCGAAGACACTTTAATGCAGCTGCAAAGCGAAATGGCGAGAATAGTGCGGACGATCGTGCAATTACGCAAGCTACTAGATGGCTTGATGGAATACGTGAGGATTTGGCTGCGACAGCCTCATCCAGTTCATCACCGCGAGCGGTAATTTCGGTGCTGGTGGTTGTACCGTTTAGCCTTCTGAGTCGGTTTCCCCAGCCACCGCGCCTAACTCGGCTTCCAGCTCCTCAATCGTAGGCAAACTGCCCTTCATCTGCTCTGGCAAGGCTTTCTGTAGCTGATAGGCAGAAACGCCAATCGGCTTGTTTAAGTCGCGCAACGCATACTCCGCGATCGTCTGATTTTTGCTTCTGCACAAAATAATTCCAATGCTGGGCTGGTCATCTGCGTGGCGTAGTATGTCGTCCACTGCTGATAGGTAGAAATTCATCTTGCCCGAAAACTCCGGCTGAAAATCCGACATTTTCAGCTCGACTACCACAAAGCAGCGCAAGCGTAGATGGTAGAACAATAAGTCAAGGTAAAAGTCCTGTTCTCCCACCTCAATATGGTACTGGCTACCTACGAAGGCAAACCCGACCCCTAACTCCAGCAAGAAATCGCGGATGCGATCGATCAAAGCCCTTTCCAAGTCTCGCTCTTGGGCATCTTCTCCCAAGTCGAGAAAGTCAAAGGTGTAAGGGTCTTTTAACAAATTTTGGGCTAGCTCCGATTGCGGTAAGGGGAGAGTGCGCTCGAAGTTAGTAATAGCCTTTCCCTGTCGCTGGTAGAGTCTGGTTGAAATTTGATGGACTAAAACGTTGCGGCTCCAGCCTTGCTCGATTGTTTGCTGCACGTACCACAAGCGTTCTGTTGAATCTTTCACGCCATCTAAAATTCGGACATTATGACCCCAAGGAATTTGTCCAACAACCTGTTGGACAATTTGCTCGTCTGGGTAAGCTTCAGCAAATGCTCTCATGTAGAGCAGGTTGGTGCGAGAAAACCCCTTCATCTGGGGGAATTCCATTCGCAAGTCATTTGCCAATTGGTTAACCACCTTGGCTCCCCAGCCTTGCTGCTGTTGTCGGGTGAGGATATCGCGCCCAATTTGCCAGTAGAGCAGCACCAACTCGCGGTTAACAGCAAGTACTGCCCGCACTTGAGCGCTGCGGATGCGTTCCTTAAGTTCGCGCAGGAAGTCATCGTAACCCGCAGCTATTGAAGACCGATCCTTTGCCATACCTTAACCCCGCACGAGAAATCTCGAATCAGTTGCTTCCTAGCCATAGAGATCCCTCAAGGAATCGGACTTATTGAGAATAGATTAGAGTAAATTGGCAACTTTAGCCCAGACTATTTGCAATAAGCGCTTAATTGAAAACTAGGTAGAAAAATGAAAATAGCATACCTATTTGTTTACACCTTGTTTCTAAATGTCTAGACGATTAAATCGCAAGTGCTTGGAATGCTCGAAACTACCCGTTGAGTCGGCGCGAGGGCTGCACGGATCTCAAGGTGATGGCTGCTGGGATGATTCTCGCTGCCACAAGCGGCGATCGCACTATCGCAACCGAGGCGATCGCAATGCGACTCGTTCGCTGAAGCGGCAGCAAAAGCACCAGGCAACCCAACCTCAAGCGGCTCAACTTTCTATTCCCATCCCAGATATCACCAGTGCGGTGTTGATTATTTATTCGGATCGCCCCGATGATTTCAAAGAAGGAGTACCGCTCCATGCGATTGGCGCAGAGCTGTGGACGGGAGATCGACGCATTGCAGCCATCGAGCCAATCCACTGTTTTGGCATCAGAGGCGATCGGGTGACGGCACTCCTGCCTCAAATCTTGGAGGAGTTTTCCAGCTATGTTGGTAATGGCAAGCGCTTCACCAGCTTTGCAGCGATCGCTCATCGTCACGCCCGCGATTGTCCGCTCGTGTCCTGCCCATTCCATCCCCAGTGATGTGAGAAGAAGATGCAGTATCAGCAATTAGAATTGGATTTGTGGCAGGAGCTAGAGTCAGCAGCAGCTGTGCCGCAATCAGCCGATCTCAAACAACTGTGCCATCTCCTAGAGCAGGCTGTAGCCCAACTTCCCCAACCGCAGCAGTTGGCAGCAGCAGCAGAGGCAATAGAGCAACTGGTCGAGATCTACGCTCGACGTGCCGATTGGCTGATTGCTACTTGGAAAGAAGCTTATGCCGAACCAGATGCAGCTTTACCTGTTTTGAGTGCCGAGCGATTGAATGCTTGGGTGCGGCAGACCATGAGTGTCGATTTGGATGCTTTCGTACAAAAGCCAACCAAACGGCAGCAGCAAAAGCAACCCCTACCTAGCCCCACTAATTCTGTAGCGAGTTTAGTGGAAAAGCAGACTTTATTAGAGGCGTTTGCTTCCCAGATTAGAGCGGCTGATTCCACCGAGCAATATGTAGATGCATCGGTTGAATTGGAAAATACCTCGCAGTGGACGAGTGCGATTTCCCAATGGATGCAGCAATGTGGAACAGAGAAAGTTTCCTTGTTTGGGTTGCAGCAAGCTTTAGGAATGCCTTTGGTTGAGGTGTGGCTGGGACTGCTATTATCCAAGGAGCATTCCTACGAGTGGGAGAAGAGCGGAGATTTTTACGACGATGCTACAAAAGTTTGGATATCTTCAACTCACTTTTGAAGGGCGATCGCAGTTCTGAAGAACCTCTCAGTCTCCCGCCTATTACGCCGCCGCTCCTTAATTTGACCCGTAAGTTACAGCAAGAACAGCTCCTCGATCTCTACCTCATCACTAACAAGATCTTTAACAACCCAGATGCGATCGCAAAACTGCTTCAGCTGCCGAGAACGCGCACCACCGATTAATACTCCATAAATACTAAATTCTCGCTGTTGCTGCTTGACTTTTAGCTGCTCTAAAAATTCCCGCTTCACGTCGCACTGATCGTCCGTGACCATGACAATATCTGCTCCTTTGAACTGTGGTTCTCCCTCAATACATTCGGTAGCAGATAATAATGCTGGCTCCCAAGCAGTGCCGCCACCATTGTAAAAAGCTAGCATCGACTCCAGCAGTCGCGAGAAGTCATGGTGGTGGGGTGGAAAATCATCAACTCGACAAACTCTAGTTGCAAAGTGGATGACTCGCAAGTGCCGTCTCTCTCGGCGAGCAATTTGTCCTAACACTGCCGTCACCGCTTTCGCCCAAATGTCAGGCAATCCATCCATCGAACCAGAGGAATCCAAGCACACCACCAACGGTCCTTTGCACTGCTTCTCCTTCCCCCTGGTCTTGTATTGCAGTAAGGAGCGATCGTAATAGGAGAGCGCAAACAAAGGAAACAGATCGCTCGTAGAGAGTTTCTGAAGTTCGCTAGGTAACAACCGCGACAAGTTATCTCCTAACTCAATCGTGGTTATCTCCCCAAAAGCATCTAGAGCTTGGCTACGGCGCTTGCGCTCGGCAATCAGTTGCAAACGTCCGGCAACAACAGCGATCTGCTTGAGCTTGGCATGAGTGGCAATTTTTTGAGCCAACGCCATTTTTTCAGTAATTGAAACGCGCTGCTCCCCACCAACTTCGTTGCCCCAGCTCAAGCCCAGCATCTCCAACCACCCAGTTGCCTCGCTCAATTTTTCATGGGCAGCACTCAAGGCAGCCCTGAGCATTTGCCGTACTTGCGTTTCATCAAGACTTTCGGCATATTGTTGAGCTTGCCATACAGCTTGTTTTCCTTCCTGTTGTAGGAGTTGGATCAGTTCATCTGAGCGATCGCCAGAGTTTTCAATTAATTGTCTCAACCAGTGTTCTTGTTCCCGTTGCTGTCGGGTTTTGGGTAGCGGTAAACCAGTTGGGGAAGTTGTTTGAGGAGAAGTTAATATCTGTTCAAATACCCCAGATGGTGGAACAGATGGCTGATGCTTCAGTTGCTTAATCAAATCCCGATACTGTTGCGGATTGGGAAATCGGGGCGTGGGTGGCGGCAGTTGATCGTACACTAGACGGCAATACTCTACTGTTGCCAGCCCTGCTGCTAGTTGATTGCCTTGACACTGCCCCACCAGCTCGTCACAGCCGATTAGCTGTTGAAACTCCTGATGCAATATGAGCGCCCAAGCATTTTCGGGTGGTGGTGGGTCTAGCTCCTCTGGTTCGCTCTCGTAGTAAAGCCGATGAAAAACTTCCAAGGTAAAACTGGGAAAGGCAAACAGCTTGCTAGTTCCTACTTTCACCATCGTTCGAGCATCTTCAAAATAGTTGAGATACTCCTGCCAGAAGAGTTTAGAGATGCTAGCAACTCGATACACCAGCGGTTCAAAGTCAAACAGCATGAGATTCGGAATCGGAATCGATTGATGAGTTCAAGTCAAAATTGCCCAAACTGCCAAAAAACACTCGCGAGATTGGTAATCTTTAGCTCAAGATAACATAATATCCGTGTTATTATGTTATCACTAAGCGATCGCGCTCATGATTGTTTCATTCAAAGATCGAGGAACGGAAGATATTTTTGATGGTAGTGACTCAAAAGCAGCACGAAAAACTTGTCCGATTAACCTGTGGGCTGTAGCACGTAGAAAGTTGGATCAACTCAATGCCGCTGTATCTTTAAACGACTTGAGAGTTCCACCAGGTAACAAGTTAGAAGCCCTGCAAGGCGATCGTGAAGGTCAGCATAGTATTCGTATCAACGACCAGTACCGCCTCTGTTTTGTCTGGTTGGAGCAGGGAGCGGATTCGGTTGAAATTGTTGATTATCATTAAATGTTTGCAGTTGAGGTATCAATAGATGAAAATCCCCAAATATCGCCCTCCCACACACCCAGGTGAAATTTTGCTGCTAGATTTTCTAGAGCCACTAGGACTGACTCAGCAGGATTTAGCTAACAACATCCACGTTCCTTACCAGCGAGTCAACGAGTTGGTGAATGGCAAGCGCGGCGTAACGCCAAGTACGGCATTGCGGCTGTCAAAATTTTTTGGTAATAGTCCAGAGTTTTGGCTGAATCTACAACAAAATTGGCAGCTATACCAAGCACTTAAAGAAGAAGAAGAGGAGATAAACGCGATCGTCACTTTTGCCTTGCGTGAAGAAGAAAGAAGTGCTTAAAGCTTTAGTAAAGTTTTTTACGATTCATCGGAATTATTTATTTGAGACTTAGGAGATTTATGCATTGCTCAGCTTACTCAAGCTATTTTTGTTCGATTGACGGTAAGCATTATTTTGGATGCCAAGTTGATTCCAACCAAAATAAATGGCGATTTTCTCTCTATGTAGAACCCGCAACTGGGTATTCAACGCAGGCATATCAAAGTTTTGCCCAGACATAGTATGAGAGTCAAAAACTTTTCAAATTACTGCTTAAAGGTTGTTCTATT
>ERZ1066120.1637-NODE-1637-length-12584-cov-15.212467_pt1 | contig 12584 bp, 9 predicted proteins | sample MGYA00382767_ERZ1066120 | MGnify/ENA primary metagenome ERZ1066120 (study PRJEB33369, sample SAMEA5778350) | biofilm metagenome | biome: Industrial cooling water; feature: Water cooling tower basin; material: Biofilm | place: United Arab Emirates | collected... | reverse complement strand
CAAACCTCGTAAAGTGGTAGGGTAACTTGAAATGTCGTACCTACGCCAACCTCACTTTTGACAGTAATTTGTCCCCCATGAGCTTCCACAGACTTTTTTACAATTGCCAGCCCTAATCCTGTACCTGGAATTGTGCCAACATTACTAGCGCGATGAAATGTATCGAATAGCTGGGATAGTTCGGTTTGCGGAATACCGATTCCTTGGTCTTGAATTTGGAACATGAGATGTTCTAATTGAAAAATCAGCTCAAAACTGACAGTACCACCTTTGGGAGAATATTTGATTGCATTTGAGAGTAAATTACTGAAAATATGCCGCAGTAGCTTTTCATCCATACAAGCATGAATGTATTGGCGCTTGCAATGAAACAGAATCTTATGGTGTTTTGCAGTTATTTCTATTTCTTCTATTATTTCTTTACAAAAGTTTACTATATCAATTGAGTGAGGATTAAATTCAATTTTTCCAGCTTCTGCTTTACCGATTAACAGTACATCATTTAAGAGACCAGTCATGTATTTTACAGAAGTCATAATCCGCTGAAAGTGTTGATTCTTGCGCTCTTCTGTCCATTTATAGCCGTAATCTCGCAGCAACTCTGTCGAAGATAAAATTGTCGTTAACGGTGTACGAAATTCATGAGAAGCTACGGAGATAAATTGGCTTTTCATCTCGTTCAGATGCTTTTCTTGTTGTAAAGCTCGGTCGGTTTCAGCTTTGGCAGCCTCAGCTACTCTTACTTGTAACATTGCCGCTTCTATTCTTTTCTTCTCAGTTATATCTCGCGCTACACAGACAAATCCCTGCTTGTTACCCTGTTCGTCAACAATAGCAGAAGAACTAAAAGATACTGGAATTGCTCTACCTTCTGCTGTTAATAGATTTGTTTCAAGATTGAGGTTTAAGCCGTTATCAGCTAATGTATAAACACTTAAGTTTGTGTTTTGGCTGAGAAAAATATCGATCGCTCTACCTAGTAGTTCGCCTTCTGAAAAACCGAGTAAATTGAGCGTTGCTTGATTTACCTTAGTAACGATTCGCTCTGGATCGGTGACAATTAGTAAATCTGACATTGAACTGAGAATTTTATCCAAGTAAGCTTGGGATACTGTTGTTCTCGATATACCTAACATCATTTGATTAAAAGCATCAGCTAAAACTCCAAGTTCGTCTTGAGAATCGCTTGCTACTCTAGTTTCTAAATGACCTTCCCCAATTTGAATGGCTGCCGCTGTTAGCTTATCAATTGGTTTGATAATAGAACGAGAAATTAAATAACCGATAAAAATAGCAGTTAGTACAGCAGCTAAAGTTGAGGATACGATAACCCGCTCCCCCATGAGAAACATTTTTTTGGCTTCTTTAGCTTCAGTTGATAAGCTATTTTCAGCACGCTGCTTGTATTCCTCGATCGCAGGCAATAATCTTTTTTCTATATACCATTCTAATTTATCTGCTAAAAGCTGCTTTGCATCCCACTCATTAATTAATAGGAGTTGGAGATATTGCGTAACGAAGGTTTTATATCTTATAAAATCTACTTTTAATCCTTTGAGACTTCGATAGCTTTTCTCTAACTCTTCTCTCGCAATCTCGGTTTCAAAACTTGCTATCAATGCAGGGTTATTTCTCTTAATTCTATCATCTATATTTTTTTCTATATTTTTTAATTTAGAGCCAATTAGTGCAACAACTTCTCCTCTACTATATATATGTATTTCTCCAATTGAAAGCTTATGAGTTGCTACATTCACCGCTTGTAAGTCAGCGATTGCCTGACTAGAAAACTCAAATTCATAAATGTATTTTTCGTTTATTCGGTCTATATGAGCATGAGTATTTTTATCAATAATCAATGCAAGACAGCCAATCGAACCTACCAATAAAGAAGTACCAACAAAACCTATGGTTAATTTCTGACGAATCTTCATGTTAGTAACTTTATGGGAGTCGCGATCGCGCTAATAGCTATGGCTATGCATTTTCATTTCAACTTCTAGGAATTGCAATCGACGACCGTAGAAATACGGTTGTATCCTAAAAAATATAGAGACGCAAGTTCTTACGTCTCTACAACCAATCTCATAACCAGTTAAGATCTATGAAGTCTTAGTTTTTGACTTAGAAGCAGTCGTGGTTTTGCGAGTGCCACTACTAACGGTTTTTTTCTTAGCTGTAGTCGCCGCCTTACCATTACCGTTAGCACTCACCTTGCTTGACTTGCGCGTTGATTTTTTGCTACTCGATTCCTTTTGTGCCAATAGTTCTAACGCCTTATCTAAAGTCATATCTTCCACTTTTTGTCCTTCTGGGAATCCCGCATTAGTCTTACCGTGCTTGACATAGAGTCCGTAGGGACCGTCAAAGATATTAACTGGTTCTCCATCTTCTGGATGAGCGCCCAACTCCCGTAATGCTGGTTTAGATTTGCTGGTGGTACGTCGTCCTTTCTTGGGTTCGGCAAGAATCTCTAGCGCCCGTTCCAGAGTAACCGTCAATACATTGTCACTAACTTTAAGCGATCGATAGTCTTTACCTTCTTTACCTTGGTCGTGGACGATGTAGGGTCCGTAGGGTCCAATACTAGCTTGAATTCTACCCCCTGTAGCTGGGTGAGTCCCGAGTAACCGAGGCAAAGATAATAAACCAACGGCTGTTTCTAAAGTCAGGTTGTCAGGAGTGACACCTTTAGGCAAAGAGGCTTGCTTGGGTTTGGGCTTATCCTCAGTTTTTTCCCCTAGTTGCACGTAAGGACCGTGAGGACCGATTTTGACATAGATCGGCTCTCCAGTTTCAGGGTGAATCCCTACTTTGTCGGGTCCTTCGGTTTTCTGTTTGAGCAACTTTTCTACTAATTCGGCATCCAAATCTGCCGGAGTCCAGTCTTTAGGAATGGAAGCAGTCACAGTATCGCTGCCATTCTGTGCTTCGATGTAAGGACCGTAACTACCAATGCGGACTTTTGCCTCTAAGTCATCAAAGGCGACTGTTCTAGCAACGTTGGTTTCAATTTGACTTTCCCGTGCCTTGACTAGAGTTTCCAGTCCCGCATCGCCTGAATAAAACTTGCGGAGATATGGCAACCAAGCTGCTTCACCCGTGGCAATATCATCCAAGGTTTGCTCCATCTTGGAAGTAAAGCTAGGGTCTACCAGATCGGGAAAATGCTGTTCTAACAAGGCAGTGACAGCAAAGGCGGTGAAAGTAGGAACGAGGGCATTACTGACGATTTGGGCATAGCCTCGGTCTACAATCGTGCCGATGATGCTGGCGTAAGTACTGGGGCGACCGATGCCCTCGCTTTCTAGGGTTTTTACTAGAGAAGCTTCGGTGAATCTAGCAGGGGGCTGGGTTTCGTGCCCGATTGCCTCTAGGTTTTTGCAGTTGGGGCGATCGCCTTTTTTCAAGGGTGGTAAAATCACTTCCCGATCTTCCAGCGCTGCTTCTGGGTCGTCGTAACCTTCTACATAGGCGCGTAAAAAGCCAGGAAAATCGATTCGCTTGCCACTAGCCCTAAATCCCGCGTCTTCCACCTGCAATTGCACGATAACTTGAGTTTGGCGCGAGTCTGCCATCTGAGTCGCCACGGTGCGCTTCCAGATCAAATCGTAGAGGTCGTATTCTCTACCGCTCAAACCCGTTTCCTTGGGCGTGCGGAAACTGCTCCCAGCGGGACGAATGGCTTCGTGTGCTTCCTGTGCGCCTTTACTCTTGGTGGAGTACTGGCGCGGTTGGGGACTGAGATAATTTTTGCCATACATCTGCTCGACGCAACTACGGGCAGCTGCGATCGCCTGCTCGGATAAATGCACCGAGTCGGTACGCATGTAGGTAATATATCCCTGTTCGTAAAGGTTTTGGGCGACCCGCATCGTGTCCCGCGCCGATAAGCGCAGTTTGCGGTTAGATTCCTGTTGCAGGGTGGAGGTGGTAAAGGGTGGTGCGGGTTTGCGCGTTACCGGACGTTCTTCTAAATCCGTCACCGTCCAGGGTTTGCCCGTCAAACGCTCTAGCAGCTCCCTGGCTTGTGTTTCATTCAATAAAACAACATTACGTCCAGCAACGATCTGTCCTGTATCTGGGTCAAAATCGCTGCCATTGGCAACTTTTGTGCCAGCTAGGGCGATCAGTTTGGCTTCAAATTCACCTTTCGCCTCTTTGCCTTTTGCCTCCAAGGTGGCTTTGAGATCCCAGTAACTCCCTTGGCGGAAAGCGCGGCGTTGTCGTTCTCGGTTAACTAAAAGTCTGACTGCGACTGACTGGACTCGTCCGGCGGATAGTCCTTTGGCAATTTTTTTCCACAGCAGGGGAGACAGAGTATAACCTACTAGGCGATCGAGAATGCGGCGCGTTTCCTGGGCGCGAACGAGCTGTTCGTCAACGTTACGGCAGTTTTTCAGCGCTTTGCGGATTGCTTCTTGGGTAATTTCGTGGAATACCATCCGCTTGACCGGAACTTTTGGCTGGAGTAGCTGCAACAAGTGCCAGCTAATGCTTTCGCCCTCTCGGTCTTCGTCTGTCGCCAGTACGAGTTCGTCAGCAGATTTCAGCGCTTCCTTAAGCTGGGTAACGATTTTCTTTTTATCTTTAGGGATAACGTACAGCGGTTCAAAGTCATTTTCCACATTCACGCCTAACTGCGCCCATTTTTCCCCTTTGACATTAGCGGGAATTTCGGTAGCTGATTGAGGTAGGTCGCGCACGTGACCCATAGACGCCTCGACCCGAAAGTCCCTTGGCAGGTAGTTACGGATGGTGCGTGCTTTGGTGGGGGATTCGACGATAACGAGAGTTGACATGAGAACCTAAAGGAAAAATAGCGGCTGCGGCTGAAAAATCAGAATTAAGGATTTATCGGTCGGATGTCAATAGTTCACTCCTACTACGATTGGAGCGGGTCAGCATTAAGTGCCTATTGCGAAAAGCGATCGCTTCTGTGGGCATAGCTTCAGCTTCTCCTACAAAACTATTTCCATCTTTAACTTATATCTAGCATTAGTGGCTACCATTGAATGCAAGTTATAGTTCTAGACAATAGCCAGAAATCCAGGTAGGTTGTGCCAAAACTCACATAAAAATTTTAGAATTCGCACCAATCGCTCTTGGTAGTCGCGAGGGCGATTTCCTAGACGGTAGCTTTACTTTACGCAGTTGACTGCTTAAAAAATGAGTGTATTTATAAAACATACAACACGATCGAGAGCGAATCAGCTTTTGTAGTTTTTGTAGTATAACCTAAGCGCTCCCCGCGACCGGGCGATTTTTGTTAGGGTATTGTTCTACTATTCATACTGTAATTTGAGGGAGAGGGATGAGGTCATAGGATTGCAGACATTCAATTGCTCAGGGATAAGGGGCATTATAGGCACAAGATAGTATTGTCTACCTCCGTATCATTTCTGATGGATTGCGATTTGTGAAGTCGGAAGCTGGAATTTATTTAGAATCATAAAATTTTTAGCATCTGAAAGTTTGTCTAAAAATTGATTTTTGGGCAAGCTTATTGCATGATTTAAATCTTATTTGTATGAATATACCCGTAAGGTTGAGTTCGCAAATTTGTTGCAATACCAACGGATATTTCAGATGAAACAACCCCTACAGATGACCTATAGAATTGAACTTATGCGAAATCTATGGGCTAATTGCGAAATCTATTCACAATTTCTGTTATTAATTGTCCTAACATTTGAGGTATCTGAGTCATCTCGTGCCACAATTGCCTTGGCGTAACTCCGAAAGCATACTGGAGTACGAGTACTATAACCGCGATCGCGATCGCCGTTCCAGCAGTAGCCCTGACAGTTCTCAGCAAAGCGCCAAAAGCAAGCCAGGAAACAACTACAGCAGCGACAAGAACGATAAAATCGCTAGAAGTAAAGAAATCTGGTGTAATGTCTTTGAGCATGAGCTGTAGTGTAAAAATGAGAATCGCAAATTAGCTGATGGCGATTGTATATTTATCTACTTTGGAAAAGTGTAAAGATAGCTACCTTCACATATAATTCTGCTGAAAACGATAGCACGTTAGAAAAACTGCGATCGCAATTTATTTAACTAAGGCGCGATCGTGTAAAACTTCAATTACGTTATGTTAGATTATACTTATCTGTCTAACTTGCTCTATTGAGTACTAACAAAAAATTAGTTGGGATTGAGTATATCGATGGTAAAAGTATAATTCTGGGAAGCAGGTTTTTTTCACAAAAATATAAAATCTACAGCGGCAAAGATTGAATTTGTCCTTCCAACTCTCTCTCCAGACCGCACTCCAGAATGAGAAGAATATCCTCTATCACTTTACCAACTGATACATCTACGCCAACCTCAATTACTCCTGGCATAGGCCGATCTTGCGTAACCCGTTCGTAGGCATAGCGTGTAATTGTAGCAACTTTGATTCATAATGCGAACTTCCTGCGCCTGCTGCTGCCTTTGCTTTAGGTATGTTTCAACCTCTTGCTGATGATTGAGATAAAAAGCGATTGTGGCATATACATCAGCTAGCTTTAGCGATGGATAGCGATAGACAATTTCCTCTGCTGTTGCTCCTTGCTTGAAGACGGCAACTACAGTATCGAGCGTTACACAGGTTTTGCCCACCAAAACTACACCATCAGAATTGATTTCTAGCGGTGCAAGTTCAGCCTCAATTGCCAGTGTCATAAGTAACGTGAGAAACTCTGTTGCGATCGTAATAAAGGTTTGTCTAGCTTAGTACTGAAATGATAGATCGCAATTTAACTAAGGCGCGATCGCGTTAGTTTCTAAGTACAATTAGTGTCAAATTAACCCACTTGTTAAGGTTTTCTATTGTCCGCGCCCTGGTTTACAATCTGCAAAACCTAATGCCTCTGTGTCAAGAAAGCTAGCGATCGCCATTTCAATTAATGCTTCAATTGGGTATTCAATTTCAGCGGCACGAGCAATTAAGGCGGTGCGAATTCGTTCGGGCAAGCGTCCTAAAATGACTTCAGCATCAGCACGGGAGAGTTGCTCTTGAAGTTTGGCTTGCATGGTTTTACATTTCCGGTGGAATTTGAACGTTGTAAGGTGGCTCAGTAGCTCTTAGAATAATGGCTTCTAGCTCCAATAGTAGCGCAGGGTTTCCCCAATGGAAAATGAACTGCACCGCAATTCGCACATCATTATCATGATATTTATCGAGCCATGCCCACAAAAAAGCCTTGTGCCCGCCTCTGAAGCGTCCTCGTAAACTCTTAGTTTTACCGATGTATAGTAGCCCGTCAGTTCTGTGCCTGATTGCATAGATACCAGGACGAGCAGGAATGTTATCAAATTCACGGGTCAAGGGTTGACATTGCTCAAAAGGGGTGAAGGCGATCGCATCCAGAATTGTTCGAGCGTGGGCTTGCAGTTCAGAATCATTCGTCGGCATGGAGACAGAAACGCTATTTGCATTATTAGTGGAGAACAACTCCTCACGCTTGCTTGTGCGCGATCGCATGTTATTGGATTGTAACCGTTTATCGCCAGAAGATCGAGCGCAATTTAACTAAGGCGCGATCGCGTGAGTTTTCAAGTACAATTGGTACAAAATTAACTCACCTGCTAACATATTTCTATGACTAATTCAGCTAAAAATTAAGTAACTCAAACGTTTAAAAATTTTCAGAATCAGTCTAATATCTAATACCAGGTTTTTAGCTAGCGATCGAGATAAGCGGCAGCATATAACCTTTGCATCATTACCAAAATCTCCCAACCGTCCGCTCCGACCGAGCTGTTAGCCCAGACTAAACAAGCACTCAATTCAGCAAAGCTTCGTATTCGTCATGAGCACCAATCCAGAACCAATAATAGTCATCACCCTTCTTTAAGGCTAATGCTCGATAACCACCACTGACACGCGCAGACCACAGATTTTTTCCTACCTTCTTGAAATGTAAAGAAGGATGCAGCGGATTTTCTTGCCAAAGTTGATATGCTTTTTGAGCTTGTTCTTTCACTTCTAGATTTAACTCTGCATACGCTTCCCAAAAGTCAGGTGTTGTGAAAGACTTCATCAAGACTTCTCACTCGGTTAGCTGCAATATCCCCCTCTGCTTTAGCAATTAACTTGTCCAGTTTGCCCGATCCTAAATCGGCTTCAATTTGCCGATCCCACATCTGTTCCAAATACTTTTGTAACCAAGCCGAGAGTTGGCGAACATCGCCTTCAGGCAATTGTTTAATAGCTGCTTCGATTTCTGGCAAGGTAGTCATATGAAAAACCCGCACTTCAGATTGACTCTATAGTATCGCGATCGAGTTCGACTCTGGATCTGAGCAGGAACCCTTGACTTATTGCCCCATAGATAACCTTACAGAAACTCGCTCTTGAAACTAACAGATAAGCTGGGTACACTGCCCCAGCCGAGAGCTTAAGGGCTAACGGTTGTGTTCAGCGGACGCAGACGAACTTTGCCACTTAATGAAGAAGACTAGCACGTTCCGCTGCAACACAGTTGTTCGACTGCGCCTAAACCTTATCTGTGTTCGACTGCATTGAGATAATTGGCTTTTTCCATCTTAGCTTCTCGACTGCTTTGTCTAGAGGCGTGCGTGCAATCGAGTTTGTATAGTTGCTCATTGTCTTAATTGCAATTCCTAAAATCACCTCAAGTGCTTGCTGAGCAGAATAACCGACAGCGAAAAATGCCTTTAATTCGACTTCTGCGATCTTTCCTCGATTTAAGATTAAGGACTTGGTAAATTGCCGCAGTGATTCAAGCTTTGGATCTTCCAATTCTGCTCCCTGTCTTAGTGCCTCGATCTCGCTCGGAGTCATACCCGCCATTTGTGCCAGCTTGGTATGCCAGGGAACACAGTATTCACATTGATTTTCAAAGTTAGCAGTTTGATAAACAACCTGACGTTCGATCGGTGATAATGACGTGGTATCAAATAGTTCCCAAAGGTGAACATATCCTTCAAGCAAGGCGGGTGACTCAGCCATGACCCTTTCCAGATTCGGAATCATACCTAAGTTCTTCTTGGCTTGCTCAAGAAGTGGCTTAGAAGTTGCTGGTGCAGTCATTTCGGTGTGAATTTGAAACATTGACATCTTGTAGTAATTGCAATTGTTGCGTTTCGTCAGTCAAGATAAACGACTGCTAGCTAAACTTCAAGCAGATACTTTTTAGTAGGGTAGATACTTTTTAGTTACAAACATGAAATCATCAGCGAAGGTAACCTCAGAAAATTTTTCCAATCGAACAATCGACTTAATTGCGATGTTCGAGGATTGCCTTGGATGTAAATGGACAATCCATCTTCTAACGCAAATTCGTTGTGGAACCAATCGCCCTAGCGCATTGGTAAAAACTAAAAAGGGATTGACAACTAAGGTACTCAATGAATGTTTGACAAGATTGGTTCAATTTGGTATTGTCGAAAAATTAACTTATTCAGAACTTCCTCCTCGCGTTGAGTATCATTTAACTTCCTTTGGACAGGAGTTTGCTGAGATTCTCGATCGGATTGAAGCCTTACAGCGTAAATTCAAGCTGGACAGCGATCGCTCTACCGGAAACCTTAAAACACCATCTCACCGATAACCTTGAAACAATTTAGCCTTGAAGACTAACAGTAACAGGGGACTTACAACCACCGCCAAACAGATAACTCAGCGGTCGGACTGTTTATTATACGGAAAGTTTCCATATAACTATCCTATATAGGCTGTTTATATAGACTTTTTCCGTACAACACCCCAAGTTTAACTATTATGCGGAAATTTTCTGTATACCTACCCTATTTGGTATAATATACAGACTTTTTCTATATATACAACCCTTATTAATGCCAGATCGAACAACTCCAAGTATTTGGTTGAGGATTACCTGAGATATTAATAATAACTTGCGATCGCACTTTCTCATTCATCTATTTTACAAACCTGTAATACCAAAAGACCGACTAGTAAAGAATTGTAGGAATTTCGGAACGATTTAGCCGTATGAGCTATCACAGGAATACTGTGCGAGTAAAACGAGGCGAACCGTGGTTAGGGGCGTGAGAATTTGGTGGCATTTCCTGCTAGTGCTAACACTTATACTAGGCTTAGCAGGATGCGGTACGGCGCGGCTGTCAGAGAATGAACCATTACCAATTGTTGCACCAATTCCACCGCCACCATTACCGAATTGGATTGAGCAAATTAGTCCGATTGGAGAAGCTGAAACGAAAGCCCAAATTCGGATTCGGTTTAAAGAGGCGCTGATTCCAGTTGAGAGTATTGATAGTAGTCAGGATATTTTAAAGAAATTTGAGCTTTATCCACCCCTACCAGGACAATTTCGCTTTCTCACGCCTCGCATGGTAGGATGGCAAGGCGATCGCGCTTTACCGAAAGCTACGCGGGTTAGAATTACTCTTAAAGCTGGATTAGCAGATTTAAAAAATCATCGTTTAGATAAGGATCTTGCTTGGACTTTCAGCACTGAAGCAATTAAGTTATTTAACTTACCAGGAATCGAGCCTAATTCAGAAGCTTCATCTGAACCTTTGGGTTTGCAACCAACGCTGAAATTTACTTCTAATGTCGAACTGAATTTAGATTCTTTATCCAAACAGGCGCAACTTATAGCAGAAGAGAAAAAACAAAGCGTCCCGCTGAAAATTCAGTTGGAGAAACAGGAACTCATTGAGGAAGATACATCTCAAGAAAAGTTCGATCCTGCTACTCGCGATTGGAATTATATCATAACACCACAACAAAATCTAGAAAAAGCAACTCGTTATCGCTTAGAATTTGCTCGTGGTTTGCTACCTTTACATGGAAATTTACCGAGTACATCTACTTTTGCAACTCAGGTACAAACTTACGCACCTTTAGCATTCAATAAAATTCAGTATATCGGACAAGCTGATGCTGGTGGAGCTTACGGCAGATTTGTGCAAGGCAGTCCTCAATTACAATTTAATAATGGCTTGGTCGCAGAATCAGCGATCGCAAATATTACAATTCAGCCAGCACCTAAACAATCGCCGCGTTTGGTACAGGCTTATGAAGGTAATAGCATTGTCAATCTCAATCCTTATGCTTTAGAACCAGCAACGACTTATACTGTGACTTTGGGTGCAAATCTCAAAGATAAGTTTGGGCAAACTCTTGGTAAACCAGTCACTCAAAAATTTACTACTGGGGATGTTTCCCCCGATATTTGGGTTCCCTCAGATTTGAATATCTTTCCCAATGACAAAGATTTACAACTGAATATTAGTACGGTTAATTTACCTGAGTCGAGGTATAAAGCAGCCTATAAAGTCGTACAGCCAGAAGATTTAGTATATATTGATTCCGCCTATCCTAGGAGTGATGGTAGCAGTTTACTTTCCTCTCCGAGTTCTTGGCAAATTTTCCCTGTCAAAGGACGCAAAAATCAATCGGTTGATACAACTGTTCCTATCCGAGAAAAACTACGTAAGTCTACAGGAATGTTAGCTTATGGCGTACAGGCACGGACTAACAGTTATACGGAAAATAGCAAGCAACAATGGCGCGAACCGACATTTTACGGATTAGTGCAGTTAACTAATTTAGGTGTATTTAGTCAGTGGTTTCCAGATTCAGGTTTGATTCGCGTACATCATCTTTCAGATGGTGCAGCTGTAGCGAATGCAACTGTCGAAATTTACGAATCTAAATTAGAGGCGAAATCTAGAATTGAACCCATACCTTGTGCAGTTGGTAAAACCGATTTAACTGGAACTTTACTACTAAATCGTCAAGATTTGCACAATTGTATAATAGAGGAGGCAAGAGGCAAGAGGCAAGAGGCAAGAGGTAAAAATCAGAGTTTTGCAGAACCACCTAAGTTACTGATAATTGCGCGTGAAGGTCAAGATTGGGCTTTTGCTCGTAGTGAAGAGTATAGCGGTTCTTATGGCTACGGTATTGATGCGGGATGGAATAGTAATAAAATTGAATCGCGAGGTACAATTTTCTCAGATCGTCAATTATATCAGCCAGGGGAAAAGGCTGAGTTGACTGGGGCAGCTTATTATTTACAAAATGGCGTTATTAAACAAGATAAAAATGTTCGGTATGCCATAACGCTGGAAAATCCGAGTGGGGAAAAGTCAGATTTAGGGACTCAAACTACAAATGAATTCGGTACGTTTTCTTTAGAGTTACCTCTAAGTTCCAACCAATCTTTAGGATACTATTCAATCCGTGCCAAAGGTGAAAGTGGGGCGGAAATTTCTGGTGAATTTCGCGTGGCTGAATTCAAACCACCTAATTTTAAAGTAGAACTGAATTTAGACAAAGAATTCGTGCTATCTGACGATAAAATTGCAGCTATAGCCCAAAGTAACTATTTATTTGGTGCGCCTGTAGAAGGAGGACAAGCACAATACTACGTTACTCGCAGCCAAACTAATTTTAATCCTCAAGGTTGGGAACAATTTTCGTTTGGACGACAGTGGTTTTGGCCCGAAGAAAGTCCTAATATTCCTAGTGATGTATTGCGATCGCGTCAAGTTTTGGATGCAGCAGGGAAAAGTAGTCAAGTTGTCCCTGTAGCTAAGGATTTACCTTATCCCATGACCTATCGCGTAGACGTGCAGATATC
>ERZ1066120.1633-NODE-1633-length-12598-cov-42.347285_pt1 | contig 12598 bp, 10 predicted proteins | sample MGYA00382767_ERZ1066120 | MGnify/ENA primary metagenome ERZ1066120 (study PRJEB33369, sample SAMEA5778350) | biofilm metagenome | biome: Industrial cooling water; feature: Water cooling tower basin; material: Biofilm | place: United Arab Emirates | collected... | reverse complement strand
ATTCCCAAAGGTTCAACCATTAATATTTGTCAGTATATAGTTCATCGTCACCCGGAATTTTGGGACAACCCAGAAAAATTTGAACCAGACAATTTTTTACCATCCAAGGTCAACCAAAGACCAAAATTTGCTTACTTTCCTTTTGGCGCCGGACAAAGAATCTGTATAGGTAAGAGTTTCGCGCTGATGGAAGCTACAATAATATTGGTATCGATATTTCAGCGTTTCAGGCTAGAATTAGTACCACAACAAATTGAACTAGACCCGACCTTCACCCTGCGTCCGAAAAATGGCGTTAAAGTTAAAGTGTGGAAAAGAAGCTAATTAAGAATGCAAAAACTATCTTGTGGGATGGGCGTCGAGGCTGTCCCTTATAATGTGAAAAAATAGGCAAACTTTAATGCTGTTGTTTGTCAAGCTATAATTAATTTGCTAAAGTTACAGTTCTGTTAGGCTTATGATGACACTTGAGCAGATAGAATCAGCAATACTTCAACTCTCGCCTGATGAGTTTGAAAAACTTATGAAATGGTTTGTTGATTTAGACTACCAACGGTGGGATGAGCAATTGGAAAAAGATGCTGCTGATGGTAAATTAGAAGCTCTGGCTGCTGAAGCGATAGCTGAATTTGAGGCAGGACACTGTAGAGAAATGTAATGCACTACACAACTCGTCGCTTTTGGGAATGCTATAACGTCTTGCCTGAAGAGATACAACGAACAGCCGATGAATGCTATGAATTACTAAAAGCCGATCCATCTCATCCATCATTACACTTCAAAAAAGTTGGTAAAAATTATTGGTCAGTAAGAGCAGGATTAAACTATAGAGCATTGGGAGTGGAGGTTGAAAAAGGCATTTCATGGTTTTGGATTGGCACACACGCAGAATATGATAAGCTGATTGGAAAGTAGCGTAACAATTTAACACTATTTTTCAATTTCATCACACGCGATATTAACTCTAGGTCAATCAAAAACCAAAACTTGCTTACTTTCCTTTTGGCGCCGGACAAAGAATCGTTAAAGTGTGGAAAAGAAGCTAATTAAGAATGCAAAAGCTCGATGCGGCAAAACGAGAAGCAATATTAAATGCAGCAAAACAGCGTCTTCGGCAATATGGTATCCAAAAAACGACAATGCAAGAAATTGCTAAGGATGTTGGAATTGCCGTGGGGACGCTTTATCTGTATTTTAAGAACAAAGATGATATTTTGATTGCTAGTGCTGAAAGTTATGCTCAGAAACATATAGCTGATGCGCTTGAGATTCTAAATTCGCAAATTTCCCCAAGCGAAAAACTTAAAGCTTATATTGTTAACCGTTTTCGTGCGGCGTTAGATACACGTCAAAGTACCTCTCATGCTGCCGAACTCGCGCGTGCGGTTATTCGACTTAAACCACAGTTATTAGAAGAGCAAACTAATTGGATGAGAGAGAATTTGCGAAAAATTATTCAAGAAGGGGTTGATAGAAATTTGTTTTATATAGATGATATTGAGCAGGATATAGAGGTTTTTTTGTATTCTATTGCTTTCTTTTTTCCTGTTGCTACTACTGAAAGGTATTATGAGCCTGAAGAGGATAAGCTGTGTATGGTTCTTGATTGGTTTGTTAAGCAGTGGTTATCTAGGGCGGGCAAGGATGCCCACCCCACAAGAGATTAATTTTTATAAGTTGTATTACAATATGGATGAGTTAGCTGTGCGTTATCTATGGTACCTAGACCACCATCAGCTTTCCTTTTGATGTGGTCAATAGAATTAAAGCGGTCAGGGATGTAACCACCACATATTTTACATTTTGGTGTGCCACGTAATGCTTCTCTTATATAAGCTGCTGATTTTGTTTCACGAGAAAATGTCTGACCTTGAGTTTCACTACCATCGGTTTTTGTTTTTATCTTCAAAATTCCAAATTTTCTTTCGGCTACTATTTCTTTCATAACATTCTTTTTATCTATTTTTTGTAGTAATTTATCAATAATTGTTAGATAAAAATCTTTAACTCTCTCCCTTGCTTCTATAGCGCTACTTTTACTTACAAGCTGTGGTATCATGTCGTACTGCCAAATTATCCATTCAAAATCTTTTCTTACATCTGTAAATTTAATAAATGATTTTCTTTTCTCTAACTCTAACATTAAAGTCACTACTCCATAAAATGAACCTATCTTTGGTTTGCCAGCACTGGTGTAGAAATATACTACTGGATGAAGGCCAAGTGATGAAGGATGATTACTATTTATTCTTTGGGCAACTTTTCGACAATTTCTCAGAAGTTCTACAGTTTTATCTCCTGTTGAATCTTCCCCTAGCTGGTCATCTGATTTTATGTCATTCACTATATTAACAAACTCTAATATTAATTCGAGTTTGTCTGATGAAGATAAATTACCTACTATTGGTAAATCTAAAGTTTTAATAGGGTTCTTTAATTTTGGCTCAAAAATAAGTTGATGTATTTCTTGAGCTATCATTTCAATCTCTTGCTGTTTTTGTTGTGAAAATGCAGACCAGTATTTATGTCCGTTACCACTTCTGTTTATTGCGCGCGCTGCTACACCGTTTGGAGTTTTACGAGCTTCTAGTAAACGAATTTCTGTTGGAGCAATTGGCGCCGCTTTTTGGTTAATTTTGAAAAAAGACGCTTCTGCTTTACTTGCATCACCTTCAACCCACTGAAGTTGGATACCCAAGGCACCTAAATTTCTAGCTCTCTCCAAAATTTTGGGGTCTACTTCTTTTCGTTGCTGTGCCAGTGTTTGATAGTACTTATAAGAACCTATTTTAGCCTCAACCAGTTTCCTTGTATTCTGAGCAGCAGCTTTTTGCTCGTCGCTTATATCTCCATCATAGAAGAGCTTGGAAATTTTACCATCACCATAATCATCATTTATCCAAGCAATTAAAGAACTAAGGCGATGCGAGCCATCTATGACAAAATAATAACTACTCGTACTTCTCCAAAGAATTACCGCTGGTATTAAATCTGCATCTAAAAAGCTTTCAATAAAACCGCATACTCTCTCTGTATCCCACTCATTAGTTTCTCGCTGAAAATCAGGTTTTCTCAAATACGGGTAAAAAAAGGAATTTTGCTCCAAATCCCGCACAGATATCATTAAAATGTTTCTTCCTGCGTTATGACTCTGCTGCTCTTGAATATCAAACGCTTCTCTTGCAATTAGTGCATCTAAACTCACTTTTGAAACTTCTTTCACCATTTTTACTGCCATGTTACTTATTTACAAATTATGAAGGCAGTATTTAACTATACAGATGTTACAGCAGACTATCTATGTACCTTTAGAAAGAGATTTGTGTAAATTGATTCTGGTCTATCATAATAATTACATAATTGATAATTATTCTATGAGTAAGAGCTTTGACGTTCCCTAAACCACTGTAAGCGCGCGTTTAATCTTTCCAAGCTTTGAGGGTCATGTTGTCCGATAATATAATTCCAAAGCAGTGTTTGAAATGTTCGTGCTTCAACTAATAAATCTAACAACCCTTCATCTATATTTGTACCGTATCCTTTAAGTGCTGCATTCGCTTGTTCTATCTCAGTACCAAACACGCGCGCACGTGCTACTAAACAAGCTAAGTCCCAAGCAACTGGGCCAATAAATGTGTCTTCCCAATCTGCCCATAGTACTCCGCGCGTTGTGTTTAGCACATTGGAAAAATTCGCATCTCCATGAAGCGGTTGCATCGGTGCCTGAATTTGCTTATTATTCAATCTTTGACAAATACTAATTAACATAGAAGCATCATCATTAGAAAATGCTTTTTGCTTTATCAGTTCTGGAAGTATACGCTGTGATTCTTCTAATGGGTCAAGAAGAGATAAATCACCCTGAAAATTACATAGCACTTCGTGACAATGACGCAGTGTGCGACCTGCTATAAATGGGTCAACAGGTTCTTTCACGACTTCTACAAATTCCCAAAAACTCAGTATCAATCCGTTATGCTCGTAAGTACCAGGTGGTAATTGTGTTGAAGGAGGTATTATGGGGGCGCCGTTCTCTGCTAAATATGTACTAACTGCTACTTCGCGTTTTAACCATGCATCACCTTCACGAACTGTACCTGTTGTTGTCGCAACCCTTGCCACAACTGAAGTAGGATACAGATGTATAATAATATTGCTTTGGTTGCTAAGAATAATTGGTTTACCAAACGATATACCATTATTTTCAGCAATTTCATATACTGCATTTATCGCATTTTGTAAAGAGTTTAAATTCATAAAAAACAATGTAGAGACGTTACATGTAACGTCTCTACAATAACAATCAATATTTTGATTACAAACCAGGCTTTTAACCTTTTTTAATTTCTTGCGCCATCTTCAAATAATAATCCATCTGCTTGTTGTTGGTACGGCGCCGATTAGCAGGTGGTTCAAAGCTTGTTTTTTGGTCTGTTGTAAGCATTGGTTTTGGTTCCGAACGCTTAACACCTTGTGAATCATCCTTTTCTAAGTAATATTGAGAGTCGCTTTCGCTGAATCCAAAAACGTTTCCAAGGAAACCAGAAATACCTTTAAACAGATTACCGATACTTTTTAGTGCTACCGATAGAAAAGCCGCAATGCGAATCAATGAATTTTGTAATACTTGTATAATTCGAGACATGGCAATCCTTTAATAACCACTTATTAATTATTGTTCCCAATATAATGATGATTATTAATATTGTTTACAGTCTCTACCAAAAGTTATGTCTTCAAGGTACATATCATTATCTCCCTGAATATATAGCTATTGCGTGTGGTATAAGGCGATTTGTAGAAATTAAAGGTTTACCATCAATGATTATATTAGTACTTGCACCACCATCAAGCATTGCTGTTGTACTGGCGCCAAAGTTTCGTAGTGTAGTTGCTGCATCTATTATCAAATCATTTAGAAAATCGATTGATTTTTCAAATCAGGGCAATCACCCCTGATAATAAGCGAGTGGATAAAGTCTGAAGAGTGAAGGCGCCTTCATGAGTGTGAAGTAATAATAAGTTGTAAACTGAGAGCGTTTCGGCATATATACACTCAAGAGAAAGTAGAATTGTTTATAGATATACCTTCTGGCTGATTAAAGATGTTTTAATTTTATGAGATAATTATGTAGATTTGTATAAAGCATTGCGAAATGTTTAGCTTTATATAGTTTTGAGTGATAATCAGTTTTTTAGATGGTAATTAAGGAAACCTATCTATAGACGGATGTAGGCAAGAAATAAAACTAGTAAAAAATGCCTATTTAGGCTTGATTGTGTTCGATTTGACGGAGAAAGAGCGTTTACTCAATAACTTTCTCCGCTATTGTTTTTTTGCCTACAATCCAACAGACGAGACTTTCGGCTTTACTTCAGGATTGTGTCTAATTATGATTAATACTTTCACCCCAGATTTGTTACAAAATCGTCTCTGTGTTGATACCGCTGGTTGGAATGTTATTGAGACAACATTTGACCGTAACAAATTACATCATCACGAGACTGTATTTACACTAGGTAATGGGTATTTAGGAACACGCGGAACCTTTGAGGAGGGTTATCCGGGTGATTGTGCGGCAACATTCATCAACGGAGTTTATGATGATGTTGCTATAGGTAAAACTGAACTTGTTAATGTACCCAGTTGGTTGCCTTTGGTTATTAAGGTAGCTGGAGAAGCTTTTCGTTTAGATGCGGGAACGGTTATCAAGTATGAAAGAAGACTTGATATGCGGTTGGGTTTGATTAGTCGCGATATTCGCTGGCGGGCGCCTTGTGGTCATACAATAGATTTGCACTTTGAAAGATTTGCTTCTTTAGCAGACCAGCATGTTATGGCTGTTCGTGTTACGGTTACATCGGTTGATTTTACTGGTGATATTTCTATAGAAACGTGTTTTAATGATGCTGATAACCAGGGAGTTCAGCATTGGGAACTATTAAGTAAAGGTAATAAAAATAATTATATTTGGTTACATAGTCAAACTAGGCATTCTAATATTCAGCTTGGTATGGCTACAAAGTTGGTATCAGAAGGTAATGATTTAAATAAAACATTTGCTTGCGTACCAGGGCAAACTATATCTTTAGAAAAAATAGTAACTGTATTTACATCACGTGAGGTAGAAAATCCGTTAGTTGCGGCATGTGATAGGTTAAATGAGGCGCCTAACTATAGTACATTGCTGGCAGCGCATATTGCAGCATGGGAACAAGTTTGGGAAACCAGCGATATTGTAATTGAGGGAGACGAACAAGCACAGGTAAGTGTTCGTTTTAGTTTATTTCAACTTTTGGCTGCGGCGCCTTATCGAGATAATACAGTAAGTATCCCACCCAAAACGCTTTCGGGGTTTGCTTATCGCGGACACATATTTTGGGATACCGAAATTTTTGCAATGCCATTCTTTACTTTCACTCAGCCACAAATCGCGCGTAACTTGCTCGAATATCGGTATAATACGCTTGCAGGCGCCCGACGTAAAGCTGGAGAAGCTGGTTATAAGGGTGCTATGTATGCATGGGAAAGTGCGGATACAGGAGATGAAACAACACCACGTTGGGTACCATCAGTCACAGGTGAGCAAATACGAATTTGGTGCGGTGATATTGAAGTTCATATAAACACCGATGTTGCTTATGCGATATGGCAGTATTGGAAAGCCACAGGTGATGATGATTGGATGGTAAATTATGGTGCGTCTATAATTCTTGAGACAGCAGCTTTTTGGGAAAGTCGTGTTGAGTGGAATGAAGCACGCTGTGGTTACGATATTTTAGATGTAATTGGACCCGATGAAAATCACGACCGGGTAAATAATAACGCCTTTACTAATGTTATGGTACGGTGGCATCTCCGTGCAGCGTTACATTTATGGGAGTGGTTACAAGAAAAATCTCCAGAAACAGCATTACATATAGACCAAAAATTAAAATTGAACGATGTTCGACTCGACCGTTGGACAGAAATTGAATATCGTTTATATGTAAACCAAGATGCTGAAACTGGTTTAATTGAACAATTTGAAGGCTTTTTTGACTTAGAAGATGTAGACCTAGAAGACTATGAACCACGCACCAAGTCAATGCAAGCACTCTTAGGTATCGAAGCAACCAATGAAAAACAGATTCTCAAACAACCCGATGTTTTGATGTTACTGTATTTACTGCGAAATATTGGGCGCCACTCCTCACCCAATTTACGCTGCGATACAAAAACATTGCAAGCAAACTGGAATTATTACAGTCCTCGTACCGACCATACTTATGGTTCTTCCTTGGGTTCAGCAATTAATGCCATAATGGCTTGCGACATGAATCAAGTAGAAGAAGCTTATACTCACTTTTTGCGCGCGGCATTAGTAGACTTAGAAGACACACGCAAAAATGCAGCAGAAGGAATTCATGCAGCAAGTGCAGGAGGTGTATGGCAAGCAGTAGTATTTGGATTTGCTGGTATTCGCATCGCACCATTTGGTCCCATTGCCTGTCCCAACCTTCCACCAACATGGAAACGCTTAAAATTCAAACTGCAGTGGCAAAATCATTGTTATGAGTTTGATTTAACTTCCGAAGAAGTAACTCAACAACATCAAGAACAAAATTCTGTCTCCTTGTTAAATCTGGCAGCATAACACATCTTGTGGAACAGGCATCCTGCCTGTTATAGTAAGGTGGGCAGTGCCCACCCTACAATTGTTGTGTAATATTATCTAATTGCAACTCACATTCTTTGAAAATATAATTAATCGCAGCAAACAACCGCTCCAATTCTTGAATTGTATAAAAAGTTTTATTTTGAGTAAAAATATTGGAGTTTACATTAAATGTTAAATCTACCTCGTCCCGAAAAGTTTGACTGATAGTAAAATCAGTTTCAACAATAAAATCTTTTCTAACGTATTTAATAATATATTCTTTGGCAACAGCACTGATACTTTTATAACTGCTAAAAGGCATTTCTAAATTTTCCTGATTCAAAGACAAGTATCGATGATTATTGTAACTTATAACTGTTACTCTCTGTGTCTCCGTGCCTCCGTGGTGAAAAAGTTCTTTATGCTACTTACTACGCACTAAATTTTATCTCCAGTCTTATGTAGTATGATAAATTATTGTAACATATAGCAAAAATGTATTATCTTATGATTTATAATTTATTGGACAACTTCTAAATATAACGGCTAAATATAGCGGCGCCGAAAGTAAGATGGAAACAGGCATTTATGGTCAACAACTAGAATTATTTCAACTATTCCAACCAACTAATATTAAAGTATGCGCTTCTAAATTTACTTTTGTAGACTTATTTGCTGGTATAGGAGGATTTAGAATCCCTCTGGAAGAATTAGGAGGGCGATGTTTAGGATATTCAGAAATAGATAAAGAAGCTATTAAAACATATCAAAATAATTTTATAAAATGTAATTCTGAAGAGATATATTTAGGAGATATCACAAACATTGATAAATTACCCTTTGAAGAAATAGATATTTTGGTGGGTGGAGTACCTTGTCAACCGTGGTCAATAGCAGGAAAATTACTAGGTTTGAACGACCCAAGAGGACAACTTTGGTTTAATGTTTTTAAATTAGTAAAACAAAACCAGCCAAAAGCATTTATATTTGAAAACGTCAAAGGTTTGACAGAGCCTAGAAACAGAGCTAGCTTAAACTATATTATAACTAATTTAACACAAGCGGGCTATATAATTAAATATCAAGTTTTAAATTCTTATGATTTTGGGTTACCACAAGATAGGGATAGAATATTTATTGTTGGCATAAGAAACGATATTGAAAATGCCTGGAGTTTTAAATTTCCCAAACCATTGAGAAAACATTTAAAACTTTACGATGTTATTCCTGGTATCCAACGTAGCAATTTTGTCAAGAAAAAGTTTTCTTCAGATATTTTATTTGAGGATGGGAAAATACCTGCTTCCAGAAATAGATTTCAGAAAATTGACGAACTCAATGATTTTTTTACATTTGCCGATATTAGAGATGGACATACAACTATTCACTCTTGGGATTTAATCGAAACCAGTATTAAAGAAAAATTGATTTGTAAAACCATTCTTAGAAATAGAAGGAAAAAAATATATGGGGCAAAAGATGGAAACCCTTTAAGCTTTAAAGTATTAGAACAATTAATTCCTGATTTAAAAAAAGAAGAAATTGATATTTTAATTTCAAAAGAAATTCTGAAGTACGTTGAAGACCAAGGGTATGAATTTGTTAATTCTAAAATTTCTTCAGGCATTAATAATGTATCGAAAATTTACTTACCTCATGCATACGCAATAGGTACTTTAACAGCAACAGGAACTAGAGATTTTGTGGCAACAATTTCTATAGAATGCCAAAAGCCAGAAGCATTTAAGCAAACATTTATAAAAGAAATTTACCAACCGAAAAAATTTAAACCACTAACTGCACAAGATTATGCAAAATTACAAGGTTTTCCTGAATGGTTTCAGATAAATAATAATGAATCTACAGCTAAACATCAGTTTGGAAACGCTGTTTCAGTTCCTGTTGTTTATAATATAGCGAAAGAATTACTACAAATAATTTTATAATTATATAAATATGACATCAATTAGTACAAAGACACGAGAATTAATAAAAGGCTACTTAGAAGGATTTATTAAAGGACTTATAGATGCATACAAAGACAGTGAAATTATCAAGCCAAGTACTGCTGAAGAATATTTATTAAGGGTTTCACCAAAGGGACAATTAAAGCCATTTCAAGCAGCATTAATTCCAACAGAAATTATTCGGATTAATGAATTTGAGCGCGGTTTAAGTACAAGATTAGGTAATTCTTTTGAAGAATGCGCGCGTTTAATTGCGTTAGAACATCATCAAGATGCGCGTCGTAGTTACGATATTGAAGAACAAGTAAGTCTTGCAGCTTTTGCAGAAGCTGAACGTCAGAAAGAATATTATGAATCTGTAGCTAAAACAAAAAAATCTAAACCTTCTTTTGAAGAGATGGTAACAGCAGTACTAAATGCAAAACGTACTGATGACTTAGAGACAAAGAAAGCGCGCGCTGATTTGTATATTCTTACCAAAGATGACAAAGAGCTTTTATTTGAAATAAAATCTCCTAAACCAAATAAAGGGCAATGCTTGGAAGTCACACAACGTCTTTTAAGATTTAACTTGCTGCGCGAGAAAAATCGTCAGAATCTCAAAACTTATTATGCTATGCCTTATAATTCTTATGGTACAAACAGAACTAGTTATAAACATTCAATGGCATTACAATATACACCTTTTAACGAAGCTGTTATTATTGGCAACGAGTTTTGGAGCATAATAGGGGGAGAAAGTGCTTATGAAGAGTTATTGGAAATTTATTTAGAAATTGGACGTGAAAATAGTCAATATATGCTTGATGCTTTAGCTTTTGGTTTTTAAATTTTGAGCTTTAATCCCCCCAACCCCCCTTAATAAGGGGGGCTATAAATACTGTTTTCCTCTAATTAAGTAGGAGATAAAAATACTCTTTCCCTCCTTAAGAAGGCGGGTTAGGGGGAATTTTAAAGCTTTAAATGAATATCAATTGACGTTTGCTAAACAAACTTTAAGTTTTTGTGCCGATAGAAGACTAATTGGCATATTAAACAGTAGTACAGTTTCCACAATATAAAGTTTCTCAATCTGATAAAAATTTATATAATCTTTAAAATATTATTGATTGTTTAAATTTTTCTTCCTTTTTTCTTACCTCTTTCTTTGTGTACTCTGTGTCTCTGTGGTAAAAAAATATATTATTGCACAAGCGAGATGCCTATCTGACATCTTGCACCTTGGGCTTATCGAGAATTAAAGAGCTTGTAATACTTATTCCTGCGTAGGGTGGGCAGTGCCCACCTTATCCAAGCCAAGTGAAGGTGCATTCCGGTGAGCTATGCTACGACACCTCACAATTTTTGACACGAACCACTACATTCAGTAACATAACATTTTATTCATATTGTTATCATTAATATTATTTGTGCGTAAACATTTTGTGTTAAATTTTAAGTGATTTTTCTGGAATTAGGTAAATATCTGGTGTATCTGTTAGTTCCAGCATGAATTTGGGGAGACTAATATACATAGATTCCACGACACGAAAAATTAGATTCCTGACTTATTCAATAAGCCAGGAATTTTTGCCATAAATACAATCAATGAAACCCAGATATGAAAAAAATTTTAAATGTCCTAATGAGTACAATACCCCACCTGATATTTTGGGGTTGGAATCTTATTTTTCTGTCGGTTGTATATTTGGGTATTTTGCCGTTCATTGGCATATTTCTAATCTTAGCAACTATTGCAGGACAGGTTCCTATTGAGTTTTGTATATCTTTAGCGACATTAATATTAGTGCCTTTAGCTTGTACTATTGTCGGCGCCTCTCAATTTAGTAGACAACCTGGAGAACTGCTGCGATTATTTTATGGTGTAGAGGCGCCTTTAGTTTTACTATGTGGGTTACGGTTATTTATATTTCGAGAGCTTACACCTGCTAGTATCCAAATTCTGGGAAGTATAGTAATTTGTATTACCGCTTTCGCGATGGAAATGCTATATGGATACGTCGGTGAAAAGCGCAGCATAGCATGGGTACAAATGCTAGCACATAGTTTAATGCTGTTTTTCGGTATATACGCTGGCGCCATATTATGTTTTTATGCGTTACCTGTAGCAGCTTGGTCAATAACAGAATTTTTAAGGTTTCAGTGGGCTATTGACCTTTGGAACGCATTTACACACTCTCCAGGATTGGTCATTTTTGGGTGGATACCTTCAACTTTAATACTATTTGGTTTAACTTGCTCGCTCTTTGTAGCAATGCCGTTAATGCTAACATATTTATATACTGCATCTGGAATCAAGATACTAAAAGCATTTGCTACACAGTATGGAGTAAAAAAGGCATTTGCTGGATTTTTAGGAGTTTCAATTTGTACGCTGACACTTTTCATTTCATTTCAAAATCAACCACAAGTTCAAGCTTTTTCTTTACTTGCCAATACTCCACAAACCGATAATAACCGTCAAGCACTATTAGCAAAATCAGAAACGATACGCTCCGGATTAGTTAATGCTTATTTATCTAATTACCGCTACCTTAGCAGCGTTAAGGATAGTAACCAAATTGAGGTAATGTATCACCACATGACTGGTTCTCGTGTAATTAGCAAAAATATTCAAAATCTCTACAACCAATTAATGTCACCATTTTTATACAAAGGTGTAGAGAGTGACACCGAAAAAGCAGAGAAGCTTTATGCTCAATTTTTTGACACACCAATACAAAAAGGCGAACAACAAGCAGTTAATCATGCATTACAATCAACTTCTAACCTAGATGAAGCTAAAGCTGGTTTACTAAATCTCAATCAGAGAAAAGTTTGGTTACGAGAGCAAGAAGTTACAGTCAAAGAGCATGGAGACTGGGCAGACGTACAACTTTACGAGGTTTACGAAAATAAAACCAGAGATGTACAAGAAGTATTTTACTCGTTTTCTCTACCAGAAAGTGCAGTAATTACAGGAATTTGGTTAGGGGATACAGCAGATTTATC
>ERZ1066120.1628-NODE-1628-length-12668-cov-34.901292_pt1 | contig 12668 bp, 16 predicted proteins | sample MGYA00382767_ERZ1066120 | MGnify/ENA primary metagenome ERZ1066120 (study PRJEB33369, sample SAMEA5778350) | biofilm metagenome | biome: Industrial cooling water; feature: Water cooling tower basin; material: Biofilm | place: United Arab Emirates | collected... | reverse complement strand
GGCGGGCTCCGGAGGCGCGTCCGGGCCGGGCGTCGCGGGGCTCGCGGCGACGGGCCCGGGCGGCGGCTCGGGGGCGGCGGGGGGCTCTGGGGGCGGAGCCTGCTCTGCCAGCAGGGGCTCGGCCCGAGGCTCGCCCGGGGGCTCGGGCGCGGGGGGCTCGGGGGCCGGGGGAGCCGGCGGCTCGGGCGTCGCCTCGGCCGGGCCGAAGACGGCCTCGCCCCCGAAGCCCTCGGGCTCGGCCACCAGCGCCACGGGGTTGAAGCCGTGCTCGGCGGCGAAGCCCTCGGCCTCCTCCAGGTTGCGCCGCGTGGCCGCCGCCACGCGCGTGCGGCCCCCCTCGCGCCGGAGCGCCACCGCCAGGGACTCCACGGGCTCGGCCGTGGCCGCCGCCAGCGCGGCGCGCGCCTCGGCCTCGCCCGCCTCGCCGTCGAGCACGAGGACGCGCACGAGGTCGCTGGGCACCACCACGCGCGCGCTGAGCCCCCCGGGCTCGCGCCGGAGCGCCTCCTCGCGCAGCCGCGCCAGCCCCCCCGCGAGGTCGGGGGCGTCGAGCGGCACCTCGCCCAGCTCCTCCCAGCCCCCGGGGCCGCGATGGGCCAGGTGGATGCCGTCGAACTGGAGCGAGAGCGTGACGTTGGGCCGCATCGGATCGCGCTTATCATCCCCGGCGCGGCGGCAAAACCCAGGGCGTCCGCGCGTCGGCGTGATAGCAGGTCGCCGCCGATTCCGGCAACGTGCGCCAAGCCCGGGCCGTCGGCCCGCGTCGGACGCTCAGACCAACCCGAAAGGACATCCCATGCGCCCCCTCCTCCTCGCCCTCCTCCTGCTGGCCGCGCCCGCCGCCGCCCAGGAGTCCCTGCGCACGCTGACCGTGACGGGCGAGGGCCGCGCCACCGCCGTCCCCGACCTCGCCCGCCTGTCCCTGGGCGTGGCCGTCCAGGCCGCCACCGCCGGCGAGGCCATGAGCGCCATGGGCGAGGGCGTGTCGGCCATCCTCCAGCGCCTCCAGGGCGCCGGCATCGAGGCGCGCGACGTGCAGACGGGGCAGCTCAGCCTGCAGGCGGTCTACGACTACAACAGCTACTCCGGCACGGGCGTGCCGCCGCTCCTGGGGTTCCTGGCCACGCAGATGCTCGACGTGCGGGTGCGCGACGTGGCGGGCGTGGGGCCGGTGCTGGACGCCACCGTCGCGGACGGGGCCAACCAGATCAACGGCGTGACCTTCGACCTGGCCGACCCGGCGGCGGCCTTGGACGAGGCGCGCCGCGCCGCCGTGGCGGACGCCGCCGCCCGCGCCGAGACCTACGCGGCGGCGGCCGGCGTGGCGCTGGGCGACGTCGTCTCGGTGGCCGAGACGACCTTCGGCCCGGTCATGCCCCTGTACGACGGGCGCATGGCCGCGGACGCCGCCGCGCCCGTGCCGGTCGCGCCGGGCGAGCTGGCGGTGACGGCGACGGTCAGCGTGACCTACGCGATCGAGTAGCACGCAAGGGGCGCGCGCGGTGCGCGCGCCCCCCCCCCGCGTCAGGTCAGCGCCTGGTCGAGGTCGGCGATGAGATCCTTCGGGTCCTCGATGCCGATGCTCAGGCGCACGGCGTCGCGCGCCACCCCCGCCGCCTCCTGCTGCGCCTCCGAGAGCTGGCGGTGGGTGGTCGAGGCGTTGTGGATGACGAGGCTCCGCGCGTCGCCGAGGTTGGCCACGTGGCTGAAGAGCTTGAGGTCGTTGACCAGCCTCTCGCAGGCCGCGTAGCCGCCCTTGAGGCGCACGGTGAAGAGGGCGCCCGCCCCCTTGGGGCAGAGGCGCGCGGCCCGCGCGAAGTAGGGCGACGACTCCAGCCCCGCGTAGCTGACGCCGGCCACGCGCCCGTCCGCCTCAAGCCAGCGGGCGACGGCCACGGCGTTCCTCACGTGCTTGTCCATGCGCAGCGACAGCGATTCGATGCCCATGAGCGTGTAGTGCGCCCCCTGCGGGTTCATGGTCATGCCGAGGTCGCGCAGGCCCACCGCGATCCAGTGGAAGGTGAGCGCCATCTTGCCCAGGGCCTCGTGGAACCTCAGGCCGTGATAGGCGGGCTCGGGGTCCGAGAGGGACGGGAACTTGCCGGGCTGGGCGCTCCAGTCGAAGTCCCCCGAATCGGTGAGCGCGCCGCCCGTGACCGTGCCGTTGCCCGTGAGGTACTTCGTGGTGGAGTTCACCACGATCGTCGCGCCGTGCTCGATGGGCCGGCAGAGGTAGGGGGTGGCGGAGGTGTTGTCCACGATGAGCGGCACGTGGGCCGCGCGCGCGACCCGCGCCACCATGGGCAGGTCGGTGACGTGGCCGCCGGGGTTGGAGATGGATTCGCAGAAGACGGCGCGCGTGTCGTCGTCCACGGCCGCGCGGATGGCCGCCTCGTCGTCAATGTCCACGAACCTCGCGCTCCAGCCGAAGCGCCTGATGGTCTGGGTGAGCTGCGTGACCGTGCCGCCGTAGAGGCGCGTGGAGGCGACCACGTTGCGCCCCGGCGCCATGAGCGGGAAGAGCGCCATGATCTGCGCGGCGTGGCCCGAGGACACGCAGGCGCCCCCCACGCCGCCCTCGAGCGCCGCGATGCGGGCCGCCAGCGCCCCCACCGTGGGGTTGGTGAGGCGCGAGTAGATGTAGCCCACCTCCTGGAGGTTGAAGAGCCGCGCGGCGTGCTCGGCGTCGCGGAACTTGAAGGCGGTCGTCTGGTAGATGGGCACCTGGCGGGCGCCCGTCGCGGGGTCGGCCTCCCAGCCGGCGTGGACCTGGAGCGTGTCGAAACCTTGGGTCATCTGGGCCTCCCTGTGGCCCGGCCAGGATAGACGAGTCCCGAGGTCGGCTTGAAGCTCAGTCGAGCAGCGCCGCCACGGCCGCCTCGCCCGACATCCAGGCGCCGTGGGCGGTGGCGGGGAAGCGGGGGTGGACGTGCTCCCCCGCCAGCGCGAGCGCGGGGGAGAGCGGGGCGGCGAGCGCCTCGCGGTCCCGGGGCGAGGCGCCGGGTGGGAGGTGGGTGCGGGCCCCTCGCGCGAAGGGGTCGCGGCCCCGGGCCGTGGTCTCGATGGCCGTGACGGCGACGGAGGCCCAGCGGCCGGGCGTGGCGGGGAGCCGCTCGGCCCGGTCGGCCCAGCCCGGGACCGGCCAGGGGTCGGGGCGCAGCACCGCCTCGTGCAGCAGGCCCATGCCGAGCCGGCCGAGGGCGGCGGCACGGGCGCGGGGCAGGGAAGGGGACAAGGCGGGGGCGTCGGCCCGGAGCACGCCCAGCGGCACGGCGACGACCCGATGGGGCGCGGCGATCCCGCCCCAGGGGCCGCGCGCCACCACCCCGCCCTCCCAGGCGACGGCGTCCACGCGATGGCCGAGGCGGAGGTCGAGCCCCGGGCCGGGCCGGGCCGCCAGGGCGCCGCGGCCCTCGGCCAAGAGGGCGTCCCCGCCGGGGAGCGCCTCGCCCTCGTCCCACCACCGGGCGGGGAGGCCTCCAGGAAGGCGAGCGCCTCGCGGGCGGCCGCGCCCCGGGGCCTGGCGGCGCGCAGGCCTGGCGCCGCGAAGGCGCGGGCGGCGGCGATCCCCGCCAGCCCCGCGCCCACCCACGGCGGCGGCCTCCGCCCCGGCGCGCGCACGCCGGGCCCAGGGGAGCGCCAGCCCCCGCGCCACCGCCCGCTGCGTCAGCGCAGCCACAGCCCCTCCGCCCGCAGCCTCTGCCGGATGTCCTTCTCGCGCCGGGGCAGCGCCCCCCGGTCGAAGAGCCCGCGGGCGCGGGCGCCCCGGCCGCCCCAGACGAACTGGCGCAGGGGCTCGTGGTCCCCGAGCAGCGCCTTCAGGGCGGGCTCGGCCGCCACCGCCTCCAGGGTCTCCACGGCCCTGTCCGACTCGCGCGCGTAGAGGAGCGGCAGGGTGCGCCAGTGGCAGGTCACGTCGCCGTCGAGCCCCGCGAGGCCGGGCCCCGGCCGCCCGCCCCCCAGGGCGTGCACCACCAGCGGCAGCGCCACCTGGTCGAGCCAGGGGTCGAGGGGCTGGAGCGCCACCGGCCCCGGGGGATCGTCGCGGATGGAGAGGGCGTAGCGCAGGAAGAGGTCGCCGAAGGCGGCCGCGTCCGGCCCCAGGAACCAGCCCGCGTTGAAGTAGAGATGGCGCCGCCAGTGCTCCTCGGGCCAGCGGGGGTCGAGCGTGGGCTCCATGTCGAGCCCGAAGCGGTCGTAGAGCGCCCCCCAGGTGGCGCGGTAGCCCGGCCAGTAGGGGTCGTCCGCGACGGGCCAGGTGCCCTCGCGGCGCATGGAGGCCGTGGGCGGGTGCCCGGCGACGGGCAGGGCGGCGAGGTCGCCCAGGACCAGGGTGTCGGTGTCCAGGAACAGGAAGGGGCCGTCGAGCAGGCGCAGCGCCTCGATCTTGTTGCCGTGCGGGTAGCGCGCGCCGAAGGCCCGGCTGTCCAAGGGGACCACCTCGGCGCCCAGGTCGCGCAGCGCCGCCTTGGCGGCGGGGCGGGCGCGAGGGTCGCGGTCCCAGAGCGGCCCGGGCTGCGGCTCGGCCAGCACCACGCGGCCCCCGAACCCCGGGGCGTTGCGGCGCAGCGACGCCACCAGGAGCAGCGCCTCGGCCTCCAGCCGCCCGCCCTGGAGCACGGCCAGGAGGTCGAATCCGCCCTCGCCCCCCGTGCCCTCCTGCGCCATGATCCCCCCGAGGCCCGCGCGAGGATAGGCCCAGAGGGCCGGCGCGCGCCAGACAGGGGGCGCCCATGCTGATCCTCATCCTGCTCGGCCTGGCGATCGTCGCGCCCAGCGCGGCGCCGCCGGGCGACCCGGCCGAGCTGCTGCTGGCGCCGCCGCCCGTCGCTTCACCCGCCGATGGGGCCGCCGACCCGGGCGGGGCCGCCGCGCCCTAGGCCCGCGCGGCCGTCCTCAGGCCTCGGGTCCGCCCTCGCCGTCCTTTCTGGCCTCGCGCACGGGGTCGGGGACGCTGTCGGCGACGAAGAGCACGACGACGGTCAGCAGGCCCACCACGAGGCCCCCACGAGGGCGGTGGTGGGCGACCCTGGAATCGAACCAGGCATGGGTCTCCCCGGCGGAGTTACAGTCCGCTGCCGCACCTTGCAGCTCGTCGCCCGACCGCGCCGCACTTAACGGGGCGCCTCCGGGGGGTCAACACGGTTCCCCCCGGCCTCGCGCCGTGCCAAGGGGGGCGCATGAGGAAGCCCGCCTGGGTCATCGAGAAGGAGCAGGCCCGGCGCGAGGCGGCCCGCGCGACCGTGTGGCTCTTCGGGCTCCATGCGGTGCGCGACGCGCTGCTCAACCCGCGCCGGGAGAGGCTGCGGCTGATCCTGACGGGCAACGCGCTGGACAAGCTGCGCGAGGCCGTGGCCGCCTCGGGCCTGGAGCCCGAGATGGCCGACGCGCGCCGCTTCCCCGCCCCCCTCGACCCCGACAGCGTGCATCAGGGCGCCGCCCTGGAGGCGCGCCCGCTCGACTGGGGCTCCCTGCGCGACGCGGCCCTCGCGCCGGGGCCGGGGCCGGCGCGGCTCGTGCTCCTCGACCGCGTGACCGACCCGCACAACGTGGGCGCCGTGCTGCGCTCGGCCGAGGTGTTCGGGGCGCGCGCCGTGGTGGGCGTGGAGCGCCACGCCGCCCCCGAGACCGGGGCGCTGGCCAAGGCCGCCTCGGGGGCGCTGGAGCGGCAGCCCTACGTCCGCGTCAGGAACCTCGCCGACGCCATGGAGGAGCTGCGCGCCATGGGCTTCGCGCTGCTGGGGCTCGACGGGGAGGCGCCCCAGGCGCTGCCCGAGGCCGTGGCGCCGCTGCGCGCGCGCCCGCTGGCGCTGGTGCTGGGCGCCGAGGGACCGGGCCTGCGCGACAAGACCAAGGCCACCTGCGACGCCCTCGCGCGGATACCCGCCGCCGGGGCCTTCGGGTCGCTCAACCTGTCCAACGCCGCCGCCGTGGCGCTCTACGCCGCGCGGGGGTCCGCCGATTGAGGCGGGATCGGGGCGCCCTCACGATCATGTGATGGCGAAATCGGGGCAGCGACGGAACCCCGTTCATGCTCGCGTGGTTGTTCAGGCAACGCGCGCTTGGAACCCGTGCGTTTCGCTTCACTGTCCCTCGTTCCACACCTTCCGCGCCCTGGCCTCGGCCGGGGCGTTTTTTTGGTGACGCATGGATGACCTCGTCCGACAGGCGCTGACCCGGGCCCGCACCATCGCCCTGGTGGGCTACTCGGCCAACCCGGGCCGCCCCTCCCACGGCGTCGCCCGCTTCCTCAAGTCCTGGGGCTACCGGGTGATCCCGGTCAACCCGGGGCTCGCCGGGCAGGTCCACCTGGGCGAGACCGTGCCGGCCCGTCTGCGGGACATCGCCGACGACGTGGACCTCGTGGACGTGTTCCGCCGCTCGGAGGAGGTCAGGGGCGTGGTCGAGGAGGCCCTGGCCGCCTTCCCGCGCCTCCAGACCATCTGGACGCAGCTGGGCGTCAGGGACGATTCGGCGGCCGACCTGGCGCGGGCGCGGGGGGTCGTCGTCGTCCAGGACCGCTGCCCGGCCATCGAGATCCCGCGCCTCGGCCTGGCCCGGCTGGCCTAGGCGCCGCGCCCCGCCTTCTCGGCGATCCCCGAGAGGCCCTCGCGCCGCGCCAGCTCCCCCTCCACGTCCGCGAGCGTGACGCCGCGCGCCGCGCACATGACGAGGAGGTGGTAGAGCGCGTCCGCCGCCTCGGCCACGAGCCGCTCGCGGTCGCCCCGCACGGCCTCCACCACCGCCTCCACGGCCTCCTCCCCGAACTTGCGCGCGGCCCTCTCGGGGTCGAGCAGGAGGCGCGCGGTCCACGACGCCTCCGGGTCCGCGCCGCGCCGCGCGGCGATGGTGGCTGCGAGCCGCGCGACCGCCTCGCCCCCGCTCATGGCCGCACCGGGATGCCGGCCAGGGCCATGCGCGCCTTGGCCTCGGGGATCGTGTGGGCGCCGAAGTGGAAGATGGAGGCCGCCAGCACCGCCGACGCCCCCGCCTTCACGCCGTCCACCAGGTGGTCGAGGCGGCCCACGCCGCCCGAGGCGACCACCGGCACGGGCACGGCCTCCGACACGGCCCGCACGAGGTCGAGGTCGAAGCCCTCGCCGGTCCCGTCGCGGTCCATGGACGTGAGCAGGATCTCCCCCGCCCCCCGCCGCGCGGCCTCGGCCGCGAAGGCCACCGCGTCGAGACGCGTGGGCCTGCGCCCCCCGTGCGTGAAGACCTCCCAGTGGTCTGCGGCCCGCGCGGCGTCCACCGCCACCACCACCGCCTGCGAGCCGAACCGCTCGGCCGACCGCTCCACGACCGAAAGGTCCGCGACGGCGGCCGAGTTGAAGCTCACCTTGTCGGCGCCCGCGAGCAGGAGCCGCCCCACGTCCTCGGGCGTCCTGACGCCGCCCCCCACCGTGAGGGGCATGAAGACGCTCTCGGCGGTGCGCGTCACGAGGTCGAGCAGCACGCCCCGGTCCTCGTGGCTGGCGTGGATGTCGAGGAAGCACAGCTCGTCCGCCCCGGCCGCGTCGTAGGCGCGCGCCGCCTCCACCGGGTCGCCGGCGTCGCGCAGCTCCGTGAAGCGGACGCCCTTGACGACGCGGCCCCCGGCCACGTCGAGGCAGGGGATGAGGCGGACCTTGAGCATGGGGGCGACCTAGCCGGGGAAGCCGGGTAAAGGAAGGGCCGGGGGCACGGGTGCCCCCGGGCCCCCCCGAGCGTGCCATGCCCTACCTCGCCGCCTCGTTCGCCCTCGGCGGCATCGCCACCTGGGCCTCCGAGTGGGCCTTCTGGACGGTCATGCCCGCCTTCGGCTCGCCGCTCGAGCCGCTCCTGCTCCTCCTCCTCTACGCCCTGGCCTCGGCGGCGGCGCTGTCGGCGGCGATGTGGTCGGGCGTGCGCGGCTGGCCGGCGGCGTTCCTAGGCGGCTGCCTCCTGGGCTACGCGGTCGAGGGGGCGGTGGTCGGCACCACCTACGACGACCTCCCCGTCAACCTCGCCTGGACGGCGCTGTCCTGGCACGGCCTGGTCACGGGCGGCGTGGTCCTCGCGCTGCTGCGCGCGCCCTGGCCGGCCGGGCGCCTGGCGCTCGCCTGGGCGGGCCTCGGGCTCGGCCTCGCCGTCTGGGCGCAGGGCTGGGCCGAGGCCGGGGGGCCGGACCTCGCCCGCCCCGAATCCTGGGCCTGGCTCGGGGGCACGGCCCTTCTCCTGCCGCTCTCGGCCTGGGGCCTGGACCGCCTGGGACCGATCCCCCGGCCGCGCCCGCTCCTCCTGTGGGCGGCCCCCGCGCTCCTGGCCCTGGCCTGGGCCGCGCAGGCGGCGCTGCTCCTCGACCCCCGCCGCCTCCTGCTCGTGCCGCTCGTGGCCTTGGTCCTCTGGGTCATGCGCCGCCGCGCCACGGCCGAGCCGCTGGCCGCGCGCCTCCCCAACGGCGGCCCCGCGCGGCTCCTCCTGCCCCTCCTCGCGCCCCTCGTGGCCGCGCTCGCCGCGCCCGTGCTTCAGCCCGCCGGCGCGCCGCTGCCCTGGGCGCAGCCCGTCCTGGCCGCGCTCCTCACGCTGGCCGCCCTGTCGCTGCTCCTGCGGCTCGCGCTCAGAGGCTCCACTCGCGCAGTTCCCGCAGCCTCTGGTCCTTGACCACCACCGCGTCGAGCAGCGCGAAGATGCGCTGGCCCAGGGGCTTGCCGATGGCCTCCGCGCGCCGCACGAAGCGCGGCCGCCACGGCGCCAGCGCCCGCATCAGCCGGGGCGTGTCGTCGCGCAGCACGAACCCCCCCGCGAGCCCCGGCACGAGGTCCGCCGCCGCCACGCTGCGCTCGCCCGGCCGCCGCCCGCCCCAGTCGCCCAGGTAGAGCACGAAGCGGCAGGCGTGGTCGCGCTCCCCCGGCCGCCAGCGCGCCGTGTAGCGCCCCACCGGCTCCTCCCGGTGCAGGAGGCTCCCCTCGATGCGCCGCGCGGGGGCACCGCAGCAGTCGCAGCGCACCATCTCCGACTCCTCCGGCAGGACCACGACCTCCTGCCAGCGCAGGCTCATCCGAGCGCCTCGCGCAAGCTGAACGCCCCCTCGTAGAGCGCCCGGCCCACGATGGCCCCCGCGATGCCTCCCGCCGCCCGCAGGGCCGCGAGGTCGGCGAGGCTCGACACCCCGCCCGAGGCGATCACGGGGACGGACACGGCCGCCGCCATCGCCGCCGTGGCCGCCACGTTGGGGCCGCCCATGGCCCCGTCGCGCGCGATGTCGGTGAACGCGATCGCCGCAACCCCCGCGTCCTCGAAGCGCCGCGCGAGGTCGAGCGCCGTGACGCCCCCCTCCTCGGCCCAGCCGCGCACGGCCACGCGGCCCTCCCGCGCGTCTATCCCCACGGCCACGCGCCCGGGGAAGTCGCGCGCCGCCCCCCGCACCAGGCCCGGATCCTCCACGGCCGCCGTCCCCAGGACGACCCGCGCCACGCCCCGCTCCAGCCAGCGCTCGATCCCCGCCCGGTCGCGCAGCCCCCCGCCGAGCTGCACCGGCACGCGCACCGCCCGCAGGATCGCCTCCACCGCCGGGGCGTTGCGCGCCTCCCCCGCGAAGGCCCCGTCGAGGTCCACGAGGTGCAGCCACTCGGCCCCCTCGGCCGCGAAGGCGGCGGCGCGGGCGGCCGGGTCGCGGTCGAAGACGGTGGCTTCCGCCATCTCGCCCCGCAGGAGCCGCACGGCCTCGCCGCCCTTGAGGTCTATGGCCGGAAACAGGATCATGGCGCCTCCCCCCCTCCCGCATCGCACGGCCCCGCGCGGCGATGCAATCGGCCCGCGCCGCCCCCCGGACCCGACGCCGCGCCTGCCCGCCCGGCGCCGCCCGCGCGACCGTCGGGGCGAACCGAGGGAGGGCCACCAGGACGATCCGACCGGCCCCCGCCGGCCCCCCCGGAGGGCATCGGGCTCACGGCGCCCGACCGCGACCAGGCCCGCGACGCGCGCCTGCGGCTCTGGGGCGACGGCCTGGGCGTCGCGGGCTGCGGGTCCGGCATCCGCCGCGGGGGCGGGGTCCGGACGCGGCGGCAGGGGAACCGGCGGGGGGGCCGGCCGCTTCGGGGGGAGCCACCACGAAGGAGCCCCCCATGCCCCGCGTCACCGCCGCCGACGGCGCCGAGCTCCACGTCAAGGACTGGGGAAGCCCCTCCGGCCCCCCCGTGGTCCTCATCCACGGCTGGCCGCTCTCGGCCGATTCGTGGGAGCACCAGGCGCTCCACCTGGCCGAGGCCGGACACCGCGTCGTCCACTACGACCGGCGCGGCTTCGGCCGCTCCTCCCAGCCCTGGGAGGGCTACGACTACGACACCTTCGCCGACGACCTGGCCGCCGTCCTGGACGCGCTGGACCTGCGGGACGCGGCGCTCGTGGGCTTCTCCATGGGCGGGGGCGAGGTGGTGCGCTACATGGCCCGCCACGGCGCGGGCCGCGTGCGCAAGGCGGCGCTGGTCGCCTCGGTCGTCCCCTTCCTGCTCAGGACGGACGACAACCCGGACGGCGCGCCGCCCTCCGTGTTCGAGGACATGAAGGCGGCGATCATCAAGGACCGCCCGGCCTTCCTCGAAGGCTTCCTCAAGCAGTTCTACGGCCAGGGGATCGTGAGCGGGGTGTCGCAGGGCGTCCTGGACTGGTCGGCCCACATCGCCTTCGACGCCTCGGCCAAGGCCACCCTGGCCTGCGTGGACGCCTTCGGCACCACCGACTTCCGCCCCGACCTCGCCGCCGTCACGGTGCCCACGCTGATCCTCCACGGCACCGGCGACGCCGTGGTCCCCATCGGCCCCACCGCGCGGGCGGCCGCCAAGGCCATCCCGCGGGCCACGCTCAAGGAGTATCCCGGCGCCCCCCACGGCCTGCTCGCCACCCACGCCCAGGAGGTGACGGCCGACCTCATGGCGTTCCTCTAGGCCGGCCCGCCAGCCCGCGCGGCCCGCCCTAGGGCCGCCACGCGAGGAAGTTGGCGACGATCCGCAGCCCCGTCGCCTGGCTCTTCTCCGGGTGGAACTGCGTGCCCGCCACGCTGTCCCGCCCGACCACCGCCGCCACCGGCCCGCCGTGGTCGGCCTCGGCCAGCACGTCCCCCGCGTCGTCGGCCGCGAAGCGCCAGGAATGGACGAAGTAGGCGTGGTCGCCGTCCCTCACGCCCTCCAGCAGCGGGTGAGCGCGCCTCACCCGCAGGTCGTTCCAGCCCATGTGCGGCACCTTGAGCCCGGGCCCGGGCTCGATGCGCACGACCTCGCCCCCGATCCAGCCGAGCCCCGGCGTCGCCCCGTGCTCGTGGCCCACCCGCGCGAGCATCTGCATCCCCACGCAGATGCCCAGGATGGGCGCGCCGCGCCCGCGCGCCTCCTCCAGCGCCTCCCGCATCTCCGGGAGGGCGTCGAGCGCGCCCATGCAGGCCCGGAAGGCCCCGTCGCCCGGCAGCACGACCCGGTCGGCCCGCCGCACCGCCTCGGGGTCGGTCGTCACCGCCACCGGCCCCGCCCCCGTCTCCTCGGCCACCCGCGCGAAGGCCTTGCGCGCCGAATGCAGGTTGCCGATGCCGAGGTCCACGAGGACGGTCACAGCACCCCCTTGGTGGAGGGCACCGCGTCCCCCGCCCGGGGGTCGGGCTCCACGGCCATGCGCAGGGCGCGGGCGACGGCCTTGAAGGCGGCCTCGGCTAAGTGGTGGGCGTTGACGCCCGAGCGCCGCTCCACGTGCAGCGTGATCGCGCCATGCGTGGCGAGCGCCTGGAAGAACTCGCGCACCAGCTCGGTGTCGAAGCCGCCGACCTTGGCGGCGGGGAAGGGGACGTCCCACACGAGGAAGGGCCGCCCCGACAGGTCCAGCGCCGCCTCCACGCGCGCGTCGTCCATGGCCAAGGCGAAGTGCCCGTAGCGGCGGATGCCCCTCTTGTCGCCGAGCGCGCGCGCCAAGGCCTGCCCGATGGCGATGCCCACGTCCTCCACCGTGTGGTGGTCGTCTATGTGGGTGTCGCCCTCCGCCTCCACGTCGAGGTCGATCATGGCGTGGCGCGCGAGCTGGTCGAGCATGTGGTCGAGGAAGCCCACGCCCGTCCGCCGCGCCCCCGCCCCGGCGCCGTCCAGGCGGAGCCGGACGCTGACCCGCGTCTCGGTGGTCGCCCGCTCCAGGCTCGCCTCGCGCATGGCCCCCTCCTCCGTTGCGTCCCCTTGGCCCGGGCGCGCGGCGCGTTCAACCCTCCTTAACCCCGCTGGGCTAGGGATGGGGGCGACCCAGAAGGGGGATGGACGATGCAGGCCATGGTGCTGGACGGCGACCCGACGCTCAGGGCCGCGCTCGCCGGGGAACTCTCGGGGCGCGGCTTCGACGTGCTGGCGCTCGGCTCGGTCGAGGCGGCCAAGGAGGCGGCGCGCCTCCGCGCGCTCGACGTGCTGGTGCTGGGGGAGCGGGTGGGCGCCCGGCTCGCCCATGACGTGGCGCTGCTCGCCGAATGGCGCAGCCCCGGGCTCGGCGCCGTCCTGCTGTCGGACCGCGACGGGGAGGCGCTGGAGGAGGTCTTCGCGCTCCTGCCCGCCGTCCACGCCGTGGTGGGCCGCGACATGCCCCCGGCCGCGCTCGCCGCCCTGGCCGCCGCCGGCGCGCCCCCGGCCCAGCCCCCGGCCCAGCCCCCGGCCCAGCCCCCGGGCCTGCCCCCGGGCCTGCCGCCC
>ERZ1066120.1627-NODE-1627-length-12673-cov-12.863766_pt1 | contig 12673 bp, 16 predicted proteins | sample MGYA00382767_ERZ1066120 | MGnify/ENA primary metagenome ERZ1066120 (study PRJEB33369, sample SAMEA5778350) | biofilm metagenome | biome: Industrial cooling water; feature: Water cooling tower basin; material: Biofilm | place: United Arab Emirates | collected... | reverse complement strand
GCCATCATCGCCGAATATCGGCCCACCCACACCTGGTTCGTCGACGATCTGCCCCAGCATCATCAGTCGGCCCGCGAGACGGTCTGCGCCACCGGCCGCCACCTCACCACGCTGCATCTGTGCGGCGAGCCACTGCTGGCCCCGCACATCGCCTGCGCGCATCAGGCGGGTCATGCCGACGCACGCATCGACACGTGGGCCGAGGCGCTGCCCTGGCTGCTCGAGCGCATCCGAAACCATTCTAAGCTTATCGAGGAATCCGCATGAACATCGTTACCCGCCTGGCCGACATGGGCATTGAGCTGCCCGTCGCCGCTGCGCCCGTTGCTAGCTATGTGCCGGTTGTAGTGCAGGGCGACCTGGCCTTCGTTTCGGGGCAGTTGCCCTTTATCGACGGCAAGCTGGTGACAGGCAAGCTGGGCAGCGATCTTGGCATTGAGCGCGGCATGGAAGCGGCCCGCGCCTGCGGGCTGATGATCCTGGCCCAGCTCGAAGCTGCCGACCTGCTCGATCGGGTCGAGCGCATCGTCAAGCTCGGTGGCTTCGTCGCCTCGACGCCCGATTTCACTGACCAGCCCAAAGTCGCGAATGGCGCCTCGGACCTCATGGTCGAGGTGTTCGGTGATGGCGGCAAGCACTCGCGAGCCGCGGTGGGCGTGCCAGTGCTGCCGCTCAATGCGGCGGTCGAGGTCGATGCGATCATTGCTCTCAAGCCTCGATAAGTTCTTCGCCCCGCCGCCCGATCCGGCGCGGGTCGGGTGGCTGAGGGACTGGACCTATGCTCACCGCGGACTTCACGGGGCCGGGCGCGTAGAGAACTCGCCGAGCGCCTTTCGCGCCGCAATCGAAGCCCGGTTCGGGATCGAATGCGATATCCAGCGGAGCCGGGACGGCATGGCGATGGTCTATCATGACTGGGATTTCGCGCGCCTGCATGGCCGCAGCGAAACGGGCGAATCCCTCGACGCCGCGGATTGGCGCGCGCTGCGCTATGCCGATAGCGAGGAATGCCCCTTCGCCCTCATCGATCTGCTCGACTTGGTCGCCGGTAGGGTGCCGCTCCTCATCGAGATCAAGTCGCGCCGGGGCTATTCGGTGGAGCGGAGTTGTGAGCGCGTGATCGCTGCGCTGGCAGGCTATCGGGGGCACCACGCGGTGATGAGTTTCGACCCGCGCGTATCGCGCTGGCTCGGTCGCCATTCGCCGCAAATCCTGCGCGGGCTGGTGATGCGAGAAGATGAGCATGGCCATACACAGCAGGCCTGGCAGCGGCATCTGGCGCTCTGGATCGCGAAGCCGGATTTCGTGGCCTATCACGTCGCGGCGCTGCCTAGCCGCTTCGCCACCGCTTTGCGTTCCTACGGCATGCCGCTGCTGACCTGGACAGTGAACTCGCCGCAGACGCTCGCCATGGCACGCGCCCACGCCGACGCACCCATCGCCGAAGGTGCCGGCCTGCCATGAGCGCCCTCGTGGCCAAGCTGGGCGGCTCGGTCGGCGCCTTTCAGGCAGCCGGGTGGGACGCGCTCGTGCCCGACACCAATCCCTTCATGAGCCACGGCTTTCTCACCGCGCTCGAGGATTCGGGGAGCGTGGGGGAGGGCACGGGGTGGCAGCCCGCCCCCATCGCAATCGAAGGCGAAAGCGGCGAACTGGTTGCGGCTTTGCCCGCTTATCTGAAGGGACACAGTCAGGGCGAATACGTCTTCGATCATAACTGGGCAGACGCTTATCAGCGCGCGGGCGGCCGTTATTACCCCAAGCTGCAAATTGCGGCTCCATTCACTCCCGCTACCGGCCCGCGCCTGCTATTCCGCGATCCCGCTTATGCTCTTCCGCTACTGCGCGCTGCTGAGCAACTTTGTGCGCAAAATGGCCTTTCCGGAGCCCATGCCACCTTCATCTCAGCCGAGCAGATTCCACTGTTCGAAGCAGCCGGCTGGCTAATCCGCCACGACATACAATTCCATTGGACCAGCCGTGGATATCGCAGCTTCGACGATTTCCTGGCCGAGCTATCAAGCCGCAAGCGGAAAGAGGTGCGCAAAGAGCGCGCCGCCGCCCAGGGGGCCGCAAAGATCATTCGGCTGCGTGGCGCTGAAATTCGCCCGCAGCATTGGGATGCATTCTGGCAATTCTACCAGGATACCGGCTCACGCAAATGGGGTTCACCTTATCTTACCCGATCGGCGTTTGATCTGATCGCTGAACGACTAGGCGATGCAGTATTGTTGGTGCTCGGGCTGCAAGATGCGCAACCGATCGCCGGCGCACTCAATTTGATCGGCCGTGACGCGGTTTACGGCCGCTATTGGGGTTGCACGCGCAACGTCCCGTTCCTCCACTTCGAACTATGTTATTATCAAGCTATCGAGGTGGCCATCGAGCTTGGATTGGGCAGGGTTGAGGCGGGGGCCCAGGGTGGGCACAAGCTCGCGCGCGGCTATGAACCGGCGCGGACGACCTCGGCCCATTGGATCGCCGACCCGGCGTTCCGTGACGCCATTGCCGATTTTTTGCACCGCGAACGCGCGGGCGTGGCGGCAGACGTCAATTATCTCGAGACGAAAACGCCGTATCGTAAGTGCTAGGCCGCCCGGCGTTCGGCCGCGTCAGCGCGGAGCCATTCGCGGGCGCGCCGCTGAGCTTCGGCGATATCGCGGGCCGTCATTTCTTCGGACACGTCTGCACGGCACCAAGCGGCTTCCTCATGACCGCGCGCCGCGGCGATATTGAACCATTTATGCGCCTCGACCAGATCGCAAGCGACGCCGTGGCTCCCGGTCGAGAATGCCACCCCGAGATCGTATAACGCGGCGACGCTGCCGCAAGCGAATTGGCTCAGGCATTCAGCCACCAAGGCCTGTGCTTCCTCGCTCTGGTGAACGTGGCCCGAGCCCCCCACGATCGCGATCAGATTTGCCATTTTCAGTCCCCCAAATCGGCCGGCATCCCCTTCCGGCATCAACTTGTCTCGCCCGCAGATGCTCAAGAAATGGTTAACGCCCTTTACTGGCTAACAATTGTTCGTCCTGGATGGGGATTGCGCTTGTATGCCCGTTTGGCCTTGCCTATAGGCCGCCGCCATCGGGGTGGCGACGCGACGCGGATAGAAGTCCGGCGCGGCTGGTGGGCCCGGCCCGGTGCTTGTCGAGTGGGGTTAGAGGTATTGATGGCCACCGCCGCTTTCGCCGACCAAGAAAAGCTGGCCCGGATCAGGGCCGCGGTGGGCGCCCACTATGTTCCCGACGATGACGAAGATTACATGTCGGATCGGCAGCTAGACTACTTCAGAATGCTGCTGCTCGAATGGAAGCGGTCCATTCATACCGCAGCCGAACACACACTTCAGTCGCTGCAGGATGGTCCGATTCGCGAAGCCGATCTGAACGATCGCGCGTCAAGCGAAACCGATTGGGGTATCGAGCTTCGAACACGAGATCGGCAGCGAAAGCTGATCGCGAAGATTGATGCCGCGTTGCGCCGCATCGATGCGGGCGAATACGGCTATTGCGAGGTGACCGGCGATCCGATCGGGCTGAAGCGCCTCATCGCGCGGCCGGTGGCTACTATGACGGTCGAGGCGCAGGAAGCGCATGAGCGTCGCGAGAAAATTTCGCGCGACGATTGATCCAGTACGCCGCGGCTCCCCGCACTTACTGTTTGTTTAAATTCTCGCTCTATTCGGGGTCGCGGGCCGCAAAATAGAGTGCGAGCTCATGCCCCCTATCGACACCCGCGATGTGGAACGCGACAGCGTCTTCCTCTTGACCCATATCATATGCGACCGAACAGGCACGGGCGGGAGCGCCAAGGTTCGCAACCTGTCGGCCGGTGGCATGATGGTCGAAGGCAATGTGCGCGTCATATGTGGCGAACGCGTAAGGGCGGAGCTTCGCAATATTGGATCGATATTCGGCACCGTAGTCTGGGTGCATAGGCGCCGGCTCGGCATAGCCTTCGACGAACCAATCGACCCGAAATTGGCGCGTATGCAGGTAAGTGGCGGCCATAAGGAAGCGCCCGGTTATGCGCGACCTGCGTTGAGCGCACCGCGCCATGCCAGTTGGAACGGGAAGTTGCGGCAGCTTTGAATGGGTATTGAGCCGGGTGCTTACCCTTTCTCAACGCTTCGGAATTAATCCAATCTCTACAACCGGTCAGTATTATCCACAAAGACTGACATAGAGAATTGGGGCCGCCGCGTGACACTGAACATCGGACATCCGGACCGCGATTCGCTGTTGCTGGTCGCCGAGATCACCGCCGAGGGGTCGATGAGCGCGCTGCGCTATACCGTTCACAATTTGTCTGCCGGCGGCCTGATGGCCCAGGGCCGCGATCCGCTGCCGGTTGGCGCCCGGGTCAGCCTGACGTTGCGCAACGTCGGCGCTGTCCAAGGTCGCGTGGCCTGGGCTGAAGAAGGCCGCTACGGCATTGCCTTCGACCGGAACATCGACCCTCAGGCGGTCCGGGCGCCGGTGGCGCTGTCCGACTATCTGGCGGGGTCGATGAAAATGCGGGCGTGGCCCAAATCCTAAAATTCGTCTAAGTCGGCGCGTGACGGCTGGCGCCAGCATCACCCATTGATAATGTCGGCGCAGCATGCGCGCCTTTGCAATCCTGCTCGCCGCGGTCGGACTGGCCGCGTGCACGTCGTCCGATGAAGACGGCCTCGACGTCGCTATAATCGGTGAGCCTGGCGAACTGTTTGCGAGCGGCAATCGCCTTGCGGCTCCCGCTCAATTGCTGCGTGCTGCCACGGCGCAAGGCCTCGTTCGTCTCGACGAGAATGGCGAGGTGGTGCCCGGTATCGCCGAACGATGGATCGTCACCGCAGATGGTGAAAGCTATATCTTTCGCATACGCGAAATGAAGCTGAGCGGTAATCAGCGCTTGGATGCGCGGTCCGTCCAGCGATCCTTGGTCAGGGCGATCGCAGATCTCAAGGGAACGACTCTGGGTCATGACTTGGCGCAGGTCCGCGACGTCCGCGCCATGGCGGGGCGAGTGATCGAGGTCCGGCTGAAGAGCCCCATGCCCGGGCTGTTGCAGGTCCTTGCGCAGCCGGAACTGGGCATCGTCGTAAATGGGGCACCTAGTGGCCCGATGAGAACGATCCGGCAAGGCACTGACACCGTAACCCTTGCCCCTATGCCGCCCGAAACGCGCGGTCTTCCGGCGCAGCCGAAATGGTGGGATGATGTGCGCGCAATACGCCTCACCGTCGTCAGCGCAGACCAAGCGACGCGAGGGTTCAGCGAAAATCGCTTTGCAGTGGTCTTAGGAGGTTCGCTTGCTGATCTTCCCTCGGCAAATGTGGGGCCCCTCTCACGAGGCACTATCCGCCTCGATTCGGCCATCGGATTGTTCGGTCTCGACGTGAGGCTGGCCCGAGGTTTCCTGGCCAGCGCGGACAATCGGGAGGCATTGGCTCTGGCGCTGGATCGCGAGGCGCTGATCCAGCCCTTCAATCTCGCCGGATGGACCGCTTCCACGCGCGTCGTGACGCCGAATCTGCCAGACGACCCTGGGCTGGTGACAGAACGCTGGCCCGATCTCGACATTGGCGAGCGCCGCGCCATTGCCGCACGGCGGGTGGCAGGTTGGAAGGCGGCCAATGGCGGTAAGCTCACGCTGCTGCTTGCGTTGCCACGGGGCCGGGGATCCGATCAGCTTTTTGCGGGCCTCGCCGCTCAATTTCAGGAAATCGGCATCGATCTGCGGCGCGCGAGCTCCGGCCGCGGTGCTGATCTCGTGTTGCGCGACCGGGTTGCGCGCTATGCGGGCGCGCGCTGGTTCTTGAATCAATTCCGATGCGGAACCAGCAACGCCATATGTTCCGAGGATGTCGATTTCCTGGTGGATATGGCAGTCAATGCCAACGAGCCAGCGGAACAGACGCGTTATCTCGCCGATGCGGAAACGGCGCTGACCGCCTTCAACGCTTTCATTCCGATTGGAGCACCAATCCGCTGGGCCCAGGTTCGCTCGGGGGTGACCGGCTTTGCGGAGAACGCCTGGGCTTTTCACCCCCTATTTCCGCTCAGCCGAGCGCCCATCTGACCTCGAGGCAAACGCCATGCAAGAACATACCCGTCCCCGACGTGTCGGCATCGATCTGCCCGCCGGGCGCTCCGCGTCGGACGTCCGCCGCCGCCTGGAAACGATGGAGCGATTGTTGGAACGCAGCTTCGTTGTCCCGGGGACCCGTATGAACTTTGGGCTCGATGCGCTGGTGGGGCTCGTCCCGATAGTCGGCGATGCAATCGCGGCTGCCATGGGAGCCTACTTGCTTTGGGAAGCAAGAAATCTGGGACTGCCAAAATGGAAATTGTGGCGGATGGCGGGCAATATCGCCTTCGATGCTGCCGTGGGCGCTATCCCTATAGCGGGCGACCTATTCGACTTCGCATATCGCTCGAACACTCGAAATCTTCGTATCATTCAACGCTATCTTGATCGTCACCATCCCGGGACGGGATTGATTGAGGGGCAGTGATTGCAAACACCTGACAAGGGTTGGGGCCTTGGCCCTCGCGCGCTAGAGGCTCTGCATGACCGGCGAAGTCACCTATGCCTCTTATTTGCAACTCGACCGCATCCTGTCGGCGCAACACCCGCTTTCGGGCGCGCACGACGAGATGCTGTTCATCATCGTCCACCAGGCGAGCGAGCTGTGGTTGAAGCTGTGCATCCACGAGCTCGCTTTGGCGCGCGATTGCATCGCCAGGGACGAATTGCGACCGGCCTTCAAAATGCTCGCCCGGGTCGCCCGAGCTCAAGGACAACTCATTCAGAGCTGGGACGTGCTCAGCACAATGACTCCGCATGACTACTCGACCGTGCGTCCCCATCTGGGTGGGTCGAGCGGGTTCCAGAGCCCCCAGTACCGGATGATGGAATTCATGCTGGGCGGCCGCAATCCCAACCATGTGACGCGGCACGAAGCCACGCCTGAGGTCGCCGATGCACTACGCGTAGAATTGACCCGCCCCAGCATTTATGCCGAGGCGATTGCGCTATTGGCGCGGCGGGGCTTCCCGATACCGGCCGATGTTCTCGCCCGGGACCCAGGCGGGGGTTGGGATATGTCAGCCGAGGTGGAAGCCGCTTGGGCGGAGATTTATCGCGATCCCCAGCAGCATTGGGACGTCTATGAGCTGGCCGAGAAGCTCGTCGATCTCGAATACCACTTTCAACGCTGGCGGTTTGGGCACCTCAAGACGGTGGAACGCATCATCGGTTTCAAGCGCGGTACCGGCGGGACGCCCGGCGTGCCCTATCTTGCGGGCGTGATGAAGCAGGCTTTTTTCCCCGAGCTGCTGAGCGTCAGGACCGCGCTTTGACCCGGCGTGTTTGGGACATCAGCCAAACCTTGCGCCCGGCCCTTCCTGTCTGGCCCGGCGACACTTCTTTTGCTTTCGAGAGAAGCTGGCGGATCGAGGATGGCTCTCCGGTCAATGTCGGCCGGATGACCATGAGCACCCATTCAGGAACGCATGGCGACGCGCCGCTTCACTACGCTGCCGATGCCCCCGACATCGCCAGTGTCGATCTCGACCCCTATCTTGGCGAGTGTCTCGTGATCGATGCCCGCGGCGCGAAGGGCGCGGTGGCGATCGACGACCTGCCGACGCTGGACGGCGCCATTCGCGTGTTGCTGCGGACCTTCGAGCGTTTCCCGCACGATGGCTGGGACAGCAGCTTTACGGCCATTGCGCCCGCGACGATCCGCTGGCTGGCGGCGCAGGGCGTTCGCTTGATCGGGACCGACGCGCCTTCCCTCGATCCGCAAGAGTCGAAGACGATGGAGGCGCACCAGGCCGTGCTCGCTGCCGATATGCGCATTCTCGAAGGCTTGGTGCTCGATGAGGTCCCGCCCGGCCGCTACGAGCTGATCGCGTTGCCGCTCAAGATTGCGGGCGGAGACGCCGGGTTGTGTCGCGCGATCCTGCGCGAGCTGACCCATGCTTGAGCGAGCGCGGGCGCTCGACGCGGCCGATCCGCTGGCGCGCTATCGTGACCGCTTCCTGCTGCCCGCGGACGTTATCTATCTCGACGGCAATTCGCTCGGCGCGCTGCCCGTGGCAACGCCCGACCGGCTGGTCGAAGTTGTACGGCAGGAATGGGGTGAGGGGCTGATACGATCGTGGAACAATGCGGATTGGATCGGCATGCCCCAGCGCGTCGGGGCCAAGATCGCCCCGCTGATCGGCGCCGCTGCGCACGAGGTGATCGCCGCCGACAGCACCAGCGTGAACCTGTTCAAGCTGATTGCTGCCGCGCTCGCGATGCGGCCGGGGCGCAAGGTCGTCCTCAGCGAGCCGGGCAATTTCCCGACCGATCTGTACATGATCGCTGGGCTGGAAGCGCAGGGCCTTGCAGAGCGGCGTCTTGCTGAGCGCGACCACCTTGCCGGGGCGCTGGACGCCGATGTCGCGCTGCTACTGCTGACCCAAATTCACTACAAGACCGGCGCCTTGCATGACATGGCCGCCCTGACCCGCGCTGCCCACCAAGCTGGCGCGCTGGTGCTGTGGGACCTCTCCCATTCCGCCGGGGCCCTGCCGGTCGATCTGAATGGCTGCGAGGCGGACCTCGCCGTTGGCTGCGGCTACAAGTATTTGAACGGTGGGCCCGGCGCCCCCGCCTTCGCCTTCGTGGCCGAGCGGCATCACGCGAAGCTTCGGCAGCCACTCACCGGCTGGATGGGGCATGCCGCCCCCTTCGCCTTCACCGATGACTATGCCCCGGCCGAGGGCGTCAATCGCCTGCTATGCGGAACGCCCCCCATCCTGGGGCTCGCGGCGCTAGAGGCAGGCATCGAGCTGGTCGCTAAGATCGGGGTGGAACGCCTTTACGCCAAGTCTCAAAAGCTCTCCGAATTCTTCCGCCAATGCCTACGCGAGTTTGGTGTGGATCTGCCGCTCGCCAGCCCGGAAAATCCGGCGGAGCGCGGCAGCCAGCTCAGCTTCCGCCATCCGGATGCCTATGCGCTCAGCCAGGCGCTGATTGCCCGCGGCGTGATCGGTGATTTCCGTGATCCCGACATCCTGCGCTTGGGCTTCGCGCCTGCCCATCTGCGCTTCGAGGACATGGCGGCGGCGGCGCGCCACTTGTCCGAGGTGTTGAATGGGCGCGAATGGCAGCACGAGCAATTCCGCGACCGGGCGGCCGTCACCTAGCCTGCCGCTAGGGGCCTCGCGGGCGGAACGAGCGCTTTCGTCATCGCCTCTGGCTCGAGGCCGAAATCGGAAGGGCGATAACGATGGTGGCGGAAGCCGCTGGCTTCAGCTTCGCCCAGGTAGTGCTCCATCCGTTGTTCAATGGGGGGCGTCAGTTCCATCCCGAGAAAACCATATATCCTGCGCATCTCGCGCCGCCAGTCGGCGTTGACGGCGGCGAATTCGACGTCGATCTGCGGTACATCCGGCCGCTGAGCGCGGACCTGGGCGCACAACCTGTCGCGCAGAGCCGTCTTGCGGAGCCACTCCGCACCGATCCAGCGCTGGTCCACCTTGTCGGATTGCAACCGCATCTGGTGCCAGACGAGCGATGCGGAGGAAGTGACGATCTCGCCCGGATCGCGCTGCAAGCACAGCAGGCGCGCATCGGGAAAGATCGCCAGCAGCGGCTCCAGATCTTCCATGAACTGGGGCGCTTTCAGAACCCACGGCGCCGTATTGCCGCCTCTCCGCCATGCGATCGTCCGCAAGAGCTGCGCGAACTCCCGATAGACCCAGTCCCGGTCCTGCCCCTCCCAATAACGAGCGAAGCCGGGCACCCGCCACTGCGCCTCGAACTGCGCGCCGTAGAAAGAGAAGGCGAGCAGCCCAAACACCTCTTCCACGGCCCGGGGCGATGTCGGGTGCACGGCGTGAAGCTGCGGATCGAGGAAGTTCAGCAGTTTGAGCTGCGCCCAGCTTTCCACCAGCCGCCAGTCCACAGCACCCGGCAGGGGATTGGTGACTTCGAAGAAGCGGGTGTGGTTGAGCCGGGGGTCGCAGCCCAGCAATCGCTGCAAGCGCGTGGTTCCCGATCGCATCGGCCCGACCACGATGATGGGGCGCTCGATCGGCACCTGCTCGATCTCAGGATGGGCGCTCCACAGCCGGTGCGCTCGCCGGCGCTGCGCGAGCAAGCGAGAGAGCTGGACATGGCTGAAGGTGAGGCCGACCTCATTGAGGCAGGCATCCTTCTCCAGGCTTTGGAGCAGGCACTCGAACGCTTCGAGCCACGGCCCGCCAGCTGTTGCCTCCGCCGTTTCCGCGGCCGCTTTCCGCAGGCGGTCGAAGCTCGGTTTCTCGGCTAATCCGGTCCCCCACAGACGACGCAGCCCGCGCGCCACCAACTGTGTGCGGCTCGCGGCCAGAGCTTCCTGAGACCTAGACTGCACCCGCTTCTCCGCAACCGTCACGCTCCGCCGCCGTCCCGATCATGTCGGAAAACCAATGGCGTGAATTGTCTAGCGCAGCGCTGCGCTGCTGTGTTGGTTCCGGAAACACGGGAAATGTCTGCCGCGATAACTGCCTGCAAGCGCCTAGGCCTCCAGCTCGATGTCCCAGTACAGCCAGTCGCGCCAGGTCTCGTGCAAATAGTTGGGCGGGAAAAGCTTGCCGTGCTGCTGCAATTGCCAATGCGTCGGCCGGATTGGCTGAGCATAGAGATGCATGCCAGCCTGCTTCGGCGTCCGCCCCCCCTTTTTCATATTGCAAGGCGCGCAGGCCGTGGCGATGTTTTCCCAGGTTGTGCGGCCGCCCAGGCGGCGTGGGATCACATGGTCGAAGGTAAGGTGGTGCGGATCGCCGCAATACTGGCAGGCGAAGCGGTCGCGCAGGAACAGGTTGAAGCGCGTGAACGCCGGAAATTCGCTCGGCTTCACATATTGCTTGAGCGCGATAACGCTCGGGATTTTCATGTCGAGACTGGGCGAGTGGACGTGCCGGTCGTAGGTCTCGATCACGTCCACCCGGTCGAGGAAGATCGCCTTGATCGCCGTCTGCCAGGGCCACAGGCTGAGCGGGTAATAGGAAAGCGGGGTGTAATCGGCATTGAGCACAAGCGACGGACAGGACGCGAGGTTTCGCACCCCATCCTCCTGGGTACTTCGGACCCGTGCGGTCCTTTCGAGCAATTCGGCCTTGAACACGAACTATGTCCTCCCCGATGAGCCGAGGATGCACTTGCACCCGGCAGCGTCAAGTCTGTTACAGACAGCCTATCCACAGCGTTATCCCGCAACTGTTGCGCGAAAGCCGCGCTTTTCGTGACGGTCACCCGTTTCGCCCCGAGCCCAAATGGCGCGCTCCATCTCGGGCATGCCTATTCCGCCGTAATTGGCCATGACCTCGCCAAAGCCCGGGGCGGCCGCTTCCTGTTGCGAGTGGAGGACATCGATGGCGCTCGCTCCAGGCCGGAGCTTGCGGCAGAGTTCCGCGGCGATCTTGCCTGGCTGGGGCTCGAATTCGAAGAGGTGTCCGCGCAATCGACACGCCTGGCGAGCTATGCGGCGGCTGCCGAGCGCCTTCGGGCGGAGGGGCTGCTGTACCCCTGCAGCTGTACCCGTGCTCAGATAGAGGCGCTGTCAACCCGGGTGGGCCCGGAAGGTCCGGTCTATCCCGGCACCTGCAAAAGCCGGACGCCTGACCCGTCACTGCCGACAGCACTTCGTCTCGATGTCGCAGCGGCAATGGCGCGGGCCGGGCCGCTGGACTGGGAGGACGAATTGCGCGGCGTCCAGGTGGCCGATCCATGCCAGTTCGGCGATGTCGTGTTGGTGCGCAAGGATGCGCCAGCGAGCTACCATCTCGCCGCCACGCTCGACGATGCGGCCGATGGCGTCACACTAGTGACCCGCGGCATGGACCTGTTTGCCGCCACGCATATCCATCGCCTGCTTCAGGCGCTGCTTGGGCTCCCGGTACCGCGCTGGCATCACCACGCCTTATTGCTGGATGAAAGCAGGCAGAAATTGGCCAAGCGCCGCGGCTCGCCCTCTCTCGCCGATAGACGCCTAGCCGGGGAAGACGGGATCGCCTTGGCCAATTCCCTGCGCTCGGCGCGCTTTCCCACTGGAATAACGCGGGCGGATGCCTAGATTGTCGGGGCCATGACCACCTTCCTCATCATCGTTCTGCTGGTTCTTATGGGCCTGACCGTGTTCTCGCTGATCCGCGGGGTCATCGCGTTCATGAAATCGACCAAGATCGATCTGGAAACCGGGGGCAGCGAACGGGCGACCGAGATGCAGCTCATGCAGAACCGCATGATGATGAACCGCATCAAGTGCCAGGCGCTCGCGATCGTGGTAGTCGCGGTACTGCTGGTGATGGCGCGCTAAGAAATTGATCCTCCCCATTTCGCGAAGCTAAATGGGGAGGGGGACCGCTCGGCGCAGCCGAGTGGTGGAGGGGTATTTAGCGCAGGACGACCCCTCCGTCAGTCGGCTTCGCCGCCTGCCACCTCCCCATTTGTGCTGCGCAAAAACGGGGAGGATCATTTTTGGTCAAGCTCAACAAGATCTACACCCGCACCGGCGACGATGGCACCAGCGGCCTCGTCGATGGATCGCGCGGACCTAAGCATTCGGCGCGCTTCGAGGCGATCGGCGCAGTCGACGAGGCCAACAGTGCCATCGGTCTGGCGAATGTGCCGCACGCCGGAGCGGCCC